>FWWM01008525.1_pt1 | contig 19630 bp, 14 predicted proteins | sample 2228351 | NCBI WGS metagenome assembly FWWM01 (sample SAMEA103939774, study PRJEB20133) | metagenome
TTTTTAAAATTAAAATACAAAAAATAAATTAAGAGGTAAAAATATGCATCAATTAGATGAAAAGAGATATACAAAAAGGATAGATTCCTCTACTATTCCCCAAATTCTTCCCATACCTGATTTAATGAGAGTTCAGATAGAATCTTACAAGAAATTTTTACAGTTAGATCTTTTACCAGAAGAAAGAGAGGATATAGGGCTTCAGGCTGCTTTCAAGGGCATATTCCCCATAACTGATTTCAAAGAGACAGCTTCACTTGAATTTGTAGAATATACCCTGGGAAACTGGGAATGCAAATGTGGAAAATTATCTGGTTTAGAAAATGCCAAGGGAAGATGTAGAGAATGCGGTTCTTTAACGCCTGTTTACAGTGACTCGGAAAATCCCTGCTGTCCAAACTGTGGTAGCACCCTAAATATAACTTTCCTTCTTTGTGATCTCTGCGGAGACAGAGTTCAACTTAAAATTCGTTATTCTCCTGAGGAGTGTATTGACAAAGGTTATACTTACTCAATACCTCTAAAGGTAAAATTGAGGCTTATTCCATGGAGTAAGGACCCTTCAGCTCCTTATAAGACTTTCCGGGATATTAAGGAACAGGAGGTTTATTTCGGTGAAATACCTCTCATGACTCCCAATGGAACGTTCATAATTAATGGCACAGAAAGAGTAATAGTTAATCAGCTTCACCGTTCTCCAGGGGTTTTCTTCCTTCCAGGGGAACAAAAAGGATTATTTATTGCAAAAATTATCCCTGTAAAAGGGCCATGGATAGTTTTCGAATATGACGGTAAAGATGTTCTTTATTTCAGAATGGATAAAAGAAAGAAACTAATTGGTTCTATATTTCTGAGAGCGATCGGTTATAGTAAGGATGATGATATTCTGAAAGCCTTTTACAAAAACTACAAGGTTACTTATAAAAACTCTAGTTTTTACTGGGAATTAAATGACTCTCTCGTTGGTCTTATAGTTGAATCCAATGTGGTTAACCCCAGAACAGGAGAGGTAATTGTATCAAAAGGGAAAAAACTGACTAAATCTCTTATAAACCTTCTTTTAAAAGAGGGTTTAAAGGAGATTCCAATTATTGAAGATGAACTGGAGGGTGCTTATCTTGCATCGTCCATAGAGAAAATTGGAGAGGCTAACACGCCTCTTGAAAAAGAGCTCCTGCAGAAGATAAAAGAGAAACAGCTTTCATTCGAAATATTCTTTCCTGAGAAAGACGAGATTGGAATTGTAATTTCAGAGACTCTAAAAAGAGACAAAAAGAAAAGTAGGGAGGAGGCACTGATAGAAATATTCAAGAAACTTCGTCCTTCTGAGCCTCCTAACGCAGAAAATGCAAAGACTTTATTTGATGAAACTTTCTTCAATCCGCAAAGATATGACATCTCAAAAATAGGGAAGATTAAATTCAATATAAAATTTGGGCAGGAAACCTCTTTGGAGGAGAGATTTTTGACCCCTTCGCAATGGGTGGAAATAATAAAATATTTGTTGAGAGCAAAAAATGGTTTGGAAACTATAGATGATATTGATCATCTGGGAAACAGAAGGGTTCGTTCTGTGGGTGAATTAGCGGAAAATGTTTTCAGAATAGGGCTTTTAAGGATGGAAAGGACAATTAAAGAGAGAATGACTGTGAGCACTGATCTTACCCAATCCATGCCAGCGGATCTCATAAATCCAAAACCAGTAATAGCTGCGTTGAAAGAATTCTTCGCTACTGGTGAGCTTTCCCAATTTATGGATCAGACAAATATTCTTGCGGAGTTGACTCACAAGAGAAGACTCTCCGCAATGGGACCACAAGGGCTTAGCAGGGAAAGAGCTGGGTTCGAAGTGAGGGATGTTCACCCTACTCATTATGGTAGAATATGTCCTGTAGAAACTCCAGAAGGTCCAAGCATTGGATTGATTTCATCTCTGAGCATATATGCAAGAATAAACGAATATGGATTTATAGAGACCCCTTATAGAAAAGTTGTAAATGGGAGAATTGTGGATTACTTCAAAATTATTCATCCCAGAGACTCCAGCTTCAAGAGAGGTGATATTATAGATAAAGACACTCTCCAAAAAGAGCTGGAGGTTCTAAGAAGGAGCCATAAACAGCTCCCAGAATACGAACCATATGTCTTTTACTTGAATGCATGGGAAGAGGAGAAATATGTGATTTCTCAGGCGAATGTGGAAGCTGATGAAAGCGGAAGAATCCTGAATGACTTTGTAATTGCAAGACAGGGGGGTAATTTCAGAGTGGTCCCAAGGGAAAAAGTAGATTTTATAGATCTTTCTCCCAAACAGGTAGTTTCGGTGGCAGCTTCTTTAATACCTTTCCTGGAGCATGACGATGCTAACAGAGCTTTAATGGGTTCTAACATGCAAAGGCAGGCTGTTCCTCTCCTTCGACCAGAGGCTCCTTTGGTGGGAACTGGAATGGAGTATGAGGTAGCAAGAAAGAGCGGTAGCGTAGTTGTATGCAAACGCTCTGGAATTGTTGAGAGTTCTGATTCTCAGAGAATTCTTGTGAGAGTAGATGAGAATGAACAATCCTACGGGTTAAGCACTGATCTTTACACCCTTACTAAATTCAGAAGAACCAATCAGAATACCCTTCTCCATCATAGACCCCTTGTGAAAAAAGGGGAGAAAGTATCAGCGGGTCAGATACTTGCTGACTCATCCTGTTCTCACAAGGGCGAGCTTGCTCTTGGAAGAAATGTTCTTGTAGCATTCATTCCATGGAGGGGATACAATTTTGAAGATGCTATAATTGTTAGCGAAAAGTTAATTAAGGAGGATGCGTATACCTCAATTCATATAATAGAGGAAAGTATAGAAGTGAGGGATACAAAGCTTGGTCCTGAAGAGGTTACAAGGGATATACCCCATGTGAAAGAGACACTCTTAAGAAATCTTGATGAACATGGAATTGTGAGAATTGGAGCCTATGTAAAACCTGGAGACATTCTTGTGGGAAAGCTTGCTCCAAAGGGTGAAACCCAACTTACACCTGAGGAGAAACTTTTGAGAGCCATTTTTGGAGAGAAAGCCCTTGATGTAAAAGATGTCTCTCTATATTGCAAACCAGGTGTGGAGGGCTCTGTTATAGATGTGAAGGTCTTCACTAGAAGGGGTGCTGAGAAAGATGGAAGAACAAGCCAGATAGAAGAGGAAGAGATTGAAAAGATAAAGAGAGATTTCAACGATGAGAAGAAGATTATAAATATGGAAAAAATTGCAAAGATTAAGAAATTGTTGAAAGATGAGAAACTTGCAAAGGACATTCAAATAGAAAAAAAGATTTTCAAGAAAGGAACCGTTTTGACTGAGGAAATTTTTGATTCCATCCCTCCCAATTACTATAAAAAATTAAAAATTGATAATCCTGAGAAAGAGGAGGCTGTTGCCAATATTGAAAATAGAATCGAAAGGCAGATAGAGGCTCTTAAGAATTCCATGAAAGAGAAGATCGAAAATATTAAGAAAGGCGATGAGCTACCCCCTGGAGTCATAAAGGTTATAAAAGTTTATATCGCTACAAAGAGAAGACTGAATGAAGGCGATAAAATGGCAGGAAGACATGGAAACAAAGGAGTGATAGCTGCCGTAGTTCCAGAAGAGGACATGCCTTTCTTACCAGATGGAACTCCCATAGAAATAGTTTTAAATCCTCTTGGCGTGCCTTCAAGAATGAATGTGGGGCAGATTCTTGAAACCCATCTTGGCTGGGCCGCAAAGGCTCTCGGGCTCAAATTTGCCTCTCCAGTTTTTGAAGGTTTTAAAGAGAGCAAGATAAAGGAATATCTGAGAGAAGCTGGGTTACCTGATAACGGCAAAATAAAATTGAGAGATGGTCTAACAGGAGAATATTTTGACCAGGAAGTTACAGTTGGATACTTATACATGATGAAGCTCCATCATCTTGTGGAAGATAAAATTCATGCAAGAGCCACAGGTCCTTATTCATTGATAACTCAACAGCCGGTAGGAGGAAAAGCTCAATTTGGTGGACAGAGATTTGGAGAGATGGAGGTATGGGCTCTCGAAGCATACGGAGCAGCTTACACTTTACAGGAAATGCTAACAGTGAAATCTGATGATATAGCTGGAAGATGGAATATATATGACTCCATAGTAAAGGGCGACCATAGTTTTAAATCCACATTTCCAGAATCTGTTAATGTTCTTGTAAAAGAATTACAGAGTCTCGGCATAAACTTGGAATTTATAACCACAAAGAAAAAAGAGCTCCCCTGGGGCTTTGTGATAAATAAATGAGAATCAATACAAATTTAAAACATTTAAATATGGAGGGTTAAATTGGATACCCAAAGAAAAAGTGATTTCAGGTCAATGTCCATTATGGACTTTGACCAGGTTAAAATATCTTTAGCCTCCCCAGAACAAATAAGAAGCTGGTCTTATGGTGAAGTAACAAAACCTGAAACCATAAATTACAGAACTTTTAAACCCGAAAGAGAAGGGCTATTCTGTGCCAAGATCTTTGGTCCTGTGAATGACTATGAATGTCTGTGCGGTAAGTATAAAAGACCTAAATTTAAAGGAGTTGTGTGTGAGAAGTGCGGCGTTGAGGTTACCCTTTCAAAAGTAAGAAGAGAAAGAATGGGACATATAGAACTTGCTGCTCCTGTAGCTCATATATGGTTCTTTAGAACTATACCAAGCAGGATAGGGCTTGTCTTGAATATCCCTGCAAAAGATGTGGAAAAAATTATTTATTACGAGGCTTTCGTAATAATAGAGCCTGGAGAGTTAGAGAAGGGGAAGGAACTTCCTTACAGAAAAGGAGAGGTGATATCAGAAAGCGAATGGATAGTGATCGAAGATGTAAGGTTAAAAGAGAAGGATTATGAGTGGAAGGAGAGGAAATTTGCCATACTCACTGAGAACGACTATCACAAAATTGTAAAGGAGGACAGGGAAAGAGTTTTAAGAGCAGATAAAGCTCTCAAACTTTTCGAAAAGGAATATGGTTTGAAATACGGTATGGGAGCAGAAGCGCTAAAGGAATTGCTGAAGAGAGTCAATGTTGAGGTAGAGGCACAAAAGCTAAGAAGGGCAATGATGAAAGAGGGATCTATACAAAAAAAGCTCAAATTAGCAAAACGTCTTGAGATAATGGAAGCATTCAATAAATCTGGAAACAGACCTGAATGGATGATTCTTGATGTTTTGCCAGTTCTTCCTCCAGATCTTCGGCCTCTTGTAAGGTTAGATGGAGGAAGGTTTGCCACATCTGACCTGAATGATCTTTACAGAAGAGTTATAAACAGAAACAACAGGCTTAAAAAGCTAATTGCAATAGGTGCTCCAGAACTTATAATAAGAAACGAAAAAAGAATGCTTCAGGAAGCTGTAGATGCCCTCTTTGATAATGGTAGAAGAGGAAAGATTCAAGTGGGTGCAGGAAGAAAACCCTTGAAGTCTCTGAGTGAATCTCTTAGAGGAAAGCAAGGAAGATTCCGTCACAATCTCCTGGGAAAAAGGGTGGACTATTCGGGAAGATCAGTTATTGTTGTGGGACCAGAGCTAAAACTCCATCAATGCGGGCTTCCCAAGAAGATGGCTTTGGAACTTTTCAAACCTTTCCTATACCATAAACTGATAAAAGAGGGTGTGGCTAACTCACCAAAAGAAGCTAAAATGTTAGTGGAGCAGGAGAGCCCTGAGGTCTGGAAATACTTGGAAGAGGTGGTGAAAGATCATCCTGTTCTTTTAAACAGAGCCCCCACTCTCCACCGTCTGGGAATACAGGCTTTTGAGCCAGTGCTTGTAGATGGAAAAGCAATAAAGATACATCCACTCGTCTGTCCAGCGTTCAATGCTGACTTCGACGGAGACCAGATGGCTGTCCACATACCTCTTTCCACAGAAGCTCAGGCAGAAGCCTCGCTTCTTATGCTCTCCTCCTATAATATTCTTTCTCCTGCTCATGGTAAACCCCTCGCTGTTCCAAGCCAGGATATGATTCTTGGATGTTATTATCTAACCCTTGAGAAACAAGGAGTAAAAGGAACAGGCAAAGTATTCTCGTCAAAGCAAGAGGCTATTTATGCCTACGAGCTCGGGGAGTGTTCTCTCCATGCTCCTATCAAGGTCGTAATTGATAAGCCCTTCATGGATCTTTCCATATTTTATGACAATCAGGATATTCTGAACTGCCCTGTCTCACAGGAAAGGAGAGGTCAGCATACAACTACTGTAGGTAGGCTAATATTAAATGACATACTTCCTCAAGGTGTTCCATATATAAATGGTCTTTTGAAAAAGAAAGGCGTTCAGAATCTTATTTACTATGTTTACCTTAAAAAGGGTTTAAAAGCTACCATAGATTTGCTCGACAAACTAAAGGAGATAGGCTTCTATTACTCTACGAAAGCAGGGTTCTCTATAGGAATTGACGATATGACAGTTCCGGAAGAGAAAAATAAGCTGATTAAGAATGCAGAAGAGGAGGTCAAAGAAGTAGAGAAACAATATCTTGAAGGGATACTCTCTGCAGGAGAGAGATACAACAAGGTTGTGGGAATATGGGATAACATTACAAATAAAATCGGGAATACAATGTTTACAAGAATGGAACAAGAGAGCAAGAGATCTGATTATCTGAATCCTCTTTTCGTTATGGCTGATTCAGGTGCAAGAGGTTCAAAAACCCAGATTCAACAGCTTGCGGGAATGCGAGGTCTTATGGCAAAGCCTTCTGGAGAAATAATAGAGACTCCCATAACTTCCAATTTGAGAGAGGGGCTTTCTGTGTTAGAATACTTCATCTCCACCCACGGAGCAAGGAAAGGTCTTGCAGATACAGCTTTAAAAACAGCCAATGCGGGTTATTTAACAAGAAAACTTATTGATGTGTCCCATGATGTAATTGTGACAGAAGAGGATTGTGGAACAATTGACGGAATTTATGTTTCTGCTATAGTGGAGAATGGTGAGATCCTTGAAACCTTAGAAGAGAGAATAGTGGGAAGAGTTTCTCTTGAGACAATTTATGATCCTGATACTGGAGAACCCATAGTGAATGCTAACGAGGAAATAACCGAAGAAATTGCAAATCGGCTAATAAATGCAGGAATAGAGAGGATCAAAATCCGCTCAGTTCTCACATGTGAAGCAAGAAGGGGAGTCTGCAGGTTATGTTACGGAAGAGACCTTTCCACAGGCAAGCTGGTAGAGTTAGGGGAAGCAGTGGGAATTATAGCAGCTCAATCAATTGGTGAACCTGGAACCCAGCTCACCATGAGAACTTTCCATGTGGGTGGAGTGGCTTCGAAAATTGGAGAAGCCTCTAAACTTGCAACAAAGCATGAAGGGAAGGTTAAATTCATAAATCTTCAGACAGTAAGGGACAGGCAAGGAAATCTTGTGGTTACAAACAGAACTGGTTATATTGCTATAATTGATGAGAAAGGAAGGGAAAGAGAGCATTTCCAGATAGCATATGGAGCTACATTAAAAGTGAATGACGGAGATCCTATAAAAGCGAATCAGGTCTTTGTTGAGTGGGATCCCTACACCTCCTCAATAATTACTGAAGCTACTGGAGTGGTGGAGTTTAAAGATATAGAAAGAGGCTCCACAATGGAGGAGGAACAGGACGAGATCACAGGGCTGATAACACAGATAATAATAGAGTGGAAAGAGGAGAAAAAACAGCCTCAAATTTGGATAAAGAGTAAAGAAGATGAGAGAGTTTTGAAAAAATATCACATTCCTGTTGGCGCTCGTTTAATGGTTAAAGAGGGGGCTGAGGTTCATGCGGGAGATGTTCTTGCAAAGATACCTCGAATGACAGCAAAAACAAAAGATATTACAGGAGGACTTCCAAGAGCAGTAGATTTGTTTGAAGCAAGGATTCCCGATCCCAAGAAGACTCCTGTGGCTATTGTTTCTGAAATAGACGGTAAAGTAAAGATCTTAGGTATTTCCAAAGGCTCAAGGAAAATAAAGGTTATAAATGAAACAGGAATGGAAAAAGAATATGCAATTCCAAAGGGAGCTCATCTGAGGGTTCAGGATGAAGAGAAAATAAAAGCAGGAGAACCGCTTAATGAAGGAGCGGTGAACCCTCATGAAATTCTTAGAGTTCTTGGGGAAAAGGCTCTCGCTGATTATCTTTTGAAAGAGATACAGGAGGTTTACAGATCCCAAGGTGTTCAAATAAATGACAAGCACATAGAAATAATAGTAAGGCAGATGATGAGATGGGTGGTTATAGAGGATGTGGGCGCTACTCACTTTATAGTTGGTGAAAAAGTGGAAAAATCGGTATTCTTTGAAGAGAATAAAAAAGTTTCCGAAGAGGGAGGGAAACCTGCTAAAGCAAGACCCATTCTTCTGGGAATATCCAAGGCAGCTCTTAACAATGAGAGCTTTATATCCTCTGCCTCCTTCCAGGAGACCACGAAAATACTTACTGATGCAGCAATAGCAGGTAAAGTAGATATTCTTGTAGGTTTAAAGGAAAATGTGATAATGGGGAGATTGATTCCTGCTGGAACAGGCTATCATCATTACCACATGCCTGATTTTGAACTTGTAGAGGAGAAACTCATTAAACCCCTCGAAGAAGAAAAAAGGATGTAATCTCTTGTCATCGAGTTGATAATTAATAATGATTGAAAGACCCTCAAAGGATGAATACTATCTAAAAATAGCAAAGGAAGTCTCTAAAAGATCTACATGCCTTAAAGTGGCTATAGGAGCTATAATTGTAAGAGATGATCAGATTATAGCCACAGGTTATGTGGGAGCCCCAAGAAAAACAAAAAGCTCTATGGAGCACGGATTCTGTCTTCGCCAGCAATTGGGTATTCCTTCAGGAACCCAATATGAACTTTGCAGATCAGTTCATGCAGAACAGAATGCTATTATAAACTCAGCCAGAGCGGGGGTGAGTTTGCTAAATGGGGACATGTATATTTATGGAGAAAAAAGGGAAACTGGAGCAGTGATTAATGCTTTTCCCTGTTTTATCTGCAAAAAAATGATAATAAATGCTGGTTTAAAGAGAGTTATATCCTCCACAGAGGAAGGGAAATTTATTATTTTTCATGTAGATGATTGGGTTAAAGAATGGCAAATATCCGACATAATTGAAGATAAATACAAATACGGAAAATGAAGTTAGGACTAACTGGTCCCATTGCTTCAGGGAAAGGAGAGCTAACAAAAATTTTAATATCCAAAGGATTCAGGTACATCTCCCTTTCTGATATTGTTAGAGAGGAAGCGAGAAAAAGGAATATTGAGCTGAAAAGGGAAAACCTTCAGAGATTGGGGAATTTTTTAAGAAAGGAGCATGGGCCAGGTATTCTCGGAAGAATGGTGAGGGAGAAAATAGAGAAAGAAAGAGAAAAGGAATGGGTCATAGATGGGATAAGGAACCCAGGGGAAGTTATGGAATTGAGAAAAATGCCCGATTTTTATCTTATCGCTATAACAGCACCTTTGGAGATCCTCGTGGAAAGAGTGATCAGCAGAAAAAGGCTCGAGGATCCAGACTCAGTGGAAGAGATAAGAGAGAAAATATTAAAGGAGATAGGAGAGGCGGAACCTGAAGAGGGGCAGAGAATAAAGGACTGCATGGATATTTCTGATTTTACAATAATTAACATACACTCTCTCTCTTATCTTGAGGCAGAAGTGGAGAAAATAATCAATACCTTGTCCATGTCGGAAAAGAAATGAGCTTTTCTGATTTCCGTTCCGATACTGTAACAAAGCCTACAGAGAGAATGAGAAGGGCAATGTTCGAAGCTGAGGTGGGAGACGATGTGCTCGGTGATGATCCCACTGTAAAAAAGCTTGAAGAAATAGCAGCGGAAAAAGCAGGAAAGGAATCCGCCCTCTTTGTTCCCTCAGGTTCCATGGGAAATTCCATATGTGTGAAATTATGGACAAAAGAGGGTGAGGAGATAATATTGGAGGAAAGATGTCACATTTACAATATTGAACTCAGCAATCTCGCTATCTTTTCCAGGGTTCTTCCAAGACCTATCCCATCAAAGAGAGGAACCATGTCTCCAGATGATGTGGAGAAAGCTGTAAGAAAAAGAGGGCTTACCTCAAATGGAACCTCTCTCATATGTCTTGAAAACACTCACAATTTCTGGAGCGGTGCAGTGGTATCGGTAGAGAATTTCAAAGAAATCAGGAAAATTGCTCAAAAGCATAACCTCAAAATTCATCTTGATGGAGCGAGAATTTTTAATGCTTCTATTGCGAAGAGAATCCCTGTTACAGAATGGACATCTCTTGTAGACTCTGTTATGTTTTGTCTTTCCAAAGGTCTTTCCGCTCCTATTGGTTCCATAATAGCGGGAAGCAAGGAATTCATTGAAGAGGCGAGGAGGTTGAGAAAGCTTCTTGGAGGAGGAATGAGGCAGGTGGGTATAATTGCCTCTGCTGGAATTGTGGCTCTTCAGGAAATGATAGAAAGGCTGGAAGAGGATCATCTCCTTGCGAAAAAGCTGGCCATTGGGCTATCGGAGATAAAAGGGATAGAAATCGACCCTGAAGAGGTGGAGACAAATATAATAATTTTCAAGGTAAAAAAAGAAGGGATTAGTGCAAAAAAATTTGTGGAATTTCTTGAAGAAAAGGGGATTCTTTCCCTGGCAATTTCTGAGGAAGAGGTTAGATTCTGCACCCACAAGGATGTGGGAGAGAAAGATGTGGAGAAGGCTTTGAGAGCCTGTAAGGAAATACTTTATTGATTTTTCAATAATTTTGTTTTACCTTTAAATAGAGGCTTTGTGAGGAAAGAAAAGGAGGAAAATCTGCGAAAGGAGGCTTGCATGAGAAGAAATAAAGGATTCACTCTTGTCGAGATAATTGTAGTAATTGCTGTTATTTTGATACTCGCAGGTCTTCTAACACCCATTGTCTCTACTCAGCTTACAAATAAGAAAATAGAGGTGACAGAGCAGAAATTGAAGAAAATAAAAAAGGCAATTATCGGAGACCCATCTGTGGTTCAGTTCGGACAGAGAACGGATTTTGGATATGTGGGGGATATGGGAAATCTTCCAAACTCTTTAAGAGATCTCATTGTGCAGGGTTCACAACCTGGCTGGACATATAACCCTACTTATTTGATAGGAGCTGGATGGAGAGGTCCATATCTTGATCCCACTCAGTATCCGAACGGGAAATTTGAATCCCTTTTAGACGGATGGGGAAGAGATTTTGTAGTGATTAGCCCTGGAGGAAATATAGCAATGAGATTAAGATCTTATGGACCCGATGGCGTTTCTGGAACATGTGGAAATGATGATATATGCCTTGATATATACAATGATGAATGGAGAGCCGGTGTCCAGGGGAATACATGGGATCAATGCGGGACAGGCGTTCAGTACTATGAAGTAATGATATATTATCCCTTTCAAGGAGCTTTTAATCCTTTAAATCCAAACTGCTACAAAAGGATTCGTCCTGGGGCTGGGCAACTAAATTTTTCCACTCTCCCTCTTCCGAACCCGTGGGTTCCAGTAGGAATGAGAAGAGTATACGCTGATTCAAATACTGCTCTTCCTAATCCTAACTATGACATACAGCAATTCCTTGTATTATCCAATGGACCAGTGGTTTCCATAAACCTTAAAAGACCCGGAGCCTGCACTTCTGGTTCTCCTTAAAAATCATTTTAAAATGGATACAAAAGAGGAAACCAAAAGACCTCCCAGGAAAGCAAAGAGGGATTTAGGCAGAGCAAACCAATATTTTATTTACAGGACTGGTTAACTGTGATTCACTACTCTCCGCTGGATATAGAGAAATCTGTGAGATTTATAATCTCATGTTTTGAATCTTTTGAGTGGACTCATGATCCCTACGAACAACTTAAAAGACTCAAAAAAGGATATTTTCCAGATGATCTTACTGAGGTGGCAACCTAAACTAAAGAATCCGCTCCTTGGCATGGACGTTCCACTTACGGAGGTCTAAGAGATGGGATTTGGAGAAGTCCCTCTGAACTTTGTTCGGAAGAGGTGGCATGCGAATTGCTTACTAAAGCAAGGAAATCAGTGGACAAGGCGAAGGAATTTGTTAAGACTTTTTTCAGAGAAGAAGATGGATATTGAGAAGAGCAAAGAAAAAATAAAAAATATTGCTCCTGGACTAAAAAGAAAGAATATATTAACAGTTGAACTGTTTGGATCCTTGGAAAGAGGAGATTTCCATCTAAGGAGGGATATTGATATTTTAGATATAACTCGAAGGGAACTAACCCTGAAGGAAGAGAACGAGCTTTATTTTGCTTTCAGCAAGATTATTCCCGAGACCAAAAAAGACCTCACTGTCCTTGTTTATAACATAGAAAGTTTGAAGAGAATTCCCACATGGCAGAGTCTAAATCGTGTAAAGAATGCTCATTTTATATACGATAAAGCCCATTTAGAGAAAGTTTTCCAGAAGATCCCGAAGGAGATGGGAAAATATGGAATATTTGATGATGCCTTAGGAAAAAATTTTCGCTACAAAAAATGAGGGAAGGTGTTCATATGCGAAGAAAGGAAAGCTATAGAAAAGATAAAGGAATAGGTCTTATATATGTCATCCTTCTCATTGCTATTCTCCTTTTAGCTGTGTCAATTCTTGGACCATATCTCTTTGTTAGAGAGGTCTCCAGGCAAAAGGATGTGGAAACTCTCGAAAGAATAAAAGCTATAAGAATTGCTATTCTTGGAAACCATGAGATTATCTCAAAGGGTCTAAGGAGTAGCTTCGGTTATGTGGGTGATATGGGAGGCCTTCCTCCCATTCTTGAATATCTCGCTCTTCAACAGAATCCCGCACCCAATCCCTTTCCTGTTTCTTGGAATCAGACTTCTTGGAGTGTTCATTCAACTGGAATTGGCTACGGATGGAGAGGGCCCTATTTAGATGATACATATTCTGGAAACTGGGAATTTCATGCTTTTGTGGATGCTTGGGGAACAAAGTTTCAGTATGTGGATAATGTGGGACAAACAGTGATTGATCCTGCTACAGTTAGCTTTCCTGTTTTTATCCGCTCAGCTGGTCCTGACAGAACTTTTGGAACAGCGGATGATATAAATGAAAATACCCATCCTGAGCTTTGTAGAATAAATGAGGATGATGTAAGGGCAATTTTGAGAGGATACACTTATTGCGTGGATGGAACACCGGTTCAGAGAGATAATATTTATGTTTATTGGCCCACTCTTGCTTTAGATGGAACTGTATCAATTTCTACTGGTGGTCCATACGATTCTTTCAATACAGGACAGTGTCCTTATGATTTGACCAGGTTTGATTGCCGTTATTTTGAGACCCCTACAAAAATCCCTATCGGAATAAGAAAAATTTCAATAGAAACTTACATAAACCAATTCGCGTGCATAAATGGAGGAGGATCTCTTCACGATGGTTCTTCAGGAAGAATGCGTTGGAATCTTAGAGGAGGAAGTTGTGGAGCTTGTATAGAATATGTTCCTAATTCAAGAAATAACTATCGTGCTATTGCATGCTGGGGAACAAGATCAATTGTGGAAATACAAATAAGAAATGTTTGTTCCAATCCTGTTACTATCACCTCTGTGAGTTTGAATTATACACCTGACATTTTCTTCGATACCGTATTTTTCTCTACTGACAACACTTATCCAAGAATTGGGGTAGGTTGGGATTCATATTGTGCAGGAGGAAATTACGGATCCAAAGGAATCACCTATTCCTTGAATTTTAGTGGCTACTTTCAAAGGCTTGGGTCTTGGAGATGGTGGTCAGTAAGTCAATGCTCTCCTACATCTTTCACAATTCCTGGCGGAGGAACAGGATGGATTTCCTTTGGATACTTTGTTGATGATAACGAATATTGCATGGATATCCGAAACACTGCTTTTACAATTACTCTCAGCGATGGCTCTGTTCTTACCATTCCACCATAAAATAATTATCGAAGGTTTCTCACTCTTTCTTTTTTATAAGAAGTTCCCCCTGGAAGGAAGGGACAAAGAATAAGGGGTTTTTTTGGAGAATTACAGGGTCAATTATTTTTTTCACTACATTTCCATCCATGTCCCTGGCTATGGGGAAACCCATCAGATAAAGAAGAGTAGGAGCTAAGTCCACTATTTTTATATTACCTTGAAAGCCATTTTTGCCCACCCCACTTCCATAAAAGATGGCAATTCCTTCAGGTGCATTGTCATGATATGCAGAAATCTCATCTGTCCTGTAAATAAAGTTAAGTATTCTTTTCCAAAGGGGTAAAGCGCTCATTCCATGAGGAGAATAAACTAAAAGGATTTCGTTATCTTTCAGCAAAGAAAGAGTTGCCCCGATTATTGAGTCATAATAGTCGTAGTACCTCTCAATCACCTTGGAATAGGCTGACGGAGTCTCTTCAGCGAGAAATGTCCTTTCTGGTCTTGCATATTTCCAGAAATAATGTTCGACCGTGTCCAGACCTGAAAGAAATACATGAAAATAAAAAGGATGGTAATTCTCTTTTATACTTATTTTCTCCTTTACTACGGCTTCATCCAGGATAAATGCATTTAAAAGAATTTTTGTCTTCTCATTATCAGGAAATTCTCCAATTATGTTTTTAAATCTTAAAAAAGCATCCTCTGGCACAGGAAGGTCAGGACTATCCAAAATGAAATAAGGATGTTTTGAGGAGTTCAGAATGGAAATAATACCTCTGGGATTAGCCACAAAAGGCAATTTTTCAAATATTCCCAAGGATTCAAGTTTGTAAAGAAAAACGAATCTTGGAAGAAGGGGAAGACAGGTAAGGTTTCCTTTGAATTTGTAACAGTTTTCATAGCTCATATGTTTGTAAGGGTATTTGCCTGTTTCAAAGGTCGCAAAAAGAGAATTTCTGTCATGGGGTCTAAAGTTTCTCACCAGCACCCAGGAGCCATTCTCCATAATATATGAGAAATTGGGCAATTTTTTCTCCGCAGTGAGGGGCACAATAAAATCAAGGGATAGACCGGTCATTTCAAGAACTGTGACCTTTTTGCCCCTTGTCCATTCAAAGATTACTGAACCAGAAGATGATTCCATAGAGTGGTGTTGCCTGGAAGATAAAAAAAGAAGAGAGAGAATTAAGAGATAGAAAAATAAATAAGCTAATGAAGGAACCTTCCTTCTGAAAAGGAATAAAAAGGAGAGGAGACCAGAAAATATTAGAAAGATGCTCCAGAATTTAAAATTTTTTAAAACAGATGGGGGAATGTAAATGGAGAAGTATCGAGAATTGAAAAGGAATAAAATCCCAAATATCAGCAGAGTTCCTCCGAGCAGAAAGGCTATCAACTTTACATCAAAAAATCTTTTTACAAACTTTGTTTCAAAAAGGAAACCTGTAAATTCTGTAAGCAAGAAAATTAGAAGAAAATATGAAACACTGTAAAAGGGAACAAGGAGAAAAAATAGGTTCAGAATCTCCATGGAATTTAATCGAAAGAATGGATTCAAAAATAAAATAAGACATAGCAAAAGAAAAGAAGCTGACAGAGAAGGGAGGGAAAAGTTTGTTATTCTCTTTAAAAAGCCCATTATATAGGCAACTCAATAGGCGTGGATATGAAAAGAAGGGTGGTTCGTCCCATTCTTATTTCTGTCTGTTCCTTCAGCTCAATCTCCGCAATTCTTTTCTCTCCTACATAAGTTCCGTTAGTGCTACCCAGGTCTCTTAAAATTATTTTATTTTCAAAGAATTCTATGCTGGCATGCCTTCTCGAAACCTCCATATCCAAGAGAACAACATCTGTACTCTCTCTTCCAAGAGTAATGTATGGTTTGGTTATGTGGAAGATGGCTCCAGCATCAGGACCATTTATAACTGCAATAGAATATCTTTTATCCGTGGGGAGTTTCAATTTTTCTTCGTAAAGAAGGCTTTGATTTGTAGATATTTTGTGGGTTTCCTCAAGATTTTGCTCCTGCTCCTCTTCCGAGGGCTCAGAAACATCAAAAAGCGAAAGACAGCGAGGACATTTAAATTTGAGTCTTTTTACCAATTCTAACTGTTCATCTTCTATCCTGTAAAATGCTCTGCAATTGGGGCATTTAACAATCATAAGGAATTCTCCTCCTTGAAATTTTCTATTTTTAATAGCACAACAAAATCTTCGGGTCCATCTTTTCCAAATCTCATTAGAAGCTCTTCCCTCTTTTCTATCAGTCCTTTCCCAGTGAATCTTATCAGTTTTTTCTCTTCTGATAAGACGGATAATCCATATATTCTCGGATCTACGGAAAGAGCGAGTTCAATATTTCTATCGGATAATGGAAAGGCTAAGAACTCTTTTCCGTTAACTTTGATCCTTTCCATGTGGGAAACCAAGAAAAGATAGGGGAGATCATCAAGAAATGATACCATAAAGGTTAAGGTCACTTTTTCCTTTAGTTCTATAAAATTTTTTCCCATGGCAATTTTAGTTTATCACTGTATTTATAAAATAGTCAAATCCAATACAATAACCGAAGAGGGGTGTTTATTCTTTCAGAAATTATAGAGCTTGTGATATAATTTTACCTATTTTTGCGGAGGACGAGATGAAAATGAAATCAAAAGAATATCCATTTTTAACGCTTTCCATCCTTTTCTTTTCAGGCTTTCTCTTCCTTTCATCTGAAGAAAAATTAGGGCTCAGACATCCTGAAGAAAAACATTTAAAAAACATTAGACAGCTCACTTTAGGTGGTGAAAATGCAGAAGCCTATTTTTCTTTTGATGAAAAAAGACTTATTTTCCAATCGACAAGGGAACTGTATAAATGTGACCAGATATTCATTATGGACATTGATGGCTCAGATGTGAAGCTTGTAAGCACTGGAAAAGGAAGAACTACCTGTTCTTATTTTCTTCCCGGCGACAGAGAGATTATATATTCTTCTACCCATCATATAAGTGAAGATTGCCCTATCCCTCCTGATTTTTCAAAAGGTTATGTCTGGGCGCTCTTTGATTATGACATTTTCAGAGCGAATGTGGATGGAACCCATCTTAGAAATTTGACAAATTCTCCAGGATATGATGCGGAAGCAACTGTTTCACCAAGAGGAGACAGAATAGTTTTTACATCTTTGAGAAATGGAGATCTTGATATCTACACCATGGATCTGGATGGAAAGAATTTGAAGAGACTTACTTATGAATGGGGATATGATGGAGGGGCATTTTTCTCTAAGAATGGGGAAAAAATTTGTTACAGAGCATGGCATCCCAAAACAGAGGAGGAGAAAGAGAGTTATGAGGGAATGCTAAAAGTAAAAGCTCTGAAACCCATGAAACTTCAGATTTTTGTAATGGACTCAGATGGAAAAAATAAAAGGCAGATTACAAATAACAATTCTGCGAATCTCGCACCATTTTTCCATCCCGATGGAAAGAGAATAATTTTTACATCAAATATGTCTGATCCTTCTGAATGGGATCTCTATCTGGTAGAAATTGAATCAGGAAAGACAGAAAGAGTTACTTTCCATGAAGGTTTTGACAGCTTCCCCATGTTCACATCTGATGGCAAAAAACTTGTCTGGGCTTCAAACAGGCATGGAAAAAAGAGAGGGGAAACGAACATTTTTATCGCGGATTGGGTGGAATAAAAATATTGAAAGGAAGTTTAAAAATTAGCTATAATAAAATATGAGAAAAAATATTTTTCCTTTGTTTTTCGTTTTTTTGGTATTGCTTTTTCCCTTTCCTTCCATTTCACAGGATTTGGGTATTAAAACTGGATTGGCTTTTGGAGATCTTGACCAATTCTTTTTTGGAATTTTCACTCCTATTCCCCTTGAAAGTAGCCTCTATTTTCAGCCCACCTTTGAAATAGGAGCGGGAGACAATGCTACCTCTTTATACCTATCTATGGATCTTCTCTACAGGATAAGAAGGAATTTCTCCACAGGGGGTGGAATAGGTATTCTCTACACAAGCTTCTCAAAAAGAGATATCTCACAAACTGACCCTTCTCTTTCTCTCTTTTTCCAGTTCCGATATCCTCTGAAGAGAACGGATCTTTTATGGGAGATAAGAGCACAAATATCAGACTATTCTCAGATAAGGCTCTCTTTCGGTATTTTTCTTTAAATCTTGCCTTTAAAAATTGGTGCCCATTTATCTATTGAAGGTGGAATTCATAGGGCAATTGAAAGGGGAAAGGAGTTGGGTTGCAATACCATTCAAATTTTCCTAAGAAACAGAAATAGATGGAAGGGAAGAGATATAGGAGAAGAGGAATCCAAAAATTTTAAAGAATATGCCCAAAAGTGGGAGATCCTCCCTCTCATTGCTCATGCCATTTATTTAATAAATCTCTCATCGCCAGATTCCACTATTTTTAGAAAATCTCTTGAAGTCTTGCACGAGGACATTAAAAAATGTAAGGATCTGAATATTCAATATTTTATTGTTCACCCTGGATTTCATCTCGGCTCAGGAGAAAAGGAAGGAATAAGGAGATTTGTGCTGGCATTGAGGGAGATTCTTCATGAAGCAGAGGTGGAAATTTTAATTGAAAACTCAGCTGGAGGAGGAACCCAGATTGGATGGAACTTTGAACAGATAGAGAAGATAGTAAATTTAGCAAAAGGAAAATTAGGACTTTGCATCGACACCTGCCATCTTTTTTCAGCTGGTTATCCTATAAACCATGAAAATGGGTTTGAAAAAACCGTGGCTGAAATAGAGAGGAGAATAGGGTTGGAAAAAATAAAGGTGATCCATCTTAATGATTCAAAAAGAGAACTCGGCTCAAAAATCGACAGACATGAGCACATAGGACTGGGTAAAATAGGGATGGATGGATTCAGGTTTTTTCTTCATTTCCATGCATTTAAATTCCTCCCCTTTATAATCGAAACACCAAGGGGAAAGGACAGAAAAGGCGTGGATATGGATTTGGTAAATATGAGAAGGCTTAAAAGTATATGGGAAGAAAGTGAGTTATTTTAATATCAAAACTCTTAGTGAATTATGATGCCTCTTCTTTCCATAATTTTAAGTATTCTTTCTCTTCTCTTTTTTACAAATCTGCTTTCAGAGAAAGGAGAATATTTAATAGGGTTTGGAAGAATGGAGGCAAGGGAAGCGGATTCGTGAGGCGTGAGCTCTGATGCTCTTTTTTTAAAATACCACTGAGAAGCAGCCTCTGCCCCAAAGATTCCTTTTCCCCACTCAGCTATGTTGAGATATATTTCCAGTATTCTTCTTTTTGGAAGATAGACTTCCATTTTTAAGGCGATTAGAACCTCAAGAATTTTACGCCATATTGTTTTTTGAGGGCTTAGATAAAGATTCCTTGCAACCTGCTGAGTGACAGTGGAAGCTCCTCTTACAAATCTTTTCTTTCTGATGTCCTTTTTTAACGCCTCCTTCAATTCTGTCCAGTCAATCCCATAGTGGGCAAAAAATCTATCGTCCTCGCTTATTAGAACAGCACTCACAAGATATGGAGAGATCTCCTCCAGGGATTTCCATTTTTGATAGATTACCAGCTTTTCTCTTGTTGTTTTGCTCTCTTTTATCCTGTATCTCATTAAAGCGGTAATTTTAGGAGTTTCTTTTTTAAGCTCGGAAAAATCAGGAAGCAGAATCCACAA
>FWWM01008535.1_pt1 | contig 19604 bp, 16 predicted proteins | sample 2228351 | NCBI WGS metagenome assembly FWWM01 (sample SAMEA103939774, study PRJEB20133) | metagenome
CGGTGACGGCGAGACGCACGGCCGGGTGGGAGCGCAGCTCCGTCAGGATGGCTTCGCTGACAGGCGTGTCGACCTCGACGAGGGCGACGGCTTCGAGAGGCTGGCCCTGCGCCGCCGGGGTCTCCTGGCGGCCGAGCGAGAAGTTGGCGATGTTGATCTGGTTGCGGCCGAGGATGCCGCCGACGTGGCCGATGACGCCCGGGACGTCGATGTTGCGCATGTAGATCAGGTGGCCGGCGAGCGTGATCTCGACGGGGATGCCGTCGACGGAGAGCAGCCGCGGCTTGTCCATCACCACGCCGCCGGTGACGGAGGTGGCCGAGGCGGGCGCGATGATTTCGACCTGGATGGAATCCGTGGCGCCGCCGCGCGGCTGATGCGCCTCGGTGACGGTGAGGTTGCGCTGCGAGGCGAGCTGCATGGCGTTCACCAGATTGGCGCGCGAGGCGAGGCTGCGGCTGAGCACGCCGGCGAGAGCGGCGTTGCGGAGCAGATTCGTGTTCAGTTCGGCGATGCGGCCGCGGTAGGTGATGCGCACGGCCTGGGGGTTGTCGGCGGCGATGAAGGCGGCGAAGCGGCCGAGCCGCTCGGCCAGCTCTATGTAGGGGCTGATGGCGCGGTACTGATCGGGCGCCACGGCAGGCATGTTGACGGCATTGATGGCGATGCCGTGCTGCAGGTACTCCACAAGCTGCTCGACGATGCGGACGCCGACGATCTCCTGGGCTTCGCCAGTGGAGCCGCCGATATGGGGGGTGGCAATGAGTTTGTCGGATTGGAGCAGGCGGCTGCCGGTGGGGGGCTCGGTGGCGAAGACGTCGAGGCCGGCGCCGGCGACTTTGCCGGATTCAAGGGCCTCCAGCAGGGCGTCCTCGTCAATGATGCCGCCGCGGGCGCAGTTGATGATGCGGACGCCGTCCTTCATCATGGCGAACTGCTCGCGGGAGATCATATTTTTGGTTTCTGGGGTGAGGGCGACGTGGAGGCTGATGTAGTCGCTTTCGGCCAACAGGCGCGGCAAGTCGACTAGTTCGACGTTCATGTTGGCGGCCCACTGGGAGCTAATGTAGGGATCGGTAGCGATGATGCGCATGTTGAAGGCGCGGCAGCGCAGGACGACTTCGCGACCGATGCTGCCGAGCCCGATGACGCCGAGGGTTTTCCCGTTGAGTTCGGTGCCGAGGAAGGCCTTCTTTTCCCACTTGCCGCTCTTGGTGGAGGCGCTGGCCTGGGGGATGGAGCGGGCCAGCGAGAGCATAAGGGCGAGGGTGTGTTCGGCGACGGCGACGGAGTTGCCGCCGGGCGTGTTCATGACGAGGATGCCGGCCTGGGTGGCGGCGTCCAGGTCGATGTTGTCCACGCCGATGCCGGCGCGGCCGATGACGCGCAGCCTGGGGGCCTGCTCGATGACCTCTCGGGGGACCTTGGCGGCGCTGCGGACCAGTAAGGCGTCGGCTTCCGGCAGGCAGGAGTGAAAGTTCTGGGGATCGGAGACGACGAGGCGGAAGTCGGGTTGTGCCCTCAGCATCTCCAAAGCGGCGTCAGCGAGCTTGTCAGCTACCAGTATTGTCATGGGGGACCTCTCTTGCATGGGAAGTGGCGGGGCTATTTGCGACAAGCGGCCTCGGCGTAGACTTTCTGGACGGCGGCGACGCCGGCCCCGAAGGCAATGGGGAGGCCCTCGGCCGCGAGGATGAGCTCCAATTGGGCGATGACGGCGAACAGGTCGGCGAAATCGAAGTAGCCGAGGTGGGCGATGCGGAAGATCTTGCCCTTCATAGACCCCTGGCCGTTGGCGATGATCGAGCCGAAGCGATCGCGGAAGGCTTTAACGATGACGCCGGAATCCATGCCGTCGGGGGCGCGGACGGCGGTCACGGCGGCCCCGGGCGAGTGGGGGGCAAACAGCTTCAAGCCCAATGCGGTGACGGCGGCGCGGGTTGCCGTGGCGAGCAGTTGGGCGTTTTCGATGAGCTTGTCCATACCGACGGATTGGATGTAGGTGAGGGCGGCGTGCAGCGACAGCAGCAGGGCGGTGGAGGGGGTCCAGCTCGACTGGCCTTCGAGGGCATTTTTGGCCTCCTTTTTGAGGTCGAAGTAGTAATGGGGGAGGTCGCAGGTCTCGGCGTGTTTCCAGGCTTTGGGACTGATGGAGACAAAGGCGAGGCCGGGCGGGATCATGAAGGCTTTTTGTGAGCCGCCGATGAGTACGTCCAGGCCCCAGCCTTCGATATCGAGGGGCATGGTGCCGAGGCCGGTGATGGCGTCGACGACGAGGATGGCGTCGGTGGCGGCGACGGCGCGGGCGATGACTTCGACGTTATGGGCCACGCCGGTGGAGGTTTCCGAGGCCTGGAGGAAGACGCCGCGGATGCCGGGCTCGGACAGCTTCTCGATCACGGCTTCCGGGGGTACAGCCTCGCCGTAGTCGGCGGTAAGGACGATGGGATCGAGGCCGAAGGCCTGCGTGATCTGGACCCAGCGCTCGCCGAACTTGCCGGCGGAGAGCACGATGACGCGGTCGCCTTTGCGGAACAGGTTGGAGACGGAGGCTTCCATGGCGCCGGTGCCGGAGCAGACTAGGGGGACGACGTCCCAGGAAGTGCCCATAACGGTCTTGAGCGCGGCGACGGTGGATTTGTAAAGCTGCACGAAGTCCTGCGTGCGGTGATGGATGTCGGCAGCCATCATGGCGTGCAGTGCGGGGGTGTACAAAGGAGTCGGCCCCGGGGTCAGGAGTCTGGTTTTGCGGATATGCATGGAAGAGCTAAACATCCTAGAATAACAGGACGCGATGGGATTGACCGACCGGATTCAGAAAGACATGGTGGCGGCGATGAAGGCGCGCGATGAAGCGCGGCTCAGTGGGCTGCGGCTGATCAAGGCGGCGCTGAAGAAGCACGAGGTGGACTCGATGAAGCCGCTAGATGAGGCGGCCGAGATGAAGGTGCTGAACACGCTTCTCAAGCAGCGGCAGGACGCCATTGAGATGTACAGGAAGGGCGGCCGTGAGGACCTGGCCACGAAGGAGGAGGCAGAAAAGCGGCTGATCGAATCCTACATGCCGGCGGAGGCGACTGACGAGGAAATGGACGCAGCGGTCGTGGCGGCCGTAGAGGAGACCGGCGTGACGACGGTGAAACAGATGGGCGTGGTGATGAAGGCGGCCCAAGCGAAGCTGGCGGGCAAGCGGGTGGATGGGAGGGAGCTCAGCGAGAAGGTCCGGGCGCGGCTGAGCGGGTGAGGGAGCGCGGCGGGCGGAGCCGCGAGCGGGCGGACCCAGAAGCTCGAGAGGTCCCAGGGGCGTTCGAGGCGGATTTTTTTGGGTTTGTTTTGCATTTTGCCACCGTCGGCGGACGGGAGGCGCCCTGTGGGAGTGCTCAGCCGGATGACGGGACTGTCCCCGGATATGTCGCTAGAAGAGAGGGTCACGAATGGACGCGGATCAACGCGGATGGTCAGGGAGAGTTCGGTGATTGCGTACCCTCTCTCGAGAATGCTCAGCAATTTTCATCCTGGGGGGTAAGACCTTGCTCCTTATGCTGGGACTGTCCCCGAAACAGGAGGGTGAATTCGCCTTTCAGGGAGGGGCGCTCGGCGAGCCGGCGGGCGACGGCGGAGGCTGGGCCGCGGAGGAATTCTTCGTGGAGCTTGGTTAGCTCGCGGGCGAGGACGACCGGGGGGTCGCCGAGGACGGCGGCGACGTCGGCCAGGGTGTCGAGGATGCGGTGCGGGGCTTCGTAGAGGACGACGGTGGCGCCGGAGTTGCGGAGCCGCTCGAGGGCTTTGCGGCGTTTGGAGGCTTTGGGAGGGAGGAAGCCGAGAAATAGAAAGGAGTCCGTCGGCAGGCCGGCAGCCGAGAGGGCAGCCAGCAGCGCGGAGGGGCCGGGGATGGGGACGATACGGATGCCGAGTTCGGCGGCCCGGCTCACCAGGCGATAGCCGGGATCGGATATCAGGGGGGTGCCGGCATCGGAGACGAGGGCAATCGAATCGCCGCGCTCGAGCCGGCCGAGGAGCTCCAGGGCGCGCCGCTGCTCGTTGTGCTCGTGGTAGCTGAGGAGGGTTTTGTGGATGCCATAGCGGTTGAGGAGCTTGCGGGTCAGCCGGGTGTCCTCGCAGGCGATCAGATCGACTTCGGCGAGGATGCGGACGGCGCGGTAAGTGATGTCTTCCAGATTGCCGATGGGGGTGGCGACGACGTAGAGGGTGCCAGCCATTCCTACGCCAGTATGACGCAACCTCGGAAGGGCCGGCGGCGGGGCTCAGGCGCAGGCGGCGGTGTGAACGGCCGCCGGAGGAGGCGGGTTCGGGGCGGCGTAGACCCGGGCGGAGGTGAGGGTCGGATCGATGCGGGCGTTGGCCTCGGAAGCGGGCAGGATACGGAGCTCGTCGCCGGCGGCGTCGTAGACGACCTCGACAGTGTCGCCGGGTTGAAGGCCGCCCTCGGCCAGGAGGGCCGCCAGGCGCTGAGTGAGGTGGCGGTGAATGGTTCGCTTCAGCTCGCGAGCGCCGAATTCGGCGCTGGTTCCGCGGCGCAAGAGGAACTCGCGGCTGTTGGGCGAGATGCGGAGATTGAAGGCGCGGGAGGCCAGGCGCCGGTAGATGAGCCACTGGAGGTCGCAAAGATGCTGATCGAGGATGTCAACCAGGGACTCGCGGGTGAGCGGGTGGTAGGTGATGACAGCGTCAATGCGGTTGACGAACTCAGGTGAGAAGCGCCGGCGGACGGCGTTCATCCCCACCCTTTCGAGTTTCGCGGCGATGCCGGACGGGAGCGGGCCGGCGGCGGCCTGAAAGCCGAAATCGGGGCGGATCAAACGGTACATCTCGCGCGCGCCGAGGTTGCTGGTGAGAAAGATGAGGCTGTTTTCGAAGTTGACGACGGTGTTGTCGCCCAGGTGGAGGATGCCGTTGTCGAGCACGCCGAGCAGGAGCCGGGCGAGCGAAGGGGCGGCCTTTTCGATTTCGTCGAACAGCACGAGGGAGAGCTTGGAGCGCTCGCTCGTGGTGGCGGCGAGCTTTTGCTGGCTGATCATGGGGTGGGTCTCGCGGTGGCCGAGGTAACCGGGGGGCGCGCCGATGAGCTTGGCGACCTCGTGTTCGAGCTGAAACTCTCCGCAGTCGATGCGGAGGAGGTTCTTCTGGCTGCCGTGGAGGGCGTCGGCGAGGGCCTCGACGGTTCGGGTCTTGCCGGTGCCGGTGGGACCGAGCAAGAGGAAGACGCCGACGGGGCGGCCGGGCGGGGCCAGGTCCGCTTCGAACATCCGGACGAAGGGGATGATGGTATCGACGGCGGCGGGCTGGCCGACGATCCGGCGGCGCAGCGAGTCGGCCAAATCCTCGGCGGGGAGGCTGAGTGGCTGGGGTTGGGAATTCGGCATGGTTATGCTGCGGAGTCCAGTTCTCCTCACGCGACCGATTATAGCGCCGGCGCGCCGCCACTCCTGCCGGAGAAGGGCGTTACCGGCTGGTGGTTGGGCTGTGCCGGATGCGGGCGATCCCTTTTGAGATTAAGAGGTTAGCCGGCGAGGGGGAGGGCGGGGAAGAAATTGCGATTGCGTTGTGACCGGCTGGGGCGAGGGAGTCAAAAAGGGGTTCTCAAGCGCTGGCGGAGTTCAGCCGCTCCCAGACTTCCGGGTTGACCAAATTGGAAGGGCGGCGGCCCTCCAAGGCGGCGACTGCGTTTCTAGCGGCCATCATGCACATATTGCGGCGGGTGTCGACCGAAGCGCTGCCGATATGGGGGACGAGCACAACCTGGGGCAGAGCGAGCAGGGCGGGCGGGACGTACGGTTCGCGTTCAAACACATCCAGACCGGCGCCGGCGATGACGCCTTGTTGGAGGGCCTCGATCAACGCCTCCTCATCGACAATGGGGCCGCGAGCGGTGTTGATCAGGATGGCGGTGGGCTTCATGAGGCGCAGTTGGGCGGCTCCGATCAGCTTGCGGGTGGCGTCTGAGAGCGGGACGTGGAGGCTGACGAAATCGGATTCGCGGAGGAGCTCTTCGAGGGAGACGAAGCGGGCGGCGAGCTCGGTTTCGACCTGTTGGGGGGCGCGGACGAGGTCGTAGTAGAGGATGACCATCGAGAAGCCTCGGCCGCGGCGGGCGACCGCCTGGCCGATGCGTCCCAAGCCAACGATGCCAAGCGTCCGGTGGTGCACGTCGTGGCCGACCAGCAGGTCGATGGCCCATTTTTTCCACTTGCCCGCGCGGAGGTAATCGGAGGCCTCGATGAGGCGGCGGGCGGCGGCCAGCAGAAGAGCGAAGGCGAGGTCGGCGGTGGTGTCGGTCAGCACGTCGGGGGTGTTGGAGACGAGAATGCCGGCTTCGGAGGCGGCGGGGACGTCGATGTTGTCGTAGCCGACGGCGACATTGGCGATGATGCGGATGCCATCGAGCCGGCGGATGACCTCGCGGGTGAACTTGTCGGTGAGCTGGCTGACGACAGCCTGTTTGCCGCGGATTCGCGCAAGGAGCTGCTCGGCGGTGAGGCCGTCGTCGGTTTCCTCGTAGTCCACGTCGCAGTACTGGCGGAGGTAGTCGACGGCCTCGGGGTAAATGCGCTTGGTGATGAGGACTGAGGGCTTCACGCAGGGCAATTGTCGCACAGCGGGCCGGGAGCGTACAATAACAGTTCTTTTCGGACGGCAGCGGAAATGGCACGAATCGGCTATCTCGGATTGGGGATTATGGGCTACCCGATGGCGCGGAACCTGCGGCGGGCGGGGCACGAGGTATGGGTCTGGTCGCATACGGCGTCGAAGGCGCAGCGACTGGCGGAGGAGGAGGGAGCGACGGCCGCGACGACGCCCAAGGAAGTGGCCGGCCAGGCGGAGGTGGTTTTTGTTTGCGTGGGCAACACGGAGATGTCGGCGCAGGTGCTGTTGGGGGAGACCGGCGTGATTGAGGGGGCCAAAGCGGGCGATGTCGTGGTGGACGTGAGCACGATCTCGGCACTGGAAAGCCAGCGGATGGCGAGACGGCTGGCCGGCAAGGGGATTCACCTTTTGGACGCGCCCTGCACGGGTTCCAAGCTCGGGGCCGAGTCCGGACGGCTGACGTTCATGGTGGGTGGTGACAGCGGGGTGTTCGAGCGCGTGCGTCCGCTGTTTGACGCGATGGGCCAGCAGGTATACTACTGCGGTCCGCAGGGCAGCGGGCTGCGGGTGAAGCTGGCGCAGAACCTCATTCAATCCAACATCTTACAAGCGTTCGTGGAAGGCATCGTTCTCAGTACGAAGGCGGGCATCGACCCGGAACTGATGCTGGAGATCTTGAACAACACGGCGGCGCGGTCGGGCCTGATCGCTTTCAAGGCGCCGTACATGTTCCGGCGGGACTTCTCGACGCACTTTTCGGTGAAGTGGATGCACAAGGACATCGGGCTGGCTTTGGAGCTGGCCGAGGCGCTACAAGTTCCTGTACCGCTGACGAGCCTGACGGGGCAGATGTTCCAGGCGGCGGTGGCGCAGGGCTACGGGGATGAGGATTTCTCCTCTGTTATCAAGGTCTTAGAGGGACTGGCGGGGGTTGAGGTGAAAAAAATGTAGGGAGGATGCATTTTCTGGTTGCAATTCCGAATTCCATATACTATTATTAGAAGTAGGCCGGGGAGGCAACTCCCACCAAAGCGAGACTAACCTCACAAAAAAAGACCCCTGAAGCAAAAACCTCCCCGGCACCCCCCAACAAGAACGCAGCAGAATTGAGGTTCCCACGCAGGACGTGGCGCGGGCGGCTGTCGTGTGAAGGCACACGTGGCTGCCGGCACGGATCAGCGTGAACTGTGGCGGGTCGGGGTGCGCTCGGATGGCGCTGTGACGGGAATGAGAGATGCTATGATTCCTAAGCGGCAGGCAGTGTAGAGGAAGCGGCCGGCATGCGAAATCTGACGATACTGGGATCGACTGGATCGATCGGATTGAGCACTCTGGACGTAGTGCGACAACAGCGGGGGCGGTATCGGGTGTTCGGGCTGGTGGCGGGCCGGAACGCGGAGCTCCTGGCTGCGCAAATTGAGGAATTCCGGCCCGAGGTGGCGGTGGTGGAATCCGAGGAGGTGCGCGCGCATCTAATTGGGAAGCTGCGGGCGCGTGGGATGCCGGAGTCGGACTGGCCGGAGCTTCTGTATGGAGCCAGAGGCCGAGTGGAGGCGGCGGTAGCCTCCGAGGTGGACGTGGTGATGTCGGCAATTGTGGGAGTGGCGGGCCTGGAGGCGACCTATGAAGCAGTGCGGGCCGGCAAGCAGTTGGGGCTGGCGAACAAAGAGGTGCTGGTGGCCAGCGGGAAGCTGGTGATGGAGGCGGCGCGGGCGTCGGGGACAGAGTTGATACCGGTCGACAGCGAGCACAGCGGGGTGCACCAGTGCCTGAAAGCGGGGCGGAGGAGTGAGGTGGCGCGGCTGATCCTGACAGCCTCGGGCGGTCCGTTCCGGAACACGCCGAAGGGGGAGCTGGCGAAGGTGACCCCGAAGCAGGCGCTGAACCACCCGACGTGGAAGATGGGGCGGCGGATCACGATCGATTCGGCCACGCTGATGAACAAGGGCTTCGAGGTGATCGAGGCGTGCTGGCTGTTCGGATTCTCGCCGCGGCAGGTGGATGTGGTGGTGCATCCGCAATCGTCGGTGCATGCGATGGTGGAGTTCAAAGACGGCAGCGTGATTGCGCAGATCTCGGTGACCGACATGCGGATGCCGATCCAGTACGCGCTAACGTATCCGGAGAGGTTGGAGGCGCCGGTGGCGCGATTTGACTGGAGCCGGCCACACGTCTGGGAGTTCGAGCCGCCGGACCTGGAGAAGTTTCCCTTGTTAAGATTGGCGTATGCGGCGCAGGAGTCAGGCGGCACGGCCGGCTGCACCTTGAACGCCGCGGACGAGGTGGCGGTGGAGGCGTTTCTGGCGGGGAAGTTGTCATTTCCGGGGATTGCGGAGATCGCGGAGGGGACGCTGGAGCGAGTCCCGCGGCGGGAGGCGGCGACGGTGGAGGAGGTGTTGGATGTGGACCGGGAGTCGCGGCGGGTAGCGCGTGCGCTCATCGCGGCGCGGTGCGGAGGCGGCGCGGGCGAGTATGCTGGAGGGTAGCGAGAGTCAGGAGTCGAAATGGCGCTAGTCGAAAATCTGTGGTGGGTGCTGGTGCTGCTCGGGGTGATGATTATGGTCCACGAGCTGGGACACTATTGGGCGGCACGATTTTTCGACGTCCGCGTCGAGACGTTCAGCTTCGGATTCGGGCCGCGGCTGTTCGGGTTCCGCCGGGGAGAGACCGACTTCCGGGTGTCGCTAGTGCTGTTTGGCGGTTACGTGAAGATGGCGGGCGAACAGCCCGGGGAGAAGGCGAGTGAGGATCCGCGGAGCCTGCTGGCGAAGCCGCGGTGGCAGCGGCTGATCGTCGCGTTGGCGGGGCCGCTGATGAATGTGTTGCTGGCGGTGGGGCTGTTAACCGGCTTGTTCATGGTGAAGTATCCGAAGCCGTCATCGGAGTCGGCGCCGGGCACAATCGGCTATGTGGCTCCAGGGTCGCCGGCGGCGAGGGCGGGAATCCGGGCGGGCGACCGGATTGTGGAGATCGACGGGCAAAGGAATCCGAGCTGGGACGACATCTTGATGAAGGAATACGCCAGCGCGCAGAGGCCGCTGGAGGTTGTGGTGGAGCGAGGCGGCCAGTTGCAGACGTTCACGGTAACGCCGGAGCTGGACGAGCGGGTCGGCGTGGGCAATGCGGGCTGGCTTCAGGAGCAGGAGATCCAGATCGCAGGGGTCCTGGAGGGGATGGATGCCGAACGGGCCGGCCTGCGCCCGGGGGACACAATTCTAAGCATCAACGGCAGGCCAGTGCGTTCGACGGCGACGCTGCACGAAGTGATTCGCCAGAGCGGGGGCGAGCCGGTGCGGATCATCTTCTCACGGGAGGGCGTGAGGAACCAGGTGTCGGTGCGGCCGAAGCTGACGACGATGGAGGGGGAGGAGCGGTACATGATCGGGGTGCAGCTCCGAGAGAAGGTGGTGTTCACGAAGCTGGCGTTGCCGGAGGCCCTTCGCCAGTCAGTCGAGCACAATCTGCGGAGCGCGACGTTGATCTATAACTTTCTGCGTGGCCTGATCGAGCAGCGGATGTCGGCGAAATCGATTGAGGGGCCGGTGCGGATCGCGCAGCTTTCCGGCGACGCGGCGCGGCAGGGGGCCTACGCGTATATTGCGTTGATGGCGATGGTGAGCTTGAACCTGGCGATCCTGAACCTGCTGCCGATACCGATTCTGGACGGGGGGGTGATCTTGATGCTGCTGGTGGAGATGGCGCTGGGGCGGGACCTGAGCATTCCGGTCAAGGAAGCGGTGATCAAGGCCGGCTTTCTGTTCCTGGTGCTGCTGATGGCCTTCGTTTTGTACAACGACCTGATGAAGGTGCTGCCAGCGGGCTGATCCGAGGGGTCGCGGCTGCCGGTGTTGCCTGGGGGTGCGGCGGCAGGATATCGTCTCTCTGAAAGGAGAGTGACGCTGTGTGCAGGATCCTGCCGGCAACCGTGCTAATTCTGAGCCAGGCCGCGACGGCGGCGGTCCGCTATTTCCCGGAGGCAAGGACGTGGGCTTTGGAAACCGAGCGCGCGGCGTATGTCTTGCGGGTCGATTCGGAAGGACGGCTGGCGCACGTGTACTGGGGGGCGCGCCTTCAGGACGGGGACTACGGGGCGGCGTTGGAGGCAGCGGGTGAAGAATACCCGGGCTGGGGCGGACGGATCAACATCGAGCCCTGCCTGAAGCTCCAGCGCGCCGACGGCGTCCGGGACCTAGTGCTTCGGTACGTCTCGCACGAGCAGACGGGCGACAGGCTAGTCGTCCGCCTGAAGGACATCACTGATGAGATCCACGCCGAGCTGGGGTACACGGTTTTCCAGCCATACGATCTGATCGGGAAATGGGTGCGGGTGCAGAACGGGACGGGCGGGCGAGTGACGCTGGAGAGCGTGCGGTCGGGAGTATGGACGATCCCGATGGCGGCCCAGTACCGCTTGAGCTATCTGGCGGGGCGTTGGGGGCGGGAATTCCAGCTCGTGCGGGAGCCGCTCAACCAAGGGATGAAGGTCCTGGAGAGCCGCATTGGCAAGACCGGCCACTATCTGAACCCGTGGTTTGCCATCGACCACGGGGACGCTTCCGAGGAGAGCGGCCCGGTGTGGTTCGGGGCGCTGGCCTGGAGCGGCAACTGGAAGTTCAGCGTGGAGCGGACGCCGGAAGGCCGGGTGCGACTAACCGGCGGTTTGAATGACTTCGACTTTGCCTGGCCGCTGGCTCCCGGCGAGAGCTTTGAGGCGCCTATGATTTATGGGGGCTACACACCCGGCGGTTTCGGGGAAGCGTCGCGGCTGTTGCATCGGTGGGAGAGAGACGAGGTGCTGCCGGACGGCGACTCGCCGGAGCTGCGGCCGGTGGTGTACAACTCGTGGTACTCGACCTACTTTGACGTGAACGAGGGACTGCTCAGGAAGGTGGCCGACATTGCGGCCTCGCTGGGGGTGGAGCTGTTCGCCATTGATGACGGCTGGTTCGGGCGGCGGAATAACGACCGAGCGGGGCTCGGCGACTGGGATCCGAATCCGGAGAAGTTCCCGCGGGGGCTGGGCCCGGTGATTGAGCACGTGCATGGGTTGGGTATGAAGTTCGGGATCTGGGTCGAACCGGAGATGGTGAATCCGGACAGCGATCTGTACCGAGCGCATCCCGACTGGGTGATTCACTTTCCGGGGCGGCCGCGGAGCGAGCAGCGCCACCAGCTTGTTTTGAACCTGGCGCGGGCGGAGGTGAAGGAGCACGTATTCCGGGTTTTCGACCGACTGCTAAGCGAGAATGCGATCGACTACGTCAAGTGGGACATGAACCGGGAGTTCAGCGAGCCGGGCTGGCCGGAGGCTGCGGTGGAGCGGCAAAAGACCATCTGGGTGGAATACGTGCGGAACCTGTACGAGGTCTGGGACCGGCTGCGGGCGCGGCACCCGAGCGTCGTGTTTGAAGCCTGCTCGGGGGGCGGGGGACGGGTCGATCTGGGGATGATGTCCCGGTCGGAACAATTCTGGACCTCGGACAACACGGACCCATTCGACCGGCTGAAGATCCAGTATGGATTTACGATGGCCTACGCGCCGAAGGCGATGATGGCGTGGGTAACGGATGTGCCGAACCGGTTGAACCGGCGGACGACGACGCTTGCGTACCGGTTTCTGTCTTCGATGATGGGTTCGCTGGGCATCAGCGCGGCGTTGGAGAGATGGTCAGAGGAGGACTTGGCGGTGGCGCGGCAAATGATCGCGCTGTACAAGAAGATCCGCGCGACGGTGCAGCACGGGGATCTGTACCGTCTGGCGTCGCCATGGGACGGTGATCTGACGGCGAATCAGTACGTCTCAGCCGACGGGAAGCAGGCGGTGCTGTTCGTGTTTCGCCACTCGCAGCAGTTTCGGGACAGCCTTGCGCCGTTGCGCCTGCGGGGTCTGGCGCCGGCGGGGCGGTACCGCGTGCGAGCGATTGACGACAAGCTGACCGGCGGCGCGGGACCGGTTTCCGGGGCGTACCTGATGAATTATGGGGTACGGTTGCGGCTTGGCGGGGACTACGACGCGACGGCAGTGGTGTTGGAGCGTATCGAAGGTCCGGCTCAGCAGCGGTAGCGGCCGCAGGCTAAAGCTCGCGCCACCAAAGCTTGCAGTAGCGGGCGGTGCAACTTCTCATGAGGTGGGCCCGGGCGAGTGGCGTTGCTGCTACAGACGAAGCACAAGGCCAGGACCAATCGTCGGCGCCGGCGCACCGGGGGAATATTACGTCCCGACTGGGGCGGGTGCTGGAGTGTGATCCGGCGACGGCGCCCTTCCCGCACGATGAGGAAGCCAACCGGATCCTGAGCCGGAACTACCGGCCGCCGTACGTATTGGAAAAGGGGCCTGACGGGGCGGCGGCAGCCGCCGGACGAGATGATAGGCTAACGCGGGGCCACGGTCAGCTCGTTGACAACGTCTTTGACGCCCTTCTCTTTTCGGGTGAGCCGTTCGGCTTTCTTCTTGGCCTTTTGGCTATGCACCTGGCCGCGGAGCGTGACGACGCCGTTGGCGACCTCGACGCGGATACGGCCGCCGCGGACGTCGCGGTCGCCGGCGAGTTTCAGGCGGACCTTGTCGTAGATTTCGTCGTCGGAGACTTGCTGGGCGGTGACAGCGGGCAAGGTGCAGCAGGCGGCACAAAGGATGAGTGCCAGGGTCGTTCCCAACCACCGCATTGCAATTCCAATATAACCGCTCCGGGGCGGGGATGTGCGGCTGGAGCCGAGTCAGCTCCGCCAGTCGAGGGCGGCGAGGTAGGCGGGGTTTTCGCGCCAGTTTTTGCGGACTTTAACGAAGAGCTCGAGAAAGATTCTCTGCCTGAGCAGCAGTTCGAGCTCCTGGCGCGCGGCGGAGCCGATTTTCTTGAGCATTGAGCCTTTGGCGCCGATAACGATAGCCTTCTGGCCGGGGCGCTCGACGAGGATGGAGGCGCCGATGCGAAGCAGCTTATCGGTTTGCTCCCACTGGTCGACCTGGACCAGAACCGAGTGCGGGACTTCCTGGCGGGTTTCCTGCAAGACCTTCTCGCGGATGAGTTCGGCAGCGAGGAAGCGGATGGGCTGATCGGTGATCTGGTCCTCGGGGAAGTAGCGGGGCCCTTCGGGGAGACGTTTGAGAATCTCCTGGAGCAAGCGGTCGACTCCGTCCCCGTTCAAGGCGGAGATGGGGATGAACTCCTGGAAATCGGCCAGTTCTTTGTAGCGTTCGATGAGGGGGAGCAGGCGCGCCTTATCGGCGAGCCGGTCGATCTTGTTCAGCAGCAGCAGGGAAGGGGTTTGAGTTTGGCGCACGAGTTCGACGGCCTGCTCATCGAGAGGGCCGGGCGGGCGCGTGCAGTCGGCCATGAGCAACAACAGGTCGCGGCCTTCGAGCGCCGCGGTCACGTCCTTCATCATCTTCTTGTTGAGGAGGGTGTCGGGCTGGTGGATTCCCGGCGTGTCGAGGAAGACGATCTGGGCGTCCGGCCGGTTGAGGATGCCCTGAATGGTAGTGCGGGTGGTCTGGGGCTTGTCGGAAACGATGGCGATCTTGGTTCCGAGCAGGGTATTCAGGAGGGTGGATTTGCCGGTGTTGGGGCGGCCGAGGATGGAGACGAAGCCGGAAACGAACGGGCGTTGCTGTTCGCTATTGGGCATTTCTCCCGTTGCGCTTGATGTTGTTATGGGTTAAGGGGACGGCGCGCGAGACGCGGACCTGCAAGACATGGCGCTCGTCGCCGGCAGTGACCTCGATGCGGATTCCGTCGCGCTCGACGGTTTCGCCGACCGGGGGGACATGGCCGAGCCACTCAGTGACCAAGCCGCCGACGGTGGTCGATTCGGTTTGCTCACCCGGGCGGAACTCGAGCAGGTCATGGAGGCGGTCGAGATCGACGTGTCCGGAGATGAGATAGACGCCGTCGGCTTCCTGCACGACGTCGGCGGGCCAATCGTGTTCGTCATGAATTTCACCGAAGACCTCCTCGACTACATCCTCCATGGTGACGAGGCCGGCCGTGTCGCCATATTCGTCCACGACGATCGCCATGTGGACGTTGTCGCGCTGCATTTCGCGGAACAGGCCGGCAACAGGCTTGGTTTCGGGGACGAACTTGGTGGGGCGGACGAGGTCGCGCACCGTGCGGCGGGCGCGGTCTTCGTAGTCCAGCTTGACCATGTCGCGGACGTGGACGAAGCCGATAATGTCGTCGATGGAGCTTTCGTAGACGGGGATGCGGGAGAAATGGTTTTCGATGGCGAGGGCGCGGAACTCCTCGATGGTGGCATCCTGGCGAATGGCGACGATATTGGGCCTGGGGGTCATGACCTCGCGGACGGTCTTGTCGCCCAAAGCGACGACGGAGCGGATGAGCTGGCGGTCACCGTCTTCGATCAATCCTTCGTCGGCGCCGGCCTCGATGAGCGCGTCCAATTCTTCGGAGGTGTTACCGTTATCACCGGCGCCCTCGACGCGGTCGCTGAGCGTGGCTAAAGTTTGCAGGAAGCCGAGGAGGGCGGTGATGGGGCGAGCGGCAAAGGCCAGGAGGCGGAAGGCGGGGACCAGGGGCGACAGCCAAGCGGCGGTGGTTTTGCGGTAGAGCAGTTGGGGCACCAGATAGGCGCAAAGGAGCAAAACGGCGGCGCTTGAAAGTGCCGCCTCGGCGAGCGCAGTCCACGACAGGGGGGCGCCACGAGCCACCGCGCCGGAGATGGCGACGGCGGCGAGCAGGATAAGCAAGTGTTTGATGAGGGAGAAGGTCAGGGCGCCGGCTTCGGTTTCCAGACCGAGCCGTGTCTCGAGGGTTTCTTTGAAGTACGCAAGGGCGGGCAGTTCGCGGGTGCGGAGGCGCATGGATTCCAGGTAGAGGACTTGGACGAGCGTGACGAGGGCCAGGAGCGCGGCGGCGAGAACGCTCACGGTGATGAGGACGGCGCTCACCGTCGCCTCCTTGGAATCCGGCGTGCGGGCAGGCGGAATTGGCGTCGCCAGCGACGCTCGATGCGCCGCATGCGGCCGCCATCGGTTTCATGATCGAGGCCCAACAGGTGCAAGACGCCGTGGAGCATCAGGATGCGGATTTCGTCCTCCGTGGAGTGGCCGAGGCGGGCGGCCTGCTCGCGGGCGCGATCCACCGAAATAGCCACGTCGCCGAGCGGGGCGGGGGGCGGATCAGGGACGTGACTGGGGAACGCGAGGACGTCGGCGGGGTAATCGCGGCCCAGGAACCGGCGGTTCAAGCGCAGGAGATGGGAGTCGTGGGCCAGCAGGCAGCAGAACGGCCTGCCCGCGGCGACGAAATCCCGGAGGGCGGCGGCAAACTCTCGCAGGGACTGGCGATCGAGGCGGTCGCGGACGCGCCGGAAAAGGACGAGACTGCCGTCGTCGGAGGACATGGGCGGAGAATCAGGCGTTGGGCGGATTTCCGGCGCCGGGCTCGGGGTCACTGCGATTCTGCCGGGCGCGATCGGGTTCGCCCCAGCGTAGAGTGAGCTGGCGGGAAGAGCCGGTGGCTTCGTCGTAGCGTTCGTACGCCTTGACGATGCGCTGGACGAGGGTATGGCGGACGACGTCGCGTTCGTCGAAATAGATGAAGCTGATGCCCTCGACATGACGCAGGACTTCGATGGCCTGCAACAGGCCGCTCTGTTTGCCGAGCGGCAGGTCGATCTGGGTGATGTCGCCGGTGACGACCATTTTGCAGTTGAAGCCCTGGCGGGTCAGGACCATCTTCATCTGCTCGGGGGTGCTGTTCTGGGCCTCATCGAGGATGACAAAGCTGTCGTTGAGTGTGCGCCCGCGCATGAAGGCGATGGGGGCCACTTCGATGACGTTGCGTTCCAGGAAGCGCTCGACCTTGTCGGCTTCGACCATGTCGTAGAGGGCGTCGTAAAGGGGCCGGAGGTAGGGGTCGACTTTCTCCTGGAGCGTACCAGGGAGGAAGCCGAGCCGTTCGCCGGCTTCGACGGCGGGGCGGGTGAGGATGATGCGGGAGACGGTTTTGTTCATCAGGGCCGAGACGCCCATGGCGACGGCGAGGTAGGTTTTGCCGGTGCCGGCGGGCCCGATGCCGAAGACCAGGTCGTGGGCCTCGATGGCATCCAGGTAGAGGCGCTGGTTGACGGACTTGGGAGCGATGAGTTTCTTGCCGAAGCTGCGCTTGCGGCCGCTCTCGACGAGGCGGCGGAGCGAAACATCAGGGTCGGAGATCAGGGCGCGCAGGTAGCTATTCAGATCGCCGTTGGAGAAGGACTGGCCTTCGCGCAGCAGGGCGACATAGTCGGCCAGAATGCTTTCAGCGCGGCGGACGGCGGCCTGTTCTCCCTCAATTTCCAAGGAATCGTTAAGCAAGCGGGTTTGAACGTTTAGTCCTTTTTCGAGGACACGAATGTTCTCGTCGCGCGTCCCGAAGAGGGATTCGATGCCGCGACTGATCTCGACACTAATTTTCATTCGCGGGGAAGTTCTCAGCCTCCATGGAGGGGGTTGCCGGCAAGGGCGGGCATGCCGGCGCCGGCGACTCGGCGTAGGAATCCGCTGGAGCGGAACACCTGATGCATCCAATCGGAGTATAGCAGACGCGGGACGGCGGCTCAACGAGAATGGCGGCTGCGCGCAGCAATTCCGGAGTGGACTCTCACTTGATCGGGGCCACGGAGGCGATGCTCTTCAACTGGCCACAGGCAGCGTAGATGTCGAGACCTCGGGGCTTGCGGATGAAGCACGGCAGCGAGCGGCGCACGATGTGCTGGAAGGCGAGCACGCGTTCGGGGTCGGGGGGCTGGAATGAGAGTCCGGGGCCGGGGTTGAGGGGGATAAGGTTCAGCTTGCAGTTCAGGCGGGCGAGGAGGCGCACGAGGCGGCGGGCATCCGCGTCGCTGTCGTTGACGCCTTGGAGCAGGACATATTCGAAGGTGAGTTTTTCCCACCGGCGGAGGGGGTAGGCGTGGCAGGCCTCCAGGAGGTCTTGCAGGGGGTATTTACGGCTGAGGGGCATGACGGCCTGGCGCTGTTCCTCGGTGGAGGCGTTGAGGGAGATGGCGAGCTTGGGGCGCACGGGCGCGCGGGCGAGCTCGGCGATAGCGGGGATGATGCCGGCGGTAGACAGGGTGAGGCGCTTCTGGGAGAGGCCGAAGCCGTCCGGATCGGCGAGCAGGCGAGTGGCCTTGAGGACGTTGGCGAGGTTCAGCAGGGGCTCACCCTGGCCCATCATGACGACATTGAGTTTGCGGTCGCGCGGATCCAAGCCGGCGTCAGCGGCGGCGAAGAAGACCTGGGCGACGATTTCGCCGGCGGTCAGATTTCTTTCCAGGCCGAGCTGGGCGGTGAGGCAGAACTTGCATCCGACGGGGCAGCCGGCCTGGGTGGAGATGCAGACGGTGTGGCGGGCGCCGTCGGGCATTAAGACGGTTTCGACAGTTTTGCCGTCGGCGAGACGGAGCAGGTAGCGGCGAGTTCCGTCTTTGGAGGTGAAGGTGCGCTCGGCTTGGAGCAGCCCAAGGCGGAAGCGACCGGCGAGTTCGGCGCGGACCGAGGCCGGCAAGGCGGTGATTTGGTCGATGGATTGAACGCGCTGGTGGTAGAGGGCGTGGTAGAGCTGGCGGGCACGATAGGGAGGCTGGCCTGGGCCGAGAAGTTCTTGAATTTCAGGGAGTTCCAGGCCGATGAGGGCGGGCTCCATCGATTTTGATTCTAGCATTGGGGGTGGCGGGAGGTGCAGCGCAGTCATGCTGCCTGATGAGTTGGGATTCTCTGGTACCGGGCCGGAGGTGGATCTTGGACCCCGCCCGCTGAAGCGGTGAATAGGGATAGTAGTCCGAACGGAGGCCGAGGTTCCGCGTAAGCTTCCGGCGTGGCTGCTAGGGGTCGCGAAGGTACCATTCGAGCTGCCGCTTGCGCGTGGTCATTTCGAAAAACTGCACCGTTCTGGCCAAGGAGGAAGGGAGGCCGAGCGGGAGCGAGGCGTCCTGATTCAGGCAGGTGACGGTATAGCCACGCGTTCCGGTCACGTGGTATGGGTGGCCATCGTTTCTTTAAGAAGGTTACTTGGGACCTCTGCGCAGGAGCCGATGAACCGCCCGGATGGTGGGAAGGTGGCAGTTGCGGTGAGTCGGGAACGGTAAGGCTTCTTTGAGGGATACCCGGAACCTGGTCTCGCTTCTGGGACCTCGGTTGAGGGCGTAAGGGTTAGGGTGGCAACGAGTGTCCATGGTGGTAGTTGCTGGGGTGAGTCAGGTATGCGGGCCGAATGCGCCGAGGGAGCGCGGGTAAGGCGGGGGCGCGGAGATGTCGGCTGAAGGCAGGGAATCGAGTTTGGGGAATGGGTACGCTGTTCCCGAAATAGCTGCGAAATGGATGTGGATTTGTTACGTTGTGGGACTGGGGAGAAGGCGATATTGATGGACGCCCGAGAGACGTTTCGGCGGCATGAGATCTTGCTGATCGGGGCCAACGGCTTTCTGGGCAAGGTGCTTCTGGGGATGCTGCTGGAGCGATTCGGGGATGTAGGGCACTTGCACATCCTGATGCGGGCGAAGCGGCAGGCCACGGCGCGCGAGCGGTTTCGGCGGGAGGTGCTGGAATCGCCGGCGCTGGCAGGGATTGCCGGGCGGCTGGCGCCGGGGCTGGTGGAGGAGAGAGTCACCGTCCACGAGGGGGAGCTCGGGGAGCCGGACTGCGGGTTGAGCGAGGAGACGCTGGAGGCGCTGGCTGGGCGCGTGGGGCTGGTGCTGAACTGCGCGGGGCTGGTGGAGTTTTTCCCGCCGGTGGACGATGCGTTCGCGTCGAACGTGGACGGAGTGGCGCAGGTGGTCGGGCTGGCCAAGCGGCTGGGGGCGCGGCTGCTGCATGTCTCGACGTGTTTTGTCTGCGGGGAGGCCGAGGGGCTGATCGAGGAATCCGAGCCGGTGCTGGGTTTCTATCCGCGGAGGAAAGGGCCGCGGGACCACGGCTTCGACCACGAGCGGGAGATCCGGTACATGCGGGAGCGGATCCGGGAGGCGTATGAGGCGGAGGGGGTGGCGCGGGGTCA
>FWWM01008544.1_pt1 | contig 19578 bp, 18 predicted proteins | sample 2228351 | NCBI WGS metagenome assembly FWWM01 (sample SAMEA103939774, study PRJEB20133) | metagenome
GTTTCTGGAGAATAGATTTGACAATCGCTGCAAATGATGCCATGATATTCTCACTAATTACTGACTTTTTTAGGGCAGAATATCAAAGTTCTACCCCTTTTTCTATCCCTCTTAACTAACTTTCAACACTTCTGGGGTTTATACTATTGAAAGTAAACTCAAGACTATGACAATTTGATGATTTTTTAAAAATCTGTCTAACTTTTTCAGTTTTGCGTTAATCTTCCAGTATTTATTGAGAATTATTAAACAAATGCCATTGTAGCTTGCTCTGGGTTGATCGGAGCTTATACAATGATGGATTGCTGTTGAATTCTGCGTCGATGAAGCCCTATCTTGCTGCCGCTATTCAAATGACCAGCCAGCCTAGTCTGGAGGCTAACCTTGCCCAAGCGGAAGAATTGATTGAACTGGCAGTAAAGCGCGGTGCTGAGCTGGTGGGCTTGCCGGAAAATTTCTCGTTTCTGGGGGACGATACCGAGAAGGTGGCGCAGGCAGCAACGATTGCCGAGCGCAGTGAGGCCTTTCTGAAACGGATGGCGCAGCGTTTCCAGATTATGCTGTTGGGCGGTGGCTTTCCGGTGCCTGCCGAGAATGGCAAAGTTTACAACACTGCTCTGCTTGTGGGGCGCAGTGGTGAAGAATTGGCTCGCTATCGGAAGGTTCACCTTTTTGACGTGGATTTGCCCGACGGCAACATTTACCATGAATCCAGAACCGTCGTTGCTGGCCGCCAGTTGCCTGCCGTCTATCCCAGCAAGGAACTTGGGAACATTGGTTTGTCGGTGTGCTACGATGTCCGCTTTCCAGAGTTGTACCGGGCACTATCGCAAGCAGGCGCGAATATCCTTTTTGTGCCAGCCGCTTTTACAGCGTTTACCGGCAAGGATCATTGGCAGGTCTTGCTGCAAGCCCGTGCCATTGAAAATACGTGTTACGTCATTGCGCCGGCTCAAACGGGAATTCACTATGCCCGGCGGCAAAGCCATGGCCATGCGCTAATTGTGGATCCGTGGGGGATGATTCTCGCGGATGCGGGCGATCGCCCCGGAGTGGCCATTGCGGCGATTGAGCCGAGCCGTCTCGAGCAGGTGCGGCAGCAGATGCCCTGTTTACAACACCGGGTTTTCTATTAAAAAGGCAGTGGTGCGGTGCTGAGGCCATCAAAGTAGGGATGCAACCACCACACGAAGCTCACAAAAATCGCCACACCGATATAGGGGGGACGCAAAAACTCCTGCCAGACTAATTGCTGCTTGCCCTGCCAAATGGCTTGGAAGGGAATCACTGACGTGCGAGCCTTAACAGCACGAAAGGCTTCCCCATGACGCTTTTCCCAGCGGCGATCGCCATGCCAAACCCCAAAACAATGGTGAGCAATCAGCCCCAAGGACGTGAGCAGGGTAAAAGACGTGCCCAACCAAAGGGTGTGAGCCAAGCACCAGATGATCTGTCCCCACAGTTGCGGATGGCGAGTAATACGGATAATGCCCGTTTCGTAGAGATGAATTTCGGGTTTTTGCACCGCCGCAATTTCCAACAGGTTAAACGTGGCCGGATACAAAAAAAGAAACGATAGGGCTGAGAGACCCCACACCACAGCGGCAACTCCTGGAGTTCCTTGCAATTGCCACAGTTGTACTCCATCGTAGCGGTGTGCAAGGAAATAGATAATAAGCACCGTAGCCAAGGGCAAGCTCACCAAGGCAAAAAAGACACGGTACAGCCGCGCCCCGATGTATTTTTCCCCCCAAGGACGCAATGCAGCCAAGCCACTGTGGGCGATCGCAAACAGCAAAAGCAGCCCCAGCATGATCCACTGGGACGGTGTCTGCCACGTATGGGCGTCCATCTAAAAACCTCCAAAAGACGTTGCGCGGGTTAGGCGCTTATCCCAATAGTCAAGTGTAGAGGATTGGGTATCACTACAAGGTAGCACGCTCCTGCAACCGTTCAAGGAGTTTCGGGCCAATACCTGGAACCGCTTCCACCTCCGCCCAAGAGGTAAAGGGGTGTTGCTGCCGCGCCTTGAGGATTTCTGCCGCCAGTTTGGGGCCAATGCCGGGCAGGGTTTGCAATTCTGCTGCGGTGGCCGTATTTAAGTTCACCTTGGGGGCACCACTAGCTGGGCGGGCAGGTCGCGTTTCAATGACACCATCACACTTCGCTAACTGCTGAGCAATACGATCGCGGATGGGGCGAGGTAGCCCCAAACGACTATTGGCATAAAGACGCTCAAATTCCCGCTCGTAGTGGGCAGCCACCGTGGGGTGTTGAATCACCAGTAAGAACTCGTCGTTGCCGCGATTGGCCGCGTCCGACCAGTTATGGGAGCCGACAATGACGGTCTGATCATCAATGAGTCCATACTTGTGGTGTAACTTGTCCCCCTCAGGGAGCACAGGAGTTCCTACAGAGGTCAGAGGTTGTTGCCACGGTCGATTGCCCGCCTCGTAGTAGCACTGGCCGCGGCGCGCTTGGGCGGTGTTGGCCATCGCCACCCCCAACATATCGAGGGCTTCACTAAAATCGCGGAACATAAACCCGGGATCAATGAGAGCACGGATTTTTACTCCCCGCTCGTGCTGCTCCTCCAGAACATAGGAGAGTTCCTGATCTGAAAAGACAAACAAGGCCATGTCAATGCGCTGCCGTGCTGTTGCTAGCCACTGACCAATCAAGCCATTCGTCGATTCTGACCACGGGCGCGATCGCGGTGTTGGCGAAAAGCGCACCTCCACCCTTGCATCTCCCACCGTCACCCGTCGGGTCGGTCGCAGGGGCTTTTGCACCCCAAAGCGGCTATCCAACTCGCCGCCGGGACCATCCCCCCACATGAGGTTAAATTCTTCCTCGAACAGTTGAGCAACGGCAGGACTGTCAATCACTAATAAAGAGTTGGCGTTGCCACGAGTTTCCGGTCGATCCAAATCCCCGTGAATGTCACTGGGGGTAAAGTTGGCCGTGGTGGCTACCACCCGCTCGCCATCAATCACCATAAATTTGTGGTGCATGAGCATACTGCCTTTGGAGCCATCAGCAGTGTCATCAATCCACGGCACTTGGGCATTGGCAAAAATCGTTAAAACATCGCGCTCGGCCAGTTCTTGGGGACTGAGGTGACCATCCCCATTGGTATCCACTAAGGCTTTCCAGTCGTTATAGCGCTGGCGCATCCTTGCGTCCATCTGGTTCACCATCGCCGCGCTATAGGTAGCCCAAGGTGCGGTGTAGGTGTTTTCCATAACAACCCGTACGGGCACCCCCGCCTGCTGTTTGGCGGCTAAGGCCTGAGCTAACTTCGGCAGCCGAAACTCTTGGATGGCCACATCAATGCGACGGCGGGCGGCTTCTACTGCGGCAATCATCGCGGCTTCGAGATCCTCACCTTCGCGGGTGTAGGGACGGTAGGGTTCGCGGTAGCTGTGAGCTTGGGAGTGGTTCATGTGCACCCGAATCAGCGGGTGTTGGGGCAGCGGTTCAACAGCAGGGGTCACAATTGGGCTAGAGCGGAACTGCGTCAGCGCCACTAGAGCCAACAGCAGGCCAATCAAAAATAGAGCTAGATAACGCCACCAGCGGCGCAGTGCCTTCCCCAATAGAGCCATAGCCTCATTCCTGCTTCGGGTCAAACTGCATTACACGCAGCTTCTCACTTGCTGATAAGATAGCAGGCAATAGTTCGCTATCGAAAAAGGGAACCATATGGCACAGGGACAAGGATTTGGCTTCGGCTTGGGCAAAATGAAAGAGTTAGCCGCAGCCATCCAAAAGGCACAGCAGGTGCAAGAGGGAGCCAAGAAACTCCAAGAAGACCTTGAGCAAATGGATATTGAAGGTCAAGCCGCTGGGGGAGCAGTCAAAGTTGTTATGAGCGGCACCCAAGAACCGCGGCGAGTAGAAATTAGCCCCGATCTGCTCAGCGAAGGGGCAGAGGTGCTCTCGGATCTAGTGACGGCGGCCATGAAGGATGCCTATCAAAAATCAACAGCGACGATGCGGGAACGCATGGAAGAATTGACGAGTGGTTTGAATGTGCCTGGTTTAGGTTAGCCCGCTGTTGCCCGCCATCTCACTGAGGAGGCTCTTGTGCTGCGGATTCTGATTGTGGAAGACGACCCGATGATGCAGTTGGGGCTAGAGCAAGCTCTGGCTGAGCACTTTGAAGTGGTGGGCTTTGCCGAAGATGGCTATCGTGGTGTGGCGCTAGCGCAAGAACTGCAACCGGATGTGGTGGTCATGGACATTGGCCTGCCGGGTCTGGATGGCATTGCGGCCACCCAACGCATTAAGCAGGAGTTCCCCAATATTCATGTGGTGATGCTCACCTCCCATCAGTCGTCCGTTGAGGCGGTTGCTGCCCTCTCGAGTGGTGCCGATGCCTATTGCATTAAGGGGGTTGCAGTGGATCGATTAGTGACGGCGATCGCCGCCGCTTGTGATGGAGCAACTTACCTCGACCCCCAAATTGCCCGCCATGTCATTCAGCATCTGCGCCCTCCCCACCCCCAACTGGAGCACCCCCTATCTCAACGGGAACTGGATGTGTTGCGCTTAATGGTGGAGGGCTATAGCAACCCCGAAATTGCTGGCAAGCTTTTTTTGAGTCCCAATACCATCAAAACCCATGTCCGCGGCATCTTAAATAAATTGGCGGTAGATGATCGCGTCCAAGCGGCGGTTGTTGCACTTCGTAACGGTTTGGTATAAATACTCACCTGCTCAGGAATGCCATTGCTATCGTTAAAGAGCAAGATGTTTGCTCAACCATTGAGTGTGTGTCCTATGGCATCCCACAGTAATGACGCTACAATGTTAGCCCCCGATGAGGAGTGGCCAACTTTACAAATTATCACCCCCGCCTCCGTGCAAGAAGTCACCTTAAATCAGCCCTTGATGCGGGTCGGGCGATCGCCCCACAACGACGTTGTCATCGACTATCCGACAATTTCGCGTCATCACTTTGAAGTTCGTAAAACTGAAAGCGGCTACACCATTCATGATCTCGGCAGTAAGCTAGGACTCCTCTTGGGCGATCGCCCCATCAACGAAAAGCTCCTACAGGATGGCGACACCCTTTTTATTGGCTCCAATGTAAGAATAACCTTCCGCCAGAACCAAATAAAATTTCTGCAAAAAACCATTAGCTTTCAAGGCAAAACAGTCCTCCGCATTGGCCGCAGTGACGATAACGATATTCAAATTGACCATCCGCAAATTTCGCGGCACCATGCCAAAATTGAACGACAAGGCACCTCTATTGTCATTACTGACTTAGGTTCGAGCAACGGCGTCTTTTGCAATGGTAAGCGGCTAACTCAACCCCAAGCCTTACGGGTGGGTGACAAGGTGCGCATTGGCCCCTACCTGCTGCAAATCAACATTGACGAAACCATTACCGTTGATAACGAAGCCGGGAGTATTCGCCTTGATGCCTTTGGTCTTGAGAAAGTTGTCAAAGGCAACAAAAAACTTCTGAATGAGATTTCCCTCTCAATTTTGCCACGGGAATTTGTCGTCATTGCTGGGGTCAGCGGCTGTGGTAAGTCCACCCTGCTCAAGGCGCTCACAGGCTTCAACCCTGCCAGCAGTGGCACCGTTCTGGTGAACGGCAATGATCTGTACCGCCATTTTGATGCCTATCGAGCTGAATTTGCCTACGTCCCCCAAGAAGATATTGTCCACAAAGACCTCACCGTAGCGGAAGCCCTCAACTTTGATGCCCAGTTACGGATGCCAGCGGATCTCACCCCTCGCGATCGCCAAGAACGGGTTGCCGAGGTCATGGCTATCTTAGGCTTGAGCGATCGCCAAGATGTACCCATCAAAAGTTTGAGCGGTGGTCAGCTCAAGCGGGTTTCCATTGGCGTTGAACTCCTCACCAAGCCCAGCCTATTTTTCCTTGATGAAGCCACCTCCGGCTTGGATCCGGGCACTGAAGCAGAAGTCATGTGTCTATTGCGGCGGCTAGCCAATGATGGCTGTACGGTTGTTTTAATTACCCACGTCACCGAAAACATCAAACTGTGTAACTTAGTGGTGTTTTTGGCCGCGGGGGGGCGGGTGGCCTACTTTGGACCACCGGATCAAGCGCCGGCCTACTTTGGCGTGCCCTCCTTTAATGATATTTACCCGCTAATCGAGCGAGAGCGCACACCGGAAGAATGGCAGCAACTCTACCTGAAATCCCCCCAGTACAAAACCTATGTCCTAGATCGCCAAAAGGATGTTGTTTGTCATCTTGAGGGGATCGTCGCCAAACCCACTCGCACGCCCCGTCCCCGTAGCCGTCATACCGTCTCTGGTCTGCGACAATATCTCATCCTGCTGCAGCGGGAGGCCGCTATTCTGATGCGGGATCGGGTGAGCTTGATCCTGAACTTTTCGATTCCTTTTATTATTGGTCTTTTGGACTTAATTGTTTGGGATCGGCATCTGTTTGATATCCGCAACGGTGATGCCGCCTCGGCGATTACAATGCTCTTTGCCACAGCCTTGGTGGCGGTGATGGTAGGCAACCTGACCACAATGCGGGAAATTGCCAAGGAGCGGGACATTTATCGGCGGGAACGGCTGGTGGGCTTAAAAATTGGTGCCTATGTCTTCTCTAAAATTACGGTGGCACTACTGCTGGCACTCTACCAAGCCTCGGCTTTTCTGCTGTTCAAAAACATTGCCATTGATTTTCCGGGGGATAGCCTCACCCAACTGGAACTCTGGCTAACGATGTTTTTGGCTTCCTTCGGGGGCATGGTGATGGGGCTGTTGGTCTCTGCGTTGTCTCCCAATACGGCGATCGCCCCCCTGCTGCTCATTCTCTTCATTATTCCCCAAGTGACGTTTGGCGGTGGCATCATTGCTCCCTCCCAAATGAACGCTATCGGCCAAGTTATGAACGTCTTCACCCTGACGAAATGGCCTTTTGAAGCCTTTGTCACCATCACGGGGATTGGTAAAGATGTGGCGCGGGATCCCTGCTGGACGCAACCGGAGGAGCGCCACGACCCAGCCACCTGTCGCTGCTCAGGGGTGCAACTCTTTAAGACCTGCTATTTTCCGGGCATTCGCCAGTACTACACCCCTGCCTTAGAGGCCGCAGAACCGCAGCAGCCCACTGAACCGGCTATGCCGCAAACCCCTGCTGAGTTGGCGACCTTTAGCGAAGCCATGGCCAACTACAAAGACGACCTCGATATTTGGCAGGAGCAATATTCTGACTGGTTGATGGCGCGGGAGAAAGCCGTTGGCCAAGCGGAGGGGATTATTGACCGCCTTTACCGCATTTATGGGGATTTCTTTGCGGTGAATGTGCAACGCCATTGGCTGTTCATCAGCCTCTTTATTATTGTCATGCTCAGTATTATCATCGGCGTGCAACTCTACTACGACACGCTCCATTAGGGAGGCGCTCAAACCCTGTGACATCCTTAGCACTGTTGGGGCAAACCCAGCTTCAGGAGTACATTACCGCCTTGGCTTGGGGCGATCGCTCTCTCTTAGCCGCCTCGGCCACGGGGGAAGTCTATCGCATTGATCCTGAACAGGGTGAGCAGGTGATCCTACAACCCCCTACGGAGCAAAGCCTTGATGTGCTAGCGGTCAGGGGCGATCGCTGGGCGGCGGCGGGGGAGCAGGGTCGCCTCATCATCGGCGCTCTCAATGCGCCAGAGGATAACCGTCTTGTTGTGCACTACGGCTCGGTGTGGATTGATCAGTTGGCATGGCATCCCCACGCGCCATGGCTGGCCTTTAGCTTGGGACACTACGTGCAAGTCTGGGATGCTGCTGCCGCTGAAGTAATCACAACCCTTGACTTTGCCGAGTCCTCCGTGCTGGCCTTAGCCTGGCAACCCACGGGTGAAACCTTGGCGGTGGCGGGCTATCGCGGTATCCAAGTGTGGACGGTTGCCGATTGGGATGCGGAACCCTTGTCGCTGGGGTTTATGTCTGCTGCGGTTGCCGTGGCATGGTCACCCCAAGGGGACTACCTCGCTGCCAGCAATATGGATCACACCCTCTTTGTCTGGCGCTGGGGGGATCAGTTTCCTTGGCAGATGCAAGGCTTTCCGGGGAAGGTGCGCAACTTACACTGGCTAGCCCCTGAGGCCGGGGCGATCGCGCCGCGTCTGCTCACAAGCTCTCAAGAAGGAATCATCCTCTGGCAGCTAACCCCAGAACAAGACAGTTGGCAGCCCAAGATCCTAGACTTACATCGCGGCACCGTGCGGGCTATGGGGGTGCATCCCAATGGACAAGACTTTGTTTCCAGTGGCGATGAAGGGTGGCTCTGTCTCTGGCAGCAGTTGCACCCCCAACAACTCCTCGAGGCCCCAGAGGTGAGTGGACTGGCATGGCACCCCCAAGGACACTACCTAGCCGCTGGCGGCACCCAAGGGGAGGTGTGGGTGTGGCAGGCGCATTCTCAATGATTAGGGAGGCTGAAAGCTGTGGTAGGATGTTGCTGCTCAAGTAGGGGGCACAGCAATGAAGCTGATTGATCGCTATGGTCGCCTTTTGGGTAAGCTCAGCCTGCTAGATATTGGTGCCGGATTTGTGATCCTGTGCGTCTTGGTGGGTCTCTTTGTGCTGCCGGGGCGATCGGGCACCTCCCTTGCCCAAATGACGACGGCTCAGCCGATAGAAGTCGATATCCTTGTCCTCGGCCTCAGTACGCCCACACCCCAAGCCCTCATTCCCAACGGCAGCACCGCCAACTTTATTATTCGCAACCAGCCCTACGGCCAAATTACGGTTAAAAATGTGCAGGTGCTCCCCCGAACCGTGACCGTTTCCCAGCCCGATGGCTCGGTGAAAGCCCTGCCTGACCCGCGTCCGGAAATGGCCTTTAACAGCAACCTGCTGATCACGCTTGAGGGGAAAGGTCAAATCACTAACAATGGCCCTGTCCTTGGCAACACGGCTGTCAAGGTGGGTACCCCCGTTGAGCTTGAAGGCAAAGAGTATAACTTTCGTGCCTCTGTGATTGCCGTTAGAACGTCTTAGGAACAAGGGCAACACAGTCAATTTCCACCTTGACGCCCTTGGGAAGGCGGGATACCTCAACACAAGCGCGCGCAGGTGCCATTTGCGGATCAATATATTCCCCATAAACCGCGTTCACGGCGGCAAAATCCCCTAAATCCGCCAAATACACCGTTGTTTTCACCACCTGCGACCAGTCGCTCCCCGCTGCCTGCAGCACAGCCCTCAGGTTTTCCATCACTTGCCGAGTCTGGGCCACTACATCCTCGCCCCCGACAATCTCGCCGGTTTGCGGGTCAAGGGCAATCTGCCCCGCCAAGAACACCCATTCCCCCACCTGTACCGCTTGACTGTAAGGACCGACGGGGGCTGGGGCATCCGGTGTATAAATAATTACTTTTGTCATAAAACTTAAAATAATGAGGGTTGGCGATCGCCCAAAGGCTGATATGGCAGGCAATTGCCGCCCCCGTACCAGCTACAAATCAATGGGTATCATAGCGCAAAGATATGCGTTTATACCCCCATAAACATGTCAAGAATTCAAGCATCTTAAATAATGTTAATTATCGGCAAAGCCTGTAGGACCCTTCTATAATGCTCAATTGAGCATTCGCCTCCTGAACGGGCTTTATCGTTCCATTCCGTGTCTTTTGAGTAAAGATTCTTCATAATCTTTATCCTTAAGACCCGTCTATTAACTGAAGCGAATGCCCTCGTTCCTTCCTTGCCTAAGAGAGAGGAGAGACTCGATGACCATCAGTCCACCGGAGCGAGAGCCAAAAGTCAGAGTCGTGGTTGACAATGACCCGGTCCCTACTTCATTTGAGAAATGGGCCAAGCCTGGGCATTTTGATCGCACTCTGGCCAGAGGGCCCCAAACCACCACATGGATTTGGAACCTCCACGCTCTTGCCCACGATTTCGATACACACACTAGCGACCTCGAAGATATTTCCCGCAAAATCTTCAGTGCACACTTCGGCCATCTGGCCGTGGTGTTCATCTGGCTGAGTGGGATGTACTTCCACGGTGCAAAATTCTCTAACTATGAGGCTTGGCTGGCCGATCCCACCGGTATCAAGCCCAGTGCTCAGGTTGTCTGGCCCATTGTGGGTCAAGGCATTCTCAACGGTGATGTCGGCGGTGGTTTCCACGGCATCCAAATCACCTCGGGGCTGTTCCAACTGTGGCGCGCCTCTGGGATCACCAATGAGTTCCAGCTTTACTGCACCGCGATCGGTGGCTTGGTCATGGCTGGCTTAATGCTCTTTGCAGGCTGGTTCCACTATCACAAGCGCGCGCCTAAGCTGGAATGGTTCCAAAACGTGGAGTCCATGCTCAACCACCACTTGGCTGGCTTACTGGGTCTAGGTTCCCTAGCATGGGCAGGTCACCAAATCCACGTTTCGCTTCCCATCAATAAGCTGTTGGATGCGGGTGTGGCGGCTAAGGATATTCCCCTGCCCCACGAGTTTATTCTCAACCCCAGCTTGATGGCTGATCTATACCCCAATGTCAACTGGGGCGTGTTCAGTGGCGTGATCCCCTTCTTCACGTTTAACTGGGCCGCTTACGCCGATTTCTTGACCTTCAAAGGTGGTTTAAACCCCGTGACCGGTGGCCTGTGGCTCTCGGATACGGCACACCACCACGTGGCGATCGCCGTCCTCTTTATCATTGCTGGTCACATGTACCGCACCAACTGGGGGATTGGCCATAGCCTCAAAGAAATCCTCGAAGCCCACAAAGGCCCCTTTACTGGGACAGGGCACAAAGGTCTCTACGAAGTGCTCACCACCTCTTGGCACGCCCAACTGGCCATTAACCTTGCCATGATGGGGTCTCTGAGCATTATTGTGGCGCAGCACATGTATGCGATGCCGCCCTATCCCTACCTCGCCACCGACTATCCCACCCAACTCTCGCTATTTACCCACCACATGTGGATCGGCGGGTTCCTGATTGTCGGTGGTGCAGCTCATGGTGCCATCTTCTTTGTGCGGGACTACGACCCAGCCGTGAACCAAAATAACGTCTTGGATCGCGTCCTCCGGCATCGGGATGCCATTATTTCCCACCTGAACTGGGTGTGTATTTTCTTGGGCTTCCACAGCTTCGGCCTGTACGTCCACAACGACACCATGCGGGCCTTTGGTCGTCCCCAAGACATGTTCTCTGACACGGGCATTCAACTTCAGCCCGTTTTTGCCCAATGGGTGCAGCACCTGCATACCCTTGCTCCGGGAGGCACTGCTCCCAATGCAGCCGCAACCGCCAGCGTTGCCTTTGGTGGCGATGTTGTCGCTGTCGGCGGCAAAGTGGCGATGATGCCGATTGCCTTGGGCACCGCAGACTTCATGGTGCACCACATCCATGCCTTCACGATCCACGTGACGGTCTTAATTCTGCTCAAGGGCGTGCTCTTTGCCCGTAGCTCGCGCTTAATTCCCGATAAAGCCAATTTGGGCTTCCGGTTCCCCTGCGACGGCCCCGGTCGGGGCGGCACTTGCCAAGTGTCCGGTTGGGATCACGTCTTCCTTGGCTTGTTCTGGATGTACAACTGCATTTCCGTCGTGATTTTCCACTTCAGTTGGAAGATGCAGTCGGATGTGTGGGGGGCGGTGGCTCCGGATGGCACCGTGTCTCACATTACGGGCGGCAACTTTGCCCAAAGCGCCATCACCATTAATGGTTGGCTGCGGGACTTCCTGTGGGCACAAGCCTCGCAGGTGATTGGCTCTTATGGTTCAGCCCTATCCGCTTACGGCTTACTCTTCTTGGGAGCTCACTTTGTTTGGGCCTTCAGTCTCATGTTCCTGTTCAGTGGCCGCGGCTACTGGCAAGAGCTGATTGAATCGATTGTCTGGGCTCACAACAAGCTGAAAGTTGCGCCAGCAATTCAACCCCGTGCTCTGAGCATTATTCAAGGTCGGGCGGTCGGTGTGGCGCATTACCTCCTAGGGGGGATTGCCACCACATGGGCATTCTTCCTAGCTCGAATTATTTCTGTAGGATAGGGGCGAGGAGGATACTACCGACTATGGCAACGAAATTTCCTAAGTTTAGCCAAGACCTCGCACAGGATCCGACCACACGCCGGATTTGGTATGCCATCGCTACGGCGCATGACTTTGAAAGTCATGATGGCATGACCGAAGAAAATCTTTACCAAAAGATTTTCGCCTCCCACTTTGGGCATCTGGCCATCATCTTCCTGTGGGTCTCTGGTAGCCTGTTCCACGTTGCGTGGCAAGGCAACTTCGAGCAGTGGATCCAAGATCCGCTCAACACCCGTCCCATCGCCCATGCGATCTGGGATCCCCAATTTGGCAAAGGGGCGGTGGATGCCTTTACCCAAGCGGGTGCATCTAGCCCTGTGGATATTGCCTACTCTGGTGTCTATCACTGGTGGTACACCATCGGTATGCGCACCAATGGCGACCTCTACCAAGGGGCAATTTTCCTACTGGTGCTCGCTTCCTTGGCACTCTTTGCCGGTTGGCTGCACCTGCAACCCAAATTCCGTCCCAGCCTCTCGTGGTTCAAAAATGCTGAATCGCGGCTGAACCACCACTTGGCCGGGCTGTTTGGGGTTAGCTCGTTGGCTTGGGCCGGTCACCTAATTCACGTTGCCATCCCCGAGTCGCGGGGGCAGCACGTGGGCTGGGATAACTTCCTGAGCACGATGCCTCACCCCGCCGGTTTGGCACCTTTCTTTACTGGTAACTGGGGTGTCTATGCCCAGAATCCCGATACGGCTAGCCATGTCTTTGGCACCGCTCAGGGGGCAGGTACGGCAATTCTGACCTTCTTAGGGGGCTTCCATCCCCAAACGGAGTCCCTGTGGCTCACCGATATGGCGCATCACCATTTGGCGATCGCCGTCCTCTTTATTGTTGCGGGTCACATGTACCGTACTCAGTTCGGGATTGGCCACAACATTAAAGAAATGTTGGACAGCAAAAAGGGCTTACTGAGTCCCAAGAGTGAAGGTCAATTCAACCTGCCTCACCAAGGGCTCTATGAAACCCTGAACAACTCGCTGCACTTCCAACTGGCCTTTGCCTTGGCAGCGCTGGGTGTGGTCACCTCCTTGGTGGCACAACACATGTATTCCCTGCCACCCTACGCCTTCATTGCCCAAGACCACACGACGATGGCAGCGCTCTATACCCATCACCAGTACATTGCTGGTTTCTTGATGGTGGGTGCTTTTGCCCATGGTGCCATCTTCTTGGTACGGGACTACGATCCGGCACAAAACAAAGGCAACGTGTTGGATCGGATGCTACAGCACAAGGAAGCCATTATCTCCCACTTAAGCTGGGTCTCCCTCTTCTTGGGCTTCCACACGTTGGGGCTGTACGTTCACAATGACGTGGTGGTTGCCTTTGGCACCCCCGAAAAACAAATCCTGATTGAGCCGGTCTTTGCCCAGTTCATCCAAGCGGCTCATGGTAAATTGCTCTACGGTTTTGACACGCTGCTGTCGAATCCCGATAGCATTGCCGCAACGGCTTGGCCGAACTACGGTAACGTTTGGCTGCCCGGGTGGTTAGATGCCATCAACAGTGGCAAAAACTCGCTGTTCTTGACCATTGGCCCTGGTGACTTCTTGGTGCACCATGCCATTGCCTTGGGTCTGCACACGACCACCCTTATTTTGGTGAAAGGTGCGCTGGATGCCCGTGGCTCCAAGCTCATGCCCGATAAAAAAGACTTCGGCTATGCCTTCCCCTGTGATGGCCCTGGCCGGGGTGGCACCTGCGACATTTCCGCGTGGGATGCCTTCTATCTGGCAATGTTCTGGATGCTGAACACCATTGGCTGGGTCACCTTCTACTGGCACTGGAAACACCTCGGTGTTTGGGAAGGGAACGTGGCTCAGTTCAATGAAAACTCCACCTACCTCATGGGTTGGCTGCGGGATTACCTGTGGTTGAACTCGTCCCAGCTCATCAACGGGTACAATCCCTTTGGCACCAATAACCTCTCGGTGTGGGCATGGATGTTCCTGTTTGGTCACCTTGTGTGGGCGACAGGCTTCATGTTCCTCATTAGCTGGCGGGGTTACTGGCAAGAGCTAATTGAAACCTTGGTGTGGGCGCACGAGCGCACTCCCTTGGCCAACTTGGTTCGCTGGAAAGACAAGCCCGTGGCGCTGTCGATTGTGCAAGCCCGCTTGGTGGGTCTGGCTCACTTCAGTGTCGGCTATGTCTTAACCTATGCTGCATTCCTAATTGCTTCAACCGCTGCCAAGTACGGTTGATCAGGCTAGGTTAGGTTCTTAAAGATCCCCTGCCCTACCGGCGGGGGATTTTTTTGAGCCATGTTTTGGATACGAGAGTTCTTCGGGACGTACCCGTGAAATAATTATTAAGAACCTGCCGTTGTTTGGCGCAATTGTTCGAGCCCCCAGCGATAGAGCGATCGCCCCACACCGATTTCAGGTCGAGGATGGGGAGCAGCAATCGTCTCGAGAAATGTTAGCAGCCCCCCATAAATATCCTCTGGGGCATCACTTGAGGTTGCCGCGATCTCTTGCAGTTTCTCGCAGGTAATAGACCTATTCCTATGGACAACACCATTTCGGCACCGATTAATATCTTCAAGCTTTTTGACCCATGGATCATCTTCTGGGCGTTGGTGACAGCTTGCCCATGCATTCCATAGGGGATACAACGTTGGCTCTCTCCATTGATTATTTTCAGGTCGATCGATATAGCCCTGCTCAGTCCAATTTTCATACTCGTACCGCCAGAACAATAGCCGTTCTAGCATTTGGGCGAACTGCATAAAAGCAAAAGTGTAGTTGTGCTGCCATAGGCTGAGTTCAATGAGTAATTCCAATTCCCAAATTTTCAGAAATTTACTCTCTCGGGTTTCAGCCTTGGGGGGACAGCGTTTCTGAATGGCTTGCTCCCACTCCTGCCGTTGCGCTTTAGAAACCACTCGCCTAGTGTAACTTTGAGTGATCCATTGGTGCCCTTGGATCTTCTTGAGCATTTCCGTAATTTGCCAGTTTGTCGCCATGGCTAAGCGATCAGCAAGTTGGTAGAGCGCTTCATGGCGATCGCGATGGGGTTCTAGAAGCAACTTAGCAGCAATAAAGTTCCCCCGCTGCCATGCCATTTCAATGCGCTGCTGCTCTAGGGACCACAACACTTCGCTGAGGTGTACTGCTCTCACCGTGGTGGCAGAGCGAGCGGTTTGTGTGTCAGGCTCAAAAAAGGGGGTCGGCTCTTCAGGAATCAGATGGGTGACCGGATACTGCCGCATGATGAGGGCGGCCATCAATTCCACAGCATTCGCCAGTTGTGGCGCAGACCCCTTAATTTGCAGGTAGAGTGACCAGCCTTCTGCAAGAGTGTCTGGCGATAAACCCTTAAGGTACCGCTGAAGATATTGCTGAACCCATGCCCGTACCTTTTCAACAGCGTTCATGGGCTGATCACAGATCCAGACTGTAACCAGAATGTGGGGGTACCGCTGCCGAATTGCGCCAGCCATCAGTTTTGTGACCCAGCAGGTGTCATCTCGGCGGAACTGCCAAGCCACGGTATCGGGCTGATTGGTTCCCACAAGGATAATCTCTGTAGGTTCATCAGCGTCGCTGAAGCATTGGTCTAGAACCACCTGATCCAGTAGCAAGACCACGGCCGAGAAATCTTGGTGGGTCGTGCAGTAGTGGTAGGCAAGCTCCCCAAGGTAACGGACACCGTGCCGAGATCGGACATCTGTGGTGTTGTGCTGACCGCGCTCTTGACCAAATAGGTTGAATAACTCGTCAACGTGGGGTGGATCGTTGCCGCCATCAGCACCAAAACTGCGCACTATGCCGTCCGGCGAGTGCCAACCCACCTGACGCTTACCAACAGTAATAATTCCCGTTTTCATGAGACTTGCCTGAGCAGTGATACCCCTAGCAATTTCTAGGTTTTCGGCATCTTACAGGCTTCTATTTTAGAGTTTTCATTCGATCGCCTTCCCCATAAAGAGGAAGGTTGAGACTCAGCCAAGACATGGAATATCGGCTCAGGATGGGTTTCCATTCGATCGCCTTCCCCATAAAGAGGAAGGCCAACGCAAAACAACTAGCCTATTTAATGGTAAATGCCAAACGTTTCCATTCGATCGCCTTCCCCATAAAGAGGAAGGTCGCAACAGGACAAACTACTTGATGCTATGGAAATGAGCAGTTTCCATTCGATCGCCTTCCCCATAAAGAGGAAGGTGTAACGCCCAAACGGCATTTTTCGAGCAACAGGCGACCAACCCCGGTTTCCATTCGATCGCCTTCCCCATAAAGAGGAAGGTTACCGAGATAACGGGCTGATACGTTGGCACTTATGGCTGTTTCCATTCGATCGCCTTCCCCATAAAGAGGAAGGTCTTGTCTGGCACTGGAAACCAAGTTTCCTTTGCTGCTGGTGTTTCCATTCGATCGCCTTCCCCATAAAGAGGAAGGAGTACTCTTATCCTAGCCGCTCCCTGAGCGACTTGCAACCCCCTGTTCCGAGGGATCCCTTTCAAGGGGGTGTAAATATTTTTCTACGGCACGGCAGAAAATCTTCAAAGCCTCTCCCTGAGCGACTCCGAGGGATCCAACGCCAGAATGAGGGTTAGGGGTCATTTGGCAGATCCCTCGGAGCATACTGCATATCCTTGAGATCCCCCATGGATAAAAAGACAGTGTTGAGCATTTTGTCCTATGCCTCCCTACACGGTCTTCTCGTTCATCCGAAGTCTGATAGTGGCTTGCTGCAATGGTTTCTTTACTCTCGTGATTCTGCTGATTGCCCCCTTGGGTTTAGCAGCAGTCATCACTACAACTTTACTGGTGATGGTAAGCAGCCTTTTGGCAGGTGTTGCGGTTGATCACCTGTTGCGGCCATTGTCACCCCGTCGGCTTAGGCACCATGACACTGACCCCCTATCAGCAAAACAACGCTCGGAGCTTAGAATCCGTCAAGAGTCTAGCGATATTGAACGCTATTTTTAAGAGGTAGCAGATGAGCCAGACACTTTACCTCTCGCGGCAGGGGTGTCATGTGTCCCTCGACGGAGAGTACATTATTGTTTGCTACCAGAAAAAACTGATACAGAAAATCCAACTTCCCCTAGTTGACCTGATTTTAGTCTTTGGGTATTCACAGCTAACAACTCAGCTTATTCGTGCCTGTTTACAGCGGGGAGTTACCATCGCCTACCTCTCCAAATCAGGGTACTGCTATGGTCGTTTATTACCTTTGCAGCGACCTCACCCCACCTTCCTCAGCTTGCAAGCGCAGTTGAGCGATACTCAAAAACTGTTTGCGGCTCAGCAACTGATTCATGCCAAGTTACGCAACTGCCGAGTCATTTTGATGCGACAGCAACGACGGCGATCGCACCCCAACATTGAACTGAGCATTAACTGTCTGGATTTACTAGCCCAACGAAGCCTTAAGGCAGAGACACTGCAAGTCCTCATGGGCATTGAAGGGAGTGGTGCGCGACAGTACTACAGTGCTCTAAGCAATTGTTTTGACCATCCCCAACTCTGCTTTCAGGGACGCAGCCGCCGCCCCCCCGGCAATGAAATTAACGCCCTCCTCAGTTTTGGCTACCAAGTGCTTTGGACTCATTTGCTAGGCATTATCGAAAACCTTGGTCTTGATCCCTATACTGGCTGCCTACACCAACCCCATCACAACCATGCTGCCTTGGTGTCAGATCTGCTAGAACCCTTTCGGGCACCGATTATTGATTCCCTTGTCTTACAACTGGTCAATCGAGGTATCATTCGCCCTAAAGACGATTTCCGCTTTGCAGAGGGCGGCTGTTTCCTAAATGAGCAAGGCCGCCAGCGATTTCTGAAAAGTTTTATTCAGCGGATGGAACCAGCCACTCAGGAGGAACCCTTTTGGCAGGTACTCACTCAACAGGTGCGTGCCTTTCGTCAGTGGTTGCACAATCCTGAACACCTCTGGTGCTATCGAATCAGTTAATCTTATGCTGCTGTACGTCATTGCCTACGATATTCCCAACGATAAGCGCCGCCGCAAAATTGCCAAATTATTAGAAGGCTATGGACAGCGCGTGCAGTTCAGTGTCTTCGAGGCAAGGCTAACCCCTAAACAACTCCAACAACTGGGCGATCGCCTCCGCCGTCGTCTCAAACTCAATGAAGATCACATCCGCATTTATCCCCTCAGTCGCCACACCGAGGGCAGCATTCTCATTCTGGGTACAGGTTTCCCTCCCCCTGAGCCATTCACCAGTCAAGTGATCTAAGGCTTTCAACCCTGCACAAACTGAGTCAGTGAAATCGCGATTTCGGGGAAGCTCTTTAGTAGCTGCTTATCCAGCGTCACCAGAGAAACGCCACAGACTTGAGCCAAAGCAACAAACTCACAATCATAGGCTGTGCAGTGACTTTGGTGAGCTAACTCCAGCACCATGAGGGAATCAACATCATACTCATGACCAGACATTAACTCCAGCGCTTGGCGCATAATTTGTTGACAATCTTCCAATAAAAGTCTCTGCTGTCGGATGTATTGCGTTAAGACGTTTCGCAGTTCACTTCTCCATAGCAAAGGAGCAATCCAGTCACCATCTTTGAGCAGGGCTTGCTCGGCTTGCTCCGAGTGAGGACTTGTCAAGAAAAGGTATCCAATCACATTGGTGTCAACCACAATCATGGCCGACCGTCTTCTTTTGCAGTTTGAAACTCAGCCTCGGAAATAGGACAGTCTTGAGTTTTTTGGCGTAGTTGACGAGCCTCTTGCAACACTTTTGTAACCCTGTGTTGACGATTCGCAACCCCCTGTTCAATCCAAAAAATAATCTCGCTGTTGATGCTACGACGGTTAGCGGCAGCGGACTCTTTCAGAAGGTTGTATAGCTCAGCAGGTATATTTTTGACAGTGAAGTTCGGCATACAACTGCCACCCAAACATTCCGGTATGGAACCATTATGGTTCAATTTTAAGGAAGTATCAAGAGAGGAAGGAAAAACCTAGAAATATTAAAAGCTGCAACAAAACATTACAGTCTAAGTGGCTCAACGATCTGGCTACCAATCAAAGCTCCAATGCACCACCGAACACCGCCGACTCAGTTGCCGTTGCACATGCCTTAACTGATCTATCAGTTTCTGTCGATAAGTGCATCTTTAAGAATTTCCATCAGTTCTCTATCGCCCATCCGTACTTCTGCCCTCACCCTAAATCCTTCTGCCAGAGCGGGAGAGGAACTTCTAATCTGCCCCCCCTTCTAATACCTTGAACAGCCTGCGCAGTACGGGCTGGGGGATGAAGCACTCCCATCTGCCCTCACCCTAAATCCCTCTCCCAAGAAGGGAGAGGGACTTTGAATCTGGCTCCCCTTCTCCCTCGTTGGGAGAAGGGGCTGGGGGATGAGGGTAATCCGCAGTTTCCATTCGATCGCCTTCCCCATAAAGAGGAAGGCATAGCAGACTTGCTCTGGGCAAAAAACTCACATAGCGGATGAGAGTTTCCATTCGATCGCCTTCCCCATAAAGAGGAAGGAGTACTCTTATCCTAGCCGCTCCCTGAGCGACTTGCAACCCCCTGTTCCGAGGGATCC
>FWWM01008545.1_pt1 | contig 19570 bp, 14 predicted proteins | sample 2228351 | NCBI WGS metagenome assembly FWWM01 (sample SAMEA103939774, study PRJEB20133) | metagenome
TGCGCGCTTGGAAGCTAAGAGCCTATCCGGAAACCCCGCTATCCGACGGCGTCCTCGGGCGACGGCAATGCCGTCGCGCACCCCGGGGTGCGGAGAACTTCTCCACCGCTACAAAGGGGCGTCCCCGCCCCGTTTTTCAGGGTCAAATAGCCGCTGGACGGGGCGAGCCTGCACCCCTCCCGAACGGCTTCCGGATAGGCGCTAAAGCGCTCACTACGGGCTGGCGTGCTACGGGTGGGCGGCCCGCCACTCGTCTGAGTCCGGCGTGAACAGCGGCTGGCCGTATTGCTGGCGCCCAAACTCGCCAATGAGCTTTTGAGTCTCCACCGAGGTCAACCACTGAATGAACTTGGTGGCCCCCTCGAAGTTCACCCCCGGGTGGCGCTCGGGGTTGACGGCCATGACGCTGTACGGGTTAAACAGGATAGGGTCGCCCTCCACCAGGATCACCAGGTCTAGCTCATCCCGGCGTGACAGGTAGGTACCACGGTCCGACAAGGTATAGGCCAGCTGCTCGTTGGCCATGGTAAGCACGGCGCCCATGCCCTGCCCGGCGGAGACGTACCAAGATCCTGTCGGCTCGATCCCGGCCTTCTCCCAGATGACCAGCTCCTTGGCGTGGGTGCCCGACTGATCGCCGCGCGAGATAAACCTGACGCCGGCCCCAGCGATGCGGGCGAAGGCGACTGCGGCGTCATCCAGACCGCGAATCAGGGCCGGGTCGCTCTCCGGACCCAGGATCACGAAGTCGTTGTACATCACGTGCCTGCGGTTCACCCCGTGGCCTTTGGCGACGAACTGCTCCTCCTTCTCAGGCGCGTGCACCAAAACCACGTCCACGTCGCCCTGCTCGCCTAGCTTGAGTGCCTGGCCGGTGCCCACCACGATGTATTCAGCCTTGATGCCGGTCCCGGCCTCGAAATCCGGCAGGATGGCGTCTAGCAGCCCGGAGTCGGCGGTGCTGGTGGTGGTGGCGATGCGCAGCACGGTGGACTTGGGGGCAGCCGGCGCCGGGCTGCCAGAGGGCGCGCACGCCGCCATCAGCACCACCAGGCCGAGCACCGCCAGGACACGCGCCACCAGGGCCTTGCACCGGGTGGGCCAGCCGATCTTCGGATCGTTGTGACGAAAGGGCACATCGCTTTGCCGAAAAAAACCGCTCACTGGTGCCGGTGAGCGACCGCTGCCGGCGCGTTTCATTTGGCATCGCGGAAGGCCTCTGCAAAGCGAACGTTAACGAGGGCATGGAGACCATCCGCGAAGGCGTGGAAACGCCGGAGGTAATCTCGAGCCGCCGGGGTCAACCTGGCTCCCCCGCCGCCTTTGCCTCCTGTCTGAGTTTCCACCATCTTGACGCCCAGGCGGTTCTCGATCTCGCGGATGCGCTGCCAGGCCAGCCGGTAATGCACGCCCATCTGCCTGGCGGCTCCGCTGATGGAACCTGTGGCATCCACGGCTTCCAGCAAGGCCACCCGCCAATCACTGAGGACCACCTTGCCGTCCTTTTCTATCCAGAAGTTGCACCTTGGTTCCATGATGATGCCTCAAACACATTATAGCTGCTCGGACGGGGCTTGTCAAAGTCGGCCCTGGTAATAACTCCAAGAATGTCACTCTGAGCGACCGAGCGGCTTCGGTCGCCTTCCGGACGCAAACGGCCTCATGGGCGACTTCGTAAGTCCTCTTCGTCGCGGAACTCAAAAGGCCTATGGGTTGACGGCGGGTTTGGTCTGCTGCCGAGAGGGTGCTATAATCATGGCCGAGAAGGTTTCTAGCGCCCAATTCCGCCTCAGAGCGTGCTCCAGCGTCCCTGCCGTGGGAAGCGCGCAGCACGAACCATGACTGCAGGAGGGAAGCGTATCGCATGAAAGCCATCCAAACCTTCACGGTGACACCGTCGCTCCCGGAACCGCTGGCGCCCCTGCGGGAACTGGCCTATAACCTGCGCTGGGCCTGGAACCACGACGCCATCGAGCTCTTCCGCCGGCTCGACGATGACCTCTGGGAGGCCACGCACAACCCGGTCATCATGCTGGGGACCATTGACCAGGCCCGGTTGGAGAAGGCGGCCGAGGATCCGGGTTTCCTGGCGCACCTGGAACGGGTGGTCCGCGACCTGGATGCCTACGTGACCGGCGAATCCACCTGGTTCAACCGCATCCACGGCTCCACCGACGGTCACTTGGTGGCCTACTTCTCCGCCGAGTTTGGCCTGATCGAGTGCCTCTCTATCTTCGCCGGCGGGCTGGGAGTGTTGGCCGGCGACCACCTCAAGTCGGCCAGCGACCTGGGGGTGCCCTTGGTGGGCATCGGCTTGCTGTACCAGCAGGGCTACTTCAAGCAGTACCTCAACGAGGCTGGGTGGCAGCAGGAAGGCCACGAGGATCATGACTTCTACAACCTGCCCCTGAGGTTGGAGCGCAGGCCAGACGGCGAACCTCTCACCATCCAGGTGCCCTACCCGGGCTGCCAGGTGCTGGCCCAGGTGTGGCGCGCCCAGGTGGGCCGGGTGCCGCTCTACCTGCTAGATGCCAACTTGCCCGCCAACCACCCGGATGACCGCGGCATCACCTATCAGCTCTATGGCGGCGACCTGGAGATGCGGGTCAAGCAGGAGATCATGCTGGGCATCGGGGGCTGCCGGGCGCTGGCGGCCCTGGGACTGGAGCCGACTGTCTACCACATGAACGAAGGACATTCCGCCTTCCTGGTGCTGGAGCGCATCCGTCAGCTCATGGAAGCCCACAACCTCTCCTTCGCCGAGGCCCGGGAGGCGGCCTCGGCCGGGCTGGTGTTCACCACCCACACCCCTGTGGCCGCCGGCCACGACTACTTCCCGCGCCACCTGATGGAGCGGTACTTCGCCGAGTACGTCCGGAACCTGGGGCTGTCGGTGGATGAGCTCATGGCCCTGGGGCGTCAGGACCCGGCCAACGAGAGCGAGCCTTTCTGCACCACCATTTTGGCTCTGCGCATGGCGACTTACAGCAACGGGGTCAGCCGGCTACATGGGCAGGTCAGCCGCCGCATGTGGGCAGAGCTATGGCCCGGGGTTCCTGAGGACGAAATCCCCATCACCCACATCACCAACGGCGTGCACTTCCTGTCGTGGGTTTCCGAAGACATGGAGGAGCTTTACGACCGTTACCTTGGCCCGCGGTGGCGGGATGAGCCGGTTGACCGGATGGTGTGGGAGCGTGTGGAGGGCATCCCGGCGGAGGAGCTTTGGCGCACCCACGAGCGGCGCCGCGAGCGGCTGGTGGCCTTCGTCCGGCGCCGGCTGCGCCGCCAACTGGAGCGTCGCGGTGCGTCGCAGGCCGAACTGGAGGCGGCCGACCAGGCCCTGGACCCGAAAGCGCTGACCATCGGCTTTGCGCGCCGCTTCGCGCCCTACAAGCGGGCCACCCTGCTAATCCGCGACCCGGAGCGGCTGGCACGCATCTTGAACGCTCCCGAGCGTCCGGTGCAGGTCATCTTCGCCGGGAAGGCTCACCCGCACAACCAGGACGGCAAGGAGTTGATCAGGCAGATCGTGGAGCTGAGCCGGCAGGAGAGGTTTCGCCAGCGCCTGGTCTTCCTGGAAGGCTACGACATAGAGATAGCCCGTTACCTGGTGCAGGGAGTGGATGTGTGGCTGAACACCCCTCGCCGGCCGCGGGAGGCCAGCGGCACTAGCGGGATGAAGGCGGTTGCCAACGGCGTCCTCCACCTGAGCACCCTCGACGGGTGGTGGGATGAGGCATGGGATTTCGGATTGCGCCAAACGCCCCAATCCGCAATTCCGTTTGGCTGGGCAATCGGGCGGGGGGAGATGTACGACGACCCAGACTATCAGGATCAGGTGGAGGCCGAGGCACTTTATGACTTGCTCGAACGAGAGGTGGTGCCGCTTTTCTACGATCGCGGTGCCGATGGGCTGCCGCGTCGCTGGATCGCGCGGATGAAGGCGTCCATCAGGAGCCTGTGCCCTTTCTTCAACACCCATCGCATGCTGGAGGAATACACCCAGCGCTTTTACCTGCCGGCCGCTGAGCGATATCGTATGCTGGTGGCCGGTGGGGTGGCCCGGGCCAGATCGCTGGCGGAGTGGCGCTCCCGGGTCCGGGCTAACTGGCCACAGGTGCGCATCGAGGCGGTGAAGGCTGAGATGGCTGGGGAGTTGCAGGTTGGTAGCGACTTCCGGGTTCGCGCCCGGGTCCGCCTGGGTGACCTCACGCCGGACGATGTGGTTGTGGAGCTGTACCTGGGGCGAGTCGGCTCTGGTGGTGAACTGGTAGAGCCGCAGGTGGTGGAGATGCAGCCGGTGGAGCAGGTTGGGGAGGGGCTGTACGCCTACGAGACCGGCGCCGTCTCCTGCCGCAGGAGCGGGCACCACGGCTACACCGTGCGCGTGTTGCCCTACCACCCTGACCTGCCCACCCGTTTCCTGCCTGGACTCATCACCTGGGCGCTGGGCTAAGCAACTTGTCAGCAAGCCTTCGCCTAGCGATAAATCACTGAAAGGGCTAAACCTGCTCAAGCGGGCTGTTCCAGGGGCGGTTTACCGCCCGTTCCCCTCTTAGCCCGATGATTCATCATCAGGCGATGAGGCAGCAGCACAATTGCGGAATGCTCTCCATCCGCCCAAACCGCTATCAAGGGGCATCCGTGCCCTGCCTGGGGGCTATTCAACTCCCTTGCCTGCTGGTGAGGGCTGATCCTATGGCCCGGGACGGGGTTCGGAGACTTTGAGGTTGTCGAAAGCCACGTGGGTGCCGGCCACGTGGCCCGCGCCGGCTACCAGGGCGATGTCGCCGCTGCGGAATGAGGGGTCGTTAACCGAAGCCAGCAGTTGACCGTTGACGTACACGCGAATGGAGTTGCCCACCGCATCCACTCGCAGCCGGTTGAGGCTGCGCCCCTGCTGGATCACGTTGGTGGGCGTCCAGTCCACGATGGGTTGCCACTCGCCGTCCACGAAGCGGATCAGGGCATAGTAGCCGTCGGCGCTGATGTCGAACTCGTAGAAGTTGCGGTTGTCCTGCTGGCGAAAGATGATGCCGTAGGTGCCGTTGGCCGGTCCCTCCACCAGCCGGCCGTCCACTTCCACGGTGAAGTCCTCGAAGTGCCGCCCAGCGGCGCTCCACACGAACAACTCCGGCATGCGTACGGTGATGTGAAGAGCCCCGTCCTCATAGCGGGTCCACCCACCGGGCTCATCACGCTGGCTCCAGCCCGTGGAGGGGTCGCTGAAGTCGTCAGCGAAAAGGATTTTCGCCCTGGCGCCGGGAGCCGGGCGGTTGAGGTACAGGTACACCGCCGTGGCAGCGCAGGCCACCACCAGGGCCATGGCGACCAGGGTGGCGCAACCGATCCACAGGAGAGGCTGCCGGCGCCAGGCAGGGGGCGTGGGCTCAGCTATCTTCGGGCTTGTGGACATGCTGCTCCTTCGATGCAACGTGCTCGGTGGGGATTATAGCACTGAAAGAGCCAAGGCTCAAACGGGAAGGTAGGCGCTGGCTCAAGACTTCCGAAGTCGGGGAGACTTCGGAAGTCTTGAGCGGATCCGGAGGCCCCAGGGCCGGCAGGGTTACTGCGCCTTCTTTATCTCCTCCTCGCGCAGTGCCCGGCGCAGGATCTTGCCCACCATGGTCTTGGGCAGGCTGTCGCGGAACTCAACCGCCGTGGGCACCTTGTACTTAGCCAGGTTCTCCCGGCAGAAAGCGATGATCTCCTCCTCGGTGGCCGTCTCGCCCGGCTTCAGCACCACGTACGCCTTCACCGTCTCGCCGCGATACGGGTCCGGAATGCCGGCCACCGCCGCCTCCTGCACCTTGGGATGGCGGTACAGGACCTCCTCCACCTCCCGCGGGTAGATGTTGTACCCGCCGGCGATGATCATGTCCTTCTTGCGGTCCACGATGGTGAAGTAGCCATCCTCGTCCATCGTGGCGATGTCGCCCGTGTACAGCCATCCGTCGCGCAGGGTCTGAGCCGTCTCATCCGGCTGGTTCCAGTAACCCTTCATGATTTGCGGCCCGCGGATGATCAGCTCACCCGGCTCGCCGATGGGCATTTCCTTCGTCCCGGTCTCCACATCCACGATCTTGGCCTCGGTGTCGGAGATGGGCACGCCGATAGTGCCGATCTTGTTGCGTCCGTAGATGGGGTTAGCGTGGGTCACAGGGGTGGACTCCGTCAGGCCGTAGCCCTCCACCAGCTTGCCGCCCGTGAGCTCCTGGAACTTTTGCTGCACCTCCACCGGCAGCGGAGCTGCGCCGCTGAGGCAGGCCACGATGGAGCGCAGGTTGAACTCGTGCACCCTGGGGTGGGTGTTGATGGCCACGTACATCGTGGGCACGCCGGGGAAGAAGGTCACCTTGTACTTCTCGATGGCCTTCATGATGTGTAGGATGTCGCGGGGGTTGGGGATCAGGACCAGGGTGCTGCCGCCGACGATGCTGCTGTTCATGCACACCGTCATGCCGTAGCTGTGGAACAGGGGCAGGGCGGTCATCATCACCTCCTGGCCCTCACGCACCTTGCCCCACTTGCCCACGGCAATGGCGTTGGTCACCAGGTTGCGGTGGGTCAGCTCCGCGCCCTTGGGGACCCCGGTGGTACCGCCGGTGTAGAGCAGCACGGCCGTGTCCTGCGGCGTGACCTCCACCGGCGCCGGGGTGGGCGGGGCCTCGCGCAGCACGTCCTGGAACCAATAGGTCCCCGGGTCGCCACTGATGTCCACCGCGTGGCCCTCCTTCTTCTCCTTGGCCAGGGAGAAAAGGGTGCGCAGCAGCGGCGGGAAGTACTCCTTGATGTTGGTGACGATCACCCGTTTGAGGGGCGTCTTGTCCCGGATGGACTTGACGGTGTTGTAGAAGGCGCTCAGCGTCAGGATGGTCTCGGCACCGGAGTCGTTGAGCTGATATTCCAGCTCACGGGCGACGTAAAGGGGGTTGCAGGGCACAGCGATGGCGCCGGCTTTCAGGACGCCGTAGTAGCCGATGACGAACTGCGGGCAGTTGGGCAGGTGTATGGCCACACGGTCGCCCTTCTGGACCCCCAGCTTCTGCAGCGCGGCCGCAAAGCCATCTGCCAGGCTGTTCAGTTGGCGGTAGCTGATGCTGGCATCGAGGAGCCAGCGGCCCACCGGCGCCCCGAAGATGATGGCAGCGCGAGCGGGGAAGCGCGCGGCGGTGTCTGCCAGGGCCTGATGCATGGGGATGTCGGGGTACTCGAGGGTAGCTGGCACCTCCTCGTCGTAGAACTTGAGCCAGGGTTTCTCCATGGTCGTCACTCCTTTGCGACGTGGACATGGGCCTCGACCGATGAGGCATCGGCAGAGGCAAGGATCAATAGTGAGGCAAAATGCGAACGCCTGCAACTCTTGCACCGGGCTTGTAGGCACCCGGTGACAACGCACGAGCCCCGTCGGCGGCAGGCTCGGGCTCGTTTATAATCATACCACAAGATTGTCAACCTGGCAATTGTTGTACGACGTCTGGGTGAGGGGTTGGAGCAGGCCGGGTGCCAACATCATCAGCACGCCGAACAGCACCCGATCAAGCCCACCATCAGCAACCATCGCCACCAGATGAGGGGAATCTCCTTACACATCATCGCTTTGCAGGTGGCGTCGCCGGAGGTTGCTTTACGAGGCTGGCCCCGGTTTCACGAATCCACCCTTCGATCAGTGTTTCCAGGACCGGGCGGTCCAGCTCTTCTTTCCAGAAGAAGGCATCGACGCCAGCGGCCAGGGCGGCGCGGCGAAAGGCGCCGTCGTGGTAGGCGGTGTAGACGATGACCCGGGTGGCGGGGGAAACAGCCTTAGAACCTATCCGGAAAGCCCGCTATCCGACGGCGTCCTCGCCGTCGGACGGGGCGCGGACGCCCCTCTTGAGCGGTTTCCGGATAGGCTCTAAGTCGCAGGCTTCACCCCCTCCCCGACCCCCTTAGGCTTCGCGAAGGACAGGTTGTCCCTGGCAGAGGGAGAGGAATGGCCGGCCACGCTAGAAGTAGTCCTCACTGGCCCAGGGCAGGTAGGAGTTCCAGCGCTCGATCAGATAGTCCCGGAGTTCCGCGAAGCGCTCCGCCTGGGCCCTGACGGCGTCGTCCACCTCTTTGAAGCTCATCCCCTCCGTCTCGTCCATCCAGCTCAGCTTGCGGGTGTAATAGAGGGGCAGCAGCGCCATCACCACCTTATCCGGGTCCCCTTCACCCTTGTTGTAAACCACGGCGAAGTCGTACACCACCTTGACCCACAGGTCCATGGGGAAGCGTGGGCGCTCCTGTGTCACCAACTTCTGGACTGCCGCAAGGTTTTCCGGCGTGAGCACCGTGCCCCACGTTCGCTGGAAGCGCCGGGTGCCCTTACGGACGGCCTCGCGGATAGCATCACGCGCCGCGGAAATGGGCTCGGGTTCCACGAACTGCGGCTCGCCCCACACGGCCACCGGCTCGATCTCCGTGATGTTGGGCCAGATCCGCCGGTAGATGCTCAGCAGGCGAAACAGCGTGCCCACCACCTGGAGGAACTTGGGCTCAAAGCCGATGGTCGGGTCGCGATAGTCGTGGGTCTTGGTGTCCAGGGCCGTCTGGCACACCTTCCAGCCCTCGGTGATGGCCAGGGCCGACATCCACACGTGAACCCCGAAGCGGGCCACGTCCGTCTCCCACACATCCCGGTGCAGCAGCTCATCCACCAGGCCGGCCGACAGGGCGACTTCGCCGGCCAGCGGCTGTCTCACATCTTTGCCAAAGAGGGTGCGCAGCAACGGATAGGCCAGGGCATCGTTGATGGCCACTTCAAAGCGGTGCCGGCTGTAGAGCGGGGTCACGTAGTCATAGCCGCCCTGCAAGATGGGCGCAAACAGCATGTGGATCCAATCAGGGGTGATGCTGCGCAGGTCCGCATCCACCAGAGCGCAAGCCCTGGCATTAACAATGCGGGTCACCTCGAAAGCGGCATGAATCGCGCTACCCTTGCCGGGCAAACCCTGGTAGAGGGTGAAGATCTTGTACACCTTCTCCGGCAAGGGCGTCTCCTTTGCCACCTGGACGGTCTCGTCAGTGGACATGCCATCGGCGACGACCATCACGGACGTCATGTTGGGGTAGTGCTGGGTCAGCCCCTCGGCGACCGCCTGCATGACCTTGCCTATGGTCTTCATGTTCTTGTACGTGGGGATGCCGACCACCAGGTCCGCATGACCGATGGCGCGGGCGCGCCGTTGCGCATCTGGGCGCAGGGTCGTATCCACAAACATGGTTTACTCCTTGCTCACAATGAGTGCTTCGTTACGAGCCGCTTTGCGCGGCCCGGGCCGCAGCATCCTCAGGGGGCGCCACGCCGGTCAGCACCTCCTGGACAGCCCGCTGGATGGCACGCGAGAGCCGGTCGTAGCCCACCATGGGCGGAAGATAGGATGCCATCTCCAGGCTGTTGCGCAGGAAGTCTTTGTATGGATCGTCTGGCCACAGCTCAAGCGCCGCCCGGCGTGTGGGCAACCACCTGGCCGTCTGGCTCCACGGCCCCAGGCGTTCCGGCGCCATAAACCATTCGACGAGCTGGGCCGCCAACGCCACCCGGCCAGGGTCCTGGGCGGTAATGACGTACGCCCATCCGGTGGCAAACGTGGCCGGAATGCCGTCCCGGGTGGGAATCCCGGCCACCTTGGACCGGCGTAGCTGAGCCCGCTCCGCCAGAAACTGGCGGGCCGTGACATGGGTCATCCCCACCTGGGCCGCGAGATAGTAGGGCCAGCACTCAGCCGGCGTGTGCATCTCTAAGGTCAGGTCCGGGATGACCCCCAACTCGCGCGCCTGATTGTAGAAGCTGAGCACCTCGGTAAGGGCCTCCCTGTTCAGAGCGGGCTGGCCGGACTCGTTGGTCAGCCGGGCGCCTAAAGCCAGGTACTGGATGAGGACGGCGTTGTTCGCCCGTCCATCATGCCCAGCAGCGGGGAAGAGGTAAGCTACCGTGCTGCTGAGCACGTCTGTCCAGCTCACGGGCGGCTCCGGCGTCTTGTTCAGGTTGTAGACCAGGTGCTCCAGGTCGGCCGCGAATGGCACCGCCACCCAGTCCTCGCCCACATGCCCCATGTTCCAGGCGAAGGGGAACAGGTCATTAGCCAAGTCCCGGCTCAGCAGCGGGTCCAGTGGCTGGAGGAGGCCATCTTGCGCCGCCTGGGCCACCTCTGCCGCATCCATGACCACCAGGTCCGGCAGGGCCGAAGGCACGACCTTCTTGGTTGAGCGCAGGAACTGCAGGACGCCGGCGCGGCCATAAGGCTGCTTGAGGACATAGCGCACGGCCACGCCGGGGTGCGCCTGGTTGAAGGATGCGAGTTGCTGGGCTAGGAGTTGGCCGGCCGGCGTCTCCTCGTTCGGCGCCAGAGCTTCAATGGTCCACAGGGTCAGGGTGATGACCTGCGAGCCGCCGACGGACGTAGGAGGCGGCATCGGCGTTCTTCCCGGCGAGGGCTGCGTGGCCGCCCGGGGCGCGACCGGCGTCGCCGCTGCCGTGGGCGCTGCGATGGCCGGCGTCCCGCCGGCGCCGGGGGGTTGGGTATGCCCGCCGGTCACGGTCGGTGTGGTCAGCACCTGCTGGACCACCTGTTGCAGCGCCTGGCTAGCGTTGCCGGCGAGGGAGCAACCCGCCAGCAACTGGCCTGCGATCAGCAGCCCTGCGAGAAGCCATCCTCGGCTCAGGCACGTTTGGCACTTCATGATGAACCTGTTCCCACGGCTTTTGGTCACGCTTAATTATTGGACTTTGGACAAATTAGCCGATGATCAGAAACCGAAACCGGGTTTCTCAGAGCAAAATTATACCACGGCCTGCAAGCGCTAGCGGGATAGCTCTATTGGGCCACAACTATGGCGACGGCGAGTTCGGCCGTGTGGGAGAGGCTAAGGGCGAACTGCGTAAGGCCCAACCCCGCGGCCCGAGCCAGCGCGGATCCGTGGAGGCGCAGCGCCGGCTGGCCGGATGCATCTCGCACCACCTCCAGGTCGCGCCAGGACACGTCGCCGATGCCGGTGCCCAGCACCTTGGCCGCCGCCTCCTTGGCCGCCCACCGCGCTGCCAGGGAAGCCGGCCGGCCGGCGCAGTGGGCCAGCTCGGCCCGGGTGTAGACGCGGCGCAGGAAGCGCTCCCCAAAGCGCTGCTCCAGCGCCGCAATGCGGGCTATTTCCACAACATCTATCCCAACACGCATGGCAACCTGCTCGGACTATTTCACGGTCCGGCGATAGCGAGGGCGTAGGCCTCCGGGTGCAGGTACTTCTGGGCCACGCGCTGCACGTCCTCGGCGGTGATGGCCCGCACCAGCCCCTCGTAGCGCTGCAGGTAGTCCAACCTCAGGTCGTACAGCTCCATGTCCAAGATGGCCCGGGCCACACCCTCGTTGGTCTCCAGCCGCAGCGGCAGTGAGCCGATCAGGTACGCTTTGGAGTCCTCCAGTTCTTCGTCGGAGACCAGCGTGTCGCGCAGACGGCGAATCTCGTCCAGGATTGCGGCCACCGCGCGCTCCACGTTCTTGGGGTTGACCCCGGCGATGGCTGCCCATGGGCCGGGCCCCAGACCCGCCTCCAGCCGGCTGAAGACGTAGTAGGCCAGGCCCAGCTCGTCGCGCACGTTGTCGCCCAGCCGACCCATCATCCCGAAGCCCCCCAGCACCAAGTTGGCCAGGTTGGCCGCCAGGTAGTCCGGGTCCTTGCGGGCCAGCCCGGGACAGCCCAGCACCAGGTCGCTCTGGGATTTGCCAGCCAGGGTGACGGTCTTCTGTTGCACCGAGGTGAGCCGCCGGGTGGGGGGCAGCTCCTGGGGTGGCCGAGGGGTCTCCGGTTGCCAATCCCGGAAAGCCTTGTGCAGCATCTCCAGACCCTCCCCGGGCTCCACCGCCCCCACCAGCACCACCATCATCCTCTGTGGCCGGTAGTACTGCTGGTAGAAGCTGATCAGGTCATCCCAGGTGATCTCAGGGATGGTGTGGCGGTAGCCATCGCCGCTGCGACCGTAAGGATGATCCGGGTAGACCAGCTCGCGGAAGGCGAGGTTGGCCATGGCCCGGGTGTTGTTGTCGCGTTGCTGGAGCCCGGTCATGATCTCGCCGCGCACCTTCTCGACCTCGGCGGCCGGGAAGGCGGGGTTTTGCAGCACATCGGCCAGGATGTCCAAGATCAGCGGCAGGTCCTCCACCAGACACTTGGCCCCAAAGCCGGTCATATGCAGCCCGCCATCAACCCACAAGCTGGCGCCCACGGCTTCCACCTCCTCGTTGATCTGGGCGAAGGTGCGGTTGGTCGTGCCGCGCTCCAGCATCTCGGCGGTGAAGGCGGCCAGCCCGGCTTTCTCGGCCGGCTCATCCACGCTGCCGGCCTGGATGAGACCCTGGATGACCACCGACGGGCTGGTGAAGTTAGGTCGGGCCAGGGCGATGATCCCGTTGGGAAACTCCTGACGGACGATGTCTTCCGGCCCGGGTACCGATAGCTTGCTCATCAACTCCACTTCTCCTTCACGCTGGACCGTTTTGGGGCACGTACCAGCCCACGGTGCGGTTGTTGACCGACAGGTAGGTCTGGGCCACACGCTGCACGTCTTCGGCGGTGACCTCCGCCAGGCGGTCCAGGTAGCCCCAGAACCACTCAAGCGAAGCCACCACGTCGGACATGCCCAGCCAGAAGGCCTGATTGGTGGCCGTCTCACTGGAGTAAACGAACTGGGCCCGGGTCTGTTTGATGGCCTTGGTCAGTTCCTCCTCGGATACGGGCTCGCGGCAAACCCGCTCCAACTCGGCCCACAGGGCGTCCTCGGCCTCCTGGAGGGTACGCCCGGCGCGCACCGTCACCGAAAAGGTGAAGAGGAACGGATCCAGCGTGGGCGTCAGGCTGGCGGACACCGCCGTCGCCAGCTCCGTCTCCACCAGGGCGCGGTAGAGGCGCGAGCTCTTGTTGGGCGGGGCTCCGCCGAAGATGGTCATGGATTCGGCGCCACCCAGGATGGTGTCGAGGACAACCAGGGGGAAGAAGTCCGGGTGCCCGGCCTGCGGGACGTGAAAGGCCATCTGCAGGTAGGCCGTGGGGTCGGGGCCGACGACGGTCACCCGGCGCTCCCCCTGCTGCGGCGGCTCGACGCTGCGAACTTCAGGGATTTGTGGCCCGGGCTCTATCCCCCCGAATAGCTCCTCAATTCGCGCCAGCAAGGCAGGGGTGTCGAAATCACCCACGGCTACGGCGGTGGCGTTGTTTGGCGTGTAGAACGTGCGGTAGTGATTCCACAAGTCGTCGCGGGTCATCCCCTCCAGGTCGCACTTGTGCCCGATGACCTCGTGATGGTAAGGATGGACGCGAAAGGCCGCCGCCTGTACCTCCTCGCTGAGGCGCCAGGTGGGGGAGTTCTCGTTGCCCTCACGCTCGGAGATGATCACCGTGCGCTCGGCGTCCACCTCGGCCGGCTCGAAGAGGGAGTTGACCATGCGATCGGCCTCGATGCGCAGGGCCAGGTCGAAGCGGTCAGCCGGCAGCGTCTCGAAGTAAGTGGTCCAGTCCAGCCACGTCATCCCGTTCATGTATCCGCCGTAGCGGGCAATCTGCCGGTCGATCTGACCCTTGGGGAAGGTGGGCGTGCCCTTGAAGAGCATGTGCTCCACCCAGTGGGAGATACCGGTGATGCCCGGGACCTCGTGCCGGCTGCCCACGCGGTACCACATCCAGAAGCTGACTACCGGCGCGTGATGCGTTTCCTTCAAGATCACCTTGAGCCCGTTGTCCAGCTGAGTTACCGTGACATCGTTCTTCGTCATGCTCAACCCCTCACGATACGTAGCATCCAGTACGCAATACCCAGTGGTCAGTCTTCGCATTGCGTACTGCCTTTCCGTCGGTCCGACAGGCGTAGTGCGTACTGCGTCAATACCCTCGCCCCATTCCTCGGTAGGTGAAGCCCAGCTTGCGCATCACTTCCGGCTCGTAGATGTTGCGGCCGTCCACCACGATGGGCTGGCGCATGACCTCTTTGAGATGGGGCAGGTCGAGTTGCTTGAACTCGTTCCACTCGGTGGCGATGACCAAAGCGTCGGCGCCTTCGGCCGCCTGGTAGGCATCCCCACACAGGGTCACATCATCCAGGATGCGCCGGGCATTCTCCATCGCCACCGGGTCGTAGGCCTTGATGATGGCGCCCTCGTTCTGGAGCAGGTGAATGATCTCCACGGCCGGCGAATTGCGCATGTCATCGGTGTTGGGCTTGAAGGACAGCCCCAGGACGGCGATGACCTTCTCGTTGAGCGAGCCCAGCAGGGTACGCAGCTTCTGAACCACGTGCCGGCGCTGGTCGCGGTTGATGTCCATCACCGCTCGCAAGAGCTGAGGGTGACAGCCATGGATAGAGGCCATGTATTCCAGGGCCTTGACATCCTTTGGGAAGCAACTGCCCCCCCAACCTATGCCGGCGTCCAGGTACGCGTGGCCGATGCGCTTGTCGTAGCCCATGCCGATGGCCACCTCTTTGATGTCGGCGCCCAGGGCCTCGCACATGGTGGCAATCTCGTTAATGAACGAAATGCGGGTGGCCAGGAAAGCGTTGGAGGCGTACTTGATCATCTCCGCCGTTCGCAAGTCGGTGATGATGATGGGCGCGCGCAGCGGCAGGTACAGTTGAGCAACGGCTTCCGCAGCCTCCCGGTCCTCCGACCCCAGCACCACCCGGTCAGGGTTGAGGAAGTCGTGGACCGCCGAGCCCTCGCGCAGGAACTCGGGATTGGAGACCACGCTGAAGGGCACCTGGTGGTTCAGGTGCCGGCGCACCACGTCGGCCACGTAGTCGCCGGTGCCGATGGGCACGGTACTCTTGTTTACGATGATGAGCGGGTGGTCCATCACCTCTGCCAGGCTGGTGGCCGCGGCGCGCACGTAGCGCAGGTCGGCCTCACCCTCGACGCCGGAGGGCGTGTCCACGGCGATGAAGACAAACTCGGCCTCGGCCACCCCTTCCGGGTAAGAGGTGGTGAACTTGAGCCGCTCGGCCTGGGCGTTGCGCTTCACCATCTCCTCCAACCCCGGCTCGTAGATGGGCATGATGCCTTGCTTGAGTTTGGCGATCTTCTCCTCGTTGATGTCCACGCAGACCACCTGATTGCCCAGGTCGGCGAAGCAGGTGCCGGTCACCAGACCGACGTACCCGGTTCCCAGGACGCAAATCCGTTTCATGCTCCTCTCGGTCCCCCTTTCATCGTTATCGTTCTCCCTCCCCCTTTGAGGGGGAGGCATGGCGAGGGAGTGGCCCAGTGAAATGCCCACCAGCGCGCTTGCTCGCCCTCCCACAGGGAGTCTGGTTGAGCCAGAAGCCAGACGAACAAGCGCGCTGCCTCCCCCAGCCCGTGCTCAGCCTCCCGAAGCGAAACGAGGGGCTCCCTCACAGAGAGCGAAGAACCTTTGCGCTTACGAAAAACACATGCCCCTCCTCAGCTTCTCCGTGCTTCCGCGGCTGCCACCATGCTGGCGGCTTTGCGGCCGAGTTCGACGGCGTAGTTGGTCCCCCGATCCCAGGGGTAGACCTGGCTCATGCTGGCAAAGTAGAGGCCCGGGACCGGGGTCTGCAAAGCCGGGATGTCCCGTGAGTAGTTCACCGACACCACCGGTTGGGCGTAGCGCTCGCGGAACAGCCAGCTCTCGCGCACCCAGGAGGGATCAAACTCCGGGTTGAAGCGCCTGAGAGCTGGCAGGAACCGCGCCAGCAGCTCCTCATGGCTCAACTGGAAGTACTCGTGGGTCGGCGGCAGGTAGTCCCCCATGTACACCAGGTGATCGCCGTTGTAGCGCTCAGGCTCGATGAAGTTGGTGTGCTCCACCAGTGCCAGGAAGGGAAACCCCTCGTCCTTCTGCAGGTTGATCCAATAGAGCCCGTCGGTCAGCCGGCGCTTGAGGGCCACAATGAGCACCACCGCTCCCAGCGACTTCAGGTTGCGCAGTCGGCTCAGGTACTCGTCCGGCAGGGCCGGCGTCAGCCGGGCCATCGCCCCCGGCGACACCGTGGAGATCACCGCATCGAAGTCGTGGGCCTGCCCGGCGGCGCGGATCGTCAAGCCGCCGTCCCAGGGCACGATCGCCTCAGCGGACGTTTGAAAGCGGAACTCCCCGCCCTGCTCCCGCACCCGTTCCACCAGGGCATCGGCCAGCGCCTGGAACCCACCCTCGAAATAGCCCAGTCGCGGGCTGCGCTTGTGGATGCGCGCCCAGAACCAGGCCATGTTCACCTGATCGTACAGGTCGCCGAACTTGCCGATGAGCAGCGGCTTCCATAGGATGCTGTACGCGCTGCTGCCCATCCAGCGGGTCAACCAGGCGTGGGCCGTGTGCCTCTCCAGCGGCTGCCAGCGCGGCGTGAGGCGCAGGTAGAGCCCCACGATCCCAAAGCGAAACTTCTGAGGCCACGAGAGGTGCGGAAAGCGCAGCACCGCCATCGGGCTGTCGAAGGGATAAGGCCGACCTTTGTACCACAGGGCGGTGATGGGGCGCCGGAAGAAGGTCTTGTCCCCCAGCCCCACTTCCCGCGCCAGCCTGATGACCTCGTGGTCTGAGACGAAGACGTGATGGTAAAAGCGTTCCAGAGGCCAGTCCCAGCCCGGCGCCCGGAAGCCGGAGGCCAGACCGCCGGCCACCGGGCCGGCCTCGAACACAGTCACCGCATGGCCCGTGCGGCTGAGGTCGTAGGCGGCGGCGAGTCCGGCCACCCCTGCGCCGACGATGCCGACGCGCAGGCTCACAACCGGTCCCCCTCCACGTGATCAGCAGCCTGTTGCCCCCGTTGCATGAGCACCTCCCGCACACGCTGGGCTGCCATCTGGCAGTAACCCTCGGAAATGTCAATGTGCAGGAAGTGCCGGCCCGTCTCGCAAGCCACGGCTGCCACCGTCCCGGTCCCACCGAACATGTCCAGCACCAGATTCCCACGATAGCTGTAGTACTTGATCAGGCGGTAGATGAGCTCCCTGGGAAAGGGCGCCGGGTGATCGTCCCGTTCCGCTTCGGCCTGGATGTACCAGAAGCCGTCGGAGAAGCGTTTGAACTCTTCGGCGGTTATGTCAATATCCTCTCTGCGACCGGGGAGTCGCCAACTGTCTTTTGAGAACACGTACACGTACTCCCACGATGGGATGATGTGCGGGTTTGAAGGGCTGCGCCAGCTACCCCAGGCAGTGCGTGGCGCGGTCATGCTCTGTTTGTACCACAAGATTTCGGTGCGGAAGATGAAGCCCAGTTCGCGAAGCTGGTTGGCCAGGTCCATGTGCACCGGCCGAAAGTCCCTGATCCCGGTGGGCGTGATGTTGAGAGCGAAGCGTCCGCCTCGCACCAGCACCCGCTTCAGCTCCTGCCACACCTGGCGCAGCCAGTCCAGGTACTGGCTGTAGGCCAAGTTGTCATCGTGCTTGTCGTAGGAGACGCCCACATTGTAGGGCGGCGAGGTGATGGCCAGATGGACGCATTCGGAGGGCATGGCCCGCAACACCGGCAGGCAATCCCCGCAGATAATGCGGTCCATGAAGTCCTCCAGGGTCCAGCACTCCTTCGATCCAGCCTCGAAGCGCACTACTGACACGCTTACATGCTCGCGCAGCCCATCAGGAATCGCCGCCTTGCTACCGCGTGCAAGCGTGTCACCTTCGCGGATCGAAGGGGCCACCTGTGAGTCAAGCGAGTTGTCCTGCGGCATCGTCAATCCCCTGGTCATCCGGCGCTCTCGACACCACGCTCCTGCACCGTGGTTGCCAGGCCCACATCCTCCCAGGTGATGCTCTCGCGGATCATGTACACAAAGCCCAGCAAGGTGATGGGGAACCACAGGGTGGCGTGCAGGACGAAGGTGTAGCCGGCCGCCAGATAGGCCTGGACGCCGAACACCTTCAGGATCTCGATACCCGGGGTATCGAAGGTGCCCACGTAGCCAGGCGATGACGGGATGGTGGTGGCCAGGTTGACCACCGCCGTCATCAGCATCAGGGCGTAGAAGGGGACCCCCAGCCCTGGGAAGCCGTGCATGACGAACCAGTACTTGGTGGTCTCGGTGAGCCAGATCACCACAGACGTGACGAAGAGCATCACCATGCCTCGGCCACTGCGCAAGGCGTGTAACCCGGTCATGAAGCGGTCCGCCAGGCCGCGGACGGCCGGCTGAAACCGGCCCGGCACGAACCGCTCGATGAACCACAGATAGACGCCCTCCGTGCGGCGCGGTGAGGCCGCCAGGGCGAAGAACCCCAGCAGAGCGCCAAAGAACAACAGGCTGGACAGGATGACGGTCTGGCGCAGCCAGGCGGGCAGCGGCGTGAAGGGCAAAGCAATGAACACGAAGAAAAGCATCGTGACCCCGTCAAACACCCGCTCGATGAGGATGGTGGCCAGGCTGGCGCTCACACTGATGCCCTCATTGCGCTTGAGCACGTAGGCGCGCAGGAGTTCGCCGGCGCGAGCCGGGTACACGTTGTTGCCCATGTAACCGATAACGACCACAGGAAACAGCCGGGAGAGAGGGACGGCCTTCAGTGAGCGCAAGAGGTAATGCCAGCGCCACGTTCTGGCCCACACGGCCACAAAATACACTGCAACGCCTGGAATCAGCCACCAGTAGTTAGCGTGGCGCACAGTTACCCACACCTGGTGCAGTTCCAGGCCGGCTAAAGCGTAGTATAGGAAGACGGCGCTGACCAGCAGTCCCAGCCAGAGCCGCCAGCGTTTACGCATGTGCTACTCCGATATGCGCAACTCCGTTGCCGGAGGCGTTCGAGTTCACAAAATTATACACCATCCCCGGCCAAAAGACAAAAATACACGCTCAGTTGTAATGCTGCAAACCGGATCTGAAGGTTTAAAAAATTGTGATCTGCTGATGCTCTTCCCTTTTCCGGCGTTTTCTGCTATAATTGGGATAGAAGGTCGTTTTTCAGGCATCGGATGACCGGCGGTCCGGCCTGTGTGGACCAGTATGCCCTGGCCTGTCGGCCGGACCTGGACCGGATGGGTGATTGAGTGCCATGTGGAACTCAGGATGGTTGCGGAGCGGGGTCATCTGGCTGCTCATCTTCGTGGCCGTCGCTGTCCTCTTTGCCAGCCTGTACTCCCCCCCGGAAAGTGCCCAGTCGGTTGATATCACAACGGTAGCTGCAGAGGTGAAGCGCGGCAACGTGTCACGCATCGTCGTGTCCGGCAACGACCTGCGCATCGTCCGGCACGCGGGCGAGGAGCTGGCCTCTCGCAAGGAGCCCAACGTCAGTGCGGCCGAAACCCTGCGTGACCTGGGGGTGACCCCCGAGGAACTGGAGAAGATCACCATTGAGGTCAAGGAACCCAGTGTCTGGGGCAATTGGGTGGGCATCCTGAGCGGGTTCCTGCCGCTCATCTTCTTCGGGGCTCTCATCTTCTTCATGATGCGCCAGGCTCAGATGGGCAACAACCAGGCCCTCTCCTTCGGACGTAGCCGGGCACGACTGTTCACCGGCGACAAGCCCACCGTCACCTTCGATGACGTGGCCGGCGTGGACGAGGCCAAAGAAGAACTCCAGGAGGTGGTCGAGTTCCTCAAGGAGCCCGA
>FWWM01008549.1_pt1 | contig 19567 bp, 21 predicted proteins | sample 2228351 | NCBI WGS metagenome assembly FWWM01 (sample SAMEA103939774, study PRJEB20133) | metagenome
GTGGGCAACACGCGGTTCGTGGGCCTGGGTCGGCTCGAGATGCCGCTGCGGGAACGCCCCTTCGAGGAGAACCTCCCCAGGCCCGAGGTTGGATACGATGCGACGACCGGGTTCTGGCTGGCCCTGCGGTACCCCTACCGGGCCGGCGGCCTCTTGGGCGAGGCCTACCTCCGCTACGGGACCCTGTTAGGGGTTGAGGGCCGTACCCGTCTGCGGTATCCCGCGTGGTCCTTGGAGCTCGTGGCCGGGGCGTTGCGGGACGACGAGAACCGTCCCTACGACGCCCTCGAACTCCGGTACGCACCGCCACCCGGACCGCTCCCCGGTCTAGCGGCCACCGCGGCGCCGGCCCTGCTCGTGGGCGCCTACCGGGAGCGGAGTACGGGGGCGGAGGGCTTCAAGCTGGAGGGAGCTCTCCGCCTCGCGTGGGCTCCAATTTCGCTTTCCCCGCAGACCACCCTCGCCTTTTCTGCTTCCCTGCGCGTAAGCCTCTACCAAGACCGGTCCCTGGTCGTCCCCGCGGGGCAGGTACACCTCACCCACCGGCTGAACGACCGGTCCGCGGTGACGGGGTCGTATGTCCGCACGGACCTCCTGGGCGCGAGCCCCTTCCTGTTCGACCTCCCGGACCGCACGGATGCGGTGTCCGTGGGCTACTCGTACGTGGGACCTGGATTCGGGTTCAGCACGGGCGTGACCTACGATGTCGTCCCCCGGCACCTGAAGCTTTCAGGAAGCGCCTCCCTCGACCTCTCCTCCAGCTGGCGGCTCACCGCCTCCGCCGTCTACAACGCCACCCTCGCCGGCTTCGAGGACCTGGACCTGAGCGTGGGCACGCGGTGCGACTGCCTGTCGGTCTCCCTGACCTACCGCGTGGTCCGCCGGGAGCTCTTCCTGAACTTCGCCCTCCTCCCCTCTCCCGCCCTGGGGGCCGCCCTCCCCGAGCCACCGGAGTAGAATGGAGGAAGACGTCGAGGAGGGAGCGCATGATCGTCCAACCCCGTATCTTCCGGGAGTACGACATCCGGGGCGTGTTCGGCGAGGACCTCACGCCTGAGGTGGCCTCTGCCATCGCCCGGGCCTATGCCCGGTACCTGGCGGACCGTGGGGTTCGGGAAGTGGTGGTGGGCCACGACAACCGTGCCTCCTCGCCCGTGCTGCGGGACGCGGTGGTGGAGGCCCTGGTGCGGTCTGGTTGTGCGGTCACGGACATCGGGATGGTCATTACCCCGGTGTTCTACTTCGCCCGGGTCCACCTCGGGATCGACGGCGGGATCATGATCACCGCGAGCCACAACCCTCCGGAGTACAACGGGTTCAAGCTGGCCCACGGGTTCGGCACCCTGTACGGCCCGCAGATCCAGGAGATCCAGCGGCTCGTGGAGGCGGGGGCAGGATTCGACGGTGAGGGGAGCGTGCGCAGGGTCGACGTGCTCCCCGCCTACCGGGAGATGCTGCGGGAGAAGGTCAGGCTTGGGCCGCGTCGGCTGCGGGTGGTGCTGGACTGCGGGAACGGGACCGCGAGCGTCGTCGCCCCCCAGGCCCTCGCGGACCTGGGCGTCGAGGTCATCCCCCTCTACTGTGAGAGCGACCCCACCTTTCCCCACCACCACCCGGATCCCATCGACCCCCGCAACCTCCGGGACCTGATCGAGACGGTCCTCCGGGAACGGGCGGACGTCGGCATCGGCCTAGACGGCGACGGAGACCGCATCGGCGTGGTGGACGAGCGGGGGCAGATCGTCTGGGGGGATCAGCTGATGATCCTGTACTGGCGGGAGATCCTCCCGAAGTACCCCGGAGCCGTGGCCCTCATCGAGGTGAAGTGCAGCCAGGCCCTGGTGGAGGAGGTGGAGCGGCTCGGCGGGAGGCCGGTCTTCTACAAGACCGGGCACTCCCTCATCAAGGCGAAGATGCGGGAGATCGGGGCGGTGTTCGCGGGCGAGATGAGCGGCCACATGTTCTTCGCGGACGAGTACTACGGCTACGACGACGCCGTGTACGCCGCCGCACGACTCCTGCGCATCCTTTCCCACACGGAAAAGCCGCTCTCGGCGTTGCTGAGCGACGTCCCCCGGTATTTCGCAACCCCAGAGATCCGGGTCGCCTGCCCGGACGAGCGGAAGTTCGAGGTGGTGGCGGAGCTGGTGCACCGCTTCAAGGCCCAGTACCCCGTGATCGACGTGGACGGCGCCCGGGTGATCTTCCCGGACGGGTGGGGACTCGTGCGGGCCAGTAACACCCAGCCCGTTCTCGTGGTCCGGGCGGAGGGGAAGACCCCCGAGGCCCTCCAGCGGGTCAAGGGGATCCTGGAGGAAGCCCTGCGGGCCTTTCCCGAGTGCGGCCCTATTGACTGGCTCGAGGCCGCGGCCACGGCGCGCTAGGGGAGCCCGGTGGGACGGAAGGCGTGGGAGGTCGTCCTCTTCCTGTTGGTGCTCGGCGGCACCGCAGGGGCGAACTCGGACGCCGCGGTCCGCGTGGCATTCGCGCGGTTACTGGGACACCCGCTCGAGCTGCGCATCGAGCTCGTGCCGGACCTCCTGGAGGGCATGTATGCCCGGGTCTCCCTGTACGCCCGGCAGGCCCGGATCGGCGGGCTTGTCGTGGACGAGCTGTGGGTGCGGCTGCGGGGAGTAGCCTTCGACCCTATGGCCTTAGGCCGGCAGGAACTCAGGGCCACGATGCAGCGGGAGAGTAGCCTCCACGCCCTCGTCGGAATTCGGAGCCTCGAGGAGTACCTGGTCCAAAGTCCGGACGTGGAGGAGGTGCGTCTAGTGTACGACCGGGGACTTATTGCGGGCCAGGGGAAGGTGCGGATCCGCGGCGTGCCCGTTCAGGTGGGCATGCGGGTGGGATTTGAGGCCCTGGGAACGCCCGCGGTGTACATCCGGGTGCACGCCCTGCGGGTGAAGGGGGTACCTCTTCCGCCCGCGGTGGTGGCGGAGTTCGAGCGCCGCATCAACCCGCTGGTGGACATGCGCTCCTGGCCCGTGCGGTTTGCGGTCCGGTCCGTCCGGATCACCCCGACGGCCGTGGTGCTCAGCACCCTAAAGGACGCGGCCACCTGCGACTTCTGCGGAGGGATTCCGTGAACCCCTTCCGGGACCGCCTCGAGCAGGGCCTCCTCCTCGCGGACGGCGCCATGGGGACGCTGCTGTACGCCCGCGGGGTTCCCTTCGACCGCCCCTTCGAGCTCCTGAACGTGGAGGAGCGGGAGCAGGTCCTCGAGGTCCACCTGGAGTACATCCGGGCCGGCTCTGAGCTCATCGAGACCAACACCTTCGGCGCGAACCGCATCAAGCTCGGCGCGTACGGGCTCCAGGAACGGGTTCGGGAGCTGAACCGGGCCGGAGCTCGGATCGCGAAGGAGGCGCGGGACGTCGCGGGCCTCCCCGTGTTCATCGCGGGATCCGTCGGCCCTCTTGGCAAGCCCCTCGAGCCCTTCGGCCTCGTCTCCCGAGAGGAAGCGTACCGGGCCTTCCGGGAGCAGATCGAGGCCCTCGTGGAAGGCGGGGTGGACCTGATCCTGCTGGAGACCTTCAGCGACCTGGAGGAACTCAAGTTGGCGGTCCAGGCCGCGCGGGACGCGACAGATCTCCCCGTGGTCGCCCAGATGACCTTTGATGAGGAAGGCCGGACCCCGCACGGCCATCTCCCCACGGAGGTGGTGCGGGCCCTGGAGCCGCTCGGGGTGACCGCGGTGGGCGCCAACTGCGGTGTGGGGCCGATTCCCATGGTGGAGGTGGTGGCCCAGATGGTGGCCGTGGCCCGGGTACCCGTTTCCGCCATGCCCAACGCGGGGTTCCCGGCCCGGATCGAGGGCCGGTACGTGTACGTGGGGAGCCCCGCGCACATGAGCCAGCAGGCTCGGAAAATGGCGGAACTCGGGGTGCGCATCCTGGGCGGGTGCTGCGGCACCACCCCGGACCATATCGCGGCCATGAACCGGGCCCTACAGGATCTCCGGCCTTCCCGGGCGTCCGTGACCGTGGTGGCTCCCCGGCAGAGGCCGACCCCCCCACCTCCTCCGGGCCCGACGGAGCTCAGCCGCAGGCTCGGCCGGCAGTTCGTGATCAGCGTGGAGGTGGACCCGCCCAAGGGGACGGATCCCACGAAGGACCTGGAGGGAGCCCGGATGGTGGTGGAGCGGGGCGCAGACGTCCTCAACGTGGCCGACAGCCCCCTCGGCCGGGTGCGGATGAGTGCGGCGGCCATGGGCGTGCTCCTCCAGCAGCAGGTGGGCGTGGAGGTCATCCTCCACTTCACCACCCGGGACCGGAACCTCATGGCCCTGCAGTCGGACCTCATCGGGCTTCATGCTCTAGGGATCCGGAACATCCTGGCCCTCACCGGCGACCCGCCCCGGGCCGGGGACTACCCCGCAGCCACCGCGGTCTACGACACGGACTCCGTGGGGCTCGTGCGCATCCTCAAGCGGTTCAACGAGGGCGTCGACCTCGCGGGTAAGCCGATCGGGCAGCCCACCTCCTTCTTCGTCGGGGTGGCCTTCGACATGCATCCGGAGACCTTAGACCGGGAGATGCGGCGGCTGGACCAGAAGGTGAAGGCGGGTGCGGACTTCATCATGACCCAGCCCATCTTCGAGCCAGAGGTCCTCGACAACTACCTGCGCCGGGTCGGGCAACCCCCCCGACCCATGCTGGTGGGCGTCCTCCCGCTCCAGTCCGCCCGGCACGCGGAATTCCTGCACAACGAGGTCCCGGGCATCCACATCCCGGAGTGGGTCCGGAGGCGGATGCATGAGGCGGGCAACCGGGGGCGGGAGGAGGGGCTTCGGCTCGCCGCGGAGCTGTTGGAGGCGATTGCGGACCGCATCCACGGCGTCTACCTCATGCCCTCCTTCGGCCGGTACGAGGTGGTGGCGGAGCTCGTGTCCCGGCTACGCCAGCACCCCCGCCTCGCGGCCCGCAGAGACTGAGGGGAGTGGGGGGACGTGCCGTTCACCTTCACCCGGCTGGAGATCCCCGAGGTCGTCCTGATCCGGGCGGAGGCCTTTGCGGACGCCCGCGGGTTTTTCCTAGAGGCGTACCGCCGGTCGGCCTTCGTGGCAAACGGGATCCCCGTGACCTTCGTGCAGGATAACTTCTCCCGGTCCGTCCGGCGGGGGGTCCTCCGGGGGCTGCACTACCAGCTGAACCCCCGGGCGCAGGGCAAGCTGGTGATGGTGCTCCGGGGGGAGATCTATGACGTGGCCGTCGACATCCGGCGGGGCTCCCCCACCTACGGCCGGTGGGCGGCGGTTCGCCTGTCGGAAGCGGACCACACCATGCTGTACGTGCCGCCCGGATTCGCCCACGGGTTCTGCGTGCTGAGCGAGGGAGCGGACGTGCTGTACAAGTGCACGGAGGAGTACGATCCCGCGCTGGACCGGGGCATCCGGTGGGACGACCCGGATCTCGGGATCCCCTGGCCGGTTCCGGATCCCGTGCTTTCCGAGAAGGACCGCGCCCTCCCGCGGTTGTGGGAGGCGGAGAACAACTTCGTGTACGAGGGGCCAGGGGGCCGGTGAGCATGGCGCCTTTGGGGCGGCGGGTGGTGGTAATCGGGGCCACGGGCCAGCTGGGACGGGCGGTGGTGCGGGCCTTCCAGGAGGCGGAGGGGGTTGAAGTGGTGGGGTTGGGGCACGAGCAGGTGGAGTGCACGGATCCCGCCTCGGTGGCCGAGGCCCTGCTTTCCCTCCGGCCGGAGGTGGTGGTGAACTGCGCGGCCTTCGTGCGGGTCGACGAGTGCGAGGACCGGCCGGAGGTTGCCTTCCGGGTGAACGCCCTGGGAGCCCTATACGTGGCCCGGGTGTGCCGGGAGCTGGGCGCCCGGTGCGTGTACGTGAGCACCGACTACGTCTTCGACGGTTCAAAACCCGAGCCCTACGAGGAGGAGGACCGGCCCAACCCCATCAACGTCTACGGTGCGTCCAAGCTGGCCGGCGAATACCTGGTCCGGCAGACCTGCCCGGATGCCCTGGTGGTGCGGGTGGCGGCGCTGTTCGGCGGGCGCGGGGCCCGGGGGAAGGGCGGGAACTTCGTGCTGACCCTGCTCGACCGGGCACGTCGCGGGGACGTCCTGCGGGTGGTGGCGGATATTCGGACCTCTCCCACGTACGCCGCGGACGCGGCGCAAGCCCTGGTGGCCCTCGTGCGACAGCGGGCGGAGGGGATCTTCCACGTGGTGAACGAGGGAGCGTGCACCTGGTACGAGCTCGCCCACCGGGTGCTCTCCCTCTGCCAGCTCGAGGCCTCCCTCCAGCCTGTGTCCCGGGAGGTGTACCCCATGCGGGCCCGACGTCCCGCCAACTCCGCCCTCGCCACCGCGAAGCTCCGCGCCTTCGGAATCCACCTCCGGCCGTGGACGGAGGCCGTAGCGGAGTACGTGGCTTCCCTTTCCGGTTCGGAGGCTACGGGATGAGGCAGAAACGGGAGGATCTCGTGTGCCGGGAGTACCTGGAAGCCGTGGTGCAAGCCCTGCGGCACTGCCTCGGCCCTCGTCTCCTCTCGGTTGTCCTCTACGGTTCCGTAGCCCGCGGAACCGCTACCGTGACCAGCGATCTAGACCTCCTCATCGTGGTCCGTGAGGCTCCCACGAGCTACTACGAGCGGCTCTGGCCTGTGCTCGACGCCGTTCGGTCCCTGCACAGACCCCCGGGAGCGTGGTCCCCGCCCGTGAGCCCTCTCATCCTCTCGGAGGAGGAGGCAAAGGAAAACAGGTACATCTTTCCTCGACCTGGTGGAGGAAGGAATCCCCCTCTTTGATCCCGAGGGGTTTTGGGCCAAGCGAAGGGAGGAGATCCGACGCTGGCTGGAGGAGCTGGGGGCCCGCCGGGTCTTCCTCCCGGACGGCACGTGGTATTGGGATCTGAAGCCGGATCTCACCCTCGGTGAGGAGTTCGTGCTGTGACCAACCGTGTGCTGGGAGAGGCTCTGATCCGGGAGGCGGAGCGCATCCTCAACCGAGATCTGGAGGCCTGTCCCTCACCTCTGAAGCGGCTTCACGGACCGGATGAGGGTGGATGCCGCGAGCTGGAGCCCCACGATCCCGAACCACGCCGCCGCGTACGCGCCGCCCATCCGCTGGACCGTCCATCCGAAGAGGGGTGGGGTCAGCATGGTGAACACGTAGAGCACCGTCATGCTCAGGCCCACCATCACCGCGGAGGAGGCCCCCGCAAGCTCGGAAAGAAGGGTGAGGTAGAGGCCGTTCCACCCGAGGAGGGTGAAGCCTGCCAGGGCCGCGAGTCCTGCCGCGGTCCAGGCCGGAACCTCCTCCCGAAGTCCCAGCAGGGCCAAGACCGCGATGACGGCCGCCCCGCACACGCCCGCGAGGGCAAGAGGCCTCACCCGGTCCGTCCCAAACCACCGGTCGGAGACCCAGCCCCAGGCCATCCGCCCGGCGACCCCGCCGAGGTGTACCAGGAGGAGGAGCCGTGCGGCGTCCGCGGGCCGCCAGGAGAAGACGTCGACGAAGTAGAGGGGCAGGTATCCCGTGAGGCCGAACTGCCCCGCGGCGAGAAGGCACGCGGTGAGGGTGGTGCGCACGAGGTTGGGGTTCCGGACGAACCGCGCGGGGGCGGTCCGAAGGCCCTCTGGGGCCGTCCGCGGCGGATCCTTCGAGCTGCTCAGGCCCGCAGCGGTGACCAGACCTGCAAGGGCGCAGCCTGCCGCGGCCACGCCCATCGCCTCCCGCCAACTCCACCGGGACGCCACCCACGGCAGCACGAGGGCCGCCAGCAGCCCTCCGACGGGCAGCCCCGCCTGCCGGATTCCCATGGCCAGGCCCCGTTCTTCTAGGGGGAAGGCGTTCATCACCGTGTAGCTCCCGGCCACCTGGCTCGTGGGAAACCCCATCCCTGCCAGCGTAAGCCCGACTGCCAGGAGCTCCGCAGAGGGCGCGAAGGCCGCGAGGGCGGCGAGTAGCCCGGTGCCCAGCGCACCTGCGGCCATCACCCACCGTCCGCCGAACCGGTCCGTGGCCACACCCGTGGCGTAGAACGCCAGGAGGGCGCCGAGGTCGAAGGCTCCCAGCACAACCCCCGTCTCCGCCAGGGAAAGCCGCAGGTCCTGCCGGATGAAGGGAGCGAGGGCCGGGAGTCCGAATCGGACGAAGGTCAGCCCTGCCTGCTGCAGGGTCGCGATCCCGAGGACCCACCACCGGCTCGGCACGGTCGGCACGCGACGCGGGGTTGGACGCACGGTGAACCGAAGAAAGCATACCGGACCGGGTCCGGCGTTCCCACCATAGTAGGGAGGAACGGGCGGCCGTCGAGGGACGGCCCGACGGGCGCAGGTTCCTGGGCGTGCGCGTCGAACACCCCACTGAGACAGAAGAGGAGGGAGCTTCGTGCGTGCCATCGTGCCCGTGGCAGGATTTGGAACCCGGTTGCGGCCGCATACCTACACCCTTCCCAAGGCCCTTATCCCGGTGGCGGGGAAGCCCATCCTGGGCCACATCCTGGATACCCTGGGGGAGCTCGGGATCCGCGAGGTGGTGCTGGTGGTGGGGCATCTGGGGGAGAAGATCGAGGCGTACGTCCGCGAGCAGTACAGCCTCAAAGCCCACTTCGTGCGGCAGGACCAGCCCCTCGGCAACGGACATGCCATCTACGTAGCGCGGGAGTACCTCGACGGAGACCCGGTCCTCATCCTCCTCGGGGACACGATCCTCCGTGGAGAACTGCGGCCGGTGGTGCACAGCCCTGTTTCCCTCATCGGGGTGCGGGAGGTCGCGGATCCCCGCCGGTTCGGCGTGGTGGAGCTGGACGCGGACGGACGCGTGCGACGGTTCGTGGAGAAACCTCCTCACCCCCCCACCAACCTCGCGATCGTGGGGCTGTACTACATCACGAACACGCGCCTCTTCCGCCGGTGCCTGGAACGCCTAGTGGAGGAGGATCACCGGGTAGCCGGGGAGTACTGGCTCGTGGATGCCCTCCAGTTCTATGTGGATGCGGGCGAGGTCATCCGCCCGTACCCGATCGAGGAGTGGTACGACTGCGGAACCGTGGAGGCGGTCCTACACGCCAACCGGGCCCTGCTGGACCTCCTAAACCCGCCTCCCCCGGTCCTCCCCGGCGCGCTCGTGCAGCCGCCTGTCGCCATCGCGCCAGGTGCCGTGATCGAGGCCTCCGTGATCGGCCCCTACGTGTCCGTGGCGGAGGGCGCCCGGATCGTGCGGTCCGTGGTCAGCAACTCCGTGGTGAACCGCTATGCCACCGTCGAGCAGGCGGTCCTGGAGAGCTCCCTCATCGGAGAGCGGGCGTACCTCTCGGGCCGACCCACCCGGGTGAACCTAGGGGACCAGTCTGAGATCGAGCTGGGAGGCTAAGTCCCGCATTTGACCTCCCCGTGGGTGCGTGGCAATCGGGCAGATGCCCGGTGGGGGCAATGATGCGGTCGGTTCGGGAGGTGGTGGTGAGCCGGGCCGCTCGGGCAGGCCTGGATCTGCGGGCCTACCGGATAGGACCGGTCCCTGAGGATCTGCTGCGGGCCATGAGTTTAGTGGTCCTGGAGGCCCGGTGCGCGATCTGCGCAAGGTTCCTGCGAGGGGAGGGGACCGTGAAGGCACAAGTGGGGACGGGCCGGCGAGTGTGGTGCGGGAGGTGCGCAGCCCGCCATGCGGTTGCCGGGGCCGCACTCCGGGCGGCCGCCTCCCGGAAGTGAGGAACCTGCCCCGCAGGATATCAGGATTTCCGGGCTCCGCGACGTCGGCGGGCGGGAATTCGTCGGGGCACTCATCGGGTCTGTTCCTGCGTTGCCCGGCCGGTTTTGCGGCGCGTGCCTCCCAGCTCCTGCTTGAGGGTGTCCACGTCCTCCGGTTGGATGAGGTAGGACCGGCCCACGCGCCGGGCCGGTAGCCGACCCTGGCGGATGTATCGGTAGACCACCAGCTTACTGCGGCCCAGGAGTCTCGCCGCCTCCTCCACGGTGAGGGCCCCCTCCTGGACAGCCTCCTGCGGCTCGGCGGTTTCATCCGGAGCTTCGGGCTCGGGAGCGGGCTCAGACGGTGTGGGCTCTGCGGGTGCAGCCTCGGAGGGCGTGGCCGCAGCGTGGATCTGAGGAGGGGCCGTGACAGAGCGTAGGGCAGAGGCGGTACGGAGGATGTACTCTTCGATCTCCTCCGGGCTCATGGGGCGCAGGGTCGCCTGGGCCTTCACGATCTCCACGACCAACTCGGGCAACTTCGCCACGGGTCGCCTCCATGGGGGAGAATCGGCGTCGAGGTTATGATAACAGATCTGCTCGAAGCGTCCCGTTTTCGAGTGCACTCGGTTAAAGCTGGTTTGGACCTTCTGGATCCGGGTTTCCCTTGAGCGGGTAAAATGGCTTCCGGTGTACTTCCGCAAGAAGAGGTTTCGGCTTTTCCGAGGAGGTAGGCCGGTTTGTCTTTAGGTCTGGATTGGGGACGAGGAGGGACCTGGTGGAGCTCCTAGAGCGCTGTTCGTTTGGGCGGGTGGGGCAGGTTACGCATCTTGGGGTCTCCCCGCGTCCGGGGGAGCACCGGCTGGTGGAGGCTGTGGGGCTGGTGGCGGGGTTGGACCGGTAGGGGAGGGAGTTGCGGCGGAGTGTCACGGCGCACCGGCCCTGCGCGCTGTTTCGGCTGGCAGCCCTGGGGTGGCGGGGGGTGCTGTTTGAGGTGATCCGGGGAGAGGGAGTACGGGTCAGGGACCGGATGGAGGTGGAGCCGGGGTGAGAGGTTGTGCTCTGGTGTACGCTGGGACGCCGCGCAGGTGGGATGTCGAGCCAAAGGCGGAAGTTTAATGACCTGCTTCGTCCTCCACCCACCGGCTTGATTGTAGGGCAAAGGGCGCGGAGGGCCAAGAGGCTAGTCTGACATTATGCCCGGGATCGCCTTGGCGGACAAAAAGGGTTTTGGGGCGCCGCGGCAGTAAATACCGGAATCGGGATGCCGGAAAAGGCGTGGGAAGGGTCCCTGGAAGAGCTGGTGCGTCGGGCCCAGGCAGGAGAGGTGGACCTGCGGGAGGTCTCCTTAGCGGAGGCGGTGCGGGCAGGCCTGCAATCCCTGCCCGAGGAAGATCTTGAGGCCAGGACCGTCTTCCTCCAGCAGGCCTCCCTCCTCGTGGCCCTGAAGAGCCGCCAGCTCCTCCCGGCCCGACCACGGCCGGAAGAGGTGGTGCCGGAAGCGCCTGAAGAGGTGGAGCTCCCGGCCCCCGATGAGGCATATCAAGCCTTTCGGGAAGTGGCCTCGGCCTTGGCCGCCCTCGAGGCCCTGCAGAGTCAGGTGTTCACCCGTCCCGCCCCAGACGTAGACCCCGCGGAGGTTCCGCTTGTGGGTGTCTCCCTCGAGGACCTGCAGGCGGCCTTCCGGCGCGTCCTGAATCGGAGCCGTCCGGAGGTGCGGGAAATTCTGCCCGAGGGCGTCCGGGTGGAGGACCGCATGCGGGTGATCCTCGAAGTGCTGGCGAGAGCACCGGAGGGGGTGGCGTTTGAGGCGTTGTTCGGTCCGGAGGATCCAAGGCTCGTGGTGATCGTGACCTTTCTGGCGTTGCTGGAGCTCGTGCGGCAGCGGCGGGTACGCATCGAGCAGGCCCGTCCGTTCGCGCCCATCCGGGTGTACCGAGTCGACATCTCCGGGTGATGGAGGAGGCGGCGTTGGACCGCAAGGCGCTGCGGGGCGCGGTGGAGTGCCTGCTGCTGGTCGCCGGAGGGCCGGTGCCGGTGGAGCGCCTGGCTGAGGTGATCGGGTGCTCGGTCGAGGAGACCCGGGCTCTGGTGGAAGAGCTGCGGGCGGCGTACGAGGAACACGGGCTGATGGTCCAGGAGGTGGCGGGCGGGTATCAGCTGTGCACGCGGCCGGAGTACGGGGACTACGTGCGCCGGTTCCTGGAGGTGCAGCCCGAACCCCTTTCTCCGGCAGCCCTGGAGACCCTCGCTATCGTGGCGTACCGAGAGCCCGTGACCCGGGCGGAGATCGAGGCCATTCGGGGCGCCCGCAGCGACCACCACCTGCGGCGCCTGCTCGACCGGGGGCTGATCCGGGAGGTGGGACGGAAGCCGGGGCCTGGGCAGCCGGTTCTGTACGGGATCACGGAGCTCTTCCTGCGTCGGTTCGGGCTGCGCGATCGCTCGGAGCTCCCGCCTCTAGACCCTCAGGCCTCAGTACAGGACGCCCTCCGGCGGAAGGAGCCCGCGGAGCCATGAAAGCCCTCCTCACCCTCCTCCTCGCTGCGTCCGTCCTCTCCTCGAGTCGGCCCGCGCCTCCCGAGGTGGAGGCCACCAGCTTCGTGCTCGTGGAGGCCCGCACGGGCCAGGTGCTGCTGGCCCGCCACCCGCACCTCCCGCGGCCCCCTGCCAGCACCACGAAGATCCTCACAGCCCTCCTCGTGCTTGAACATCTCCCCCTGGACCGTGTAGTGGAGATCTCCGCCAGGGCCGCGGCGCAGCGGGAGGGATCCTCCATCGGGCTTGAGGTCGGGGAGCGGCGGACGGTGCGGGAGCTCCTCTATGCCCTTCTCCTCAAGTCCGCAAACGACGCGGCCGTAGCCCTGGCGGAGGCGGTGGACGGGACGGTAGAGCGGTTTGTGGCCCGGATGAACCGGAGGGCTACGGAGCTCGGGGCCGGGAACACGCACTTCACGAACCCCCATGGCCTCCATCACCCCGCCCACCTCACCACCGCCTACGACCTCGCCCGCATCACCCTCGCGGCCCTCCGCAACCCGACTTTCAACGAGATCGTCCAGACCCCCGTGTACGCGTACGCAAGCGCGCAGGGCCCCCTCCGGTTGGTCAACGGTAACAAGCTCCTGGGCCAGTATCCGGGGGCGGACGGCGTGAAAACCGGGTGGACGGTAGAGTCCGGCCGGTGCCTCGTGGCCTCCGCCACCCGGAACGGCCGCCGCCTCGTGGCCGTGCTCCTCAACGCGCCCTCTGTGTTCCGCGACGCGGCACGGCTCCTGGACTACGGATTTGCCGCCTTCGAGCTCCGGACGTTCCTGCGGCGGGGCGACCGCGCGGGGACGTTCCGGCTCCCCGACGGGAGGGCCGTCGTGGCCCTGGCCGCCTCAGACCTCATCGCCTCCGTGCCCCGCGGGACCCGGGCGACCCTCCGGATCTGGTCCCGCGCGGATCTCAGGGGACCGGTGAAGCAGGGGGAGGTGGTGGGCGGCGCGGAGGTTGTGGCGGCCGGCCGGCCCATCGCCGCAATACCGCTCGTGGCCGGGCAAGTGGCCCAGCCAGAGGGACGGTTCGAGGACCTCCTGCGTCGGCTGTTCCGGCGGTAGCCCCTTTGCCGTATACTGCCATCGGTCTACTGGACGATGCGACCGCGTGCCGTCCTCCTCGTTGTAGGCCTCCTGGTGGGGCTTGCGACCCTGCCTGTTTGGGCCGCTCCCGTGGCCGTGACGGATGCCTTGGGGCAGCGGCTGGTCTTCCTTCACCCTCCCCGCCGCATCGTCTCGATCGCGCCCAGCATCACGGAGGTCCTCTACGCCATCGGCGCTCAGGACCGACTGGTGGGCGTTTCCTCCGCGGACGACTACCCTCCAGAGGTCCGAAGTAAACCCCGGGTGGGTGGGGTCCAGCTCGACTTTGAGCGGATCGCGCAGCTGCGGCCAGACCTCGTGATCGGGGTGCGGAGCCTGCAGCTCGTGAGCCTCGAGCGTCTCCGGGCCCTCGGGTACCGGGTCCTCGCCCTCGATCCCAAGTCCCTGGAGGACACCTACGAGGCCATCCTGCTTTTGGGCCGGGTAACCGGGAGGGAAGAAGGAGCACGACAGGTGGTCCGGGGGATGCGGGACCGGGTGGAGCGCGTCGTGGCGCGGGTCAGGCGTTCGGCGCACCGGCCCAGGACCTTCGTGGAGGTGTGGGACCAGCCCTTCCTCACGGCCGGAAGCGGCACCTTCCTCCACGACCTCGTCCGCGCCGCAGGGGGCCGTAACATCTTCGCAGACCTCGCAGGCTGGCCTCAGGTTTCCGAGGAGGAGATCCTGCGCCGAGATCCGGAGGTGATCCTCCTGCTGCATCCCGGCCGCACGCGGGTGCTGCGACGTCCCGCCTGGCAGCGGGTCGCGGCGGTACGGGCCGGCCGGGTCCACGTCCTGAACCCCTCGTGGGTGACGCGGCCGGGGCCGCGGCTGGTGCTGGGCCTGGAGCAGATGGCCCGGACCCTCCATCCAGAAGTCCCGTGGGAGGAGCGGTGAGGGGGGTGCAGATTTCCGTGCGGGGTCTCTGCGCGGGCTACGGGGGCAGGGTGGCCCTTCGGGGCATCACGATGGAGGTGGAAGGAGGAGAGGTGGTGGCGGTCTGTGGCCCCAACGGCGCAGGAAAGACCACCTTGCTGCGGTGCCTCGTGGGGTTCGTGCGGCCCTCCGCAGGCGAGGTTACGCTTTTGGGCCGATCCGTCTGGGAAATCCCACCCCGGGAACGGGCGCGCGTCGTCGCCTACCTCCCCCAACATCCCGTCTGCCCCCCGCAGTTCCCCTGCCAAGAGGTGGTCCGCATGGGCCGCTACGCTTACGCGGACCCGCCCGGGGACCTTCGCGCGGTCCGGTGGGCCATGGAGCGGACGAATACCCTCCACCTGTGGGGACGCCCCTTCGGCGCCACGAGCGGGGGAGAGCGGCAGCGGGTGTTGTTGGCCCGGGCCATCGCCCAGCAGGCGCGGGTCTTCGTCCTGGACGAACCCACCGCCCACCTGGACCTCGCGGGCCAGCTGGAGACCCTGAGGCTTCTCGGAGACCTCCGGCGTACCGGCGCCGCGGTGATCTGCGCCCTCCACGACCTGACCCTGGCCGCCCTCGTGTGCGACCGGGTGGTGCTGCTCGCAGGCGGCCAGATCCATGCCCAGGGAGCCCCGCACGAGGTGATCACTCTCTCTACCCTCCGCGCGGTGTACGGGGTGGAGGCGGTGGTGATCCCTCACCCGCAGGCCCGCACGCCGGTGGTCCTGCCGCCGGATCTCGGGGGGGAAAGATGCGCCAGCGTCCGGTGATCGCCATCGACGGCCCGATGGGAGCGGGAAAGGGAACCGTGGCCCGCCTGGTCGCGCGGAAGCTCGGATTCCGGTACGTGGATACAGGCGCCATGTACCGGGCGGTCGCCTGGTGGGCGCTCCGGGAGGGGATTCCACCCGAGGACACCGAGCGGGTCGCGGAGCTCGCGCGCTCCTTGGACGTGCGGATCCAGCCCTCTCCGGACGACTTCCGGATCTGGTGCGGGGAGGAGGACGTGACGGAGGCCATCCGGTCCGTGGAGGTGAATGCCGTGGTGGCCCGGGTGGCCGCCAATCCCCAGGTGCGGGCCGTACTCACCGCCAAGCAGAGGACCCTCGCGGAGGAGGGTGGGGTAGTGATGGAGGGGAGGGACATCGGCACCGTAGTGGTTCCGGATGCGGAGGTCAAGGTCTACCTCGATGCCTCCCCGGAGGAGCGGGCGCGGCGGCGGTGGGCGGAGTTCCAGGCCGCGGGGATCGAGATCCCCTACGAGCAGGTGCTGGAGATCGTGCGTCGGGATGACGAGATGGCCAAGACCCGGTCCACGGCCCCCCTGCGTCGGGCCCCGGATGCCCGGGTACTGGACACCACGGGCCGGACGCCGGAGGCGGTCGCGGAGGAGATCATGGCCATGGTCCGGGCGCTGGAGGCGGTCCGATGAAGCGGTCCGTGTACCGCGCAAGCAAGGTGGTGCTCCGGGCCCTGCTGCGGCTCCTGTTCCGGATGGAGGTGACCGGGCAGGAGCACGAGCCCTTGCACGGTCCGGTCCTGGTGGTCGCCAACCACTGGAGTGCGTTGGACCCGCCCGTGCTGGGCTGTGCCCTCCGAAGGCCCGTGCACTTCATGGCGAAGGAGGAGCTGTTCCGGATTCCTCTTGTGCGCACGTGGATCCGGTGGGTAGGGGCGTTCCCCGTGCGCCGCGGGAAACCGGATCGGGCCGCCATCCGGACGGCTCTCGAGCTCTTGCGTTGGCAGGAGGCGGTGGTGGTCTTCCCCGAGGGCACCCGGAATCCCCGCGGGTATCTGCTTCCCGCAGAGCCCGGAGCGGCCTTCCTCGCCCTCCGGGCCGGGGTTCCTATCCTGCCCGTGGGCATCCTCGGGACCCTGGAGGCCATGCCCAAGGGCGCGTGGATCCCACGGCCCTGCCAGGTCCGGGTGCGAATCGGGCCGCCGTTTCGGTTGAGCGACCTGGGAGACGACCGCGAGGCCCTGGAGGTTGCGGGCGATCGGATCATGCAGGCCATCGCGGACCTGCTGGGCGTTCCCCCTCCACCGCGCGCCCGGGAGGTGTCCGCATCCCGTTCGCCCTAACCGGTCCGTGCGTGGTATGCTTACGGCAGGTGTGCGGGCAGATGCGGATCATCGTGGCGCGGCATATGGGGTTCTGCGGGGGGGTGCGGCGAGCGGTGGAGATCGCCCTCCGCACGGCCCACACCCATACCGCCACATATACCTGGGGCCCCCTCATCCATAACCCGCAGGAGGTCGGGCGCCTTGAGGCCGCGGGCGTGCGGGTGGCCCAGCGCCTGGAGGACTTAGACGGCGATGCCTTCGTGGTCTCCGCGTATGGGGTGGAGGAGCGGGTGCTGGAGGCGGCGCGGCAGCGGGGCATGGAGATCGTGGACGCCACCTGCCCCGTGGTCATCCGGGCCCACCAGATCGCGGAGCAGCTCGCGGAGGAAGGCTACTTCGTGGTGGCCGTCGGCGATCACGGCCACCCCGAGATGGTCACCCTGAAGGAGAAGCTCGGCGATCGGGTGGCGGTGGTGCACACGCCGGAGGAGGCCGCCCGGCTCCGGCTGCGGGGCAAGGTGGCCGTGGTCTCCCAGACCACCCAGTCCATGAAGAACTTCCGGCGCATCGTGGGCGACATCGTCCTCCGGGTGCGGGAGACCAAGGTGGTGAACACCCTGTGTCCCGCGATCACGGTGCGGCAGGAGGAGGCGGAGCGCCTCGTGGAGGAGGTGGATGTCCTCCTCGTGGTGGGTGGGCACCACAGCGCCAACACCACGCGCCTCGCGGAGATCGGGCGCCGGCACGGACGCCCCACCTACCACGTGGAGACCGCACAGGAGATCGATCCCAGCTGGTTCTGGCCGGACTGCACCGTGGGTGTGATGTCGGGCGCCAGCACCCCCGACTGGATCATCCAACAGGTCCTCCACCGCCTAGACGAGATCCGCACCGCCCTCGGTGCCTGAGCCGTTTTCCCCATGGATCGCCTTCCCGTGGTGGCCATCGTGGGCCGGCCCAACGTGGGGAAGTCCGCCCTCTTCAACCGCCTGGTCGGAAAGCGCGTCGCCATCGTGGAGGACATCCCTGGGGTCACCCGGGATCGGCTGGTGGCCACGGTGACGTGGCGGGGCCGCCCGTTCCAGGTGGTGGACACGGGCGGGTGGGTGAGCGCTCCGGAGGATCGCCTCACGGAGCAGGTGCGCCGGGCCGCGGAGCAGGCGGTGGCGGAGGCGGACGTGGTGCTGCTGGTGGTGGATGCGCAGACCGGGCTCGTCCCGGAGGATGCGGAGATCGCGCAGGTCCTCCGCCGCAGCCACCGCCCCGTGCTCCTCGTGGTGAACAAGGTAGACCGGCCTGATCAGGTCGAGACCCTGGCGGCGGAGTTCCATCGCCTCGGCATCCCCGAGGTGTTCAGCGTCTCCGCCCTGCACGGATACGGGATCGGGGAGCTCCTGGATGCGGTGGTGGCCCGCCTGCCCGAAGGTCCGACCGAGGCGGCCGAGCAGGAAGAAGGGATCCCCGTGGCCATCGTGGGCCGGCCCAACGTCGGGAAGTCTTCCCTGGTGAACGCCTTAGTGGGCATGGAGCGGGTGCTGGTGGACGAGGCCCCTGGGACCACCCGGGACGCGGTGGACGTGGTGTTGCGGGCAGGCGGCCATACCTTCGTGCTCGTGGACACCGCGGGCCTACGCCGCCGCTCCCGCATCCGGGAGGTCCTGGAGTTCTACGGGACTACCCGTACCCGCCGCGCCATCGAGCGGGCCCACGTGGCGGTGTTGGTCCTGGACGCCGCGGAGGGCCCTACGGACCAGGACCAGCGGATTGCCCAGGAGGTGGTGGACGCCGGTCGGGCCCTGGTGGTGGCGGTGAACAAGTGGGACCTGGTGCGGAGGGAGAACGCCACGGAGTGCGCCCGGCGGGTCTATGAGGCCATGCGGCACGTGCGGTTCGCGCCCGTGGTGTTCACGTCCGCCAAGACCGGCCGGAACGTGCGCAAGATCCTGGAGCTCGTAGTGCGGGCGGATACCGCCCACGCCCTCCGTGTCCCGACCGGACCTCTCAACCGGGCCATCGAGCAGGCGGTGCGGGGCGTCCAGCCACCTGCCGATGCGGCCGGTCGACCCCTCAAGATCTACTACGCCACCCAGGTGGAGACTCGTCCGCCCACCTTTGCGTTATTCGTCAACGACCCCGAGATCGCCACCCCCGCCTACCTCCGGTACCTGGAGGGCCGGTTGCGGGAGGCCTTCGCCCTGGAGGGCACCCCTATCCGCTTCCTCCTGCGTCCCCGGAGGTGAGCCGGGGCCGGATGGCGAACGCTCACCCACGATGGGCCTCGTCCTCGTCCTCCTGAGCTACTTCCTTGGGGCCGTCCCCACCGGCCTTCTGCTGGTGCGTTGGTGTGTGGGGGTGGATGTCCGCCAGTACGGGAGCGGGAGCCTCGGCCCTGCGAACGTCTACCGGGTGGCGGGTCCGTACGTGGGCGCCGTAGTGTTTACCGCAGACCTCCTGAAGGGCGCGCTTCCCGTGCTGGCGACCCAGCGTCTGGGCCTTGGGCCTGGCTGGGCCGTGGCCGCGGGACTGGCGGCGATCGCGGGCCACAACTGGTCCGTGTTCCTAGGGTTTAGCGGCGGCCGAGGCACGGTGACGAGCTTCGGGGTGCTCCTGGCCCTCTCGCCGTGGGCGGCCCTCGGTGCCGGTGTGGTGTGGGCGCTTGTGGCGGCCCTCACGCGGCTTGCCTCCGTGGCCTCCGTGTGGAGCCTCCTCTCGATCCCGCTCCTCATGCTGGCCTTCCGCGCGCCCTGGGAGCACGTGGCCTTCGGCGTGCTGGCCACGGTCCTGGGGCTGTACCGACACCGGCCCCTCCTCGTGCGCCGGAGGGGCCGGGAGGCCGCAGGCCGCGAGGTCGGCGTCACCGGCCCGCGGCCCGAGAGGTCCGATCGCCCGCGATGAGGAGCTCGAGGAGTTCCGATCTGCAGGATCTCCTGGAGCCGGTGGCTGATGAAGATGCAGGCCACCCCCTGGTCCCGCAGGGTGCGGACCAGGGCCAGCACCTGCTAGCCCATGTTTGACAAGCGAGGGTGGTGAAGAGGCCTTCCCCGGCGGTCCCTGTAGGCTGAAACCCGCATCAGAATTGGATTTGTTTTGCCAGGGCTCCTTCTGTTGCACCCGGGCAGTGAGCATGCGCTGGCGTGGTGGTTAGAGGAAAGCTACATGACGGATTCGGAGGAGAGGCGCTGGCGGCCGCAGTGGGCAGCTTGGGGCCGGGTGCGGGCGAGCCAGTTGCAGCGGTGGTACCGGACGCTGGACCGCTTGTTGGCGGCGAAAGCGGCCATCGAGCAGGACCTGTACCTCCAGCTCCAGGACCTA
>FWWM01008554.1_pt1 | contig 19558 bp, 17 predicted proteins | sample 2228351 | NCBI WGS metagenome assembly FWWM01 (sample SAMEA103939774, study PRJEB20133) | metagenome
CAAGATCAAGATGGGCTGGATGGCGGCTACCTCATCGATGAAGAAGTGGCACATCCCCTGTCTGCCACCTATTCCTTTTACCAAAGCTACAGCCGGAAATACGGGAGCAAGACAAATCTCAACAGCGGCAGCTCCAAACCAGCCAGCGGTGTGTATATCTCCACCACGCCCAATTTTGAATTGAGCCAAAATTGGCAGGTGGCAGCCAATGAGAGCATAGTAGTCTTTGTCCCTGGCAACCTGACTATTTCTGCTTCCCAAATCCGGGTGGCGGCCGGCGGCTTTTTGGCTTTTATCGTCGGCGGCAACATCAATGTGAGAGCTGCCGTCGGCTATGCTCCCGGGGCCTATCTGGCTACTCCCAATCGCATCACCCAACCCAATGTCTCTGGTGTTTTTATCGCAGATGGCAGTTTCAGCAGTGAGGCTGCGGCCAATCAGCTGGTACTTGCTGGCACTTTTGTGGCAGACGAGTTTTTGCTAAATCGCGATTTGGGGAGCAACAACAGCTCTTATGCAGCTGAGGTGTTTCTCTACCGGCCGGATCTGTGGCAGAATGCTCCGGATGAGCTGAAAGAGCTGAATATCCGCTGGCAGGAGGTCCGGCCATGATCCAGCACCGCCGGAAAGCAGTTGAGAGCTGAAACAAGGTATATTTCATCTGCTGAGGTTATTTATGAAAAAACTAATCACAGCTAAGAAAAACAACGGCCAGATTCTGGTGGTGATTCTGCTGATCATGATCGTGGGGCTGACTGTGGGTTTGTTTCTCATGGGCAGAACCGCCAGTGATATTTCCTTAACCGGAGAACTGACCGAGTCATCCCGGGCTTTCAACGCCGCCGAGGCCGGGATTGAGGAGGCTATCCGCACTTTTACCGGGATTGGCACTAGTTCACCTGTGCCCGGAGTCTCACCGACTCCAGTGCCGGTGGCTTCAGGTATCAGTTACTTATTGGAAACAAGCCATTTGGGCGGCGGGTCCAATCTGATCTATCCGGCAGAAAAAGGTGCTCCCGTATCTTTGGGCGATGCTTTGACTGTCTGGTTGGTAGAACACAACAGCGACGGCAGCCTCAATCCCACACCTCTTATCAGCGGGGCCAATGATGCGATTTATGTCTGTTTCGATGATCCGGCAGCGGTGGGAGTCACCCTGTATTATCTTGACAGCAGCGGTCAGGTGTTGTCAGCTTACAACGGCTATGATCCTGCAGCTGCCAGCCGCGGCAACGGTTTTTACAATGCTACCAACGGCGCTGACTGCGGTTATGACTGGCGGGGTTATATCAGATTCCGGCTCGCTGCCGACCAGGGCGGTTTTGGAGTCGATCCTGCTACCAACGTGCTTTTGGCACTGCGGATCCGGCCGCTTTATAGCAGTTCACCTTTGGCAGTGCAAATTCCCAATGGGATTACCCTGCCGGTACAAGGAGCAGATATCTCCTCACTGGGCATATCAGGTGAGACTTCAAGAAAAATCGAGGTGCAAACGCCTTACAAAATGCCGGCTCCGTTTATGGATCAGGTAATTTACTCTCTTAGTGATACGGTGGGGATCAATAAGTAAAATTGAGCCAGATTACTAAAATATCCTAACGATACCAAACAGATTCCAATTAATATATTTAGATAATGGGTATAATAAGTTGCACTAATTGCTCTCTAAAAATCGCTGATAGAGTGGTTTCCTTAGTAAAAGGGTTAAATTTTCATTCCGGTGGTAAAACCGCCACTCTGCCTCTCTCGCATAGAGATGAAAGTAGGGTTTGGGAACTTTCCGGCAATGTTAGAGCCAGTTTTTGGCTGACAAACATTGTTTCATCCATCTCCAGTAAATCTGAATGAGTTTTTAACTCCCGTAAAGAAAACTAGTAGATAACCAGTCTTAAAATCTTGAATCATCTTTGGATTGCTTTAAGACTTATGGGAACCTGACGTCTCAATCGGAAAGCCAGCACTCCCAAAACAAACTGTTCCAATAATCTTCCTTTCCAGTAAATAGACTTTCTGGTTTTATCCCAATAAGTTTGGTAGAAATATCCGGTAAGTTCACAGCTTTTTCAGCGGGACTGACCAGTAGATAATTTCCACCATACCATATGCCCGCAGTGAGGACACTACCTCATACCTGAAATATACTGTCTTATCCACAATCGTTAAGGTGCTAATTGCAACACTAAGAACTTATAAGCAACTTTTATTGATTCCTTCACCGGCACCTGCCTGAATACTACTACTTTATTTGGCTATTCAATTAAACCTGATATACACTTGGGGGAAACCGTTGACTCTCCGCCTTATTCAAAATCGTTTCGCCTCTACCACAGTCTTTTAAATATTAGGTTTAGATAAAATTGAGTCTTCAGCTCAAGATGATTCCGGAATTGACAGAGTCGAATATTTTCATGGTGAAAATACAAATTTACCTATTGAATTTATCGGAATTGATTTTTAAATCCCCAAATGAAATTCATAAAAATACATCAAATTTATTAAATGACAATCATTGAATTTTTGTTATGGCTGTTAATAAACCTGGTGATCTTTTTGGTGTGCCAAATAATTTTGGTATTATTACTGTGGTTGAAGTGACCGTAAATAAGGTCAATCCTTCGACCTTATTTCCTGGTGATGTGATTAAAGACGAAATAATAATTATTCAAAAACTGGTTTTTATTCTCGGACAGTGTCAAATAAGTGCTTCGATAACAATTTATCAGTTTCCGGATGGATCGATTAATATTTTGATTTTGCTCAAATTCTGCCTGTTTTACCTCCAGCATAATTTTCTATTTCCAGCTTGGCAGCCAGTAGTATTTATCTACCCACCACTGCGGCAGTGGTACGGCTGCCCACTGCGGATAGAAATAGATGAAGCCTAAAACTACCAACACAAAATACCCATAGACAATCCTGCGACCGGTTGCTCCTTTTTGGTGGATTAACCACAATCCATAAGCCAATGTTAAACATAAAAACGGCACACTCGGTAAATAATGATACAAAAACATAATCCGCGGTGAGAATGCCCAAGGAACAAACATCCCGAAGTAGCCGACATTTAATATCGCCAAGGTCAACAGCTGGTCATGGGTCTTTCTGATGCCTGCAATGCGATTCCACAGCCCCTCAACCAACTTCCACAAGCTCTGTACCACAGCGATAAGCCCTGCCCACCAGATAAATGGATGACCCATGGTGTAGATATTGCCGATATACAAAACCTGTTGTCCGTTGACAAATTTATTCAGGTATTTGACATAAAACCACACGGGGCGGTACAAAAACGGCCAGGTCAAGGCATATGACTGATAACCATGAGTAGCTTTCAAGCCTGTCTGGTACCACCAGATTTGTTGATGCAATTCCACAAACTGTTTCCAGGTGTGACCCTGCAACCACCACTGGCTGTATGATAAAAGATAAACTAGGGGCGGCACCAATCCCAGATAAATTAAGCTCCACCACAAGCTTCCCCAATCTCGTTTATTGATTAGAAAACTCACTCCCCAAACTCCGGCTATTCCTATAGCATAAAAGCCGGTCCATTTGGTTGATGCGGCAAGCCCAGCCGCAATCCCCAACCAAAGTAGGTTTGCTAGTTTTTGCTTGGGATAATCTTTTAAAAACACAAATAATCTGTAAAAAGTGAGCACCACAAAAAAGGTAATATAAATATCATTCATGCCTGTCCGCGACTGCACAAATGACATACCATCCAAGGCATACAACCCTCCGGCCACCGCACCGATCCAAAAGTTATGGAACAATCTTTTGCCAAAAATTATCAGGAGATAAACCGTCAGAGCCGCAAAAATCGTCCCCGGAAATCGCCAAGCAAAAGTTGTCGCACCATCAAGTGGCGCTGCCTTGGATTCAGGAATATATGGTTGGGCAAAAATCTTGATACTGGCTGCCATAAACAATTTACCCAGAGGCGGATGCAACCACTCAAAAGCTAAATCCTTGGGGCTAGGATTCCACCATTCATAACCCCGGGGGTCATTCAGAGCATATGCTTCAGCCGACAGCGCATGATAAACCTCGTCAAATGACCAATCATGCGGGATATCGAGACGGTAAAGGCGAATGAAGAAAGAAAGAAGGACTATTACGGCAGTAATCAAAATTTCATTTTTTTTACTTGGCTTCATATTAATCAAATAATCAAATTAATCAAATAATCATCTAATATTCCAATCATCTAATCAACTAATAAATTATCTTTTTGCATTACGAATAATTGTGCTTACAATATTTATTTCCTGATTTTTTAACAAATCATTCATCCTTAGTTTAATAATTGAATAAAGTTATACTAATAGTTACAACCCGTACAAGGTTTCATTTGCTTATTTTCTAACCACTGTATAACAATGTATAATATCTTTTTTAGTGGATACACCGTCAGCTTCCTTATAGTTAGCACCAATTGAGGTCACTGATCGAATAAGTTGCTCGATGATAACTTGGTTTTCATAGGTTTTTGGCAAACTTCTTATTAATTTTAAAACCCATATAACAAGATCAAAAATTTTTTTATGAATGTCGAACACTTTTTTCATTTATTTTATTAGTTGATGTGACAAATATTTGATTAACTGATTAGTTGATTTTATAAACTTTTGTATTCCCTTTGACAATCACCTCTTCTCCATTCTGTCTGATAAACTCCTCAGCAATCTGGCTGTCCATATACCTTTCGCGGTCAGATATAATAATATAGTCTACGCCGTATTTTTTCCATAAGTTCTTGGCCACCTCTCCTCCTCCAAACATGGTTTTGACATCCTGAAATCTCACATCCCAGTCTTTGAGTCCCCAAGACCAACTGTTACCCGGATAACCGATGACCATTCTCCGGCCGGCCAAAGCCTCAACTGGATGATCATGAATGGCTGCGGCTAATATGACGGCCCTTGGTTCAGTTTTGTTTTTCACTTCTACAGCCAGTTCCTGATCTGCTTTTGACCACAAGCCAATTTGATTTTTAGGGGTATCGACAATCCGGGCTATTTCAATAATGCCGGATAAAATCAGTGTCAGAAATATCAGTATGGCAGAAACTGGACCAATCAGTCTAATCTGCTTTATTTGATATAATGCCACCGTCGCTCCGATCGAACTCAGCAAATACCAGTAAGTCAATATTTTCAGATTGTCATATCCCCAAGGAGCAAAATGAAATAGGTTGGGTAAAATAAACAAAATCCAGCTTGCCCCAACTATCAATTTTCCCGACTTCCCCAACTTCCCCTGTCCCAGAAGTGTTAGCGGGATAAAAAAACCAGTGTTTTTAAACCAAAACCAAAAAAAGTTGTCTGTACCTTTCATCCAGCCAAATTCAAACGGCCAACCCCTAAATTGATCGAGGAATAATGGTAATTGCAAGATACTTAAAACCCCCAACGGTAAAAAAAACAAAAATAGGGCTTGGAAAAACCTCTTTCTGTCTGTCTTGCTTCCCCTAACTATTCTAACCGCTCCAATCACCCCAATCGCTCCTGCTAAAAAAACTAGGCTCAAATACGAATGTGTGTGAAAAAAGGGCATCACACCAGCTAAAATTCCGGCTAAGACTATTTGGCGTTTTCCGTCTTCATTCAAACGAACAACACCTGATTTAACCAAATACAAAACCAAGAAAAACAATGGCAAGCCGAATATAAACGCCCGTTGCGGCAGTATTTCTGAATACAAAAAGGTGAAAAACCACAAATTTTTTTCCTGCCAAAAGGTATATTCACGGATGGGGAAAAAATTGCCGGTAATAAATCCGCCTGATTTTAATAAATCCTGGAAATAATAAACAAACCCCAGTCCACCCCAAAACAGACTCAAGATCAAAGGCAGAAATTTAAATCCCTCAAACTTTATCTCACTAGCAAAACTCCCCACTTCCGCCAAAATTTCCCGACACAATTGCACAAATATCCCAAAAAACGCCAGAACCAATACTATCGCCGGCAAAGCCAAGGCTGTCGGCAGCGGCAAACCCAGTTTCCAAAGTACTCCTGTCAAAAAATCGGCAAAAAACGGGTAGCGGAGCGGTTCACCGGCAAAGGTGGGATTTTGGGCTGGGAAATTGTCTCCCCAGGCAAATGAAGCTGCCATACCGATGTGTAACGGCCAGTCTGTCCATACCAACCTATCTCCCGCCACTAGATTTCCTTGGGGATCAATAAACAACGCCCTGCCAAAAAGCCAAACGATGAGTAAAAATAAAAATCCCCAGATAAAAATTTGCGAGAAGTTATTTTTAATAAATTGAAAGAGTTTTTTCCCTGAATGAAGTGGAACGGAATCGAAAATTCTAATTAAGATAAGCCTTTGACTGCGCTCAGGGAAAAAATATCTCTCTAACCCAATAGCTCCAATTAGACCAATTAGACAAATGGTTATTATCAATTCTTGTGTCAATCCAAAAACTCCTGCTGCAAAATACAAAACCAGATTCAACATGACCAACCCAATTACAATACTGGCGGCTTTTTCAATTGCCGGAATTTCAATTTTGCCCAGTTTTAAAATACTTTTACCCAGCAAATAAGCGGCTATAAAAAATAACAATGAAGACATATAAACTCCAGAAAAAATACTCCTTGAGGTGTTTTGGCCAAAGTTTCTTGCTGGATTGGATATTTTTAGATTAAATAAAATTGGAAAAGTGCGCTCTTTGGCACTTTTTATTTGTAGTGCAAGCTTAGAAACTTGGCAAAACCCTCACGGACCACACTTTCTTTGGTTGCTTTCTTGGTCTGAGCAAAGAAAGTAATAAAAAAATATTGCTATAATAACTGTCATTATACAAAAAAATATGGCGATAATTTATTTGTTATTGGCTGCACTAAGTGGAATTGGCTTGACTTCCAAATTGCCATTGCCCAAAATCTCCACCCTTTTGGTCGGTCCGGCAGTAGGAATTATCACAACTACAACTATAACTCTTATCACCAGCTGGATCTTTGGCTTTGCGCCTTTAACTGTCTGGCTGACGCTGGTCTTAATAATGTTACTTATGTATCTCACCCACACCAGATGTGTGAAGCTATCACACGCCTGGTGTGATATGGCTTATATTCAAAGTCACTGGCCGCTGATTTTTATTTATTTAACTATCGGTGTTTATGCGACTTATATTTTTTTAACTCAAGTACTTGCCCCTGCCGGAACCAATCTGTTGACCGGCGGTGGTGGACTTTATGGTGATACAGCATTACACAGTGCTTATACCACTAGTTTGGTCGAACAAGGTTTGCCCCCGCAAAATCCCTTGTTTGCTGGACACCCTTTAATATATCCGTTTTTGGTAAACTTCTTCTCCGCTATTTTAATCAAACTTGGTCTTAATTTGCGCTTGTCTTTTGTTTTACCACAACTTATTTATCTAATAGCTTTTATCACTCTGTTTTATTTAACAGCTAAGACATTTACCCACAATCTAGGTACATTTTTATCCATGCTCATCTTTTTCTTGGGTTGGGGTTGGGGGTTTATTTCCTATTTCACCCAAGTTTTCCAAACTGGCAATTGGACTATCACGCAGGAATTTACCAACAATATGAGGGATTTTCATCTCCACAATGCCCTCACTGGCCTTATATTTCCGGAACGCTCATTTTTACCGGGTCTGGTGATTGGCCTTTTAATAACCTATCTCATTTTCCAGCAATGGAACCAGACAACAGTGAAACAGTCAACTCATTATCCACCTATCATCCAAAACTTCCGCCAATTCATTATTACTAATTCTAAATTCATAACTGTCGGTATCTTCCTCGGTATTCTGCCCCTGTGGCATACGCATACTTTTATCTTTTTCGGAGTCAGTAGTGGATTATGGATCCTCCTTACACACCCTGCTTTACCCGTCAAGCAGGCAAATTTGGCTGCCGTCTCCGCTGCTTTCTCGTCCTTTAAAAATGTCCAGGGTCAAAAAAGTCAGCGAATTGCACTTGTTTGGCAAAGGAAGTTGGGAAAAGTTGTTACTGAGTTCATTACATTTTATTTAACTGCCTTCCTTGCTAGCCTACCCACTCTTATCTTTTTTGCCACCAACCTTGATCATGAACGCTTCCTGCATCTGTCCTGGGGGTGGATCAATACTGCTGATAACCAACTCCTATTTTGGTGGAAAAATACAGGTCTGTTAATTCCTTTAGCCATTTGGGGGCTGCTGAAAATGGGAAAACAAAATACCACAAGACACATCGGTAGAAGACGCCTGCACGCTGCCGGTGTGGCCGGAATAATCAGTAATATTTGGTGGTTCTTCCTCCCTCCCATCATCATGTTTTTTATCGCCAATCTGGTGATTTTCCAACCTTGGGAATGGGATAATATCAAACTTCTGTCCTGGGTATTTCTGTTTCTGGTGATTCCGGCAGGTTATGCACTGGAGAAGCTTTTCTCCAAAAATATTTTTATAAAAATAATCGCCTTTATTATTTTTATAACCCTTATCGCCTCAGGTATTCTTTCCCTTAGCAAACAAACTCAGTCAAAATTCATTATCTATGATAAGCAAGACCAGGATTTAGCTGCATGGATAAAAACAAATACTCTACCATCAGAGGTATTTTTGATCGACCCTTGGCCCAACCACCCAGTTCCGGGATTATCTGGCCGCAGTGTTTACTTAGGTTATCCCGGACACCTCTGGGTGCATGGGATTGATTACTATAAGCGGGAAAACCAAGTCCGAGACATCCTGGCAGGAAATACCGCAGATATCACTCGACTTGATATGCCGGTTAATTATATAGTTACCCTCTCCGGATCCATAACCAATTCTGGACTTACCCAAGTTTATTCAAATTCGAAATATTCAGTCTTAAAAATTTTTTAATTACCCCAAATATAAAATGCCACAGCTCCATCTGGATAATAAATCGTATCAACTAATTTAAATTGGGGGTCATTGGCAAAATACGCTTCAGCTCCGACATACACACTGTTGGATGGTATAGCTGATGATGTTTTTGCTTCAAAATGATATTTACCCAAATTGTTCTTATCTGCGGCATTGTGTAATTCTATCGGTGGAAACTGCAGGTACCATAAAAAAGCAATCGTTGTAGCTCCCCAATTCCGGTTGTTGATATAAATATCTGAAACCGTATTTTGCAATTTTTTAATCTGTTTAGTTGCCCGCTTTATCCCTATCTGCCAATCCCAACCCGCATGCACTGTGTAATAATTGTGATAAGTGTTTAAAAAATTAAATAATGAAAACCAAAGGATAATTATGTATATTGCCAGCACTCCTGTTTGATGTTTAATATTTTTTTGTAAAACTGTAAAACCCCAAACACTGATAAAGATAACTGCCGGTATCACTAGACTTCCTCGAAGCGCATGCGGGCTCAAATTTCCAATCGCCGGCGGAATAAATCCGATGATTGTAAAACCAAGAATACATGCAGTTAATCGATTTCTCCTCCACAGTAAATTAATTAAACCTAAAAAGAATAATGGCAATTCCACCAGATACATGAGTCCCCAGCGATATATTGTCAGATGAGCAATTGTCGGCTCACCCCGGAAGAACAAAGTCATTGGCGAGATATTTTGCCAATAATTAATTAGAAAAACTGCCATTGGGTTTGAGGTGTTTGAAAAAAATATGCTTGCTTGCCGAGCTCTCACCCAACCTGCGGGACTAATGGAAAATAACATGAATGGCCAGGAAGTTAAAAGAAAAATTAACGCTGCTTTGAGCCATTCCCAAAATTTAAAGGATCTGTAAAACAAAATAACTAACAAAAACAGCAGTCCCGGTACTACAATCCGAGCGCTATTATATGAATAAAGTGCACTGATAAATGCCAATATCGAGAAATTTAATGTCAATCCGGTTTTGTAGTTGATTGCCCTAAAAAACAACCATAAGCCTAATAAAATAAAAAAAATCGCTGCGCTCGCCTCAAATCCAGTATGAGTAAACTGATAATGCCAGGGAGATATCGCCAGTAAAAATCCGGCTAAAAACGCAGGAGTCAAATTGACTGTTTTATTTTTTAAATCTGGATCAGTCTGATGACATGCTTCCTTAAAAAATAGAAAATTTCTCTTCCGCTGTGATGTCAAGGTCGCTACATTTCTATCTAGACTCGTTCTGTTTAAAAATTCTTTAACCCACAAATACATCAAAACTACACTAAATGATCCAAATAATACTGCCGGTAGTCTGACCGACAAATCACTCGGGCCTAAAAATATTTGGGTCAACCAAACAGCATAAATATAAACTGGTAATTTCCACTCGCCAAAAGCTTCAAAAAACAGCGGCCAACTGACCCCATGTTCGTCTTTACCGGTAGTCAGCAGTGAATAAGCATTGTAACCGATGGAGGTTTCATCGATATATAACCCTTCGGGGCTAAAAGTCACTTTGTAAATCCTGACTCCGAATGCCAAAACAATAAGTAAGGCTAAAATAACAACTTCCCGATTTTTTGCTATCATAAATGAGTGCTCCTATTTTAGCCGATTTATGAAAAAACAGTTATTTTTAACACTGCTAATTCTTATTGCCTTTTTGGGTTTAGGTTTGCGTCTACTTGACTATGACCGCATTCCTCCTTTTTTGGAAACCAAGGATGAGTTTTTTTATCCCTGGGCCGGGATTTCCTTTTTGCAGACAGGCATTCCGGTGGCTTGGGCCAATTTTGCCTCATATCCGCAAAGTCAGACTGTGACACTGTGGGGTGAATCTTTCCGCCTAGTCAAACCCTGGATTGAAAAACCACCGCTTTATTGGCTCATTTCCGGAACCATCTCCCTTTTAGCAGCTGAAAATGAATTTTATAAAGTCCGCCTTTCTACTGCCCGCCTCTTGCCGATATTTTTAAATCTCATCTCCATCATCTTTATTGGTCTGCTCACTGCTAAAATTTCTGATAAAAATTCCGCCTTGATAGCTACTTTGTTCTATGCCACAGTTCCCACCATTGTTTTGGCCAACCGTTTAAATCTCACGGAAAATTTACTAATTCTGCTCTCTCTGGCTACATTATATATTTATTTGACTCCAGTACCGCAAAAATTTAAATCTTTGTTGGTGGGTATTGGTTGCGCCGCGGCCTTACTGACCAAAAATATTGGAGTAGCTCTGCCCCTGGTTATCTTGCTTGACCTTTTTTTCAAAAAACAATGGCGAGATTTGGCTATTGTGGGGGTTTTATCTTTCTTAGGTGGGATAGTGCATCCTCTCATGGGCTTATTTTACAATTGGGATTTATATATCGGAGTGCTCGCAGAATATCGTCAGGCTCATGCCTTGGGCCTACCGGAAACCGTCGCCAGTATTTTTCTCTTTCCTGTTATCGGACACAAGGAAAAAATCATTTTGGATGGAGGGATGCTAACTGGTTATTTGGTATTTTTTGCCACACTTTTAAAATTGAAAATTGAGTCGCGTAAGCAGTATATTCTGCTAGTTTTTCCCGCTGCTTATTTGGCAATTCTTGCCCTTTTGGAAGGCGGCCGCACCTGGTTTGGCTGGCACTTGTTTCCGTTGTATCCGTTCTTAATGATTTTTTTAGGTGTTAGTTTAAGTAAACTTATTAACGAACCTGAATATCTAAAATTTCTCTTATATTATTTAATTCTGGGCGCATCAAGTTTACGGTTTTTGCTGCTTACCCAAGTTTTTGCTGACGGTAATTGGCAATTAATACTCGGAGTCGCCCTTTTTATTTTTACTCTTCCCTATCTGGCTAAAAATTTAAAGTTAAAGCAATTTGCGGTAAAGATTTTTTTAGGTCTGATTATTTTGATCAACATTTTGGCTATCATTAAAGCTGATTCTTGGTATGAAAATCGGCCGCAACCGCTCCCAAAACCTCTCTCCATCCCGCTCAACTTAGATACCTTAGACACCCAAGCGGATTTTTAATAAATCTCTCAAAGCCACCAATCCATCCCGCAACAACTTGACCCGAGTTGCCGGATCGTTGCGCCAGACTACCGGAATTTGGGTGATAGACAAATTCATCTTCCGCGCTAAAAAAAGAATTTCCGCGTCAAATGCCCAACCTGAAATTTGAGATTTGGTAAATAACTTTTGAGCAACCTCACGGCGAAATCCTTTAAAACCGCATGTCACATCATAAATTCCAGGAGTCACCAGCCAATTAGTCAATTTGGTAAACACCTGACCCAACGCTTCTCGCAGTTTGGGCTGGTGCTTAAGCACCAGTGATTGAGGATGACGCCGCACCCCAATGGCTACTGTGTAATTTTTCAAAGCGGTCAGCAGTTTTGGCAATTCGGTGATGGGTGTTGACAAGTCGATATCGGTAAACACGATATATTTTCCTGCTGCCTGCAACATCCCGGTTTTTACCGCCGCACCTTTACCGTGATTTATTTTATGCTGTAGAATTTGGTGCGGTACATTTTTTAATAATTTTTTAGCGACTTTGGCGGTTTGATCAGTGGAGCCGTCATCCACTAAAACTATTTCCCAGAAGTATTTTTGGGATTTTAAATAACCGATAATTGTTTTAAGCCCCTTGTCAATTCTTTTTTGTTCATTAAAAACTGGAAGAATCAAGGAAAGATAAATTGGTTTATTCATTATTGTCTCTTGCAGTTTAGCAGATTTGAAATTGAGGTTTAAGTGAGATGTCCCCGAGAATAGATTTTCCCTAACACAAATTTATGCTATTGCATAAATATGTGTTTTTATAATTTTGACAGAATTAAAGATTTGTGACTGTCGTTTTTATATCTGGTTTAATACAGTTGTTAAGTTTCTGGGATGGTCGGAGACGTCTCTACCTTTTCAGCAAAAATCAGCAACCGTTTAAATCTTGTTCCCGGCGGCCAACATGTTTGCAAGATCAATAATTCTTTTTTTAATGGATTTTGCGGCATCAAATAAGTCGTGTCAGTTGGTTCAACGATTTTTTTATCAATCACCTGGTAGCGGTGTTTGACTCCGGTAAAATACACCATCACTTCGTCGCCGTTTTCCAGTTCACGCAGCAGATAAAAAACTGCATTGTAGCGAACAATGTTTAACGGACTATCGGTTGAGTGAGCAAACAGATAAACTGTCCCCGCACCTCCAGGAAAATAAGTACCTTTTGCATGAGCTACTCCTTGTTTCAAAGCTGCCATATACTCGGCCTCATTACCCGGATCGACATTGGGCACCACCCGACTTGAGGCATGTATTTTGGGAATGATAAGTGAAAAATTGGGATCAGGGATTTGCGAGATATCAGTAGGTAGCATTTGAGCTAGTATCTCACCGAAACTACCCTTTTGCTCTGATTTACTGCCTAAAATTTGGCTTAGCCGGTAACTCAACTCGGTTTTTATAATCGGTCCGTAGGTCAAAGTAAAACCCAAAATTGAAAAAACAATCAGCGCTGTTCCTACCCGTCTTTGCCAAATATTTGCAGGTTGAGCAAGGTATACTGTTCCGGATTTGGGGGAAGATCTGTGAGCGTTTTTATTCTTTGCGTGGGTCTGGCCAAGCTGGATAAAGCTTGAAGTATCAGCTTTTAGCTCTCGACTTTGCTCCGACTTCTTGCCGGATTTTTGTCCGAACACAAATTTGATGCTATAAATCCAACTTGAAAGTTTATTTTTTTGTAAACTTTTCAATTCCTTAAAAAATGAGGGCTGGTAAAGGGATTCGGGAGCCTGCCCTACACCCGAATCCCTATGCAAGCCCTCATTTGTTTTTTTTGTGACAACAGGGGTTCGGCTAAAAATTGTACCCTGTCTGTCCATTGCGAAATATTATTATACTATTCCTTTTTGTTTTTGCAACAATATAGCTTTCTTATAAGAAAAAATCGTTTTTAAATCTCTTGCCAAGTGGAGTATGCCGCTTTTTTTAAACCACATATGCAAATTTAAGCTCATGTTGCCATTTTGGCGAATGAGGCAAAAACTTACAGGTATTTTATGTTGTCGGAAATATAAATATTTGGCCGCTGATAAGAGAAAGATCACAATCTGTATTCTGTTCATATAGAATTGATGTCTCATAATTCGTATTGATATATCACACCACCTTGGGAAAAATGCCTTTTCACTCTTTGACGGAGCCACAATCCCAAACCACCGCTTGCAAGGTAGGCCAATGTCACCAGTTCACTCCCTCCTGTGGCTGGCATGACTTTGGCCGGAGGTGGAGACGTTGGAGCTGTTTCGGCTGCCATCACCTCACCCTCGACTTTGATCGTCACCTTACATGATTCTGGAGTATTGCTCCACTCATTGTCTTGTCCGGAATTATCTTTGACCCGAAGACTAGCTGTGTATATACCGGGATTTTTGTAAACATGGGATAATGTCACTTCGGTATCTTTATTCGTTTCACCTTCAACCGAGCGGCTATCACTTGCTCCATCACCGAAATTAAAGTGCATTTCCTTGATGATACCATCCATATCTCTACCTTTACCGGTAAAAGCGACATTTAACTGCGCTCCGCCAAGTGTCGGACTGCCAGACAAACTGACACACTCGGGTTGAACGTTGACTCCTGGTGTGGGAGTCGGTGACGGAGAGGGACTGATACTGGGTGAGGGACTGGCAGATGGGCTGGGAGAGGGGCTGGCACTCGGACTTGGTGTTGGGGAAGCTGTCGGTTTGGGAGTTGGTGTCGGCTTGACTGATGGCGATGGGCTAGCTGATGGGCTGGGCTGGGGTTTTGATTCTTGACAATCTTTGCCGACAACAAAAATCTTCCCGCCGATAAATGGCCCATTGGGGATGGATAAATCTGCCTGGAAGCGGCCGCAGTTTTTTTCCGCCAGTTTGGGTAAATTGGGAAAAGTAAGATTCTTGGTTTGTCCCGGATTGGGAATTTGGGTATCAATATTTGTAAAAAGTAAAGTCTCTTTGGCCTTTTTATCGCCAGATAATGCAGGACTGCAGGCTATCGCTCCCACACTTTGACCTTTGCTGCAGAAGTACACATGGTATTTGAGAGGTGTGGTTTTGCCAGGACCATAGCTGACATTTTGCAAAACTGCCTCAACTGTCCCATCTCCTGGTCCACTCCAAGAAAATAAAGCTGATAAACCGGATTCTGCTGCAAACAAATTTTTAATTCCTGATGCCAAAACTGATATTACCGCAATAAGAAGAATGATGAAGCATCCGACAAGTGTTTTTTTTAAAAAAAATTTGTTGTATCTTTCCCAAAATTTATTTTTGGGCATAAGCCAAAAGTTGGGCAAAGTATTAGCGCTGATTTATGGACTTATCTAATTATATAACAGTTTGCAACCAAAAATTTCTTTGACCAAATAAAAACTATTATATGAGGCAGTTGGCAAAATTTCGAATACCTGAAGTGTGCAAAAAAGGGCAGCTAAAAAATTCCCTGAAAAAATGCTGATTTGACAGTCTCTTTTAAAACTTTTAGCTTCAAATTTCTGACTTGACAAGACTTTTCACAGCATGTTACGTTTTCACATTAGGATACCAAAACCCTCCATCTGTCCTAGGGTAAGGTACCACACGTAAAGGGCATTACTACTCGTAGCTTCCCTAAATGTGCTAACGATAGTGATGCTCTTTTTTTTAATTAAGTATCTAGGTATTTAAAAGTCAAGGTAACAGATCCAGGGTAATCTCTATTGCTCTTCTGCTCTTCAACCACTTTTCGTTGACTACCCAGGATAAGCTGATCAATTTTGCTAGCATATAAAAGCTTACAAAAAAGATACTTCTTGAAATAGCTGCTGATCCACCGCTGCTTTTTATGGTGTCTTTTTTTATAAAACCTCTAAAACAAGTCTACTTTTTTGATTTTTATTTTGACTAACTTTTATAAAAACCAAAAGTCTCCTTGTGTCTGTCCTTATTTTCTCACTTAGATAACTGATATTTAATCTCTACTTAAATATCAAAAGCTATCATAATATGATTTAACACGTAAAGAGCTTTTTATATTATTAAATATTTCTTACAGCGTAAATACTGGGATTGACAAACCCTTTTCTTTTAATTTTAAAAACTGTTTTCTCGCCTCTTGGGCAAATTTCAATTCTTCAGGATTGCTGCGTACCGGTACTTTGTTTTTTTTAAAAATCTTCTCTAAAAATTTTTTCATAAGTAGGAATTTTGTAACATAATTAAAAACTATTTGTCAAGTCCTATAACAATTTAATATTTTTATAGGTTATGACTTATAGTAATTATAGATGAAATAATCCTTTTCTGACCGTCCAAAGTTATACATTTGGTTTGATGTGGATAACTTGAGGAAAAGCTAAAATAGACAGTCTCATCGGTGAATAATTCTCTATTTTAATTCCCTGACACATTTTGTATGGAGAAAAATATCTTCGGTGAAGATATCAACAATCAATTCATGTTAAAATCAGCTTATGGTGAAATATTTTGACCTGAACAAACACTTGGCCGAGGAACATAGGATGACTCCTCTCTCCACATATCTCAAGGAAGTGGTCTATGGCGGCACTGACGGCATCATCACTACTTTTGCCGTGGTTGCCGGCTTTACCGGCGCCCGCAGTCATACACTTGGAGTGCTGCCCTTGACCACGGTACTGCTTTTTGGTTTTGCCAATCTTTTTGGCGACGGCATATCCATGGCCTTGGGCAATTTCCTCTCCTCCAAAAGCGAACAGGATGTCTACCGCAAATTTAAAACCAAAGAACTGGAGGAAATCCGCCAAAATCCGGACATGGAAAAAGCCGAATCTCTGGAAATTCTAACACGCAGAGGTTTTACACCAAGACAGGCGGAAAAACTGGTGGAGACTATGATGAAAAACGAAGACTACTGGCTGGATTTTATGATGAATGACGAGCTAAATTTGGCCAATCCCGAAGGTGAAAAACCGCAGTGGACAGCCCTGGCGACCTTTGTGGCCTTCATTGTTTTTGGCCTGATACCCCTGGTCCCCTATATTTTTTATAAAAACAATTCCCATATCTTTTGGTATTCCGTACTGGCTACTGGTTTTGCCTTGACGATATTGGGCTGCCTGCGCTTTTATGTCACTGGACAGAGTTTGGTCAAATCAGTCACACAAACTCTTTTTTTAGGCTCCGCCGCTGCCACGGTCGCTTACTTCGTAGGAACGATGTTTCGGATTTAGATTTATACAGCTTGACAAAACGCCATAAATTTTATATATAAGAATCAGATCTTATGTTATTTCGCCAAGATTGTCAGTATCGGATGATTACTCACCTCCTGATCTAATCAGGAGGTTTGTTGGCGGATAAATAGTAAAAATTTTATTGCACCCACAAACCTCCGGCAAAAGGAGGTTTTTTGGTGGAAAAGATATGCCAGAAAAACCTATTAATCCTCATGTCCAAAGGTGTTTAAGAATACGGTATACAATGCAAAAGTTGGGTTTACCTGATATTCCCTATTCCTTCAATCCTGCGACAAATGAAGTGATGCCCTTAATACCTTTAATCCTCTATGGGAATAATGAATTTTTTCCCAACCCACGCGAACTGACAATCAGAACACAACCTAAAAAGAACCCTACTCATGCTTGTGAAGCGTGGAGGCAACTTACGCAAGCAGCTACATCACTGATAAATCCCCAAACTCCTTTTCAGGAACATGATCCATGGGTAAAATTTATTGCAAAAAAATTGGTGATAGCCGGAGTTCGGTTAGTTTACGATCTTCCCGAGGCCATTATTGTATTACCTACGTCTTTGGCAGTTTCGCCTGAAAATACTAAAACAGTAACTTTTGGTGGTAGTTTCCGGGGTAATTGTTGGATTCCTCCTCTAAAAGAAAACTTTGAATCATTGGCAAGTTTTGTGGTTTCATTACTTGCCCCGGGACCGGAAGGAAAATGGCATCCAATCAAAATCAGTATATCAGTAGATAATTTGTGAAGAAGTTAAACTCATATTACAGAACAAAATCCGGGAAAATCGCATGACCCAATGGTGTTAAGATCTTATTTTCGCAGTCTTGGATTTAGCCCAGAAGAAATTGAACCGATCGTAGAAAACTGGTCAAGAAATACCCCGCAAACCCCAGAGGAAATCAGACAGGGTTTAAAATGGGAAAGGGAGAACCGACTCAGGGGGGGTGTAGAGCCGGGCGCCAAATCCTGATCAAACCCCCCAATAAAGTAATATTTTTATTTACATTTATCCTTTCAAGCTAAAATTTGATCAAGGCAGAAAATTAAAAACAATTTTTTGTAGATGCTGCCATGTATAATCAAGCAACAAAGCCGGATCCTAAAAGGCAATGTTTGGATAAATACCGCTAAACTTTTTTTGATTTTGTTTCAGCAGACGACGATATTCGCTGGTCTACAACCGAAAATTGCCTTCGGGTTAAAGAAAAAATATCTTTCGGTAAATAAATTTTGTCAGAACATTACTCATTACAAAGCAAGACAGGTACCCCTTAAAATGCACACAGTGTCTGTATAATTGAAGCACTTTTAAGGGGGTGATTACTTTGAAAAATCATATCGCAAAGGAAGTTAAGGAAGAAATTCTAGGGAAAGTTAAGGCAGGAGAGGGTGTTGCTTCTTTGTCTGAAAAGTATGGAGTTTCCACTAAAACCATCTATGGTTGGCTCAGGGGTAAAGCCACCCACCACGTAAGTTGGATGGAGCACATTAGGCTCAAAAAGGAAAACCAGCAACTCAAAGAAATAATTGGGGTACTCTCTCTTGAGATTGAGAAGTCAAAAAAAAGAGAGGTAATTGACAAGACCCAAGCTAGGCTGAAAAATGTTGAGAAGACTTTATTATTCTCCACCCTGGGCATCTCCAGAAGAAATTTATACAACCAAAATACCAAACAAGCTGTCAAGGATGAGCTATTGAAAGAGGCTATCATCAAAGTACTTGAATTAAACCCCAGCTATGGCCACACAAGAGTGGCAATGGAGCTTAAAATTAACAAGAAAAGAGCAGGGCGCGTGATGAAGGCAAATGGGATTAAGCCATACAAAAGGAAGGCCAGGTGGACAAAGAAAAAGGATTGGGGACAACCACCATCAGGCTATCCAAACTTAATCAAGGGCAGTTGCCCAATTAAGCCAAATGTTTTCTGGGCAGGAGATTTTACCAGGCTTATCTGGAATCAAAAAGTAGTTTATCTGGCAACATTCATGGATCTCTTCACAAGAGAAATAGTGGGCTGGAGTATCTCAACCAGGAACACAACAGAGCTAATTGTTGAGGCTTCTATGGAGGCTATCAGCAACTTTGGTTTGTCCAAAGTTGCCCATACAGATCAAGGTAGAGAATACAAATCAAAGGATTACATTAATCTATTGGAAGGATTGGGGGTTAAAGTCAGCCACTCAGCCAAAGCAGGCCCCTGGGAAAATGCATATCAGGAAAGTTTCTATGATAATTTCAAGACTGACCTGGGCCTTGAATTTGAAAGGTTTGGGACACCGGGAGAGTTTATTGAGGCTATACAAAAGACTGTCAATTACTACAACCAAAAAAGAGTACATACCAAACTCAAAATGTCGCCTGCCCGTTTCAAGCAGAAATACTTAGCCCAAACCGTTTAGAGACAAGGTGTGCAATGAAAGGGGTAATTGACA
>FWWM01008556.1_pt1 | contig 19557 bp, 21 predicted proteins | sample 2228351 | NCBI WGS metagenome assembly FWWM01 (sample SAMEA103939774, study PRJEB20133) | metagenome
CTCTTATTCCTGCCCTCTTACATCCATTTATTGCTTCAATTACTTCTGGACGAGGAGGATCAATCATTCCTTGAAGTCCTGCAAAAATTAGTCCTGTGATTGTATCGCATTTTTCAATTTCCTTGCATGAAATTTCCTCTACATCCTCTGATACCTCTATATATGCAAAAGCTAAAACTCTTAAACCTCTCTTTGCAAAATTCTCAGCAGTTTCATAGACTTTTTCAATATCAACAGCTTTACCATATGAGTCTTTGATACATAACGGAAGAATCCTCTCAGGTGCTCCCTTTAAAAATAGATATTTTTTCCCTCTGTAGGAATGTAAAGTTGCCATGTAGCCCCTTTCGGATTCAAATGGAATTATTGCTACCTGTCTGTATTTTTCCTTTTCCTCTTCAGGATTTAATCCTGCCTTTATTGCAGAGACTATTAAAGCTCCTTCTGTAGGATCACCTTGAACTTTATAGTCATCATTTTCTCTGTATAGAGATGACTCGTTACAAAGTAATCCAATTCTCAAAACCTCAATCAATTCCTTATGTTTTAATGGCTCAATTGGTATTCCATTATCAAGGATTTTGCCCTTTGGCTCATATCCACTTCCTTCAACTTCATACATATTCTTTCCGTCAAATATTAACTTAACTGTCATTTCATTCTTAGTAAGTGTTCCTGTTTTATCCGAGCCAATTACAGTTGTGCTACCAAGTGTTTCTACTGCATGAAGTTTTCTAATAATGGCATGATGTTTAGCCATTCTCGCCACTCCTACTGCAAGAGTTATTGTTACAACTACAGGCAATCCTTCAGGAATTGCTGCAACTGCTGCAGCAACTGCAGTCATAAACATTGTCTTTATTGACTCACCAGCAATGAATCCAGCAATAAAGAGAAATAAACATGCAAGCAGAATTATTATTCCAATAATATTTGCAAACCTTGTAAACTTCTCCTGCAAAGGAGCTTTTACTGTTTCTGCTTCCTTTATGTCTCTTGCAATCTTACCAAAAACTGTATTCATTCCCGTTGCAACCACAACCCCCTTTGCTCTTCCGCTTACAACAATCGTTCCCTTAAATGCCATGTTCCTTTGGTCTCCGTATGTTAGTCCTTCTTCCTTTATTGTGTGATGATGCTTTTCAGCTGGAAGAGATTCTCCTGTAAGTATTGACTCATCAATTTTCAGTTCAACTGTATGAATTAATCTTATATCTGCAGGAACACGAATTCCAGAATACAACACCACAACATCTCCGGGAACCAGCTCTTCACTGCTTATCTCTCTTTCAACTCCATCCCTGATTACCTTTGCCCAAGGAATAAGCATCTTTTTCAAAGCTCTCATGCTTTGTTCAGCCTTATATTCCTGAATGTAACCTATTATGGCATTGAGAATAACAACTGCAAATATTACTCCTGCGTCAATGTATTCCCTCAGAAATAAAGTTATTATGCCTGCTATGATTAATATATAAATCAAAGGACTTGTAAACTGACGCAAAAACATCTTGATTTTGCTTATTTTTTCATCTTCACCCAGTATATTTTTCCCATAAATCTTGATTCTCTTTTCAGCCTCCTCACTTGTCAAGCCCTTTTCTGTTGTATTTAACTTGCTGAAAACTTCTTTAATACTCATCCTATACCAATCCATAATACTCCCTCCCCGACAATTTACATATTCAGTATAAACAAATTAGGAATTTTTTTCTAAATCTTTGTGTAAAACTTTAAACTAAATCATTCCAGTCCCAAAGATGCTTGATTGATAATAGCCATTTTCTACAAAGAGATTGCGAAGCCTTCTCTGTGTAATTGCAGATGGTCACCCCGCCTTCGGCTTACGACAAGCTCCCTCCTTTCCGTTATTACGAGCGAAATGGAGCAATCTCTCTTTCCCCATTCCGTCATCGCAAGGGGTTAACCCCCTCCCCTCATTGCGAGGAGACATGAGCGACGAAGCAATCTCTCTTTTTTCTCCTTTCGTCCAATAAAAAGATTGCCACTCCTCACCTTCGGTGAGGCTCGCAATGACAAAAAAATAAAGATATGATCGCAATGAAGAAAAATAAAGGATCGTCTTGCAATTACAGCAATAATATTTATTCAAATGTTTATAGCAATTTTTGAATTACAATCGTCATTTTTCTGGACTAAAAATGGTCTTATAAAAATAGCTCACTTAAAATAATTTAAACTATGAGTATGGCAGAAGAAAACAGTTATGTGGCAAATATTATCTTTGCTTTGTGTAGAGTTGCATTACATCATCTCTTGTTACCACAGCATCAAGCTCTTCAGGGAATTCGCATTCTTTAAGAAATTTAAGGATGTTTTCTCTGCCTCCCTCTTGTCTGTCAACAAGGACTACTACTTTTCTGACAAAAATTCCAGCCTCTTTGAGTCTCGTTATAGCCTGAATAGTTGAAGAGCCTGTTGTTATCACATCGTCTATAACAACAACGTAATCGCCTGCTTGAATGTTTCCTTCAATCCACTGCATTGTCCCGTGTTCTTTAGCTTTTTTCCTTACGACAAAAGCCTCAATCGGTTTGTTTTTAAGGTATGATGTATATGCAACTGAATAAGCAATTGGGTCTGCACCAAGTGTTAATCCACCAATGCCTTTTATATCAAGATTTGCAATCATGTCATAGATTATGTTTCCGATTAGGTACATGCCTTCAGGAGAAAGTGTTACTGCTTTACAATTAAAGTAATAATTGCTTACTCCACCTGATGTGAGGCGAAATATGGGAGTTTCACTGTATTTGAAAGCTTTCTCATAAATCAGTTGTATTAGTCTGTATTTCATGTTTACCCCTTTATATGTATGAATTTAAATCTCTGTAGGAGACGGCTCGCAGTTATTTTGGTATTTTCACTAACCACGAGCCACCAATTGTGAATTTAATATCCTCTTTCCTGCTTTTCAGATTCGCAGACTTCCTTTACAGTGTCTTTGACAACCTTACCGTTTTCCCATACTTTTTCTGATACTTTTCTGCATTTTGTGTAAGGGTCTTTGTAATAATAATCGGTTGTCGGCTCGGCTCTGTAAACTCCTCTGCCATCTTCAGTCCTATACTCAACTGGTCTTCCAGTTTGATAGGCTTCTCTTGAGCCTCTTGTTGAAATATCAGCTATTGTTGCACCCAAAACAGCACCCAGTCCTGCTCCAATTACTCCACCACGCCAGCGATTTTTGGAATCTAATAAAGCTCCTGCTATTCCACCAACCAATGCTCCTGCACCTGCGCCTTCATAGTGTTGCTGCTGTAGTTGTCCGCATGCTGTTGTAAACAACATTACTAATGCTAACAATAAAGCTACTCCTTTCATTCTCATACCTCCTTTTTTATTTTATTCTACCATAAAATTTTCAAAAACAACTCTATTTCTTCCTGCTTGTTTTGCTTTATAAAGGGCTATATCAGCTTTGTTTATCAAGAAATCAGCTTTTATTTCCTCGTCATCATCTTTTACATAAGTTGTAACACCTATACTTACTGTGATGTTTATTTGTTCACCCTTTATTGAATGAAATATACTTTCTTCAATCAACTGACGCAATCCTTCACAAATATCCATTGCCTCTTGCCTATCTGTGGATGGCATAACAAAACAAAACTCTTCTCCTCCATATCTACCAAGTGTAACTTTGTTGGGTAAATACTGCAGGCAATAAAGCGCTATCTCCATAAGAACTCTGTCACCTGTTAAATGTCCATAAGTGTCGTTAATTTTTTTGAAATAATCAATATCCAAAAGGGCAAGCGAAAGGGGTTCTTTATACAGAGTACACCATCTAATTTCTTCATACAATCTTTCCATGAGAAAGCTTCTGTTATAAATACCTGTTAAAGGATCTCGTGAAAGAAGTTTGTCAAACTCTTTCTTTAATTCAACTGTTTCCTTTGCTTTTTTAATCTTCCAAATAATTTCACACTTATCAAAGGAATCAAGAATATAATCATACATCTCAGCATCACACAATTTTTTAATCATTGAGGGAATTCTTTTTTTAATCAATACAATTAAAGGAATTTCTCGGATAGATGGAGCAAGAGAAATATTTTCAACTAATTTTTGCCAGTTTTTCAGATTGACAATGTCAAGAAGAATAATGTCTGGATTTGTTTTATAAAGCAAATCTATAAAGGAGTTATCTATAGGGCTGATTTTGACCTCTGTAAATTCCTCGGATAAAAATTTTTCAATTAACTTAGCTAAATCATTTCTATTGGTTCCAAGCAAAATTGACATTTTCTTTTTTTTGTTTAAAAAGGCTCATAAGAGCCTCTTTGGGTGTGGAGGAAGAGGTAACAGCTCTTCCTACTACTATAAAATCTGCACCCATTGCAAGAGCCTCTTCTGCTGTGACCGTTCTTTTTTGGTCATCCTTAGAGCAATCATGCGGCCTTATACCTGGAGTGATTACTAAAAAATCCTTTCCGCAAAGTTCTTTTATAAGTTTTATCTCATGGGCAGATGCCACAACTCCATCCATATTGCAATCCTTTGCAAAAAAGGAAAGTCTTTTTACAATCTGTGGAATACTGATATTAAAGCCCAATTCATTCAAATCATCTTCATTTAAACTTGTAAGAATGGTTACTCCAATAATTTTTGTGTTGTTGGTCTCTTTTTTAAGCGTCGCTACTGCCTCAAGCATTTTTTTTCCGCCAATGGTGTGGAGAGTGAGTAAATCAACTTCATATTTTAAACAAACTTTTACAGCTTTTTGGACTGTATTAGGAATGTCATGAAATTTTAGGTCAAGAAATACTTTTTTGTCAAAGCTTTTAAGCTTTTTTATGATTGAAGGACCTGAGCTACAGAATAGCTCAAGTCCCACTTTGTAAAAATTAACCAATTCACCAAGTTCATCAACAATTTTCAATGCATCGGCTTCATTTGAAAAATCTAAAGCTATTATGACTTTATCAAGGCTCATATCTTTGGCAAAACTATGCCTTGCTGCGATTGATACTTTCCTTTTCTGTCAGCATAGGAAACCTCACATTCCTCCTCTGCTTTGATAAAAATTAACTGAGCGATACCCTCATTTGAATAAATCTTTGCAGGAAGAGGAGTTGTATTTGAAATCTCAATTGTCACATAGCCCTCCCACATCGGCTCAAGAGGTGTTACATTTACAATAATTCCACATCTTGCATAAGTTGATTTTCCGATGCATAGGACAAGCACATCTCTGGGAATGCGGAAATATTCAACTGAGCGGGCAAGAGCAAAGGAATTGGGGGGGATGATGCAATATTCTCCTTTGAATTCAACAAAGCTTTTTGGATCAAAATTCTTTGGATCAACAATTGTATTGTTAATGTTTGTAAAAATTCTAAATTCATCTGCAACCCTCATGTCATATCCGTAGGAGCTTACTCCATAAGATATTACTCCTTCTCTTACAAGGTCCTCTTCAAAAGGCTCAATCATGCCTTTTTTAGCCATCTCTTTAATCCAACGGTCATTCCTAACCATGGTATTCACTCCTTTTCATCAAGTATATTTCTTACTTTTATTAAAATTTCCTCGGGTGAAAGAGTTTTTTCAACAGAAACAATGTCCTTTAAATTAACTGGATATCCACTCATTATTATTATTTTTGCATCAGGCTTAATATTTTTAATCTCTTTTCTTACCTCTATGCCCGAAATTCCAGGCATTACAAGGTCAATGAGATAAAGATCAATATTTTCTTTATTTTTTTCAAATATTTCAAGAGCCTGCTGACCATTTTCAGCTTCAACTATATTGTATCCGTAATCTTTCAAAAATGAAGAAACGTACTGCCTTGTTTGACTGTCATCATCAACAACAAGTATTGTTTCATTTCCTTTAAGTGCTGAAAGGTCTATTTTTGAAAAATCTGCTTTCTCTTTCAACGGCAAGTATATCTTAAAAGTTGTTCCTTTGCCTAATTCGCTGTAAACATGGATGTGACCATTGTATTGTTTTACTAAGCTAAAAACAGTTGATAGTCCTAATCCTGTTCCCTTTCCCTTTGGTTTTGTTGTAAAAAATGGCTCAAAAATTCTTAGTTTTGTTTCCGCATCAATTCCCACTCCCGTATCACTTATGCATAAAACAATGTAATTGCCAGGTTTTACAAGGGGATGAGTAAAATGATACTCCATATCCAAAGATATTTCTTTGAGTCCTATGCTCAGTTGTCCACCTTCTGGCATTGCATCTCTGGCGTTTGTAACAAGGTTCATCAAAATTACTTCCAGATGAGTGGGATTTACTTCATAAAAGATTTCTTTCTCTGGAACATTAAGCTTTAGTTCAATGTCTCTTCCAATTATTGGTTTTACAAACTCTGAAAAATCAGTTAAATACTTATTTATACTGACCTTTTGAATGCCTTCAATCTCTTCTTTTCTGCTAAATGTAAGAAGCTGTTGAGACATGTTTCTCGCTTTTTCAGCAGATTCTATTATTTTCTGCATAAAGTTTTTGAGTTTCTCATCCTCAAGCTTGCTGTATATTATTCCGGCAAATCCTAAGATTGGAGTAAGAATGTTTTTAAACTCATGGGCAATTCTTCCAGAAAGCATTCCAAGAGATTCCATTTTTTGGGCATGAATAAGTTGTTCCTGTATCTTCTTTCTTTCAGTAATATCTAATATGGAGGCAACTGATTTCTTTGTATAGGGAATCATTCCTACGGTTAAAAGAACATTTTTAATCTTTCCGTATCTATCTTTAAGCTTACTTTCATACTGTCTTGGAGCAAGGGAAGGAGATATTCGTCTTAATTTATGATATGTTCTCATTGTCTCAAGCATATCTTCTGTAAAGAAAACTGTCCATTTCATCTTTCCTTCAATTTCATCCTTTGAATAACCAGTTAATGCCTCAAATTCAGCGTTTGTATATTCAATTGTCATGTCCTCTTCTATAACAATTATGGCTGTGCCAACATTTGAAAGTACGGCTTTTTGCTGTTCATAGAATTTTAAAATCTCTTCGTGCTGCTCATGTATTTTGTCAATATAATCTAAAAATCTATCTCTTGTTTTATTTATCAAGCTTCCGAGCATTTTTACAATTTCAATTGAAGAATCCTCTGATGCCCTGGCAGAGAAATCACCCTCCTGAAGCCTGTGTAGTACATCAAAGTGTTCGCAAACTCCTACTGCGAGTTCATGATTGAGATTGGTCAAATCTTCAATTTCTTGGGAGAGTTTATTAATGCTATTAATAAGTCTTTGAACAGCATATCTTTCTACTTTTATTTCAATTTTTTCCGATGTATCACCCTGAGCTATTTTTTCAATGACATTAGAACATAAATGCAAAACTTCACTAAGTCTTTGTCCATATTCACAAAAAAGATTTTTACACTCAAGAAAACCACCGTGTGGACAAGGTTGCTTTTCCATCGTCATATCCTTATTGTTACTTTCATGGTATTTTCATGCTTTTCTATATTAAGAATAGTTTTTCCAAGTTTGCTACACCAGGCTCTTATGTCCTTTTCAAAGGTAGGACAATCTGCAATTATTTCAATGATTTCATCTTTTTTTAAGGTAGGATACTGGGCACTAAGCTTTAAAATAGGGTATGGACACTTTAGCCCTCGGTAGTCAAAGAGTTTGTCTGCCAATTTTTTTCCTGTTCCTCCATGTCTTTAAATATTTTTTTATTAATCTTTAAAGCTTCTTGTGCTTCAGCAGGTTCCATTCTGTTTATTGCAAATCCTGCATGAACAAGCACATAGTCACCAATTTTAGGCTCCTCAGGCAAAAGCATGAGGCTTATCTGCTTTCTTAAGCCCATGACATCTACGGTAGCCATAGAACCATCAATTTCTATTATTTTTGATGGGACTGCAAGACACATTTGATCCCCCAACTTTCAAGAATTTTTAAGACTTCTTCAATTAATAAATTTAGTCTACCAGCTATTGTAGGTGTTAGGTCAAGTCCAAGATCTATGCTTTCTGGTTGAATGCCTACAAGTATTAATTCTTCAGGCATTATGTCCATCAGTCTTGCTACCTCCAACAAATCCTGCACTCCAACATGATGAACAGAGAGCTTTGTTTTAAGATAAGGCGGAATTTCCTCTCCCTTTAAAATTTTTATAAAACCGGGCTTTTCTTGAAAATTAACCACATCAATTAGCAAGATTTTTTTGTAATTTTCAATATATGGCAAAAGGTCAAGCCCAAGAGTTCCGCCATCTATTATTTCAATATTAGGTTGGAATGTATAATTATTCCTCAAAATTTCAGCTACCTTAGGGCCAACTCCTTCATCTTGCATTAAAATGTTACCAACACCAATCACACAAACTTTCATCATTTTCTCCAATTAAAAAGCCCTCCTAAAAAGGAGGGCTCATTTTTTATTTAGTCTATTTCAACTCTAAACTACTCCTCTTTAATCTCAATCATATGCATACCACATGCCATGCATGGGTCAAAGGAATGAATTGTTCTCAAAAGTTCAAGAGGCTGTTTTGAATCTGCAACTGGTGTATTAACAAGGGCTTCCTCAACAGGACCTCTTATGCCTTTATGGTCTCTTGGGGAGAGATTCCATGTTGATGGAACAACCATCTGATAGTTGGCAATCTTTTTATCTTTAATGACAATATAATGAGAAAGCGCACCACGAGGAGCATCATGCCAGCCCATTCCTTTTGCTTCTTTGGGCCATGTCTTTGGATCCCATTTCTCTGTATTGGCAATCTTGTAGTCACCATTTTTAATATTGGCTGCGAGCTCAGCTATAAAGGATTTTGTCTTATAAGCAGTCACTAAAGCAATTATTCCCCTTGCAGCAGTTCTTCCAAGTGTTGAGAACAAGGCTTCAGGACCAACTCCGAGCTTTTTCAACACCATATTTACTGCTTCTTTAACCTCAGTATGCCCTAAAGCGTAGGCAACTAGAACTCTTGCAAGAGGCCCTACTTCCATTGGAAGCTCTTCATATCTTGGTGCTTTACCCCAGCTGTATTTACCATCTACATTAAGATACTCATATGGTGGCTTTGGTCCTGTATAATTTGGAGTTGTCTCACCATCCCACGGATGAAGACCTACCTTATCTCCCTTTGAATAGGTGTAATATGAACGAGTGATGTATTCCATTATCTTTTTGTGGTCAACAGGATAAATCTCTTTAAGATTCTTGTTCTTTATAATTCCTGCTGGAAGCCAAAGTTTTCCATTGGCTTCAGGATATTCACCGCAGGCAAGGAAGTTAGAGTTTCCACCATAATTTGCCCAATCTTTATAGAATGAAGCAACAGCAAGAAGGTCTGGAATATAAACTTTTTCGACAAATTCAATAGCCATGTCAGCGTACTTATTAAGAGCTGCAATTGTTCCAGCATTAATTGCATTCTGACTGTCTGGGTCAATGGGTATTGCCATACCACCAACAAGGAATGTTTGTGGATGAGGATTCTTTGCTCCAAGTATTGCCATCATCTTAATGACTTCTTTCTGCCAATCAAGAGCTTCAAGATAATGGGCAACTGCAAGTAAATTAGCCTCCGGAGGAAGTTTCATTGCTGGGTGTCCCCAATAACCATTGCTGAATATTCCAAGCTGTCCTCTTTCTACAAATGCTTTAAGTTTGTCCTGTACGGCCTTGAAATATGTAGCAGAGTTATTATGCCATGAGGATATGCTCTTTGCAAGTTCTGATGTTTTTACAGGATCTGCCTTTAAGGCAGATACAACATCAACCCAGTCAAGGGCATGGAGATGATAAAAATGAATCACATGGTCTTGCACACATTGATTTGCCATAATGAGATTTCTAATAAGATCAGCATTTCGTGGAACCTTTATCTGCAAAGCATCCTCAACAGCCCTAACTGAAGCAATTGCATGGACAGTAGTACAAACACCGCATAGTCTTTGTACGAAGACCCATGCCTCTCTTGGATCTCTTCCCTTCATTATTACTTCTATTCCACGCCACATTGTACATGAGGAATAGGCATCCTTTACCTTTCCATTGGAAACTGTGGCTTCAACTCTTAAATGACCCTCTATTCTTGTTACTGGATCTATTACTAATCTTGCCATACATGCCCCCCTTATTTATTTTTTTTCTTCTTTCTTTGTTAAACCAGCTACTGCCATAGCACCAAGTCCAATCTTGGTTGCATTGGCAAAGAAGGTATCTTTATTTTCAACACCAGCATAAAATGGCGAATTGGCATCCCAGAATTTTGGCTCTGAACATGCAACACATGGATGACCTGCCATAACTGGCCAACTTGTTCCGTCATTCCATCTTATTGTTGGGCAGTTATGGTAAGTAAATGGACCTTTACAGCCTAATTCATAAAGACACCAACCAAGTCTGTGTCCCTTATCGCCCCAAGTCTTTGCAAACTCTCCTGTGTCAAAATGGCCTCTTCTTTCGCAATTATCATGAATGAGAATTCCATAAGCAAACAAAGGTCTTCCAAATCTGTCTGTCTTTGGAAGTTTGCCAAAAGTGAGATAGTAAACTACAGTGGCTGTAAAGTTTTCAACATTAAATGGACATCCAGAAAGATTTATTACTGGCTTATCTTTAATGATATCCTTAACACCAACAGCTCCAGTTGGATTTGGTTTTGCTGCAGGAATTCCTCCATATGTGGCACATGTTCCCACTGCAATAATTGCAGCCGCATCCTTTGCAGCTTCTTTGAGAATATCTATTGCTGCTCTTCCACCAATACAACAATAGAGTCCTCCATCCTTAGTTGGGATAGAACCTTCAACAACTAAAAGATATTTACCCTTATATTTGTGAATCGCATCATGGAGAGATTTTTCTGCCTGATGACCTGCTGCTGCCATAATGGTCTCATGATATTCAAGGGATACTACATCAAGAACAAGCTGTCCGATTGTTGGTTTTGTTGCCCTCAATGCACTTTCGCTGCAGCCTGTGCAGTCTTGAAAGTGCAGCCAGACAACAACTGGCTTTTGTTTTTTCTCCATCGCCTCTGCAATCTGTGGAACATATGAGGAGGAAAGACCTAAAACTGCGGCGGTAGTAGCACAGAACTTCAAAAAGTCTCTTCTTGAGACCCCACGCCTTACTAATCCTTCATGGATTGTTTCCCTTTCCATACAGCCCCCCTGCAAATTTTTTTTCTTTTTTGTTAATTTATAATACAAAAATTTTTATAATTTGTCAATAGAAATTTTGACCCCAAAAAAAGAGACATAAACTTGTCACTGCAAGCCCCCTGTTGCGTGCGGAAGCGTTCAATCCACCATATTGTCACTGCGAGCCCCTCAATGAGGCGAAGCAATCTCTAATTGGTGATTGGTGACTGGTGAACACCTCTCCGACATTGCGAGGGTGTGCCAGCGCCCGAAGCAATTTCGCCTTTGTGTCAAAAGAAAAGATATTGACAAAACTATTTTTATTTTATATCATTTAAAAAAAGGCTTTAACAGGAGGGCAGTATGTCATATCAAGCAAAAGATTATTCAAAGTTAATAGGAATGCAAGGATTTAGTGAGACTCTTTTAAAAAATCACTTCACTCTTTATCAGGGATATGTGACAAATACGAATAAGTTGATTGAAATTCTTGAAGCAATGCTTAAAGATGGAAAAGCAGGAACTCCTGAGTTTGCAGAACTTAAAAGAAGGCTTGGTTGGGAGTGGAATGGCATGAGACTTCATGAATACTATTTTGAAAATCTTGGTGGAGACGGAGTTTTTTCAAAGGATGGAAAACTTGCCAAACTTATTGATGAGAACTTTGGAAGCTTTGAAAACTGGATGAAAGATTTTAAATCTGTGGGCACAATGAGAGGGATTGGATGGGTAATCCTTTACCAAGACACTTTAACAGGAAAACTCTTTAATTTCTGGATTAATGAGCACGATGTAGGACATCCTGCTGGATGTAATCCTCTTCTTATCATGGATGTTTTTGAACATGCATTCATGCTTGACTATGGACTTAAAAGAGCAGACTACATTGAAGCTTTCTTCAAAAACATTAATTGGCAAGAAGTAGAAAAAAGAATAAAATAGGAGGAATCTTTATGGCTTACACAATTGATGATTTAAAGAACAAAATTAGCGAGATGTATCCTGAAATTAAAGAACATGGATTCAATCTAACTGTTTACTACAGTGAAGAAAAACAGGCTTATGTAATAAGGATTCAAAAGGGCACGTCTGAGCTAATAACTTATCTTGATAAAAAAGATGCTGACGATTGCATGAACAATATAAAATGCGTACATCTTGGACTGCAGGTCGCACAGTTTATAAAAAATATTGTTGAAAAAGAAAGATTTGAAAGGGAAAAACCAGAAACTGTCTCTGTTGTCAAATACCAAGAAATTAAGGCAGAACTTGACAGTGAAGGATATCTCAAAAACTTTGATGCTTGGAATGAAGATGTTGCTCAGCTTATAGCAGAAAGAGAAGGAATTGGACCTTTAACAAAGGAAAAACTGGACATTTTGAAATTTATAAGAGAATACTATAAAACATATAACTTTTTCCCAATTCTGAATGCAGTATGCAAATATGTAAATCAGCCAAAAAATTGCATATCTGAAAAAATGATTGACCCTCTTGTTGCATGGAAACTTGCTGGACTTCCTAAACCAGATGAAACAGTTGTAAACATTGTAAAACACGGCGTTACTCCAACATAATGGATTATTCAATAAAAATAGGTGGAGAGGCAGGGCAAGGGATTCAGACAATAGGCGGAACCCTTGCCCACATATTTGCCAGAGCTGGATATTATGTATTCAGCCATCAGGATTATGAATCCCGAATAAGAGGCGGGCATAACTTTTATCAAATAAGAATTTCTGACAGACCAGTAATAGCGCCAAAAAGAGAAATCCACATTCTCGTTGCCTTTGACTCTGAAAGCATTATCTTGCATGAAAAAGAACTAAGTCAAAATGGTCAAGTTCTTTATGATTCTACATTCCTTAAGCAGAAATTTGACAAACCTCATTTCGTTGACATACCTCTCTTTGAGCTTGCTATGACCTATGGCGGAAGCAAGATAATGGCAAACACTGTTGCAACAGGCGCTGTCATAGGAATGCTTGGAATGAAACCGGACATAATGTATGAACTGATTAAGGAGGCTTTTAAGAAAAAGGGGCAAGATGTTATTGAGGCAAACATAAAATCTGCAAAGGCAGGTTATGAATATGCAAAGGAAAAATGCCTTACATGTTCATTTATGGTTTCAGAGTTTAGCTCTCCAAAAATGGTAATTTCTGGAAACGAAGCAATTGGAGCTGGTGCAATAGCATCGGGATTAAAGTTTTATTCTGCCTATCCAATGACTCCTTCCACTGGAATTTTAAACTTCGTATCAGAAAATGCAAGAGAATTTGGCATAGTTGTTGAACAGGCAGAAGATGAGATTGCTGCAATCAATATGGCAATTGGTGCATCTTTCGCCGGAGTAAGAGCAATGACAGGCACTTCTGGTGGAGGCTTTGCTTTAATGGTAGAATCTGTCTCCCTTGCAGGAATGACAGAGACACCGCTTGTAATTGCCCTTGCCCAAAGACCTGGTCCTGCAACTGGACTTCCTACAAGAACAGAGCAGGCTGACCTTTTATTTGCCCTCTTTGCAGGACATGGAGAGTTCCCAAGAGTTCTTTTTGCACCAGGTACGCCTGAACAAGCATTTCATCTCACAAACAAAGCCTTTGACATGGCAGAAAAATATCAGGTAACAGCCATAATTCTTACTGACCAGTATCTTGCTGATTCTCAGTTTAGTTATGAAGGCTTTGATTTGAAAAAACTGGTATATAAAAATTACAGATTGGGGCAATCTGAACTTAATGCTCTTTTCTCATACAAACGCCATACCTTGACTGAAACAGGCATATCTCAGCTTGCAATTCCTGGAAAGTCAAAGCATCTTGTTGTAACTGACAGTGATGAACATGATGAAGAAGGTCATCTTATTGAAGATGCTGAGACAAGAGTGAAAATGGTTGAAAAAAGGCTTTTTAAAAAGCTTCCTCTTATAAAAAAAGAGATTTCTCCGCCCCTGCTTTACGGAGACATAAAACCTGATGTTTTACTAATATGCTGGGGTTCAATGTATGGAATACTGAAGGAAGTTGTTGATGAGCTCTCTGGGAACAAAAAAATTGCAATGCTTCATTTTAGTGAGCTATATCCATTTCCTGAAGAGCAAAGTTGGCTTGAAATTATTAAAAATACACCAATTGTAATTAACATTGAACAGAATGCAACAAGTCAGTTTTCAAAGCTTCTTAGGATAGAAACAGGACTGGAGATTAAAAAACACATAAATAGATATGATGGAAGACCCTTTACTGTTGATGAACTTAAGGAGAGAGTCTATGCCTACATTTGATGATTTTAGGGGACTTAAACCTGCATGGTGTCCAGGATGTGGAAATTTTTTAATTCTTAAAGCATTCAATCTTGCAATGGTTGAACTTGGAATAAATCCACATGAGATTGTTGTGGTATCTGGAATTGGACAAGCTGGCAAATTTCCCCATTATACAAGATGCAATACCTTTAATGGACTTCACGGTAGAACTCTTCCAGTAGCTACTGGAGTAAAGCTCGCAAATCACTCTCTTAAGGTCATTGCTGTAGCCGGTGACGGAGACTGCTATGGTGAAGGAGGAAATCATCTGCTTCATGCAATAAGAAGAAACATTGATGTAAAATTATTTGTCCATGACAATCAAATCTATGGATTAACAAAGGGACAAGCATCTCCAACATCTAATAGAGGAATGGTAACAAAAACACAGCCCTTTGGAGTGTTATCTGAATCTCTTAATCCTATTGCCCTCGCAATTGCCCTTGATTGCAGCTTTGTTGCAAGGGGTTTTGCTGGCGATATTGAACATTTAAAGGAACTTATGAAACAGGCTATAACACACAAAGGCTTTGCACTTTTAGATATACTTCAGCCTTGTGTATCATTCAATAAAATTAACACCTTTGAATGGTACAAGCAAAGGGTTTATTATCTGGATGCAGATTATGATTTATCAGACAGAATTAAAGCCTTTGAAAAATCTTTGCAGTGGGGCGATAGAATACCTATTGGAGTTTTTTACAAAAAGGAAAAACCAACTCTTGAGGAGCAAATTCCAGTTATTAGAGAAATTCCACTTGTGGATCAGAAATTTGAGATTAACAAAATTCAAGAGTTGATGCAAAAGTTTTATTAAACAGCGTTAATTATTCTTAAGATTTCTCTTATTCCTTTCTCTGCGAGGGATACAAGCTGCAAAAGATTTTCCTTTGAGAATGGCATAATCTCTGCTGTTCCCTGTATTTCTATGAATTTTCCGCTACCTGTCATCACTACATTCATATCAACCTCTGCCTGTGAGTCTTCGGCATAACACAGGTCAAGTCTTGGCTCTCCGCTTACTATTCCAACACTTATAGCAGCTAAAGTGTCCTTTATTGGATTTTCTGAAATCATTCCAGCCTGCATTGCCTTATTTATAGCTTCCCTTAATGCAATAAATCCACCAGTAATTGATGCGGTGCGTGTTCCTCCGTCTGCTTCTATAACATCGCAGTCAATCCATATGGTTCTCTCGCCAATTTTTTCAAGGTCAACTACTGCCCGTAATGCCCTTCCAATTAATCTCTGAATTTCATGTGTTCGTCCACCTACTCTGCCAGCTGTTGACTCCCTAAGCATTCTCACAGGAGTTGAACGGGGAAGCATTGAATATTCTGCTGTTACCCAACCTCTTTTCTGATCTTTTAAAAAGGGTGGTACTTTGTTTTCAATGGATGCAGTGCATATTACCCTTGTATTTCCAAGTTCAATTAGGACTGAACCATCGGCATTTTTGATAAAATCCTTTGTAATCTTTATGGGTCTTATCTCATCATTTTTTCTTCCATCAGCTCTCATTTCTCCTCCTTAAGGGTTACTCTTTGGATTTCATTAATCTTATTATTTAAGAATATTTCTGCAATTTTTTTAAATCTCTCTGGGTCATCAGTTACATAAAATTTAATTGAACTACTTTTATTTAAGGTATTCAAAAGTTCCTTTTCAGTTAATATATCCTTAACTGTTCTTGCAACCTCTTCTGCTGAATCAACAAGTTTTATTTCTTTCATGTATTTATGAATTGAATTCTTAAGCAGTGGATAATGAGTGCATCCGAGAATCAAAGTATCAATACTGCTTTCCTTAAGCTCCTTGAGATATCTTTCAATCACAAGGTCTGCTATAGGACCTTCAAGTATACCCTCCTCAACAAGAGGAACAAAAAGAGGGCATGGCTTTGATAGAACTTCAAATGATGGATTATATTCCTTGATTTTTTTTTCATAGGCTCCGCTTCTTACAGTAGCTTCAGTTCCTATTACACCAATTTTTCCATTCTTCGTAGCCTTAAGTGCTGCCCGAACTCCAGGATCAATTACTCCTATCACTGGTATAGCAAGCTGTTTTTCAAGGCTATTAAGACTTACTGATGAGGATGTATTGCAAGCAACTACTAACATTTTTATTCCTATTTTATACAAAAAATTTGCACACTCAACAGAATATCTAATAACTGTCTCAGAGGATCTTATTCCATAAGGTACTCTTGCTGTGTCTCCAAGATATATTATATCTTCATTTGGAAGAAGCTTTGAGACTTCCTTTAAAACAGTTAAACCTCCTACTCCCGAATCAAAAATACCAATTGGTCTTTTATTCATTTCTCCTCCAATGCAATTTTTAATGATTTTTCAATTGAGAAATGTCCAGACAAGCTCTCTATTTCTTTTCCTTCAATTAATATTTTCATGTCTTGTATCCACGGAAAATTTTCTTTTAGCGTTATATAAAGCGACTTAAGCAGCTCATATTCCTCATAGGCATCAGACTGATTAATAAAGTTTCTGGATAAATTCAAGTAAATTGTATTTTCCTTGTCTCTGAATACTTCCAATACTCTTGTAGTATTCAATGGAGATGGAAGTTGTTTGATGTAAACTTCCAAGAGTTTTTCAAGCAACTGGATCTCATTTTTTTCCATTTCTAAAAATACATGCTCTAATTTTGAATTGGGCAGATATATTTTAAAGGCAGGCAATTGCTCATTTGTTTGACTTTTTACATCATTGTCATTTTTACCCTTGTTAAAATAGAAAAGAACAGAAAAAGCTCCTGCAGAGGCTAAGACAAATATTATTATTCCAATTAATATCCACTTTTTGTTCATTTTGCTTTTTTCTTTTCTTTAAGAGTAAGCTCTATTGCCTGAACAAAGGTGTCAATTATTTTTTCTGTATATTTTTTATCAGCTGTCAAGGTTCTTTTGGGAATTTCTATCATTAAAGCAGGTGAACGAGCCTCCTTAAGAATTGTCACAGGCAATTTTTCAGCATATATGGGCTCTGAAAATTTTTCACTTATTTTTGTCGTAAAACTCTTAACTGCTGTGTTTTCTATAAAAAAAACTTTTGAAGGGTCATCTTTGATAAGATTTTTCTTAATTGAAGAAGCATAAACCGTAAATTGCTCTTTATTTGACACATGTATGCTTATCAATATATATGGTTTCAAATCACTCTCTATTTTTATCCTTTTTTCTATGGCGATGTCATCATCTGTTGCTCTTGTCAATGAGACCTTAATTCCTTTCTGAGTTAGCCTTGTTGCAGTTTCCTTAGATATATATAAAGCAATGTCTTTTTCATTGGATTCTTTAAACTGCAAACCTGTGTCTTTCCCACCATGACCAGCATCAAGTAATACAACAGTCTTTGAGACTTTTTCTTCTTTCAAAATCTCATCAAAAAAAGCATCCACAATTAATCTTGGTGGATTATCAAGTCTGAAGACCTTGATTTCTTTTACTCCTGTTGTTTTTATAATTAAAATCTTGTCCTTTTTCTCTGTTTGAATTCCATTTATGTTATCTTTATCAGACAAAGTTTTTCCTTCAAATTCAAAATCAAACGCCAGTGGAAAAAAAAGTTTTATTATTCCGTCATTTGAACCATCATTTACAAGCTTTGCATTGATTGATTTAGTTGTTTCAATATCATCACATGTGAAGACAAATCTGTAAAAATCCTTATGTTTCCCGAATTTTAAATATATTTTTTTGCTCTCTTCCTGCGCATGTGCTGGCAGAGATATGAAAAACACGAATAAAATAATAACTATTTTTTTAATCATTTGGCTTTGGTGTTCTTAAAAATTTTATACCTGTCCAAATAATAATCAACGCAAATATTACCCTTAGATTCGCTTCTGAAAGTGCATGGGCAATATTTGAACCGATATATGTTCCACCAATGATTCCTATAACCAACCCTGGCAACAAACCTCTTATAACATTTCCGAGTTTCAAATGCGTATAAGCTCCCATTGCGCCTGCAGGCACCATACATAAAAGCGATGTTCCTTGTGCAATATGTTGCCCGTAATTTAATATTAAAACAAGTGCTGGAACCATTACAGTGCCTCCACCTATTCCCATCATACCAGCAAGAAATCCTGCAAAAAATCCAACTACAAGAAGCGTTAAAATTTTATATGCACCGCTAAGTTCAAAATGATGCATATTCATTAAATATGGTTTTGCTATCATTAATATTGCTGCAAATATTAAAAATCCGCCGAATGCTCTTTTTAATTTCCATTCAGGCAAGCTGTGGGCAAATTTAGCACCAGCCCTTGCAGTAAAAATGGCTGTTATTGCAAGAATAATAGATGCAACGACATCTACTGTGCCCTTCATGCCATACGTAATAGCTCCTGTTATACCAGTGAAAACAAGGGCAAAAAGACTTGTTCCATGAGCTTTATGTTGGGTAATCTTTAGAACAGATACCATAAGCGGAATCATAACCACACCACCACCAAGTCCAACAAGTCCCCCAAAACAGCCTGCTACAATACCTATCCAAAGTGAATGAAAAAAAGTACTCTTTTCCATTTTGCTTACCAAATCAAAACAGATTAATTTAAACCTAAATCAGACTTTAATGTAAAAAATAATTACTTTTTTTGATGAAGCTCAAAGGCTTTTTTAGATGCCTCAGCTGCTATTTGAGCCTTACGGGCAGCATCTTCTGCACTCATCCTTGCAGCCTGAGCTTCCCTTACTGCATCCTCTGATTTTTTCAAAGCATCCTGAGCAGTCTTTTTGGTAGAAGCCATATCCGCCTTTAAATTTGATATTTCTTTGTTCATGCTGTCCTGCTGTTTTTCCATTCTGTCAAGCTGTTTTTCAATTCTTTCAAGTTTTAAGTTAATCGGATCAATCTGTTCCTTTACATACTCCTTTGTTGCGCATCCACCTAAAAGCATAAAAGTTACTCCGGCTATGGCTAAAAAATTTTTCATGTCTACACCTCCGATTAAATGACTACTTTGTTTATTATAAACATTCCGCAAAATTAAATCAAAAATAATATGCGTAAATTGGGAGATTTTATATAAAACTTTAATTAGACTTTTATTCAGAGCAAAGCGGTTCCAAAGCAGTCTCTCATTAGTTGATGGTGGCTGGTGGATGGTAATTGGTGAATTT
>FWWM01008558.1_pt1 | contig 19552 bp, 15 predicted proteins | sample 2228351 | NCBI WGS metagenome assembly FWWM01 (sample SAMEA103939774, study PRJEB20133) | metagenome
GGCCGATGCCGAAGAGGCTGCCGCACGAGACGTGGGTGGTCGAGACCGGCAGTCCGAATCGGGAGGCGCAGCCGACGAGCAGCGCCGTGACCAGGTTAGCGCTCAGCCCCTGCACCGGGTCCATCGGAGTTATCCTCTCGGACATGGTGCGCGCCACCCGCATCGCGCCCAAAATCCCCCCCGCCGCCATGGCCAGGGCCACGAACAGGAAATTGAGACCGTGCGATCCGATCCCCGCCAGCGCGAGCGCGGCGATCTTCGGCGTATCGTTTAAACCCCGGGCAAAGCTCATGGCACCGGCCGAGAGCCAGTGCAGCCCGTCGGTGAAGTTGATCCTGACCGATCCCTCGAGCGTCGCGCATTTCTCTTTTCTATCGATAATGATCCTGAAGCCGCTCAAGGCCGTCTCTCTGGCCGCCAGCCCCGGCGAGACGCAGATCGCTTCGGACTCCTCCAGGCAGAGGCAAGCGCCCGAGCCGCCGAAGAAACGCGAGGCGGGCCTGAAGATGACGAGCGTCAGCAGCAGCGAAGCGAGCGGACTGAAGAGCAGCGGCCAGATGATCCTGCTGCCGAGCGCCGCCAGGTCGAGCTGCTCGAGGCCGACGGCCGCCAGGCCACATCCGACCAGGGCGCCGGCAATGGCGTGCGTGGTCGAAATCGGCGCACCGATTTTAGAGGCAAATCCGACCGTCGCTCCGGCACCGAGAGCAACGGAGGGAAGGAAGAGCGGATCGGCCGCAGCTGAACCTGCTATTATCCCTCGGCCGCTGAAGGTCTCGAGCAGGCCGTTCGAGGCCCATAGGGCGGCCAGCGAGCCGAGGAAGGTGAAGAAGCTCCCCCAGATGATGGCAGCGCGATAGCTGGCCATGTGGCTGCCGCGCAGCGTCGCCACCCCTTTGAAGTTGTCGTTGCTGCCGTTGACATAGCTCAAGAGCAGGACCGCCGCTATCGCCAGAAGGACCATTCAACTTCTCCGCGAACAAGCTACTTCAATAACACAAGTATTTATCATCTCTCTGTCGGAGATTCAACAAAATAGCGGCGGGAACCAGGACCGAAAAGGGTCCGTCTCAAGGGCATGAGACAGTCTGTTTTGTCAAGGCTTGCATTTTGCATTCAAGCGATGTAGTGTAAACCTCAATCGCTATGGATACACGAGAATTCGACGGGATGATACGGGCCGTTCAGGAGTTGAAGGCCAACCCGGCGCGCCGGGCTTCCGAGATAGCGCGCTCTTGCAGCGTGAGCCGGGCGACTTTTTACCGGCGGCTCGACCAGGCGGCAAAGCTCCTCGGTTTTCGCGCCCGTTACGATCGAAGGAGCGGTACCTTCCGTATCGTCGAGGGGCATTTCGGGCCGGTGTTTTCGCTCTCTCCGCTCGAGGTATTCAGCCTGATCATGGCGGCGCGGCATTTATCGGTGGCCGGCGACCACACGGTAGTTTTCGACGCCATTACCGCGGTCAGGCGGATTGCCGCGACCGGGCCGAAATCGCTCAGGTATTTTTTCGATTACCTGTTGAGCGACCTGGTGCTCGAGAAGAGCTACTGCTGTTCCCCGGAGGTCCTCGAGCCGTTGCACCGCGCCGTTGAGCGGCGCGGTCAGGTAAGGATCGAGTACCACGACATTTCGGCAGGAGTTACGCCCAAGGTTTTCACAGTTGATCCTTATCATATACTCTTCAAGTGGCGCGCCCTTTATCTTGACGGCTACTGTCACGAGACCAGCGATTTTCGCATGTTTCGCGTAAGCCGCATTCGCAAAGTCGAGGTCACACCCTTGAAAGGAGTAAAGCAAAAGGAGGGCTACTGCTTCGCGCGCCGTCACGGCAATTCTTTTCGCGTCTTCGTATCGGAGAACGATCCGGTCGAGGTGCGGGTGCGGTTCAGCCCGCGGGTTGCGCCGATGATTATGGAATCGTTCTGGCATCCATCCGAGCGCAAGGAGCCGCTGCCGACGGGCGGGTGCGTGCTGAGCGTGAGGGTGAGCCATCCGCCCGAGGTGGTGTGGTGGGCGCTGCAGTGGGGGGCTGACGCCGAGGTCCTATCGCCTCCTGAGATGCGGGAGTACGCCGCCAGGACCATAAAAGAGATGGCAAAGATTTACGAGAGGGACAGGTAGGAGATGGCTGGGGCGAAAGCACGCAAGCTCGGTCCGGCCGAGCTGCAAAAAAGAAAACTTACCAGGGCGCTGCAAGACCTGGGTTCGCAGCTAAAGCGGCTGGGCGCCAAGCGGATACTCATCTTCGGCTCGCTCGCGCGCAATGAGGTGAGAGAGGACAGCGACATCGACCTCGTGGTGGTGATGGAAAGCGCCGAGCGGAACCCGGTAAAGCGGCTGGCTAAGCTTTACAGCCAAAGTGAGCTTGATGAGGCTTTCGACCTGAGGATCTACACGCCCGAGGAATTCGGGCGCGCTAAAGGCGGGAGTTTTCTCAGCGAGGTGTTAAAGGAGGCGGTCGAGCTTTATGACGAAAGCCGAGAAAGAGGCTAGAAGGTGGCTCAAGCAGGCCGAGGAGGATTTTAAGAACGCCAAAGTCATTTTCAAGGCGGGAGGATGGTACATGGTCTGCTTCCTGGCCCATCAGGTGGTGGAAAAGGCCCTGAAAGCTTTTCTCTACTTTCAAGGCGCGGTGAAGGTTTTAGGCCACTCTGTGCTCAAGCTGCTCGATAAGGTCATAGAATACGACGCTGCTTTCAAAGCCTTAAGAAAGGAGGTAAAGCCTTTAGAGGGTTATTACGTGGAGACGCGCTATCTTAATGCCCTATCAGAAGAGTACATTCCGGCCGAATTCTTCGAGCGAGAAGAGGCCGAATCAGCTATGGCCGTGGCAGAGAAGGTTTTGGGCTTAGTTAAAGCGAGGGCGGGGGAGGCGCAAGGAAAAATTTGAATGTCGCCCTAAAGATACGAGATGTCTCGAAGCGAATCTATTATGTTGAATAATCGCTTCACGTTAACGGTGGACGGTATATCCCACGCGGTGGTTACGAGCAGAGGCTTGTACGACTTGATCGTCTGGCGGATTGTCGGCAGCGGATCTTCGCATTTCGATTCGTCCGACTCGAACATTTCCAGAGGGAGAGCCAGGCCGAGCTTAGCCCTCTTGCTCTCAGTCATCTCGCGCAAAAGCCTTAAGTCTGAGAGGGTCGGACACAGGACGCACTCCCACTCCCTGTCCAATAGACTATCTTTGTTTTTTAAAAGCGAGCCGCTGTTTCTTACGAGAAGAACCGGAAGCGATTCATAAAACCTCGCTATATTACAAACCGGGCTGAGCAGCGATCGCCACCAATCGAAGAACTCAAGGGAAAACCGCGGCAAATCATCTTCAACTACAAATAAGACATCCGCGCCGGCCTCGACGAATTTGGTCGAGATCATGAGGGTCACCTCGGCGGCAGATTCGACCAAGGGGAGAGGGAAGCTAGTGGCCGAGACCGTTTGACTGTCGGAGGGATCTAGCCCCGAGAGTTTGGAAGAGAGGGACAAAGGGCCGGCTACGGAGGCCATGAGGGCCGCCTCCCCCCTCAACATGAGTTTGAGCCTTCGAACCGCGTCGATGGCGATTTCGATTCGCCCCCTTTTCTTCAATTCATCCCAGGTAACGTTGCACCTGCTATGCTCTTTCCCGGCAAAGGGCCGCTCGACTATTTGCGGCAACCCATCCCGCTTTCCCGGTTCGAGCTTGCATCCGAGGGCTTCGGCCTCGAGGTAGGGATCGAAATAGCAAGCGATGCCATCGCAACGGAGAAAGTTATGTATCCGTCTCAGCGCATTGGCTATCTTGGTCGGGTTCGAAAGGTAATCGAGATAAGGGACGCTTTCCAACTTCGAGCCGAGCGAAAAGATTATCGGCAGGAGAAGGGGGCGCTCAGGCGCTTCCCCTCTCGCCAGCGCCTTTACCGCTTGTTGCGGAGTTTGATTCCAGGTCATCGGTTACGGCCTGTGCACGACAAAATTCGGCTTGGCATCGGGCCAGGAGCCGTACCATTGAAGTATCTCTTCAGGCGGGCTCTTTTTGCTCCACTCCTTTTGGAACTCGTCGAAGGGCCGGCCGCGGTCGAGGCGGGCCCTCCTTTCAGCCTGCCTTAACCGCTCGGTTTCGGCGACATCCACCACGCGCCTTTCGGGATCGTAGGCCACCTTGTAAATGTTTCGCGCCGTCCAATCAGAGATGACGTTTTTCCTCAAGTCCTCCAAGACCAGTTCGGGGTCCCGCTCCAACGGGTCGCCGTAACCAGGACCGCCGCCGCTGAAGCCGAATATTAGATCCCCCTCCTTGTAGATTTTCGGCGTCCTGGCAATCAACTCGCACTTCCACTCCCCACCGATCGCCTGGCCCTCGATTATCGCGTGATGGTCGAGGATCAGATCCTTATCTCCTACCTGCATCTTCCCAAGCAGGTCCGATCGCACAACGCTTATGCCCGGGATTGGCGTTGAAGCGTAGCCGCCGAAGAGCGGCTGGGCCAGCGGCACCTTGCTTCCATTCCCCATACAGAGGGAGATCATTTGCGGGACCTTGTGGATCATCCAGAGCTGCACGGCGCCCGAGCCGCCTCTGTTTTTGCCGTGTCCGCACGAATCCTTCCAATGCTGGGACAGCACCACGGTGAGCGGGAGCTCGCTTTCCACCTGCTCGCAGTCGGGGGCGCGACCGAAGGCGCACCAGGCGAAACCGTAGGCATCCATGCCATCGCTCGCCGCCCGTCCGCCCTGTCCCTGGGTATTGAGCGAAAACGAGAGGATATCCGAAACAGAGAGCCCCCACTGCGAGAGCCCGCTGCATATCTGCGCCGAGTGCTGGCTGCCCGGGGACGCCGCGCATTGAGACCACATGTCTCTAACACAGAACATCATCTTGGCGAAACAACTGTGCGCGGCGCAGCGCGCCTGCATCCCTATGTAGACGCAACAGCTCGTGGCGGCCAGCGGGCCGGGATTTAAGATTATCCCGTCAGGGAAGACGAAGTCGATGGGGGCGAAAGTGGCGCTGCAAATGGGCAGATCGTGGAACACATATTCGTACATGAAATTAGCGATGTGGCCGACGACGGCTTGAGCATGCACGTTGTAAGACGATGGGTTCTCCGGCGACGTACCTGTAAAATCAAATATCAGACGGTCGCCGCTTTTCGTGACAGTAAGAGCGCAAGAGCGAACCAGGGCCGGCGTCCAACCTATGGCGTCATTGAACACCACCACCCGGAACCTTCCGTCCGGAAGCGACCTGATCTTTTGCCTGGCGCCGTTCTCGGCAACCGCTATCATTTTACGCAACAGCCCGACTACGAACTCGTGCCCCCTCTTTTCCACCAGCTCGAGCAGCCTGACCCGAACCCGGTCGGCCGTGGTGCAGCGCGCGCGCAGGTCGGAGATGAACATCGCCGGGGCGCGCAGGCCGTACACCGAATACAACTCCAGGAAATCGTTCCTGAGCTTAAAATTTTCGCCGATCTTTATCGGCGGCATGTTGAGTCCCTCTTCGAAACGAGAGCGAGCACTCACCGGCATCCCGCCCGGCTCTATAGCGCCGGTCTCCGTCGTGTGCACCGCCGCGGAGACCCAGGCCAGCAGCTTCCCCCGATGGAAAACAGGCATAATGGCGACCTGATCGGGATTGTGGATCCCGCCGTAAAGCGCATCGTTCGTATACCAGATGTCGCCGTCGTTGATTCCCGGGTTCTCCCTATAATATTTGAGGATGTACTTTATTATGATCGGCTGTATTATTGCATGCAGATAGGTGCCGCAAGAGGCATTGACCAGGTCGCCGCTCGCGGTGAAGATCGCCACCATGGAATCCCCCGAGACGCCGAAGTAGCTGCGCGATGATCTGATAAATACCTCCATCGCCTCGTCCAGGATGTCGTTCGTTGCCTGATGCCCGATCTCGTAGTCGCCAGGTCGAAGCGATTCCAGGCATTCCAGCTCGTGCTCGGTAGCCGGGGCAGGCTTGAGCCACTCCAGCTTCTCCGATAGCGTCGGTATCGGCATAGTAAAAACTCCTTAGTTTGTGTCAAACATCCGTCGAGTCTATTCCAGAACCCCAAGGCCGTGTTCGTCTATCGAGAACCTCATGGTCGGCGGGACGACCATGGTCGTATATTCGGCCTCGACGATCGCAGGCCCTTCGATCACATGGCCGGGGCGCAGTTGCTCGAACAGATAAACCGGGGTGTTCTTGAAATCCTTTTCCTCCGGCCAGTAGACTGGCCTTCTGCCTCTCAGCGCCGCGCTCGGGTCGCTCCCCTCCAGCCGCAACTTGGATAAAGCGAATTTCTGCGTCGGGACAACCGCCTTCAGGATGAAGCTATCTATGAAAACTCCCCCATCGGGGTTCACAACAAATGGGCTGAACGACTCGCTGAATTCCCGTTCGAAGGAGTCGCAAACGGCCCTGACATCCTCATCGCTTGCCAGGAAAAGCCGCGGGGATAGGGTCCTTTTTACGTGAAATTGCCCGCCATATAACATATCGAGTTCCAGGTTGAACAGGGCTTTGTTCGGATCTATCCCCTCGCCCGACAGGTCTTTCCTGGCCTTTTCGATCAACGACTCGACCGCTTTGTTAAAAGCATCATATTCCTGGCAGAGCATGCGAGTTCCCGGCTCCATGAGCGTGATCTTCTTAGATAACTCGTAGACGTGCATGATATCCATGGTAGATGATCCCAGCGCGCAGAAGACCGGCGAAAACGGGAAGACGATGGCTTTGGCGATATCCGATTTGTAGCCAGCGGCATGGGTTGGCCCGGCGCCGCCAGCAACGAACAGGATGAACTCATCCGGGCTGTAGCCGCGCAGATGGACCTCCTTTCTCAGGGCCGAGGCCATATTGCTATCGACGATCCTCCTGATCAGCTCGGCAGCCTCTTCGACCTCGATGCCCAGCGGGTCGGCGATTTTATCTTTTATCGCCCGCACCGCTTTGCTTTTATTCAGCCTCATCCTCCCGCCGTAGTAAAAATCGGGATTAATGTAGCCCAAAACCACATCCGCATCTGTAACCGTCGGCTCGGTCCCGCCCAGGTTGTAGCAGGCCGGCCCGGGCAACGAGCCTGCGCTCTGCGGCCCGACCTGCAACCGGTTTCCAAGAAGCTTATTTATTCGCGCGATGGAGCCGCCGCCGGCTCCGATAGATAGGGTCTGGATCATGGTGATCCCGACCATCCAACGATCGATGATCGGGCGGAACTCGTAACTGCGCACGCTTTCCTTGACTATGAGCCCGATATCGAAGCTGGTGCCGCCCATATCGGTGGCCACCACGTTCTTGTGTCCCAGTTGCTTTGCGATATGATAGGCGCCCATCAGGCCGGAAACCGGGCCGCTGTTGTAGGTCCGGCTCGCCGTTGTCTTAAATACCTCGGCAGTACCGCCCGAGTTCTGGATCATCATAAATGACTTCTTGTACCCGCGTTCGCGAAGTTTATCCCACATCGCCGAGAGTTCTATCTGCATCGATCGGTGCAGGTAAGCGTCCAGAATGGCTGCCATGGTCCTCTCGTACTCTCCAACTTTTCCCACCACCTGGCTAGCAAGCACCACGGGCATATAGCCGATATGGTATTCCTTGTATTCATCGCGAATGATCTCTTTTACCCTTTTCTCGTGGGCCGGGTTTAAAAATCCCCAGAGCAGCGATACCACAAACCCGCGCGCCCCTTTATTGACTAGAGATCTTACCTTCTCCCTGACGTCATCCTCATCGAGCGGCCTGATGATGCGTCCCCTGGAATCTATCCGCTCTTTAACTCCGACGATCATATCGCGGGTAATAAGAGGATCCGGCTTTTTCTGAACAGCCAGGTTTCTTCGCTCTGCCACCCTGGTGCCGTCAATCCACTGCGCTCCCCGCCCGATCAGTATGGCATCCTCGTGCCCTTCGGTAGTTATCAGGGCGAGCCTCGGCCCCTTTCTCTCTATGAGGCGATTCATGGCTATGGTCGTCGAGTATCTAACGATATCGATCCCGGGCAAGAGCTCTTCAAAACTGAGGCCCAAGGCCGATGCCCCCTCCTCGATCACCCGCGAAAAGCAGACCGACAGATCATAGGGGGTCGTCGGCACTTTTTTGATGATGGTTCTATCTCCGTATTTAAGGACCAGGTCTGTAAAGGTGCCGCCGACATCGATATCGATGCAGTTCATCCTGCAACCTCCAGCCTGCCGTCCCGGACCAGCAGCTCCCCTCGCTTTATTCTAGACTTCAACCGCTCGACGTCTATCTCTATGTCCCAGGTTATCGGGTGTCCGGGCGGCAGATATTCGGTCTCGATCTGGGTCCCGCACTGGGGGCAGTAGAACTCGACGATCCTTATCCATTCCGGGTCCGGCGCAAAGCTGAATTGGCCCGGGATCAGAGGCCGGTGAATCTCACGCGGGTCCCTGTCGTAGAGCAGGCAGCCCCGCTTATAGTTATCCCTTGCCGAGGCCAGCCGGTATCCACAGCGGTTGCAAAGCCACTGTTCGCTTTCGAGATCGAGGTCCAGGTATTCGGTTATCCTGATCTTATTTTCGATCGCATCGCCCATAGGTTTTTGCCTTATGAAGCTCTATTTATCCTGTGCGCACTATAAGCTTGCTCTCGCCTTATAATGCCATTCTGATATTTATCTACGGTTAACGCCCAGCCCCTCGGGACGAAATACGTGGTGTTATCCGCTTCCGCGATCGCGCATCCTCTAACGACATCTCCCGGCAGCAACGATTCCCACTTGTAGATCTCGGCCCTCTGCCCCGCATCGCCAAGAGCTATATCCCTGCATCCGATTGGGACAAGCGCAGCGCGCGATCGCGCCAGACCCTTTTCGCCCAGCGGCGGCCTGCCTATCCGCTGTAGCGCCTTGAGCCTGATAATCTCTATGTACGATTCGCCACGGCAATCTGGAGAGGCTATAGGGGAACAGCGCTTTAAAATCTCGTGCGCTTCGGCCTCGCTGCCGAAACGCCGATAGGGGAATTGTATCGCCAAGGTATTTCGGTTGGCATCCCTCAGCTCCAGCTCGACCGAGAATTCGACCCGGCCATGGGGGATGGACTCGGCCTGCATATCCCTGAGGCCCTGAGCGATCATATCGTCCATGTTCCTGTTAAGCCGGTCCAGATCCAGCTTGGGCTCGAATTCTATTTGCACGTATTTTTCATACACGTGGCAGAGATCGGAGATCGACGATCCGAACGCGCTGAATACCGGGCCAAGCGAAAAAATGTAAATGTTCTCAAGGCCGACCCGTTCTGCCACGCCGCATCCGAAAAGCCCGCCATTCCCGCCATAAGCGAAGAGCGCGAATCCGTTTGCCGTTTGTTTTAGTTCCTCAAGGGCACCCTTTATCATCCCGGCGATCGAATTGTAGGCGCAATCCAGGATCTCCTGGCAAGCCTTCTGCAACGAGAGCCCCAGGGGAGCGGCGATGGCCCCCTCGATCGCCTTTACCGCAAGCTCCCGATTAAGTCTCCTTGCCCCGCCAAGGAAATGCTCGGGATTGATCAGGCCGGCCGCAACGAAAGCATCGGTGAGCGTCGGCTTGTCTCCGCCCAAATCGTAACAGGCCGGCCCCGGATATGAGCCCATGCTCTCGGGCCCCAGGGCAATGGCTCGGGCGCCGCTCCCGAGCTTAACCACGCTGCCGCCGCCCAGTGCTATGGACCTCAAACAGGGGAGGCTGCTCTCGAGCGGGATGTCGAATATATCGGCGCGCCTGCTGTAGACAGGCGCCCCGCCGAGTATAATCCCTATCTTGGCGGTGGTCCCGCCGACATCCAGAGCTATGACCTTTTCTAACCCATAAGCTTTCGCGAAATAGCTGCTGCCATAAAGCCCCAGTATCGGCCCTGATTCTATCGTGCTTATCGCCTTGGTCTTGGAGATGCCGGCCACCCCGCCATTTATGTGGCTGATCAGGAAAGGACGGCTGTAGCCATAGCTGTATCTCAGTTCGTCCTCGGCTTTAAACAAGGTTGCGGCCAGCGAACCATGAGTATAGGCGTTTATCAAGGCGTAATGGGTCCGCGTCATATCGTCAGGGTTTTCACATATTTCGCTTCCGGTCAGGACCGGCACGGAGCCGAGGAAGTGGTCGGGGTATTGCTCGTCTATTAGCGCCTTTATCGATCGCTCGTTTTGCGGGTTGTGGAAGGCCCCCTTTAGGCTGACGCATATCCTCCTCACGCCGTTTTCCAGGAGGCGACGCACTGCGTTTAAGATCTCCTCGTGGCTTTCGACCCGGTTGATACCGATGATATTCTGCTCCTGGATAATTGCCCTAACTGCCGGGCTCTCTCCCGTTCCATAGAGGTTTTTCTCATAGCCGCTGCTCACGATGAGCCCGATCTTGGGCCCGCGCCTCTCGGCCAGGACGTTCGAGGTGATGGTGGTTGACCATCTGATCAGCTCGACCTGCTCGAGGAAATCGCGCAGGTTTGTAAGGCCCAACTTTTTTGCCCCCTCGCTTAGGCACTCGAAGAAGCAGACGGTAAGATCGTGAGGCGTGGTATCGACCTTAACGTAAATCCAGCCGCCAGGGCCGCTGAATATCCCATCCGTTAGCGTTCCGCCGACATCTATATCTACCGTATACATCGGCTACCCCCCAGATGTCTCCGAGCGCAATGCATCCAGAAGCTCCTTCGAGGTCAAGGTCCAGCCGAAGAACGTTTCGACGTTGAAAAGCGTTGCCTCCTGCAGGTAAGGAGGGCCGGCCTGCATGACGGCATCCGAGATCAGGATCGGCCAGTAATCGGAGAAATAGGCATCGCGAAGCGTAGACTCGACGCAAACGTTGGTTGCTATGCCGGTAAAAAAGAGGTACCTGATGCCGTGCCCGCGAAGCATCGAATCGAGTTCGGTTCCGGCGAAGCCGCTATAGCGGGTCTTGGTTAACACCAGGTCGCCAGGCTGCGGCCTCAGCTCATCGACGATGGCGAAGTCCCACGTCCCCTCCACAAGCAGCTTTCCCTTAAGCGCGGGGTTTCTGTGCATCAGGATCAAGGCCAGCTCTTTATACCAGTTAGGAGAGTCCGGGCCCCCGCTATCGCTGAGGTCTGCTTTATATCCCATCTGCAGGTATATCGCCCGGATGCCGGCCCGGCGCGACGGGTCGAGGATCGACCTGATCGTTTCCTTGACCTTTTGGGCATTCGAAATATCGACGCCGGCCAGGTCCATCATGCCCCCCTTGCTGACGAATGCGTTTTGCATATCGACAACTATCAGGGCGGATTTTTTGAAATCCACCTCGATGGCCTCTGGCCTGGTGTTTAATTTCGCCATTTTCGTTAACCTCGATCCGGTCAGCCGCTTTTTTCCTCGTACAGCTTCCTGACCAACTGCCCTTTCATCTCGAATCTGGGCAGCGTGTTTGGCGGGACCAACTCGACCGAAACCGGTATCGTCAATATCGCTTTTATCTTTCTTTCGATCTCCTCCTTCAGCGATGGGAGGTTCGTTGCAGACGGGCCATATTCGACAACCAGCTTGAGGGGCGGATCGACCTTGGGGCCCGGCTGCTCGAGCAATATCTGCAACTCGCCGGTGGCTCTAGGGTAAAAGCTCGAGATCACATCCTTTATAGCCGATGGGAAAACGTTAACGCCAAGAACGATGAGCATATCGTCAGTGCGACCCACGCATCTGAGCTTAAAGCCGGTGCGGCCGCAGGGGCACGAGGTATCTAAAACTATGACCCGATCGCGAGTTCGGAACCTGAGCAGGGGGACGCATTCGCGCTCGAGGCTGGAGTAGACCAGCTCTCCCGTTACGCCCGGCTCGATGGGCAGGCCCTCTCCGGTTTCGGGATCGACGATCTCAACCAGGACATATTCTTGAGCATTGAAATGCATGCCGGTCTGAAGCGGGCATTCGCTGAAGATGATAGGCGCCATATCGGCGTTGCCCAGGCCCTCGGTTACCAGCGCGCCCCATTCGCTTTCGATCTTGGCCCGCACCGAGGGGATCCCGCCGCCGGGCTCAGCGCCACACACGATCTTCTTCAGGCCGAGGCGACGAGGCTCGAGGCCCAATTGGCACCGCACATGATCGGCCAGATAAATAGCATATGAAGGGGTGCAGTGCATCACATTGGCCCCGAGCATTTCCATTGCCATTAAAACCTTTTCCGAGGCTCCGGTCCCGATCGGAACGAAAGTGGCGCCTATCGCCTCGATGGCATCTTTGGAGGGGAGGCCGCCGGCGAAGAGCGAGAGGCTCATGGCGTGTATCACGATATCGGACCGCCTTATCCCCTGCGTATAAAAAGACCTGGCCGTGATCTCGGTCCATATCTCAGCATCCCTTTTGGTCAGGCCGATGAAGCTCGGGCTCCCGGTCGTTCCGGTAGAGGTATGGATCCTGATCACATCGCTGAGGTCTGCGGCCGCATGTTTTCCGAGCGGCGGGCGGGCGATCTGGCTTTCCCTTAGCTCCTCCTTGGTAGTGAACGGGACGCGGCGCAGGTCCTCTATCCGGCGCAGGTGTTCGCGTTTGATCCCGTTGGATGTGAACTTTTCCTGATAAAACTGGGAGCGAGCGAAAAGGTAGTCCAGTTGCCTCTGGAGCTTGGCCTGTTGCAGCCCCAGCAGCTCCCCGGCGCTCATCGTTTCGATCTGCCTGTTATGATAATCGCCCATCTGCATTTAGATAACTCCAGCGGGGAGAGGGCTTACGGTTAATTTCTCCGGCCTTTCGGTCAGTATTTCAAAAGGGCGTTCGTGCCATCCGCATCACCCGCCTCGCTTTAGAAGTATAGCTTGAAAGCGAACTGAATCTGCCTGGCATTGAATACCGTTTTAGGTGTCCCGAAGCTGGGAATAGGGGCAACAATGCTCTCGCCGAACCTGGCGGGCTGTGGCTGGCCGGGCAGAAAGTCGGGCGCGCCGTATACGTTGTTGACCTCGTTCACGTTGACCGTGTTAAAAACGTTGAAAAACTCGGCTATGAATTCCCCTCTAAGGCGCTCGCCGCTCAAGTTAAATCCCCGCGAAAGCCGCAGATCTACTGTGCGCAAATTATCCCCCAGGAAGGTGTTGCGCCCAGAGAGCCCGACCCGGTCGGTCACCGGGTTGCCATCCTGATTGACATCGAAGCCGACGAACATAGTGAAGGGCCGAGGAGACTCTAGGGTGGCGATGGCGCTCAGGGCGAAATCGCGCAGGAGGCTCTTATTTGGAGCGCGCGCCGTGAAGTTCAACACAAAACGATGTCTCACGTCCTGGTTGGAAAGCCCGCGTTCGAGCCGTTTGTTGTAGCGGTTTTCCGGCGTGCTTATGAAGGTGGCAAAGGTCGCGTCGTCTATGGCCTTGGACAGGGTGTAGTTTAGGTTGAAGCTGAAGTTGTGGCTGTAGCGCTTGTTCAGGGAGAGGGTCATGCCGTGATAGGCCGAGTTGGAGCTGTTGGATGTATAGTAGAAGAGCCCGGCATCGGGATCTATCTTCCCGAACCCGAAGAAGTCCTTTCCATTGGGGAGCTTGCCGATGGGGGGAGCTATGTTGAGGTCCTCGGGCCGGACCAGTTTGCGGCCGGCGACGAAGAGATAGCCGGCGCTTACCACCAGATCTCTCGTGAGCTGCCTGTCTATCTGGAGGCTCGCCTGCTGGGAATAGGGGGTGCGGCTCTCCCGATCTACAACCCCGCCCCCCTGGTAACGCCGGAGGTTTGGCGGATAAGTGCCCGTTCGAACAAACTGGAAAAACGCCGGTATCGCTTCCGCCGGCCCGACGATCATGTTCAGGAGGAAGGTCCCGGTCTGCATGTTCCTGGTAATAGGAAGGCCGGCGATTTGGGGCGGGCGCTCGGGCAGGGAGACGAAGAAGAAGGTCAGGCTGTACTTATCGTGGAATATCCCGTAGCCGCCGCGAACCACCGTCCGCTTATCATCGAACGAATAGGCGAATCCGATCCTGGGCTGGATATTGTTAAAGTCCCCATCGACAAGCTCGTCCAGCCCGGTCTCGAAATCGTAGCGCACGCCATAATTGAGGGTGAAATCAGGAGTAATGCGCCACTGATCCTGTCCATAGAAGCCCCAGTAATTATGGTTGAGGCGGACGAGGAAGTTCTCGAGCTGGTCCGGCGGGAAGGCGAATTCCCAACCGGTGCTGACCGGCGGCGCGGCTGGGGGTATGGGGCCGCGCCCGACCGGCGCGCCCCAGAAGAAGACCACCGGGAAGGGGACGGGCAGAGGGCTGCCAAAGGGCGGCCGCCCCAGGAAAGCATCGAGGGTCGGGAAGATAACGCGCGCGGGCGTGAAGCCCGGCCAAACCACGAAGTTTCGGATGTGGTTTACATCGAACCCGAATTTCAAGTAATGCTTGCCGCGCTGAAACGAGATGCTCTCGGCAAACTGGAGCCTGGTTTCGCCGGTGAAATCAAAGGTGCCGAAATTGTGTCCGAAAAGCAACAGGTTCGGTATGTCCAGGTTCGGCTCGTTCGAGACCCCTTTAAAGTCATAGGAGCGCCGGGCATACTGGAAGAGCAGGGAGTTGACCATTTCATGCGAGATGACGGAAGTATTGTTTGCCACGAAGGATTGATCGCGCAGCAGGCCGTTTCTTCCGCTGCTCGGGGCGCCCAGGCCGCCGCCATCCAACGTCTCGCCGACCAGAAGGTTTCTGTTCCTCGAGTCGATGAAATTGTAACGGACCGAGAGGCTGTTTTTAGGCGTAAGCTGATGATCGATTTTAGCCATGAACTGGTCGTAATTGTTGGTGCGGAGCACGCCTAAATCCTCAGCGCTTAACCCCAGGCTCAGCTTAACTTTGTTGATATCCGCCAAGTTTTCGACGAGCACAGCGGGGTAAGTTGGGGACTGGTCTTTTCGCTGGCCCTCATAGTTTGTAAAGAAGAAGGTCTTATCCCTTTTAATCGGCCCGCCGAGCGTGAAGCCGTACTGGTTCTGGCGAAGGATATCGAATTGCGGCAGGGTCAGGATGGACCGGGCATCGAGCGCGTTGTTGCGGAGATATTCGTAAAGGGAGCCGTGAAGCTCGTTGGTGCCCGATTTAGTCACGATGTTTACGAAACCGCCCAGCGCTCTGCCGAACTCGGCGGCGAAGCTGTTATTTACCACGCGGAACTCTCGCACCGCCTCCTGCGATGGGGCGGCGCGCTGCGAGCCGGTTGCCATGGTTATGTTCTCGGCGCCATCGACCGTTACGTTGTTGTTCAAGTCTCGTTGTCCGGCAAACGAGACGCGGGTGGTCTCGGGCTCGGTGAAGGTCGAACCCAGGCTGGTGCGCCCGGTGGAAACGCCCGGGGTCAAAAGGGCGAAGTCTATGAACTGCCTGCCGTTAATCGGCAGGTTTTGAATCTGGGCCTCGCCGATCACCTGGCTCTGCTCGCTCCGCGTCGGCTCTATTTGAGGCGCTTCCGCCAGCACGGTGATCTGCTCTCCGAGCGGCGCGACTTTCAACGTGATGTCTATCGTCGCCTTCTCGCCCACCGTCAGCACGACGCCGGCGTGTACGAATTTAGCGAAACCGGAAAGCTCGGCGGACAGCTCATATGTGCTGGGCGGCAGGTTGGAGAGCAGGTAGAGCCCCACCTCGTTCGATAGGGTGGAATAAGTTCGGTTGGTATTGACATCGCGGGCTATTATGGTAACGCCGGGAATTACAGCTAAGCTCTCATCTCTGACCGTGCCGTTCAGTTGGGCAAACGCGCCCGAAATCTGAGGATAGACGAGCCGCGCGCCCGCGAATATGAGCGGCAAGACAATTGCCATTATAGGACACAAACGAATTCTCATATCGCTTCTCCCTGTTAATCTGAGCACTTTAGAGGATTTCCAGCGCGATGGAGCGAAACGGGGCGAGAAACGAAGCGGCCCGCACGGGCGAACCTAGCACCCGATCGCCGACCTTCCTGCCGACCGAACAAGCTTGAGCGCATATCGCGCCGCCCCAGTTCTCGGCAGGCTATTTTATTATGCCGCCAAACTCGTGTCAAACAATTTCGTTGCTTTCTTAAAACAATTTATTTATAATCGTATCGCTATTTCGCAATCGATTATAAGTTTTGTTTTTCGAAGATTTTGTTATAAATGAATTTTTTAATCTAAACAGATATTAACTATGAAAACATTATTAAACGAGCTAAAGCTGGCGATGTACAAGGGGAACATGGCCGCGGCTTTCAAATTGGCCGAGGAGATCTACCAGCACCCACAATTCAAAAGCTACCTGCCGACCTCGAGCAACGGCGCGCTGGCTCGCGCCCTGGTCTCATATGCGCGGGAATATCGCGGCGATCTCGAAGGCGCGTGCGCGCACGGCCTCTTCGAAGCGCGAGGTGGGCACAACCTCATCGACAAGCCGCCATTCAAGCGCACGCTTGCCACGCACCCCCTCTTCAAGGGTGCAGAAGACATCGGCGAGATCGCGGCGCACCTTGCGCTTGTCGGTCACCCGGGTGAGCCCGCCGGTGCCGGGCAGCACCGCAAGGAGCGGCACCTCAGGCAGCGCAACCGCTGAAGAGCTATCATCAACCAGGATGATATGATTGCAGGCCAACGCCAGCTCATATCCCCCGCCCGCGCAAGCGCCCTTGACCGCCGCAATCCAGACCTGGCCCGATTCTTCGGCCGCAGCCTCATAGGCGTTGCGGGTCTCGTTCGTGAATTTGCAGAAATTCACCTTATGGGCATGGCTTGCCTGCCCCAGCATGCGGATGTTGGCGCCCGCGCAAAACACCCGCTCCTTGCCCGAGCGCAGCACCACCGCCGAAACCTCGGGATGTTCGAAGCGCAGGCGAGTGACGATATCGTTAAGCTCGATATCGACGCCCAGGTCGTAGCTGTTCAGCTTCAGCAGATAGCCCGGGAAAAGGCCGCCGTTTTCGTCAACATCCATCGTGACCCAGGCAACGGGTCCTTCGACCTCGTAGCGCCAATGACGGTAGCGCGCCGGGTCGGTCTGAAAGTCGATCCGCTGGGTGATGGCCTCGGACATCGGCTCCTCCACAAGTTCTGATAAAGCGATTCGCCGCGCTAGGCAAGAAAAAAGTGCATCATATTGCCTTTTCTTGGCTCTAACGTTCTTTTATCTCCTTTGTCAATGCATTATTTTGCATCTTGCTGGATCCAGCCCGCCACGTCCTCCGGCTGAAGCCCGAGTATCGGCCCTGAACGTACGGCACGCGCACGGGAAAGATGCGCAAAGGCCATGGCGCGCAGGCGTGCAGCCGCCCGCAGCCGGCCCATGCGCGCCTTGAGCCGGGCATTGGCAAGCTGGATCAGCGCCTGCGTCAGCTCGCGCGCGGCACCTTCTGGCAGGGCCATCCAGACCGGTTCGAGGACTTCATGCGCCTCCCAGTAGAACCCTGCAGAAAGATACCAGAGCCCCGCCCGGAAGGCCGGGCTTTCGGCGAGCGCAGCCTCGTCCATGCCTGGCCGGGCCGTTGCCCTGAGCGCAGCAAATGTGCCTTCCGGATGCCGTGGTGTCAGCCCAGGCAAATGCGCAAAAGGGGGCAGCGGAATGTCAGGCGCGCTCATCCCGCGGGTGCGACGCCTTCGGGGTGTGCGGCCTCGATCCGGGCAAGGCGCGCGCAGAAGTCGGCCACCGCCGCAAGCACCGCTTCGGGCTGGTCCTGATGCGGCGCATGCCGGCAGTTATCGAGGATCAGCGTGTCAACCGGCGCATAGGAGCGGTTTTCGATCTCGGCAATTTGCGCAAGCGTTCCATACTGATCCTGCCGGCCTTGGATGGCCAGGATCGGTACACGAATGTAATCGATCACATCGGTCACGTTCCAAGCCGCGAAGCGGGGGTCAAGCCAGGCATCGTTCCAGCCGCGAAAGGTGTGGTCCACATCGCGGTGCCAGCGCGCCAGCCGCTCTCGCAGGCCCTGCTCATAAGCCGCCCGCATGCGGGCGATCTCGGCAAGCCCTAAGGGCTCGGCAAAGGTATGAGGGGCCATCACAACAAGCCCTCGCACCCGCGGGTCAAACACCCGCCCGGCATATTCAAGCGCAATTGTCGCGCCATCGGAATGGCCCATGAGAATGCCCCGGCGGAAATCAACCGCCGCCAGCACCGCAGGCAAAACCTCGACCGCCTCGCGGGTCATATAGTCTAGCGGACGGGGCAGATCGGCAGGGTCCGACTGCCCATAGCCCGCACGGCTATAGGCAACCACCCGCCAGCCCGTTGCCGCGGCAAGCCGCTCAGGGAAATCACGCCAAAGCCCAAGGCAGCCGAGCCCCTCGTGTAACAGAAGGATCGTGGGCGCCTCTCCGGGCGCGGGGCCCCAGGCCGCCCACTCAAGCCGCTTTCCTGCCGCCGTCAGCCACGCCGTGCTCATGCTGGTTCCCTCAGCTTAAAGCGCTGAATCTTCCCGGTCGCGGTCTTGGGCAGTTCGGAGACAACCTCGATCCAGCGCGGATATTTCCACAAGCCCACCCGCGCCTTGACGAACTCTTTGAGCTCCTGCTCGGCCACAGGCTCCTTGAGCACGACAAAGGCCTTGGGTTTTTCCAGCCCGTCCGCATCGCGCTGCGGTACAACGGCTGCCTCAAGCACCGCAGGATGGGCAATGAGCGCCTGTTCCACCTCAAAGGGCGACACCCAGATGCCCGAGACCTTGAACATGTCATCGCTCCGCCCGCAGCAGCCAAGCCGCCCGTCCGCACCCCAGACCTATTTGTCGCCCGTGCGCGTCCACTCGCCCACAAAAGTGTTGCGCGATTTCGCGCGCTGGTTCCAATAGCCATCAGCGGCCGATGCCCCACGCACCCAGAGCTCGCCGATCTCCCCTGGGCCGATCTCGCGCCCCTCCTCATCCAAAAGTTTAAGCTCATAGCCAGGCACGGCGATCCCTTGCGTTCCATAGACCACATCACCCGGCCTATTCGACAAGAAAATATGCAAAAGCTCGGTTGTTCCGACACCATCGATGATGTCGATCCCCCAAAGTGTCGCCCAGCGCCGGCCGATCTCTTCGGGCAAGGCCTCACCGGCCGAAACCGCCCGCCTGAGCGGGGCGTCAGGGCGCGGCACGCTTTCCCAATGATGCAACAGCCCAGCATAGAGCGTTGGGACGCCAAAAAAGATCGTCGGGCGGTGTTCGGCAAGCACGGTCGAAACCGCCTCAGGCGTGGGCCGCCCGGCAAGGAGCACCGCGGTTGCCCCAACCGCAAGCGGGAAGGTCATCGAATTGCCAAGCCCATAGGCGAAGAAGAGCTTGGCAGCAGAAAAGACGGTGTCGGTTTCTTCAATCCCGAGGACCTGCGCACCATAGGTTTCGGCCGTGACCCGCAAGCTGCCATGAACATGCCGCACCCCCTTCGGTGCTCCGGTTGAGCCAGACGAATAAAGCCAAAAGGCCGCTTCATCGGGTTTGCAAACGACCGGCTCGCAATGCGGCGCATCGGCCCAAAAGGCGTCAAAGGAGATCGGCTCAAGGCTCTGGTGAGACGCTGCTGCAGTCTTCGGCACACCGTCCATCTTGCCATCCCCGATCAGGACAACGTTGCGCACATCCGGGCATTCCTCGACAACAGCGGCAAGCTGCGGCCAGAGCGGGGCCGAGACAAACAGCGCGGCTGCGCGCGAGTCA
>FWWM01008561.1_pt1 | contig 19546 bp, 15 predicted proteins | sample 2228351 | NCBI WGS metagenome assembly FWWM01 (sample SAMEA103939774, study PRJEB20133) | metagenome
GTTCTGGCAGGAGGCGAGACCGACCCCGAATGGCAGAAGGTGTCGGAGACGCAATATCGTGCACTCGTGCCGATTGGCGGTGTGCCGATGTACCAGCGTGTGGTGGACGCGCTCCGAGCCGTGCCTGCGATTGAGACGATCCTCGTCGTCGGGCAGGTTCCTGAGGGCGAGGGCTATGGCGTCGTGTCCCCAGGCAAAAACCTTCTGGACAATGTGCGTCTCGGCTTAGAGCGTAGCCCGCACGAATCGGTGCTGTTCAGCACGGTCGATGTGCCGTTCCTGACCGCTGAGAGCGTGGCGTTCTTTCTGGATGAGAGTTTGAGGAGTGGAGCGAGCCTCGCCTATGCCGTTGTGCCTGCCGAAGTATGTCGCGAGCGGTTCCCCCAGATGAAGCGCACGACCGTTCGCCTGCGTGAGGGGGAGGTGACGGGCGGGAACCTGTTCTGGGTTCGGCGGGCGGTGGCGTTGCGCGAACTGCCCCGATTGGAAGCCCTATACGAAGCGCGCAAGCAGCCTGTGCGCCTCGCTTCCCAAATCGGGCTGGGGCTACTGATTCAGTTCCTGCTGGCACGGCTCATCTCCCCGCACCTGCTCAGCATTCGGCAGATTGAACGGCGCGTGGCGCGCATCTTAGGCGTGCCCGTGAAGGCAATCCTGACCCCCTATGCCGAAGTGGGGACCGATATCGACCGATTGGAACACTGGGAGTTAATGCGCTAAGTTTTCGGGTATACTACAACTGTCATAGGATCGGTGAGACCGATGCAGGAGCCGACACCGCAGGGAAGTATAGGACAACCGCTAAGCAGTGGTGACGATGCCATCCAGAGCATTATCCCCTACAAAAACGTCAACGCCCTACTTGCTTACTACTTGGGGATTTTCTCGTGTATCCCCTGTCTGGGTCTTCCACTTGCTATTGCGGCGATTGTGCTTGGCTACAAAGGGCTTGATGCTTGCAACGCCAATCCTGCACTCAAAGGCAAAGTGCACGCCATCATTGGGATTGTGCTGGGGACTATCAACTTGCTCATCTCACTGGGACTGATTATAATGTCCCTTGTAGCGAGGGGAACGCAGTGAGATAGGTGGCGGTTATTGACTCTGTGAAGGTTCACGCCGAATTGCTTGTGGTATAATGCTCGGATGGGAGGTGGAGAGGGGATAGCCCCTAAGAGGCTATCCCGAACTGATTACTGGGCACAGGAGTGGCGGATTAAGCCGACCTGATAGCCGAGTGTATCGTTGGGATAGGTCGGAACCATCCAGATATTGCGCTCGGGCCAAATAAAGCAGGTGTGGCTTGGTCCGTTATTACAGCGTGGATAGCCCTTCCCTGCGGAGTCGAGTTCGCGCGATACAAAGAACTTTGCGTGTCCATCTGCGTAAGCGATGTTGCTTCCATCCTTGTATAACGCACGATAGCGAATCTTGTTGATGAAGTCGGAACTCTCCAGCGTGACATAGTTGCATCCCCACGAAGCACCGCGCGGAGGCACACTGTTCGCCATCAACATCGCTACCGTATTGGCAGGCTGAACAATCTCAGACAGGCGGGCAGGTGTGGTGAGTCGGAATCCCGAAGGCGTCACCCCGTAATCACCGAACGGATAGGTGTTGTCGCGTGAGAGCAGGTAGTTCATCGAGTAGGTGTTGGTCATCTCGGAGCCGTTTGCAGGGGCACACTCATCGGTGAAGGTGCCTCTGCGCTCCAACATCGGAGAGCGGAAGATTTCACCGTTCTTCACATAGGGCATCAGCAAAAGCCCCCAACCTCGGTGGGGCGTACCATCGCAGCGCAAAGGTGAAATCTGAGGCGTGCAGGCAGGATTCGGCTCGCTTCCAGTGGCAACCCAAGTCTCGTCGTAGTCATTCGCATACATAATCGCTGCGGTCGCCAGCTGGCGCAGGTTAGACAGGTCTTGCGTGTTGCGCGCGGAGGTGCGTGCTTGAGCAAAGACAGGGAACAGAATCGCCGCCAAAATGGCGATAATCGCTATCACCACCAGCAACTCAATCAGCGTAAACCCACGACTCCTTATAAAGCGTCTCATCATACCCACGATTATTGTCCAAAACAGGTTAAGATGGAGTTAAGGCGGGTTAAGGTTTCGTTAAGGATGATTGACTTAATCTTTCCTTAATAACAGGATAGGTATCTTCTTCAGGGGACTACCCCAGGAGGAAATCTCATGCATACTTTACAGAAAGGTATCATCGTAGTCACTGCAACCATGCTGGTTGCATTCGTGAACGCCCAATCGTTGGGCACGAACCTGATTGTCAATCCAGGTGGAGAGTTCATCGACGCCAACGGCACCACACAAGTCTCTACCTCGCGCTACTTCGATATCACTGACACCGCCACGATGTTCGGTTGGATTACCTCGGGTGATCCTGCCAGCGGCAGTGCCCCCACCACCTATCGCTACGATAGCACGCCCGGTTCAGAAGACTATCCCCTACTCAGTGAGGGTCCCTTCGATGCGAACGGCAACCCGACAGGCGGACTCAACCTCTTCTTCGGTGGGTTCAACGGTGACGGTGCAGGCAGTTCCTTCGCTTCAAGATATCGATGTGAGCGCACTTGCCAGTCTCATCGACAGCGGGGGCTTACGCTTTGACCTGTCTGGCTGGATTGGGGGCTACTACTCTCAAGCGGACAGCGCCACCATCTCTGCGACATTCCGCGACGCTAACGGAAATGAGCTGGGTGCTGGTGCTATCGGACCGCTGACTCCTGCCCAACGCAATTCCTCGCGCAACCTGTTCTTCCTCACCACGAACGGCGTAGTACCTGCAGGTGCACGCACCGTACGCATCCGAATGGATTTTACGGGAGGCGGTCGCTCGCTCGACGGATATGTGGATAACCTCGACTTTCGCCTCCGTCTCGGCGCGGATGTGAACGGAGATGGTTGCGTCGATGATGCCGACCTGTTGGCGGTGTTGTTTGCCTTCGGTAGCACAGGAACGAACCTCGCCGAAGACCTGAACGGGGACGATGTTGTCGATGATGCCGACCTGCTGACCGTGCTTTTCGACTTCGGCACGGGTTGCTGAAACGATAGTTCTGCAAGCGGGATCACTCGTGGAACTCTGCGAGTGATCCCCACTGAAGCCTGCTATCCTTACTTGTTAGAAGAGCGTTTCGGATACCCCCTAAACGGACGATACTCACACTGGAAAGTACTGTCGCTGTAGAGGTCTACAATCCCGTAGCCCGGAACCGTTTGGTAGTAGTTGCCTTCTGCGCTCCACCAGCTCCCACTCACGGCACCGTTGCACACATAGGTCACACCGTCGTATTCGGCACGGTCGTATTGGTGCATATGCCCACTTAGACAGAGTTTCACATTCGGATATTTGTGGAACAGTTGAATGATACGGCGCGCATCGATATGCACCCAATCGCCGGGTATCACCCAGTTGCCCGTCTTCTCGTTGTTGCCATCAATGTAGGCGCATACCGATAGAATGGGGATATGAGAAAGCACAAGCACAGGTGTTTTAGGGTTCACTTGAGCGAGGTCTGCCTGAAGCCATTCGAACTGCTCATCGTCCAGACGTGCCGTATAGCTATTGCCCACGGAGAAGGTGCTATCCAACACGACGAAATGCCATCCAGCTCGGTCGAACGAATAGTAGGGTCGTTCAATCTCGAACAGTTCAGTTGCCCACTTTTTGCCATAATCGGGTTCATTCCCAGTGCAACCACTGCGCTCGCGGTTCCAGCCCCATACATCGTGGTTGCCGACGCAGTGGAAAGCGGGGATTTTACAGTTCGCTACGAACACCTCGCGCCAGAGTTTGCTCAGCGTGTTCGCTCGCTCGCGCTTTTGGTTAAACACATCCATCACTGCGTCGCCACCCGTCAGGATGAGGTTCGGACGGTCGCGCATTTCGTGAACTTCTCGCAGACAGGCGAGCGTGCCCTCAACCGCTGTCCCTTCAGGTTGGAGGTGAATGTCGGTCAGGTGTGCGATTCGGAGCACGCGTCGTCGCCGATTCGCTTCGCTCTGTGAGGTCAATCCAAATGTGCCGAGCGCACCGCCAACGCCCAGAATCGCCATTCGCTTCAGTGCCTCGCGCCGTGTAATCGTCTCCATCATTCCTTTCTCCTCTTCAACTCTACCCAAACGAATGTGAAGGAAATGTTAAGAATGCACTCATCGCTCGACTCTCGGCAGGAGAGTATTTACCCGCAACGAACCTTCCCCTCTCGGAGGACGAAAGTGCTTGCGATTGTCGACAGCGCGGCGCTGAGCGGTATCGACGCCTTCACCGTTCAGGTGGAGATTGACCTACAAAACGGCACGCCGAACTGGACGCTGGTCGGTCTGCCCGACACGGCGGTTCAGGAGTCGCGTGAGCGGGTGCGTACCGCCATTCGCAACTCTGGACTGCGCTTCCCCCTCTACAAACTGACCACGAATCTTGCGCCTGCCGATGTGCGCAAAGAGGGACCTGCCTACGACCTGCCCCTCGCCATCGGCATTCTGGCGGTCTCGGAACAGGTGCCCCTCGAATCGCTTGAAGATATGCTGATTGTGGGCGAGCTCTCGCTGGACGGCTCGGTGCGCTCGGTGAATGGCGTGCTCTCGATTGCCCTGCACGCACGGGACACGGGCAAGCGTCGGCTGATGGTTCCTGCGGTCAACGCCGAAGAAGCAGCGGTGGTGGGCGGTATCGAGGTGATTGGCGTGGAGAGTCTGCTCGATGCGGTTCACTATCTCGTCAACCCCAGCACCAAATCGCCCACGCGGGTCGATGTGAACGCCCTGCTCAGCCGAGCCACCGAGTACGATGTGGACTTCGCGGAAATCAAGGGGCAGGAGCAGGCAAAACGCGCGCTCGAAATCGCCGCTGCAGGGGGGCACAATGTGCTTCTCATCGGTCCTCCGGGTTCGGGCAAGACGATGTTAGCGCGCCGACTGCCCACGATTTTGCCCCCGATGACCTTAGAAGAGGCGCTCCAAACCACGCGGGTCTACAGCGCAGCGGGTCTGCTCCCGCCCAAAGTGGGTTTGATGACCACGCGCCCGTTCCGCTCGCCCCACCATACCACTTCCTACGCTGCGCTGGTGGGTGGGGGCAGTGTGCCTCGTCCGGGCGAAATCTCGCTGGCACACAACGGCGTGCTGTTCCTGGACGAGTTGCCAGAGTTCAAGCGCGATGTGCTGGAGGCGATGCGCCAACCGCTGGAAGATGGGGTCGTCTCGGTCTCGCGCGTGCAAGCTTCGATGCAGTTCCCCGCACGCTGTATGCTGGTCGCAGCGATGAACCCCTGCCCGTGCGGATTTCACGGCGACCCGCACCAAGCCTGCCAGTGTAGCCAGACGATGATACGCAAGTACCTCCAGCGCATTTCGGGACCTCTGCTCGACCGAATCGATATTCACTTGGAAGTGCCTCGCCTGCGTCAGGAGGAGTTGCTCAGTCTTGGTTCGGGCGAGCCGTCCGCCGCTATTCGGGAGCGGGTGATTCGGGCGCGTCTGCGTCAGCTGGAACGGCTCCAGCCCTACGGTCTCACCTGCAACGCCCAGATGAGCTCCAAATTGGTGCGCGAGTTCTGCCCGATTGGAGAGGATGCACGTGCCTACCTACGCACGGCGGTTCAGCGGCTCGGATTGAGTGCGCGGGCGTTCGACCGTATCGTCAAAATCGCCCGCACGATAGCCGATTTGGATGGGGAAGAGCGTATCCTCCTCCCCCACATCGCCGAAGCGGTGCAGTATCGCAGTGTCGACCGACGCTATTGGGGCGCAGGTTAGAGTCGGATATCGATTACAGCCGACACGCCCACCCCTTCCACGCGGTTCACATTGCGTCCGGGGTTCTTCGTGGAGACGGGAATGAGCGCGCGCACGCGCACATCGCGCCCCATAAAGTTGCCCTCGATCTGGGCGACCGCCTGTACCTTGTTCACCTGCTCAGGCGGACCCATCACCTGTACCGCACCGACATATGCGCCGTTGCCCACACTGATAATCGGCACGACCTTCGTGGCGAAGGTGCGGTCGGGTTTCGTGTTGGTCAAGTTGTTGATGAACTTATCGATGTCGCGCCCAAGCCGATCGACCACGAGCGCGATACCCCCTGCCTTCAGCACTCGGTCTAACTGGGTATAGCCGACCACACAGCTCAAAGTCAACACCACTCCCAAAGCAAATGCCTTGATTTGGTTCTTCATAGAAAGACCTCCTTGTTGTAGGGTTCTACAGGATTAGACAGGCTTATAGCGAGAAGGTTTCATGGCTTGGGGAATAGGGAAATGGGAGCGGGCTATCGAGATAGTGGCATGAGCATCTCGCCCAGCGTCATTCTGAGCGGAGCAAAGAATCTCAGCCCTCATCCCCAACCCCTCTCCCAGCGGGAGAGGCTCACTGCACGACACTTTTTTGAGAGAGAGTAGAGAATGGGCGCACACGGGGGTGCGCCCCTACACCACCGCCTTACCTGTAGGGGCAGACCCCCGTGTCTGCCCTTCTAACTCGTGTCTGCCCTGCCAAACAGAAGCCCACCTTAGGCACAAGTTCGGAAAACTGTCGTGCAGTAAGGCGGGAGAGGGGAGTATATCCTTCTCTTCGCACAGGATGACGCCACCGTCGGGGCGCCCGTGCCACGAATGAAGGAACATCCTCACCCCGATTGGCTCGCCATTTGCGCATCGCGCTCTGCCAGCATTCGGCGGATGTCCTCCACGAACTCTTCAATCAGGGTGCCGGGGGGATAGACTCCCTTGACCCCCATCGCCTTGAGCTGTTCGGCGTCGTCGTCGGGGATGGTACCTCCCGCTATCACAAGAATATCGTCCGCGCCGCGCTCTTTCAGCAGGTCTAACACTTTCGGCACGAGCGTCATGTGCGCGCCCGATAGGATGCTAATGGCGATGATGTCGGCGTCCTCTTGGAGCGCAATCTGCACCACATCTTCGGTTGTGCGACGCAGACCCGTGTAGATGACCTCGAAGCCCGCATCGCGCAGGGCGCGCGCCACCACCTTGGCGCCTCGATCGTGCCCATCCAGACCCACCTTCGCAACCACGATTCGCGGAACCTTCTTCATCGAAACCGCCTCACAAAGAGATTCTACCACAACAGGGCGCTACGAGTCCGCAAGCGTGTGTTCGAAAGAAGTGGCTTGGGCATCTTGCCCACTGAGCAGATACGCAAGACACCTGTGCCTCTTTTCGTCACCCTGAGCGAAGCGAAGGGTCTGCTCCCCTCTCCCGAAGCGTCGGGAGAGGGGCTGGGGGTGAGGGCTATTGAAAACCTCACTCTCCCAGCCCTGATTAGCCCTCACCCACCCCAGCCCTCCCTCTCCCAAGGCTTTGGGAGAGGGAGGGAGCCAGACTCCCCTCTCCCGAAGCGTCGGGAGAGGGGCTGGGGGTGAGGGCAGAGGTTCTTCGCCGTCGGCTCTGGCGGAGCATTGATAGGGAAATTCTAGGGGAATTTGCCCTAATTTCCGCCTCTCAACGCGCCCTCTTGAAGCGATCCAAGAAAAAGTGTGCTATAATAGGGGTACTGAGGAGGATAATCGTATGACGCAACGAGTACTGACTGTTGGCTTAGGCTCTCTGGTTGCAGTGATGTTGCACGCGCAGACCACCTGGGCACCACTCGGTGGCTGGGAACTGGTCGAGCGATTGGACGATGTGCAGGTCGTGAAAGTCTTTCGCCCTGACGATTTAGTCCGCCCCACTTTCAAAGGCTGGACTCCGACCGACGGCATCGGTGGAAGCAACTTTTTCCCTGCATCGGATGTAATGCTTTACAATCGGCTTCCACTCTCTGGGCAGTACTATGCCTATGAATCTGATGTGATTATGCTCGACGATGTGAACATTAATCCTGCATTCGATTCTTCAGGGCAGGGGCGCTTCCGAGTGAGCCGAGTGGAAATCGCTGTTAATTTCCCTTATGCAGGGGTCTACCAGATTCAAGGCTTTTGGGTCGGCTCTGATGGTGATTTCCCGCCGTATCCATCCGAACAATCTCCACTGACATTTCTTAGAACTAATCAAGGTCCTCACAGCGTATTTGTCAGTCAGCCAGGAGTATGGCGGCTTGCCACCAATACCGACCCCAATAATGAGGTGTTCACCGTACAGACAGGTCGAATGGGAGAGGAGGGCACCTGCCCGAACCGCTTTAATTTCTATTTGGGGCTTCTCCTGTCGTCGCCTGCTTCGTGGGTCTGTGGTCAGTTGCCTGGCAGTGACTGCAACATGGACTATTTCTTGCAGTATGAGCCGAATAGCCCTGATGGTCCTTATGTAGCCTATCAGCTTCAAGGGGGTGTGCCAGCAACCTTCGCTCTTCGCGTGATTGGAGCCTCTGCACCAATCCAAACCAACCTACAAGGCACAATCACCATCGACGGCTTCACGGGCAACTACGCAGGGCGACAGGCAACTATCAAGGTCAAGCATGGCACGACGATTGATACTTACACCGTCACACTCGGTTCGGGTGGAGCCTATTCAGTACAGGTGAACGGCTCCGGCTCAGCGGAGGTGTTGGCGCAACTCAGTCCAGGGCTGAAGAAGAAGGTCGCCGTGGACCTGACAGGGGGCACGCTCAACCAGAACTTCACGCTCACGAACGGCGATGTGAACGGCGATAATGTAGTGGACGACGCCGACCTGCTCGCCGTGCTGTTCGACTTCGGTGGCACGAGTAGCCAGACCGATGTGAACGGCGATGGCGTGGTGGACGACGCCGACCTACTCACCGTCCTGTTCAACTTCGGTTCGTCGGGCGACGACTTCTAAGCGACGACGACCCTTGCACAAGTGTATCCCCTTTCCCATTCGGAGAGGGGATACGCTTTGTTGCTCAAGACTGCTCTGCACTCTCCCTATTTGCCATTCCCCCTAATAGTCATTCTGAGCGAAGTGAGATCCTTCGCCTTTGGCTCAGGATGACAAGGCGGGGCGCCCGTGCTATGCTGAATGGGCAAGATGCCCAAGCCACTTTCTTCGGACATCCTCTCGAAACCCCTTGACAAATCGGGCAAAATGTGCTATAATATAGCCAGCCACAAGATGTAGGGGTGAAATAGCAGAATTCCCCTAATATGTGGCTTTGTGAGGCGAGGTATGCGGTGTCCATACTGCACAAGGGATGAGGACCATGTGATCGACTCTCGCCCAACTCAGGATGGGCGTGTGATTCGACGAAGGCGCGAATGCTTAGCCTGCGGACGGCGATTCACCACCTTCGAGCGGTTCGAGGAGCGCCCCCTCATGGTGGTCAAAAAAGACAACCGACGCGAGCCGTTCGACCGCAACAAAATCCTTCAGGGAATGAAAGTCGCGTGCCAAAAACGCCCCGTGAGTATGAGCACGCTCGAACAAGCGGTGGACGAAATCGAGCAAGAAATCCAGAGCCGTATCGAGTCGGAAATCAGCAGTATGGAGATTGGGCGTATGGTGATGGAGAAACTGCTCAAGATCGACCCCGTCGCCTATGTGCGCTTCGCCTCCGTGTATGAAGAGTTTCAGGACCCCCAACAGTTCAGCAAGGTGGTTCAGATGTTAAATCGCATTCAACGCAAACCCCAGCGAGGCTAACCCAGCCGAGCAAGGTTCGCAATCCAGAGGGAGGTTTATCACGATGCATAATCCAGCTGAAGGGCTTACAGAGACCATTGCAAGCGAAACCAACGGCAAGGCAACCGTTGCGATTGAAACAGAACGACCCAAACCTAAGCCCAACCCCGAACGACGCTATGGGTTCATCCCGCGTGAGAAGTTCGACAACATCAATCGAGGTAAGGGACTGCGAATCGAGCGCCGCTTCACCCAGCCCGGCGTCGACCCGTTCGATGCGATAGAGTGGGAGAAGCGTACCGCCATCATCACGGGCGAGCGGGGTGAAGTGGTGTTCGAGCAGAAGGATGTGGAGGTGCCCGCCTTCTGGTCGCAACTTGCCACGAATGTGGTGGTGTCGAAATATTTTCGGGGAGCGGTCGGCACGCCCGAACGCGAAACCAGCGTGCGCCAAGTCATCGGGCGCGTGGTGAACACGCTCACCGAATGGGGACGCTCGATGAACTACTTCGCCTCTGACGAGGACGCCGAAGCGTTCCGAGATGAACTCAAATATCTCCTGCTCCACCAATACGGCGCATTCAATAGCCCAGTCTGGTTCAATGTCGGGATCGAGCCTCGCGCCCAGTGCTCGGCGTGCCAACCGTATCAGGCGATGGTGAACACACTTCGAGGACCGATGCCAATCGGCAAAATTGTTGAAGAGAACTTGATTGGGCTTCCTGTGTACGACGGTAGTGGAATAACACCTGTAATAGCGGTCAGACACAATGGACGAAAGCCCGTGTATCGTGTTCAACTGCGAGATGGCTACAGTGTGGAGGCAACAGGAGACCACCTTGTTTGCGCCCATGATACGCGCCGTACCTTCAGATACGAGTGGCGTCGTGTTGACTCGCTCCGTCCGGGAATGTTTATGCGAATATACCCGCATCTTCCACGCGCTTATATGCCTGAAGGAGACCCTATAGTTGTCGCAGAAGCGGCGCTAGCAGGTTGGCTTCAGGCTGATGGTTTCGTGGGGCAGTATGCTCATGGGAAAAACCGCTCGCTGACGATAGAGTTCATGACCGTAGGGGAGGAGGAGTTCGATTGGGTAATGAGACACCTCAAAGTTGTGTTTCCTACTCACCACTTCCATGTTCGTGAGGTGGACACTAAAACCCTCGATGAACCCTGTAGACGAATTCGGCTTTATGGGGAGTCTTTGAGACCCTTTGTAGAGAAGTATCAGCTAATGCGCCGAGGATCAGACATAAGTGTACCCGAACCAATATGGACAGCTCCCGATAACGCAGTATCAGCCTATCTCAAAAGTCTTTTCCAAGCAGATGGATACGCTGCTGTCCATCATCCGAGCGCTCACATCGCGTTTGCAGTCATTTCTCGTAAGTGGGCTGAGGACGTCCAGCTTCTTCTGACACGCTTCGGTGTCTATTCCCGCGTCCGTCAAAAACGAGAGAAACGCCCCGACCGATACAATCTTTGGGAGGTAGATATCTCTATCGCCTCTGAGCGAAAGAAATTTGCTGAACAAATTGGATTCGTCTCGGAACGCAAGCAATCAAAGTGCTTGAGCTCACTGAATGTGAAAGGCAAGAAGTGCCCCTCAGTGAGATATCAAGAAATTGTCTCCATCGAGCTAATTGGGGAGATGGATGTCTATGATATCCAGACACTCAGCGGTTGCTATCTCTCCAACGCGGTGTTGGTTCATAACTGCTTTATTGTATCTGTTGAAGACACGATGGAGTCGATCCTTGACTTGGCAAAAACCGAGGGCATGATTTTCAAGTTTGGTTCGGGTTCAGGCTCGAACCTGTCCAACATTCGCGGTTCCAAAGAGCTGCTCTCTGGTGGAGGGCGCGCCTCGGGACCTGTGTCGTTTATGCGTGGGTTCGACGCCTTCGCAGGGGTCATCAAGAGCGGAGGCAAAACCCGACGCGCCGCGAAGATGGTCGTGCTGAATGTCGACCACCCCGACATTGTGGACTTCATCGAGTGCAAAGCAAAAGAGGAGCAGAAAGCGTGGGCGCTGATTGAGCAGGGCTATGACCCCGGCTTCAATGTGCCCGGCGGTGCCTACGACTCGGTCTACTTCCAGAACGCCAACCACAGCGTGCGCGTCACCGACGCCTTTATGCGCGCCGTGGAGAACGATGAAGAGTGGACGACCACCGCACGCACAACAGGCGAGGCGATGGGACGCTATAAGGCGCGCGAACTGTTCCGTAAGATGGCAGAGTCAGCGTGGGTCTGTGGCGACCCTGGTCTGCAGTTCCACGATACGACTAACCGCTGGCACACAGTCAAAAATTCAGGACCGATTAATGCGAGCAACCCGTGCTCGGAGTTCGTTTTCCTCGATGACACCTCCTGCAACTTGGCAAGTATAAACTTGCTCAAGTTTAGGCTGTCAAATGGTAGATTTGACACCGATGCCTACTGCGCTGCAGTGCGTATTTTTATCACGGCGCAAGAGATTATCGTGGATAACTCCACCTACCCGACTGAGAAGATCGCGGACAACAGCCACAACTTCCGTCCGTTGGGGTTGGGCTATGCGAACTTGGGCGCGCTGTTGATGTCGCTCGGTCTGCCCTATGATAGCGATGCGGGGCGCGCCTACGCCGCGGTGCTTACGGCAATCATGCACGGCGAGGCGTACCGACAATCGGCAATCATCGCACGCGATTGTGGCAACCCGTTCCCCGGCTACGCGCTCAACCGCGAGCCGATGTTGGAAGTGATGCGGATGCACGCCGACGCTCTGAACCAAATCCAAGCCGAGTACCTCCCGTCCGAACTGATGAAAACCGCCCGCGAGGTCTGGAACGAGACGCTCAAACTGGGCGAGAAGCACGGATACCGAAATGCTCAGGTAACGGTACTCGCTCCGACCGGCACCATCAGTTTCCTGATGGATTGTGATACCACAGGGATCGAACCCGACATTGCCCTCGTGAAATACAAGACGCTTGTCGGAGGGGGATTGCTTAAGATTGTGAACACCACCGTGCCGATGGCGCTTCAGACGCTTGGCTACTCGGCGGAGGAGATCGAAGCGATTACCCGCTACATCGACGAGCACGACACCATCGAAGGCGCGCCCTACTTGAAGCCTGAGCATCTGCCTGTGTTCGACTGCGCCTTCCGCCCAGCGAAAGGCACACGCTCACTCCCACCGATGGCGCATGTGAAGATGATGTCCGCAGTGCAGCCGTTCCTGTCGGGAGCGATTTCCAAGACCGTGAATATGCCCAACGACGCTACGCCCGAAGATATCGAACAGGTCTATATGGAGGCGTGGAGGTTAGGGCTGAAAGCAATCGCTATCTACCGAGACGGCAGTAAGCGCACTCAGCCCCTCTCCACCAAGAAGCCCGATGAAGAGACGAAAGAGACACCAGCGATGCAGATTGTGGAGCGACCTGTGCGTCGGCACCTGCCCGACGAGCGCAGGAGCATCACCCACAAGTTCAGCATCGCTGGGCACGAAGGCTACATCACCGTCGGGATGTATGAAGACGGGCGCCCTGGCGAGATTTTCGTGACGATGGCGAAGGAAGGCTCGGTGATTTCGGGTCTGATGGACGCCTTCGCCACCGCCATTTCGCTTTCCCTGCAGTACGGCGTGCCGTTGGAGAAGCTGGTGGAGAAGTTCTCGTACACGCGCTTCCAGCCCAGCGGGTTCACGAACAACCCCGACATTCCTGTGGCGACCTCAATAGTGGATTACATCTTCCGATGGCTGGGAATGAAGTTCCTCAATCATCAGCCCCTGCAAAGAGAGCCGATGGACGAAGAGTACCTCACTCAGCGGGCGATGACCAGCCAGCCCGAACCGCTGGGCATTCAAGGAGGCACTGCCGAAGCGACCGTCTTGCCACCCGGGCAGGGTGCGAAGACCACGGACTGGTCGCAATTAGTGAAGCTTCAGCAGGATGCTCCCCCCTGCCCCAACTGCGGGATGATTATGGTGCGTGCGGGAGCGTGCCACCAATGCTTGAACTGTGGCACCTCCTACGGGTGCGGATAAGGCTCACCTCCCTATCCAGACCCTGACGGGAGCCAGGACTCTGCTGGCTCCCGATTTTTGCCTTTGGCAGGGGTTTTCAAGTCCATTTCGAACCTTGTTTCAGGTGTATCTATTAGCGTTGGATTTGGGCACATCGGCGTGCAAGGTTGCGCTTCTTTCGGCAGAGGGCGCACTGATACATAGCCTCGCCAGACCCCACCCAGTCCACCTCACTCCTGACGGCGGAGCCGAACAAGACCCCCACACTTGGTGGCGCACGCTCACCGATGCCGTGCATCAGCTTCTGGACGAAGTGAACCTGCCCCGTGAGCAAATCAAGGCTGTTGGCTGTACCGCCCAGTGGTCGGGCACGGTGGCAATCGATGGCAGTGGTGAACCGCTCGGCAATGCGCTCATCTGGATGGACACGCGTGGCGCGCCCCACATTCGCGAGCTCATCGGGGGATTCCCCAGCTTCGAAGGCTATCAGCTCGGCAAACTTTGGCAGTGGCTTCGGCTCACGGGTGGTGCGCCCACTCGGTCAGGCAAAGACCCCCTCGCGCATATCCTCTATCTCAAGCGTGAAGATCCAACGCGCTACCGAGCGTGCCACAAGTTTCTGGAACCTGTCGCCTACCTCAACCTTCGGCTCACGGGGCGGGCAGTCTGCACCTATGAGACCATCACGCTCCACTGGCTGACCGACAACCGCAACCTTCAGCGCGTAGACTATCACCCCACGCTGTTGCGCCTTGCCGAGATTCCGCGCGAGAAGTTGCCCGATTTAGTGCCCCCAACCACCCTACTGGGCGACCTGTTGCCCGAAGTGTCGCAGGAGTGGGGGCTTCCCTGCACGGTACAAGTGGTGGCAGGCACACCCGACCTGCACGCTTCGGCAATCGGTTCGGGCGGTGTGCTGGACTATCTGCCCCACCTTGCACTCAGCACTTCCGATTGGCTTACCTGTCATGTGCCGTTCAAGCGCACCGACCTGCTCCACAATATGGCGTCGCTCCCTGCTGGCATCCCAAACCGCTATTTCATCGCCAACGAGCAGGAGACAGCAGGGGCGTGCTTGGAGTTCGTGCGCACGCAAATCCTCGGCTGGCAGGGCGACCCCAGCGAAGACTATCAGCGGATGGACGCTTTAGCCGAGCGCGTGCCTGCAGGTTGTGAAGGGCTTCTCTTCACGCCGTGGCTGGTGGGGGAGCGCACCCCCGTCGAGAATCACGCCGTTCGGGGCGGGTTTCATCACCTTTCGCTTCATCACACGCAGGGGCACTTGATACGGGCGGTGATGGAGGGCGTAGCGCTGAATGCACGCTGGCTGATGGGGATTGTGGAACAGTTCACGCGCCGACGAATGGAACCGATTCGGCTTATTGGGGGCGGGGCGAACTCTGCGCTCTGGTGTCAGATTCTCGCCGATGTGTTGGGGCGAAGGATACTCCAGATGGAGCAACCCCAATCGGCTACAGTGCGCGGGGCAGGGATGTTGGCAGGGGTAGCGTTGGGCTGGTTCGGCTGGGAGCATCTCGCCGAGCGTGTACCCATCCAAGCGACCTATGAGCCGAACCCTGCCCACCGCGCTTTGTATGACGACCTGTTCGCCGAATTTCGTCGGTTGTACAAAGTGGAGAGCCAGTGGGCACGGCGCAGGAAGTGAAACGACTCGTAGCACAGGCAGGAATGCCTGTGCTACTCTATCTGGCTCCCTGCTCTCGGTGCTTCAGAATTTCCTTGCGCAAGCAGTCCAGCGGTTTCCACTCGCTGTTGCGCTGGACACCCCAGAAAGTCCAGCCGTTTACTGAAGGCGCGTCCAATAGATGGGACGCCACCTTGTGAATCGAACCTACGAAGCCATTCGCTTGCACAATGCCCCCCGCCAACACCACCGCCTCGAAACGCCCATCCTGAGACTGCAACCGCTCACCCGGCTCGATGACCCGCGCCTCCACCAGTGCGCCGAACGGCACGCGGGGCGTTTTCTGCTCCACAGGATAGGTCAGAAGCGATTCGGGCAACGGCACAACCTGCGCGATTCGCTCCCGTGCTAATTGGCAATAGGTCGGGTCTAACTCGATGCCGATGTAGTGCCGTCGGAGCCGTTTCGCCACCGCTGCGGTCGTGCCCACTCCCAGAAACGGGTCTAACACCACATCGCCCACTTCCGTGCTGAGCAGAATGATGCGCTGAAGGAGCGCTTCGGGCTTCTGAGTGGGATGTGCCTTCTCGCCGTTCAGCTTGACTCGCTCTGCCCCTGTGCAGAGCGGGATAGACCACTCGGCACGCAGTTGTAGGTCGTCGTTCGCTGAGCGCGCTGTTTTGTAGTGGAAAGTGTAGCGCGCTTCCGATGAGCGCGCTGCCCAAATCAAAATCTCGTGCGAGTTGGTCAGACGCTTGCCCCGAAAGTTGGGCATCGGGTTGGTCTTCACCCACACCACCGAGTTGAGTATCCAGAAGCCCAAGTCCTGAAGGAGCCTACCGAGCCGAAAGATGTTGTGATAACTGCCGATGACCCAGATGGTTCCGTCGGGTTTGAGCACGCGCCGACAACCTTCAAGCCACTTCTGGCAGAAGGCATCGTACTCGGCAAAACTCCCGAACTGATCCCACTCATCGTCCACAGCGTCCACTTTGGTCAGATTCGGGCGCCAGAGCTCGGAGCGGAGCTGAAGATTGTAGGGCGGGTCGGCGAATATCAGGTCAACCGACTCAGCAGGCAGTTGATAGAGTGCCTCCGTGCAGTCTCCTTGAATGACCTGGTCGAGACGCAATCCCTGCATAGACCTCCCCGCTCGATTGTACCCCTAACCCATTGTTCTATTATCCCGACTCACTCTCACCCAGCGGTTTTCTCCTATGCCCAGCGTGCGATATGCCGAACCGCCGTTGATGGCAATCTCCAAGTGTCCGCTACTGCCCCAGTATGCCACAGGTTCACCCCAAGCAACTTCCCCGAAAGTGCGTCGGAGGGGAACGATACGCCCATCGTTTAGCATCACCTGCAACTCTTCGGTCTTTCCGAACTGCAGGCGTGCTTGGGCTTCGGTCAGGTTCCAGATGACATTGCCGAAGTGGTCGATGTGCAGGGGGCGACAAAGGAATGCGCTCCCGTCCCACTCGGCGTCGAGGTCGGGGAGGCTCTGCAGTTCGCTGGGGTGGATCGGCGTGCCGAGCCGTTCAATCGGCACACCGTTGATGAGATGGGCGCATGTAGGGGCGAACAGGTCGCGCCCGTGAAAGGTCGCACTCACAACAGGCAAATAATAGCGAGGATTGTCCAGCACAACGGCACTCTGGGGTGGGTCTGCGCGCAGGGCGAGGCTGAGCAGACCGTTATCAGGTGCGAGATAGGTATGGCGGTGGCACTGCACGGCAACGGCGCGTCGCTCAGTGCCCACACCAGGATCGACCACCGCCACTACATAACTCCCTTCAGGCAGGTAGGGCACTGCGGTCGCCAGCAGATATGCCCCGCTCCGAATATTCTGAGGCGGGACAGCGTGCGTCAAGTCCAAGAACTGCACGCCCGCACTCATTTGCAGAATCACCGCTTTGAGTTGGGCGACATAGGTATCTTCTAAGCCATAGTCGGTCAGCAGGGCGACCAGCGCACTCATTCGGTATCTCCAATCAGTGCTTGACAGCAGTCTACAAGCCGTATCGTGCCGAGGAACCGCCCTTCCCCCACCACAGGGAGCGTGTCCAACCCCGTCTTGACCATTTGAGCGACCGCCACTTCCACAGGTTCGTGTTCGTTCAGTACGGGCACGGGCTGGGGCTGGATGGACGACTGTGCAAGGGTACGGGCAGTGGGGCGAAAGGTTTCTAAGTGGGGTGGAGTGCCGGTTGCTTGGTGTTCTGACAGCCACGCTTCAAAGAGTTGCTGAAACACCTGCGTTTCGGTCAGCGCGCCCACCACCGTGCCCGACTCGTCCACCACTGGTAGGAGGGTCACCTGATAGAGGTCGAGCTTATCGACGGCATCCTGCAGAGTGGCGTTCGGGCGCAGGCTCGGCGCATGGGTATTGATGAACTCCTGCACTTTCATCGTCGCATCTGAGCACACTCGCGGATAATCGCCAGTGTTAAGTCCACACTGCGCACGAGGTCGTCTATCAGCACGAACTCTTCGTGAGTGTGGATGTTTTGGTGGGGCGTGCCGACCACACAGCAGGGCAGTCCGCGTGCGATGAAGATGTTGGCGTCCGAACCGCCTCCTGTTGGGCGGATGGGCGCGTCCAGCCCCAGCGATTTCAGTGCGGAGCGCACCACACGCACGGGCAGGTCGTCCTCGGTGAGGGTGTAGCCCTCGTAGTGGCGGTCGAGATGGATGATACACTCCGCCCCCATCGCTTTGGCGGTCTCTTCAAAGAGTTGGGTCATGTGGGCGACCTGCGCCTCCACCTTCTTGGGGTTCAGACTGCGCGCTTCGGCAGTGATGACCACCTCGGGACAGACCACATTTGTGGCGCGCCCCCCGTGAATGGAACCGATGTTGGCGGTGGTCTCCTCATCGATTCGCCCCTGCTGCATCTGCGCAATCGCTTTCGCGGCGACCTCGATGGCACTGATGCCCTTCTCGGGTTCGACACCTGCATGAGCAGGCTTGCCGATGATTCGCACCTCCATCGTGTCGTGGGTGGGCGTCTGATTGATGACCGTGCCGACGGGCGGTCCTGTGTCATATACGAAGCCGAAGTCGCTATCGACCAGGTCTAAGTCCAAAGCGCGTGCCCCACGCAGTCCGATTTCCTCACACACCGTGAGCAGGAGCTGGATTTGTCCGTGAGGTAGGTTATTCTCCACCACGATTCGGATGGCTTCTAAGATGGCGCTCATGCCCGCCTTGTCGTCCGCGCCGAGGATGCTCGTGCCATCGGTACGGATGATGCCGTCCTGAATGATAATCTTCACATTCGGGTTCGGCTCGACGGTATCGAAGTGTGCGCTGAAGAAGATTTTGGGCGCGCCCGACACATTGGCGGGCAGGGTCGCCACCACATTGTTGGCGTTGCCGTTCACCGCTTGGCTGGCGTTGTCTTCTTTTACATCCAGCCCCAGCCCACTCAGAAAACCCTTCACACAGTCCACCACTTCCCGCTCTTGACGGGGTGGCGAATTGATACTGCAGAGCGTTGTGAACAGTTCCACCAGACGGTCGTTTTGGATATTAATCTCAAGCATAGGCGTTCAGTTCGGCACAGGGGGCGTGATTCCTGCTGAGTCCGAAGATGTAGGCGGCTTATCTGAAGTGGCTTGGGCATCCTGCCCATATTGCAACAAGTGGCTTGGGCGTCCTGCCCATTTTGTCGATGAGTGAGAAGCCCAAGCCACGAAAGGGAGAGACTACGCAATAATGTCTTCCACTACCTTGCCGTACACATCGGTCAGGCGGAAGTTGCGTCCCTGGAAGCGATAGGTCAATCGGGTGTGGTCGATACCCATCAGGTGCAGAATGGTGGCGTGCAGGTCGTGCACATGCACAGGGTTCTCCACCACATTGTAGCCGAGGTCATCCGTGGCGCCATAGGTGATGCCGGGTTTGATACCGCCTCCAGCCATCCAAATGGTGAAGGCGCGTGGGTGGTGGTCGCGCCCCTTGTAGGGCGAGCCACCGCGCCCCTCATTCATCGGAGTACGCCCGAACTCACCGCCCCAGATGACCAGCGTGTCCTCCAGCAGACCGCGCTGTTTGAGGTCGAGAATCAGCGCGGCGGAGGCACGGTCGACCTCGTTGCAGAGTCTGCGCAGACCCTGCTCGATGCTGTCGCCCTCGCCGGTGCCGTGGTGGTCCCAGCCCCGATGGTAGAGTTGCACGAAGCGCACGCCCCGCTCCACCAGTCGGCGCGCCAGCAGACAGTTGTTGGCAAAGGAGGGTTTACCGGGCGTTGTGCCGTAAAGTTGGTGGATATACTCCGGCTCCTTGCTGATGTCCATCAGTTCGGGCACGCTGGTCTGCATTCGGA
>FWWM01004569.1_pt1 | contig 19524 bp, 14 predicted proteins | sample 2228351 | NCBI WGS metagenome assembly FWWM01 (sample SAMEA103939774, study PRJEB20133) | metagenome
CGACCAGGTCTACGCCGACGAATGGAAGCACAACGGGCTGGGACGTATGGATGCCTTTTCTGAACGCCTGAAACAAAAACATCTGGAAACACTTCAACAAGGCGTGCCTCCCGTGTTCAAAACGGTCACCATCCACTACAAGGGCAAGCAAGAAATGTATTACAGTTATTGCATGACTCATCGTATTCCAACTTTGGAAAACACCGGCTGGTCATCAATTATCGCCAGGCCGATTTGTCTGACACCCCCCTCTTCCTGATCTGCAACTGCTTGTTCTGGCATGCGCCGGGGATCACCCGTATCTATCGCCATCGCTGGCCCGTGGAAGTCTATCACGAGGAAAGCAAGGACGAAGGGTTGGACCAGTATCAACTGCGGGATTTCGAAGCGATCGAGAGACACATCGCCTTGGTTGCCGTAGTCTACAGCTTGCTGAGAGCCGCCCAACATGACCCTGCTCTCCAAGACAAACTTCACCGTGAACTCACTCGAACTTGAAGACAGCGCTGCTTTCTGGCAACGGGCTACCCAGGCTCAAAGTTTGTCGAACCTGCGACTAAAGTTGTCACTACAAGCGCAATTTTCCATCTACTGAGAGTGGGAGATAGCCTGTCCCCTGGACTGTCTGTCCAGGACAGTCCAGGGCTTCGAGCGGGGGAGCGCCGCTCTCACAATGACATTGGTACGGTAGAGAATTGTTCTTTACATCCTGTGGAATGCCTTTTCCTGTGTCTTGTCTATCCTGTTCGGTTTGGTGGACAATTATCGCTCTTGACCGGTTTGTCCCCTCAACAACCGTAGCGCAGATTCGGCCATTACCGCTGCGCCAATTGGAAGGGCGCGCTCGTCCAGTTCGAATCTGGGGTGATGTAGGTAGTATTCCTCATGCCCGGCCTTTTGCACGCCTAGCGTAAACATGGCGCCGGGGGCGTGTTCCATGAAGGAGCCAAAATCTTCTGCGCCTAGCGTCTTGTGCAGTTCGCCGACGTTTTGCCTGCCTAGCAAGTCTATTCCCACCGCCTCGATGACCTTCGACACGGCGGCATCGTTGATCATGGGCGGCGAACCGATCTCGAAGCGCAGGTCATAGTCGCCGCCCAGCGCGCGTGCCACCTCGAAGGCGCGCTTGATCTCAGCGTGGAGTTGTTTCTGGATTTCGGGCAGGGTAAAGCGTAGCGTGCCGGTGATGCGCACGCTTTCGGGAATGACATTTTCTGTGAACCCGCCATTGACCGAGCCAATGCTGACGACAGCGGGGGCAAATGGATCGATGCGCCGCGCAGTGATGGCGCTCAACGCCAGCATGACATGAGCCGTCAAATAGAACGTATCTATCGCAGTATGGGGAAAGGCCCCATGCCCGCCCTTGCCGCGAATCTCGCCGAACCACGAATCCACGCCGCCGGAGGCTGGGCCGGCGTTGATGGCTATCGTGCCGACCGGCGCGGTTGGGTCCACATGCTGGGCAAGGATGAAGTCCACTCCTTCCATCGCTCCATCTTCCACCATGCGCATTGCGCCGCTTTTCCCCTCCTCGTCGGCTGCCTCTTCGCTCGGCTGGAACAGGAAGCGCACCGTGCCGGGAAATGTCTCTTTTACCAGTATGGCTGCTGCCCCTAGCGCCATAGCCGTATGCGAATCATGCCCGCAGGCATGCATCCTGTTGTCCACCGTAGACTTGTACTCGAAGTCGTTCAACTCTTGCAGGGGCAGCGCGTCCATATCGGCGCGCAGCGCGACTACCGGATGTCCTGCCCCAAAATCAGCCACCACGCCGGTCTTGCCGACCCCGCGCCGCACACGATAGCCCAATTTCTCCAACTCATCGGCCACGATAGCGGCCGTACGCTGCACCTCGAAGCCAATCTCTGGGTGCTTGTGGAAGTCACGTCTCCACTCGATCAATTCTTCCGTCAGGGCATGGGCTTGTTTGAGCATGTTATCTCCTTAAGAAAATACAGAACAATACCATGAATTGGCCCCTTACCTGACCAATTCCTTCTCCGCCACCGTCATGATAGCGTCCAATTCACGTATTTGCGCGTCGTCCAGCGGCTCCACTTCATGTTGGCGCAAAATTCGTTCTGCCTCGGCCTGGGCGCGTTCGGCCATTCCTTGTCGCCCACCGGCCTGCCACTGTTCCCACGTATCGCGATTAGCCAGTTTGGTCAGCAGCACCTCGCCCGATTTGAGATACTTCATGGTGTGCTTTTGAGCAAGGAAATTGCGAGACCCATCCATGACCTTGGCGATGACCTCCACCGCCAACGCCTCCTCGCTGACCTCGAATCTGCTCTTGGCCCGCCGGATGCTTCCTGCGAATTCGTTATCAGCCACCATCTGAGCAAAGGAGCCGCTCACGCCCGCCTCCATCTCGCCGATACCGGAAAGTTCGTCAGCGCCGGCCAGAGCCGGCATGAGGGCATTGAGTCCACGCTCGAAACCGTTCTGGAGGTCGAGTGTGTGGCCATTGGTCGAGAATCCGTACACATTGACCGGCAGGCCGTAGTGATGCCCAAGTTGCACCGTGGCCGCCGATACCAGTCCCAGTTCCACGCCGCCCCACACGGAAATGCCAGTGCGCGCCTCCATCATGGCCAGTCGTCCGCAATATATGATTGGCAGCCCCGGACGAACGACCTGCGCCAACACCAGCGGCACCAATATCTCGGCATTTTGTTGGGCCAGCGCGCCTGCCATAGACATTGGCGCAGTGGCCCCGGCTGTGGGACACGGCAACGGACCAAACGCCACGCCTGCCCTGGCAATTTCCACGATGGCTTCGGCCTCGTAAGGGGGCATATTGAGCGGACTGACCGGCGAGACGGACAGGGTCAGCACCTCAGTTGGCAGCCCAATGACTTCGGCCATGCGCAGGGCGTATTTCACTTCGGCGGGATATTGCACGCCGGGGCCTTGCACTGGTTTGACGGTGTGTGGCAAAGCATGGCGATACATCATCAATGACATCAATTCACCTGGCACGTCGCGCGGGGTGAAGAAAGGCGTGATGGTGTTGCAGTTTTCGAGCGCATCCAACAGGCGGGTTGCAAGTTGCACGTCTTGGATGGTGGCGTAACGCTTCGTTCCATTGGCTGCATCGTAGAGGTCGCGCGCGCCGCCCAGATTGTGGAAGTAGAGATTCCCATCGCCAAGCGTTTTCACCACGCCATTTCGCCCGCGCAGGCTGGCGGTCTTGCCGGCGCTGGCAAGGCAATGTTCCACCAATTCGGGCGGGAACCGAACGCGCTCGCCATCCACCCGTGCGCCGGCCTCAGCCAGAAGGTCTTGCGTTGCCTCATGTTTCAACACCACGCCCACTTCATCCAGGATGCGCAGGGTGGCCTGGTGAATGGCCTCGATTTCGGCTTCGTTGAGGAAGTTCAGGTAAGGCATAAGTTCTCCCGTTGGATGATTGACGCTATTACAAAAATTAGCGCAGCGGGTCGCAACCCATGTAGGACAACTCTTGAAGAGTTGTCCTACAAACGCAAAATGAATTTTCGCGTTACAAACCTTCTATGTACTGCCGTGACTCCAGAACGCGGGCCAGGAATGCCACTCGCCGCACTTCAGCGTCGATCACATTTTCGATCTTCAAAAAGCCATGCCCCTCGCCCTCGTACAGGTGAAAGTCCACTTCTTTGCCCAGTTCGAGGAGTTTGTCGCGGGCCTGGATGGAGTCTTCGGCCGGGCAACGCGGGTCGTGTGCGCCGCAAATGAGTTGCAGCGGGACGCGGAGGCGGTCGAGGAAGAAGTAAGGCGAGCGTTCGCGCCACAAGGCATAATTTTCCTGCGGATCGCCCATCATTTCGATATCCCAATGCTTCAGGTCATCGCGCGAGCGTTCGTGGCAGGTGAACCAGTTCATGAACGGCACCACAGCCGCCCCAACTGCCCATAGTTCAGGGTAGCGCGTCAGGCAGGACAGGGTCAGGTAGCCGCCGTGACTGCGCCCGGTGACGGCGAGATTTGCGGGATCGGTCAGTTTGTTGCGGATGAGGAAGTGCGCGCCGGCAACCACGTCGTCGGTATCCACCCCGCCCAGGTCATAGCGGTTGGCGGTTTGCCAGGCGCGGCCATAGCCGGTCGAGCCACGATAGTTGGGCGCCAGCACCGTCCAACCGCGCGAGGCCAGATGGGTCATGAAAGGATGCCATTCCCGTTGATAGTGCCAGTTTGGCCCGCCGTGGATGACCACGACGCCAGGCGTATGCTCGTTTGCTTGAGAGGACGCAAACAGCAGCGCCGGAATGGGCGTTCCATCCATGCCAGGATAGGTGATCTCCTGCGGTTCAGGCAGGGATGCAATTGGCCATTCCCCTGGCAGGGAATGGGTGAGTTGGGTGAACTGGCCAGTTGCCAGGGACAATTGCCATAAGTCGGGCGGCCGGCGTGGGCTGCTAAAGCCGATGATGACATGCCCGCCATCCGGCGTGAAACGCGGTTTGTAATGGACGCCGCTCTCGACCTGGAACGTTTTTACCTGCCCGTCGAATGAATGGACGACGAGTTCATCCGCAGCGCCGCGGGCGCGAACATAGGCCAGCTTCGAACCGTCGGGTGACCAGCAAGGGGTGAGGCAATTGACTTTTTCCTCTGTGAGCCAGTCTATGCTCTTCGTGACGATATCCAGAATGCCGATTTGATGCCAGCCCCTGAGCGCATCGGAGTAGAAGGCCAACTTCCGACCTTCTGGTGACCAGGCCGGCTGGTGGGCATTGAGCGGGCCGTTTTCGTCTGCCAGGGGAAACGCTTCACCACCATCTAGCGGGATGAGGTATACGCCATAATCCTGCCCGCTAGATTCGAAGGCAACGGCCAGCCACTTCCCATCTGGCGACCAGCGAACATCCCAACAAGGACGTTGAATGGATAGCACACAGCGCGCCGGTCCGCCGCGGGCAGGCATGACATAGGCATCGAAGTTGCCGCTTTGGTTGGAGAGAAATGCGATTTCCGTCCCGTCTGGGGACCAGCAGAAGTTGGGTTGTAACGCGAAAAGAATTTCGCGTTTTGGGGTCAGGTCGGTATCTGCGCCGCTCTCGAAATCGTGGACGAAGAGGTGAAAGTTTTCACTGCCATCGAAATCTACCGCATAAGCCAGATGGGCGCCGTCGGGGGAGTATTTGGGGGCAAACTGGGCGCCCCTCGGCCCGGCTCTCTCTCCCTCGCTGGTCGAGTAGGACGAAGCCCGCATCGAGACCGGGAGAGGGGAACTGGCGCGGGGGGAGCCGCTCCTGCCGAAGCGAGAAGGGGCAAATTCAACGGAAGCAGGCCGAGGTGCGTCTGAAGCGGGGAGGGGCAGTTCGTACAGTTCCCATCGTCCGGTTCTATTCCATGAAAAGGCCATGCGCGTCCCATCTGGGGAAAGGTCAAAATCGTGGGAGACGTCTACATACGGGACGCGCAGCAGGTTTTCGAGAGCAATCATGTTTCGAAAGGGGGATACGGATGGCGCAGATTCGACAGGGCGTCATACACCTCGAAAGGCTACTCCAGCGCCGGGAGCGCATCCAGGCCGGCATTCTTGGCCAGGCGTTCCACCATGCCGATCAGTTCTTTCTCCTGAGCAGGCTGCATGGGTGGGCGTTGGTATTCGGCCAGCAATTGCTGAGTGCGGATTTTGGCGCGCGCAAAGGTATCGAGGCCGCCCGCTTGCTGCCAGCCACGGATGGAGTCGCGGTCTATGATCTCGGAAGGCAGGTATTGTTCTTTGGCAAAGAGTTCACGGGTAACGCGCTGCTTGAGAAAATCGCCCTTGAATTCGATGCCCTCGAACATGGCGGTGGCAAGTGTTTCGGTATGCGCCTGGATGCCGGCCAGCAGACGTTTGGCCATGGCAATTCCTTCGGCGTCTATGGTCAATTTTTCGGGACTCTGACAGGCCAAAAAGTCTAACATGCCCGCGCCGGAGATCATGTTGACGCCCGCCAGCGCGCCAATCAACGCCGACATGCCGCTTTCCAACCCGGCTTGCGCGTCCACTACCTTCGATTCGGTTGCGCCGAGGTAACAGTGAGTTGGCACGCCGAGCGCCTTGCCAACCTGAGCATACGAGGCGTCTATCATGGCCGTCTCGACTGCGCCCATAGGCGTGCTGCCCTTGCGCATGTCGAAGATGGCTGGCGCGCCGCCCCACACGATGGGCGAGCCAGGCCTGGCCAATTGATGAATGACGATGCCGCTCAAACACTCGGCGGCATGTTGGACCACCGCGCCAAGCAGCGTGACCGGTGCGGCTGCGCCCGCCAGCGGCATGGACACCATCTCAGCCGGCACGCCTGCGCGCGCCAGTTCGATCAGATTGCCGGCCCCAAATTTGCTCCAAATGAGCGGCGGCGAGGGACACACGTCGAACACAGCCTGCGGCTTCTCTGCCAGCGCCGCCCGGCTGCCTGCGAAAATCGCCAGCATGTCAATCATGACCTGGAGGGTATCGTTGGTGAACGCTCCGGTCACGACCGGCTTGTGTGAGTGCAGCAAAACCAAATAGAGACGGTAGAAATCGCCTATCTCTTTCGGCACTTCGTTGCACACCACCGCGGTAGACTGCGCGTCGTACTGCGGCAGCATCTCGGCCACCTTCACCAGCCGCACCAGGTCGGCGGTGTAGGCGGGTTTGTGTTCCAGCGTTTCGGGGTCAAGGACGTGGACGCCAGATGAGCCGGGATCGAAGTGGACGTAATTGCCGCCATAGGTGACTTTGGGATTCCCCGCGCGGTCATACAGCACGAATTGGCTGGGGATCGTTTCAAGGGCCTTTCTCACCACCGATTCGGGGATATGTACCACCTCTTTGGCCTGGTCCACTTTACAACCGGCTGAGGCCAGCAATTCACGCGCCTCGGCATACTGGACTTTGATGCCGGGCTTCATCATCAACTGGAAGGCTTCATCCAGAATTCGGTCAATCAAATCTTGCGTCAAAAGTTCGATTTTTGGTTGCATACCTTCTACCTGTGTACCTGTTTACCTGTTTACCTGTGTACCTGTCTACCTGTGTACCTGCCCCCCTGCCTACCCCCCTCCCTCCAAACTCTCGATAATCTTGGCCATCTCTGCAGAGATTTTCTCGTCCAGCGGGTCGGGCTGGTGCTCGGCCAGGATGCGGCGGGCTTTGGCTAGCGCCCAATCTCGGGCGTCGTCTTTCCTGGCTTCCCACTCGTTATAGGGACGACGGTCCATGAACTGCGGCAAGAACAGGTCGCGCATGTGGCGGCGGGTATGTTTCTGGCTGAGGAAGTTGCCGCCGGGGCCTACCGCTGCAATCGTTTCCAGGGCCAGCGTTTCGTCGTCCACGACAATCCCTTGCATCGTCTTGTGGATGATGGAGAAGATTTCGGCGTCCATCATCATCTGAGCATAAGACCAAATGCGGCTGCCATGCAGAAAGCCCAGGCCCAGCAGCATGTCAGACATGACCACACACGCCATGAAGGCCGAGAGTGCATTTTCCAGGCCGGCCTGCCAGTTAGGCTCTTTGGCGCCGGTGGCAAATGCTCCCATCGAGAGCGGGATGTCGTAGAAATCGGACAACACATTGGTAGCCGCACCAAACAGGAAATCCTCTGGACCGCCGCCGGTATAGACGCCCGTGCGCGGATCGGAAGCCGTCTGCGCAGCAGCATAAAAGACCGGCGCGCCGGGGTAGGCCAGTTGCAGCAGGGCAGTGCCGGCCACCACTTCGGCGTTGCCCACTGCCAGCGTCCCGGCCAGCGTTGCGGGCCCGGTAGTCAAACAAGAAGCCATGGTCATGAAACCGGTCGGCAGGCCGTATTCCGCCGCTACCAGGGCCGCGTCCAAGCTGCCGCCGTCGTGACCCAGCGGCGGGGCGGTGCATTGCATCACCGAAAGCACCGGGCGCTCACGCAATTTGTCCTTGCCGCCCACGATCAGGGCCGCCATCTCGACCGCAGCGCGCGCTTCGGCTTCGTTGTAAATGGACTCGGTCTGGACATGTTTGGTGGAATTTTCCCAAATAGTCTTGATCTCGTGCAGGCCGCGCGTTTCGGGCGGCTTGTCTTGCGCCGACAGCGGCACCCAATGAAAGCCCACCTCCTCGGTGGCGTCGGCCACGCGCGCAATATCGCGCACATCCGAAAGTCTGGACATACGCCGCACACCCGTTTCGATGTCTATGATCTCCACGCCGCAGCCGTCGGTGCCGGCAAAGACATGATTCCCATCTAGCGGACAATCTTGCTGTGGATCGCGAGCCGCCAGAGAATACGCTGGCGGAGCCTTTTTTAGGGCTTCCTCGATAATGTGCGGGTTGGCGCGCACAATCATTGTTTCGCGGTCTACGGTTGCGCCATGCGCGGCCCAAATCTCTAACGCCCGCTTCGACGGAAAACGCACCCCCACATGCTCGATGATATGCAGGGTAGCATCGTGAATCCGCTGGACCTCCGGCGGTGTCAAAATCTCTAGTTTGAGTTTCGGGTTGCTGATGGATTTGATGTTCTTGGGCATTACTCTACTCCGTAACACGGAAACCATTCCGCAATACTACTTGACTCCCACCAACTCTTTGGCCACGTTGACCGCGCCGATGGCATCTTCCGAGTAGCCGTCGGCCTCGATTTTTTGCACCCACTCGCGCGTCACCGGCGCGCCGCCTACCATCACCTTGACCTTCATGCCGCGTTTGGCTACCTCGTCAATCACTTCCTTCTGCTTCACCATCGTGGTCGTCAACAATGCGCTCAGCCCGATGATGTCGGCGCCCACTTCCTGCGCCTTGGCCAGGATTTGCTCGGCCGGCACGTCCACGCCCAGGTCGTAGACCTCGAAGCCAGAGGAGGTCAACATAGTGCCGACCAGCGACTTGCCGATTTCATGGATATCGCCTTCGACGGTGGCCAGCACTACCTTGCCTAAAATCTGGCGTGAAGTGCCGGCAGCCTTCATGGCGGGTTCCAGCACGGCGATGGCGGCTTTCATGGCTTCGCCGGCCATCACCAGTTCGGGCAAGAAGGCCACGCCGCAGGCGAAGTCGTCGCCCACTTTGTTGACGCCGGGCATATAGCCGCGGGTGATGGCCTCGAGCGGATCGATGCCCTTTTCCAGTGCCTGCTGCGCCAAATTGGCGGCAACTTCCTGGTCGCCGTCCAGGATGCTTTGCGCCATTTGTTCGAATAATTCAGTTGACATATCTTCTCCTTAGTTTGTAGATGGTATTATCAGCCACTTGCTTTCGAAAGTTTTTGCTCGGCCCTGGTCAGGATGTCGTTCAGGACGCCGCGCGTATTGTCTGGTAAGGGGTCTTCTACTGGACCGGCCAGGATTTCCTCTACTTTCTTTCGTGCATTGGCATACATACCCGGTTTGCCAAGTTCTTGCCATTGTTCCAGGGTGTGACGATCGAGCAGAGCAGGGAGGTAAAACTCATTGGTGCGAGAGAGCCGGCGGGTGGATTTTCTTCCCAGGAAGTGGCCGCCCGGGCCAACTTCCAGCACATCGGCGGTGAGGATTTTTTCTGGCCCGGCGTCTATGCCCTGGAAGAGGCGCTCACAGATATGGGCAATTTCGTTGTCTACCACGATTTGTTCTAGCACCAGCAGTTGGTCGCCTTCCAGTTCGCCGAATCCAACCAGGATATCCGAGCCAGATAGGACTGGCGCAATCGAAGTGGTCATTTTTTCCAGCACGGCTTCGGGGCCGGGGTAACGCGCGTCGGCGGTGCAGCCGGCTGAAGTCGCTGGAAGACCGTAGAAGCGTCCCATTTCGGCCAGCGCGGCCGACATCAATCCCATTTCGGGCGTCCCGGCTGTGTAGGCCCCGCTGCGGAAGTCAATGGTGCCGGTTGCACTGCTGTAAATCATGGGGCGGCCAGGGTGGGCAAGTTGGTAGACGACGATGGATGAGAGGGCTTCGGCATTGGCGATACACAGATTGCCGAACAAACTGGCGGGGCCGGTGCTGCCTGGCACAGGCATGGGAAGGACCATGATTGGCAGGTCGAGGCTGCCCAGTTCGATGTAGGCGTCCATCATCGGGCCATCATGCACGAGGGGTGAAACCGGGCAGTAAATGAACGAGAAGGCGTGGCTGGTTTTGACCTGCGTTTCGCTGCCCAGGATGGCGATCAGGCCCTCGGCCAAGAATTCGGCCTGCTGGGGGGTGTGCAGTTCGTGTTGCAGGTGTTTGGAGCAGAAGGTTGCGCTGGTAAACCATTCGTATAAGGGGCGGAGATGGGCCGGCTGGTCTTCGGCGGCAACCGGCGCCCACGCCATGACGCCCATATCCATTTTTTGGAAGATGCGCATGGCAAGTTCGTTGTCTTTATCGGTACCGTAATGCCGTTCTCCGGTTTCGAAATCTTGTGCAAAGGCGGCTGTGCCGTCCATGGCGTAGCGCGTTGTGTGGGAAGGGAGGGGGTAGTTGTAAGCCGGGTTGCGCGCTCCCAGGGTAAACGCCGCAGGACAGGTTTGGAGGGCTTGTGTGACCACTTCGGCGGGCAGGTAAGCGATCTTTTCCTCCCATACCACCCGCGCGCCATGCGCCTCGAGCAGTTGCAGGGCTGTTTGACTGTGGTAGCGCACGCCGGCCTCGGACAGGATACGCAGGGTTTCGACGTGGATTTTTTCTTTCTCGGCTTCGGAAAGTAACTGGCATTGGTATTGCATAGGTGGGGCCTCGTTTTTTCATGGACGACATTCATGCCGTTTCACGGGCGCGCGCTTCGATTTTGCTCAATTCGCGCTGTACATCTTCATCCAGGGGCAGGGGTTGATGGGTGGCGAGGATGTCGCGCAGCGATTCTCGGACCTCGTCCACCAGGGTTGGCCGGCCGGAGGCGGCCCACTTCTCGTAGGAGTCGCTTGCGCTGAAATCGCTGACATAGACTTCGCCGCTGCGCATGGCTTTGCGCGTGGAACGCCGGCTCAGGAAGTTGCCGCCATGTTCTACGGCTGCCAGGTCCACTTCGAGCCATTCTTCGACGTTCGTGTTTATGCCGTCCGAAAGTCGCGAGCAGCGCCGGAAGATTTCCACATCGATCATGATTTGCTCCAGGCTCAAAATCATGGCGCCGCTCAATTGACCTGGTCCCACCAGTAGGTCGGGCCAGGAGATAATGGCCATCGTCCAATTCAGAGCGCGTTCATAGCCAGAGCGGATGCCGGGAACGTAATGGCCGGGGTTGCCGGCGGAGGCTTCTACCGGCAGGCCGTAGTGACGCGCCATCTCGATGACGGCAGTGCCTAGCAGACCGTGTTCCACCTCGCCGCCGGTGTAGCGGCCGGAATAGGGGTCAAGGATAGACGGGGCGGGAGCATAGATGACCGGCGTGCCGGGCGCCGCGGCTTGAATAAGGCACAACATGGCCAGCGTTTCGCAGTTCGAGAGCATGACGGTAGAAATCAGGCTGGCCGGGGCCGTGCCGCCCATCATGGGCATAGGCATAATGGCTGCCGGAAATCCCCATTCGATGGTTTCCAGATAGGCGTCTGTGTGCTCGGCCTCGATGACCAGCGGCGAGACAGGCGTTAGCAGAAACGAAAACGGATATGTTTTCTTCATTTCTTGCTTGCCGCCGAACACCGTTCCCAGCACCTCCAGCATCCAGCGCGATTCTTCGACTGTGTAGGAGCAATCTTGCAAATGCTTGGAAAAGTTAGTCACCATTTCCCGCCAATAGCGCACCGTATCTCCCATCGTTTTTTGGAAGAAGGTGGCCTCTACCATAGACCAATAGACGCCTACCTCGTCCAGGGCATCGATCAGGCGGGTAGCGTTCAGCCAGTCTTCGAAGGTCGCTTCCCGGCGCTCTTCGGTCTCTGCGTCCATCACATAAATTGCCGCACCATCGGCCAGCAGGGTGCATTGGTTTTCGTTGACGGGAAACCGCCAGCCGGGCCGCCGGCCGCCCAATTTGAATTTTTTGGGCGCTAGCCGCAGCGCCTCTTCGACCAGGGCGCGTGGGAAGCGCACGATATTGTTTTTGTTGTCTACATCTGCGCCGGCGGCCTTTAAAATCTTGCGCCCGCGGGCTGTATCTACTCGGACTCCTTTCGTAGCCAGGATGGATAAAGTTCGTTCATGTACTTGAGTAATTTCTTGATCCGACAATACGCGCAAGTCGGTTTCCATAAAAACCTCTTTCGAACGACTGAAGTCGTTACTACGTTTTTGTGACCTACCAATTTTGGCCTTTTTGCAGTTGATTCGTCATGATTGCCGCTGTAATTTGCTTTTTGAAAATAGGATACTTTCCTCTCTCGATAACAAGTCAGGGAGTTCCAAACGGGTGGCGGTTGAACGTTCGTCCGCCGGGCTCTTGCGCCAGGAGCAGGAATGTGGGGAAGGTTACAAACCCGCTCCTGGGGGAAGAGGCGCATCGTTCATTCTTTTCCTCCTATCTCCCGGTCTGCCGCTTCCAGGATACGGGTCAATTCGGCCTGTTGGACGGGGTCCAGCGGCCGCGGATGATGGGTTTGGATGATGGATTCGACTTTCTCGCGCGCCGCATCGAGCGGATCCCGCATCTTTCCCGACGGGGCAATTTGCGAGGTCAACTCGGAGAATTTCCGCTCTCGAAGGTTTTCGCGCGTATGGCGGTGTTTGAGGAACAAGCCGCGCGGTCCTACGTCTTGGATGACCTCCAGCGCCAGCGCCTGGGACGTGGTGTCTAACCCGGCAACCTCGATGCGGACGCGGTGGTAGATGTCGCTGTCGAGCAGGATGGCTTCGGGATACAACAGGTTGCAGGATTCGAGCAAGCCCAGCCCCGAGCCGGTCTCGGCGCCGGCCAGGGCGCATAACATCAGGGAGGCGGCGGCGTCTCCGGCTTGCTGCCAGCCTGGCTGTCGGGCGTCGGTGCCAAACACGCCTGCCAGCGCCGGCACGCCCCAGTGATGCGCCATTTCGACGCCTACCGGATATAGCAGTGTGCCTTCCCAGGACGTGGCCAGGTAGCCGCCGGTGTGCGGGTGCATGACCCCTGGCATGAACGAGTGGAAGACCGGCGCGCCGGGGTGGGCCATCTGTATGAGGACCAGCGCCGAGATGATTTCCGCATCGCCCGTGACGACTGTGCCAGCCAGTGTAGCCGGGGCAGTAGAACCAACATTAGCCATAGACATGAACCCTACCGGCAGGCCGGCTTCAGCAAACAGTAAGGCCGATTCCATGCCTTCTTTGTCCTGCGCGAGTGGGGCAATGCAGCATACCAGCAACGACAACGGAGGGCGCTTGCGCATGTTTTCTTCGCTGCCGGCAATGACGCGCGCCATTTCTACAGCGTAACGCCCCAGGGCTTCTCCCATCACGGTTTCGCTTTGCACGTGTTTGATGGTGTTGTTGAACGAGGCCTCTAGTTCGTGCAAGGGGGCCGTGCGGGGATGATCGGCGGCGCTGACGATAGGCCAGTAGAAACCGATGGAGGGCAGGGCGTCGGCTACACGAGCCATGACAGCCACGTCGCTTTTGCGAGAGGCGCGTCGCTGGCGGGTGGTAAAGTCTATCGTCTCTACGCCACAGCCATCGGTGGCGCAGTACATTTGTGTGCCGTCCAGTGCCAGGTCGTGGGAGGGGGAGCGGGCGCCCATCGTGTAGAAGCGAGGCGCCGATTTGATGGAAGCAAGCACCAGGTCCGGAGAGTGCAAGCACCTGTTTCGGAGATAGTCGCACGATTTGATTTTGGAAGTCCACGCGGGCGCCGTGTTCCGCGTAAATTTCCAGACATTTCTGGGATGGACAGTGTACGCCCGTCTCGGCCAGCACCTGGAGCGTGCCGCTGGCCAGGCTCTCGATTTGGTCTTCATCCAGAATGTGATAAGGGTGCTTGGGGCAGATAGGCTGAATGGGGGGCGTATCGCTAAACATCGTTTGCTTCCTTCGGCCTGGCGGTGAGGAAAAACTTTGCCAGGCGTTACTCTTGTCCAAGTTCCTTGTCGGCGGCTGCCAGAATGCGGCTCAGTTCGTCTTGCTTGTGTTTTTCGAGCGGCTCGGGCCGGTGGTTGACGAGGATGGCGCGCAGGCGTTCGCGGGCTACTTCACGCGGGTCGCGGTATTTGCCGTCGGGGCCGAGGTCGTGCGTCACGCCGCGCACCAGCGAAGTGCGGATATGTTCGCGGGTGTGCTTTTGGCTCAGGAAATGTCCGCCAGGGCCAACGTTGGCGATGGCCTCGAGGGCCAGCGTCTCTTCGTTGACTTCCATGCGCATCAAGTAGGTGCGGGCGCGCTGATAGAGGTCTTCATCCAGGATGATTTGTTCGGGATACAGGCGGGTGTAGGTGCGCGCCAATCCCATGCCGGTAACGATTTCGGGGCCGGTCAGGCCGGCTAGCAGCGGGTCGAGGGCGGGTTCGGCAGCCGATTGCCAGGTGCCGGCTTCGAGCGAGTCGGTGCCGTAACAAGCGCCCAGCGAAGACATGCCCCAGTGATGCGCCATTTCGACCACGCCGTATCGTCCACGCGCGTCACGCGGGTAACTGATGTAGCCGCCGGTGCGCGGATCGGCCCAGGCCTGCATGAGGGAGTGGAAGACCGGCGCGCCAGGGGCCACCAATTGCATCAGGACGGTGGCGCTGATGATTTCTGCATCGGCCATGGCAAAGGCGCCGGCCAGGGTGGCGGGCGCTGTGGTTCCGAGCGTAGGCATAGCCAGGAAGCCAACCGGGATACCGTTTTGGGCCATCACCATTGCGCCTTCGATGCCGGCGCGGTCTTGAACGAGCGGCGCAATCGTGCAAACGACCAGTGAGAGAGGTGGGCGTTTGCGCATTTCCTCCTTGCTTCCGGCGATGACGGTTGCCATCTCGACCGCGTATTCGCAGTCTCGTTCTCCCATGATGGTTTCGGATTGCACATGTTTGACCGAATTGTTCCACACGGCGTCTATTTCATGCAGGGGAGCGGTCTTTCCATAATCCTGCGCGCTCACCATCGGCCAGATGAAGGCAATGGCGGGCAGAGCATCGGCCACCTTTGCCATCATGGCGACGTCGCTCTTGCGCGAGGCGCGTTCGGTCTGGCTGTCCAGGTCTACGACTTGCACGCCGCAGCCATCCGTGGTGAAGTAGGTCACACCGTCTTGCAATTGCAGGTCGTACTCCGGTATGCGCGCTCCCAGCGTAAAGTAGCGGGGGACGGATCGCATGGCCTCGAACACCATCTCGCGCGGGAATTTGACATTTTGCGTACTTTGGTCCACTTTTGCGCCGTAGCCATCCAGAACGGCTAACGCCTTTTCGGATGGAAAGCGCACGCCGACCTCTTCCAGGATGCGCAGGGTGGCTTCCTGGAGTTGACCCAATTGCTCATCGGATAAGTATTGGAGCCGATAAGCAGAACGAATGGGTTCGAGCGGAGGGTGTTGAAAGGTCATCTGCTGCACTCCTTTGCCGCTTGGGGCGGCGGTCATCTCTATCGCTCGCCGATTTTCTCTAGCACTTTGTGGGGGTCGAAAGCATCCCGCAGACCATCTCCGATGTAATTGACCGAGATGATAGCCAGGAAGATCATCAGGCCGGGGAAGATTGCCAGCCAGGGATACTTGGTGAAATGTTCCTGAGCATTGCTCAGCAGATTGCCCCAGGAGGGCGTTGGCGGCTGAATGCCGAAGCCCAGGAAACTCAAGCCAGATTCCTCGATAATCGCATAGCCTAACTCTAGCGTGGCTTCGACGATGATGGGACCGATGGTGTTAGGCAGAATGTGATGGAGGATGATGCGCAGGTCCGACCCGCCCAGGGCGCGGGTGGCCGTCACGAAGTCCAACTCGCGCAGCGTGAGGATGGCGGCCCGCACCAGGCGGGCAAACGTCATCCAGGCCAAAATGCCGATGACGACGCCAATGGTCAACACGCTGTTACGTTCGAAAAGGGGAGCATCCACTTCGCGCAGAATGGCGCTGAGCAGGATGAGGACGAGAAAAGATGGTAACGAGAGGAAGGTGTCGGTGATGCGCATCAAGACGCTGTCTAGCGCGCCGCCGTAGAAGCCGGCCAGCGCCCCTACGGGTACGCCGATGGAGAGCGAGATGGCGACAACCAGCAAGCCAACTGTTAGGGAGATGCGGCCGCCGTACAGAACGCGCGTGAACAGGTCGCGGCCGAGGGCGTCGGTCCCCATTGGGTGATGGAGGGAGGGCAGATGATAGCGTTCCTGCATGTTGGAGAGTTCGGGGTCATACGGCGAAAGCGACGCCAGGAGGACCGCTAGCGTCAGCAGGGCGAACACGATCACGCCCCCCATTGCGCCGGGGTGTTTGCGGAAACGTTTCCATACGGCAGAGGCCATGCTGGCGCCTTCCGAGAGGTTTCCGTATGTCGCTGTGAGTTCGTGGGTGTCCTGGCTCATGGTCTATTCGTAGCGTACGCGCGGATCGAGGTAGGCATATACAATATCTGCTAGAAGGTTCGAGAGGATGATGAACGCCGCGCCAATGATGAGAACTGCCATCAAGATGGGGTAGTCGCGGTTGAGGGCCGCCTGGTAGTATAAGCGCCCCATCCCTGGCCAGGAAAACAAGATTTCTACGAAAATAGCGCCGCTGAAGATATATGGCAGGTCAATCGCCAGCAAAGTGACCAGCGGAACGAGGGCATTGCGCAGGGCATGTTTGTACAAGACGACTCGTTGCGGCAGGCCTTTGGCGCGGGCAGTGCGCAAATAATCCTTGTGAATGACGTCCAACATGCTGGAGCGCAGGAAACGCGAATACCATGCAATCCAGCCCAGTGCGCCGGTGGCCACTGGTAGGATGAGATGAACGATGCGATCGCCTAAGTGAAATCCTGCTGTGCCGACAGACATCATGCCGCCCGATGGTAGCAGCGGCTCGCCGGTGAAAGGATTCCTCAGCCAGGCATAGAAAATCAGGATCAAAATCAAACCCAGCCAAAACTCAGGGATGGCCTGACCGGCAAACGAAAAGGTCGTGACGGCAATGTCGAAAGTCGAATATTGTTTGATGGCCGAAATGATGCCAATTGGGATAGCGATTAGCACGGCCAACAACATGGTGATTGTCATCAAGTAAATCGTGTTGGGCAAGCGTTGGCCGATTTCGATCAACACTGGCTGACGAGTGCGGAACGAGAAGCCAAAATCGCCGCGTAAGACGCCTTTGCGCGTGCCGTAACTCTCGGCAATGCCGTCGCCGTCCAAATCTACGCGCATCCAATCGTTGCCAACCAGCCAGACCAAATATTGAATTGGCAGCGGTTTGTCCAAGCCAAATTGTCGTTTGAGCAATTCGATTTTTTCTGGACTGATATGACGACTTTGCCCATGCCCGGCCAGTGGTCCGCCCGGCGCAACGTTGACCAGCGCAAACAAGAGGATGCTGAGCAAAAACAGCAACCCGATCGTTTGCAGTAAGCGTCGTGCAATGTAAGTAGTCATGGGGTAGGGCAGGGTTCGAAATGGGCGGCTTGCGTCGGTATAGCAAGCCGCCCTGCTAAGCAATCTACTTAGTCAACGTCCAATCTGCCGCGTTCCAGGTCACCAGGTCGTTGGTGCTGGATTGAACGCCTTGCAAGCGCGTGGAGTGCGCATCTGCGTTGACTGCTGTGAATAACAATACTTCGGGCAGTTCGTCCTCCAGTAATTGCGCTATCTCGCAAAAAACTTTCTTGCGGTGGTCTTCGTCGAGCGTATAGGCTTCGTCTATCAAGGCGTCGAATTCTGCGTTCATCCAACGTCCATAGTTGTAACCATAGTCGGGCGTAGCAGCCTCGGAATGGTAATATGACCATAGATAATCGGTAGGATCGACGCCGCCATAGCCGTCATCCCAGATGTCCATGTCGAAATTGCCGCTTTGTTCGATGCCACCGTCGGTGGAGGCGGCCCACAACACGCTGCCTTCGACCACCGAGAGATTGAGTTTGATGCCAATCTGGCCAAGCATTTCGGCAATCAATTGCTGTGTCAGAAGCAGCGGCTCACCGAATTCCGAGTATGTGATGAATTCCATCTCCATCTTGTAACCGTCTTCGGCGCTTTCGCAGCCCTGGCATTCACGCACGCCGTCGCCGTCTATGTCTTTCCAACCGGCCTCCTCCAGCAGGGCCGCTGCCGCGCCGGGGTCATACTTTGGGCGTGGAATATTGCACACATACGGCTCGCGGAAGAACTCCGTCCATATCGGCTGGGCATAGCCCAGAAAGAACTCTTTCCCAATCTTGTCTACGTCTATGGCCATGCGAATCGCCCGCCGCACGCGCACATCCGACAAAATTGGATGCGGCGTTGCCACCGGGTCGGTCGTGCCTTTGGCCGCCAGATTGAAGAACAAGCGAAACACCCAGCGGCTGTTGGGGCTGATGCTGACCTCTACGTTGGGCTTGTCCTTGAGTTCAGCGATGATAGGCTCGGTTGTCCACATGTCCAGGTCGGCGTCGCCGTTGATGAGCATGGTTTTGCGCACCGATGCGTCCGGCACGATGCGTATGGTGATGACATCGATGGCGGGTTTTCCGGCCTGGTAGTAATTTTCGTTGCGGACGAAGGTCAGGTGATCGCCGTTCACCCATTCTTTCAAAACATACGGCCCGTTGCTCAGGGGCTGGCGGTTGCAATCCCACGCGGAAAATCCTTGCGCTGCATTGCAATAATGCGCCGGCCAAATGGCTACTTGCTCGCCGCCAAACTGGGTCAGATAGCCAGGATAAATCGAACTGTAATTGACTTTGACTGTGTAATCATCAATCTTCTCCACGCTTTCGATATAGTCGAGGCCGGCGATCCAGGCTCCCGTCTCCGGATTGGCGATCGCCTCGTAGGTGAACACCACATCGTCGGCTGTCACCGGCTTCCCGTCCTGCCATTTGACGTCCGTGCGCAGCTTCCAGGTGACGCTCATCGTGCCGGCTTCTTCGTCAAGAGTAACCCCGCCATTGGCCTGTGTGGGCAGATCGGCGGCCAACTCTGGGAAAACATTGCCGTTGGCGTCCACGTCACTCAGGCCGAGCAGCACCAATTCCATGACCAGGGCGTCATAGCCTGTATCCGTAATGGTTGGGTTGAAAGAGGGCGGGTCCTCGCTGATGACAATGACAATCCCTTCCTGCTTTTGCGTGGGCTGGCAGGCCGTGACGTTGCCAATCAGCGCCAGCGCGACCAAAATGGGAAAGCCTATTTTGATGAACTTGTCCATTTCTCCTCCTCGCAAGAACAAATGAGTAGGCGTTCTACACGCCGACAATCGGATGGCTCAGGCGCAAAGAGCGCCATTGCCTGCAAGCGGTTGCATGCGGTTATTGTCGTTTCCATGCTGCATTAACTCAGGAGCAGACAGAATTCGTTTTTTAGCCAGTTGACAATGGACATTATCCGCAATAGTAAAATAAGGGCATGCTAACCTATGCCGACTTGAAAAAGAAACCGAAAGAGTTCTTGGCCACCACGGGATTGTATCCTGAAGAGGCCGAACGGGTGATGCCAGTTTTCAAGGAGAAACTCAACGTTCTTTCTCCAGTACCCGAATTGACCAAGAGAGGCTTGCCTCGCAAGCGGCGGGCAGGGGCGGGGCCGAAAGAGAGGCTACAAACCGCCGAAGACAAGATGTTA
>FWWM01008580.1_pt1 | contig 19504 bp, 15 predicted proteins | sample 2228351 | NCBI WGS metagenome assembly FWWM01 (sample SAMEA103939774, study PRJEB20133) | metagenome
TTCATCAGGGCCTTGATGCCCTGCTCGATGAAGGTGGGCTTCGAGGCGAGCTCCTGGGTGATCTTCCGGTGCAAGAGCTGCCAGAGCGCCGGCACGCCGATCATCGCGGTCACGCGGCCCGTCTCGAAGACCTCGCCCAGGCGGTCGGTGGTGAGCTCGTCGAGGTAGGTGATCTCCGCGCCGCGGCTGAACGCCTGCGTCAAAGCTATGCCGCGGGGCAGGCGGGCAAGTCCGCGGCCGGCGCTGCCACCGCCAGCGACGGCGCGGCGTCGCCCCCGACCTGGGCGGCCGCCATGAAGCGGCGGCAGGCCGTCACCTCGGGCGCCACCATCGCCTCGCAGACCCTCAAGGCCGGCGACAGCCATGGCGCCGGCTCCGCTCCCGACATCAGCCAGAAGGATTGAACCCATGTTTCGACGCCCGTCCCAACATTATGGCAAGTCGCCGGTCCCGGTTACGCCCTACCAGCGCGCGGCGCAGGTCTGGGACGACCGCATCGGCTCGGCCCGCACCCAGGCGAAAAGCTGGCGTCTCGCCTTCTTCGGCTGTCTCGCGCTTTCGGGCGGCCTCGCCGCGGCGCTCGTCTGGCAGTCGCTGCGCGGCACGATCACCCCCTGGGTAGTCGAGGTCGACAAGCTCGGCGAGGCCAGGTCCGTGGCGCCCGCCGATGCCGACTATTCGCCGACCGATCCGCAGATCGCGTTCCACCTTGCGCGCTTCATCGAGCATGTCCGCTCGATCCCGGCCGATCCGGTGGTGCTCCGCAAGGACTGGCTCAGCGCCTATGACTTCACCACCCCAAAGGGCGCGCAGGCGCTGAGCGATCACGCCCGCGCGAACGATCCCTTTGCCGAGGTCGGCAAGATGCAGGTCGCCGTCGACGTGTCGAGCGTGATCCGCGCGTCGCGCGACAGCTTCCGCATCGCCTGGACCGAGCGCCGCTATCAGGACGGCAGCCTCGTCGAGACGTCGCGCTGGTCGGCGATCCTGACCACCTCGATCCAGCCGCCCCGCACCCCCGACGCCCTGCGCCGGAACCCGCTCGGCGTTTTTGTCACCGCTATTTCTTGGTCGAAGGAGCTCAGCCAATGATCCGCCTTACCCTTCTTCTCGGCGCCGCCGCGCTCGCGCTGCCGGCGCAGTCCGCACCCGCCGATCCGCGCACGCAGGTCGGCCGCGCGAACGACGCGGCGCGCGTCCAGCCCGAGCGCGCGACCTTCCTCAACGCCATCCAAAAATATGCCTGGGCCGATGGCGCGCTGTTCCAGGTCTACACCGCCCCCGGACAGGTCACCGACATCGCATTGCAGGAAGGCGAGGAGCTTGTCGGTCCGGGGCCTGTCGCGGCCGGCGACACGGTGCGCTGGGTCATCGGCGATACGGTGAGCGGGACGGGCGCGTCGCGCCGCGTCCATATTTTGGTGAAGCCCACGCGCCCCGACATCATGACGAATCTGGTCATCAACACCAGCCGTCGGACCTATCACATCGAGCTGCGCGCGACCCCCGCTACCTATATGGCGGCGGTCTCCTGGTCCTATCCGCAGGACGAGCTGATTGCGCTTCGCGCCGCCGAGAGTGAACAGGCGCGGCTCGCTCCGGTTGCAGGCGGGATCGATTTCGCGGCGTTGAGTTTTGCGTATCGCATCTCCGGCGCGAAGGTCCCTTGGCGGCCGGTGCGCGTTTTCGACGATGGGCGCCAGCTCTTCGTCGAGTTCGGTGCTGCGATCGCAACCGCGGACATGCCCCCGCTGTTCGCGGTCGGCGAGAAAGGCGCGACGGAGCTGCTCAACTACCGGGTCGACGGCCGTTACATGATCGTCGACCGCCTTTTCGATCGCGCTGAACTCCGGCTGGGGAGCGGGCGCGGCGCCAAGGCCGTGCGGATCGAACGCGAAACGCCGCGCCCGCGAGGCCGGTCGTGACGGCGCCCGAACAGCCGGGCACAGAAGCTGTGCCCGCCGAGGCCGAGGTTGCGCCGATCGCCCCTGCGAGCCCCGATGCGTTCCGCCTGGCGGGTGAGACGCCGCGGGTCATGCGTCTGTCGCGGAAAACGCTGGCGGTTATCGGCGGGGCCGGCGGCATCGCGATCGCGGCATCGCTCATGTGGGCGCTGCGCACCCCGGCCCCGGCCGAGCGGCAGGAACTCTATGAAGCGAGCAACAATTCGAGGCCCGACGCGGTCACCGGAGCCCCCGCCGATTATGGCGCTGTGCCGAAGCTCGGTCCGCCGCTCCCCGGCGACCTCGGCCGGCCGATCGTTGCGGCGCAGGGCAGCGGCGAAGCCATCCCCGTCCCGCCGATCGGCGCGGAAGGGGGCAATCCTCCCGATCCGCGCGTGGCGGCCGCCGAACAGGCGCGGCAGCGGGCACTGCAGGAGCGCGAGAGCGCCCAGACGAGCCGGCTCTTTCTGGGGGGCGGAACCGCAAGTTCCGCAGCAACAGATATTGTGTCTGCCGAGGCGGCCGCGCCCGAACAGGCGGCGGAGCCTCGCACGGCCAATGAGGGGCGGCGTCAGTTTCTGACGTCGGGGACGAAAAGGCCCCTCGAAAGTGGCGAGCGCCTGATCGCCCCGAGTTCCGTGCTGGTCGTCCAGGCCGGGACTGTCATTCCGGCAGCGCTCATCACGGGCATACGCTCGGACCTGCCGGGCCAGATCAGCGCGCAGGTGACGCAGAATATCTATGACAGTCCGACCGGGCGTATCCTGCTCATCCCGCAAGGGTCACGGTTGATCGGCGAATATGACAGCGAGATCGTGGCGGGACAGAGCCGGGTGCTCCTCGCATGGGATCGCCTCATCTTGCCCGGCGGACGATCGATCCGCCTCGAACGGCAGCCCGGCGCCGACGCCGCAGGCATGTCGGGGCTGGAGGATCGGGTGAACAATCATTGGGGCCGGATGGTCCGCGTCGCGCTCGTCTCGACCCTTCTCGGGGTCGGGAGCGAGCTCAGCGTCGGCGGCGACGACGAACTCGCCCGGGCGCTCCGCTACGGGATGCAGGACAGCACGAGCCAGGCCGGGCGCCGCATCGTCGAGCGCGAACTGGCGGTGCGTCCGACGCTCACCATCCGACCGGGTTTCGCGCTCCGCGTGATCGTCACCCGCGACCTCATTCTCGAGCCGCAGGTGGATTGGCGATGAGCCGGCTGCGACTTGGGCCGATCGTCGAGGAGAAGCCGGTCAAGGCTACCGTTGAACTCACGGGCAAGCTTGCGCGCGATCTCGCTGACTATGCCGCGGCACATGCGAAGGAAAATGGCCTGTCGGAGCCGTTGTCGATCGAACGGCTCATACCGCCGATGCTGGAACGGTTCGTCGCGACCGATCGCGGTTTTGCGAAGGCGCGGCGTTAGGCGGTAAAGAGTATTTTGTATGCGCACACAGGGTCGATTATGATCGCCCTGTGGACGAGCATTTTGCTCCTGAGCGGCCGACCCAACCTCCGCGGCCTTGCACAACGAAGCCCGATCCCTCGGGCTTGCGGGTGCCATTCGCTGCATGCGGCGATGGCGTGGTTCGGCACGTCGAACAGATCGTATCGCACCGCGACGGCCCCTTTACCTGCCTTGGCTGCAAGGAACGACTGACCCTTCGGCTCCCGAAGAAGATGCGGAAGCATTTCGCGCACCAGTCCGACAGCCGATGCTCAGGCGAGACGGCCCTGCATCTCTACGCCAAGCTGCTGCTGGCTGCTGTCCGGCGGGTCACCCTGCCAAGCCTTGTCCTGCGCGAGGAGCGATTGGAGGAGGTCGTTTTCGAAGGCGGGCAATTCGCGCTCGACGAGGTGAGGCTGGAGACATCGGAGGGCGATTTTCAGCCCGATGCCATGGTGTGGATCGGGTCCGATCGCCGCGCGGTGGAATTCAAGGTGTCGCACGCGGTCGATGAGGAGAAGCAGCAGAAGGTCGCGCGCGCAGGCTGCCCGATGATCGAGATCGATCTTTCCGGAGTGCGTTGGCGCCAGCTTGATGGCGCCGAACTGGACGAGCAGATTTTGCACGACGCACCGCGGCACTGGATCCATCATCCGGATCGCGAGCGTTCCGCGCAGCGCCTGTCCGAGCGGGTCGCGGCGGAAGCGACGCGCAAGGGCGAGGCGCTCCGATGGCATATCCGGGAGCGACCGCAGAAGCCTCCCGTCGATACCGAATGGGTCGCGGAGATCATGGCCGACCTGCAATATGCCGAACTGGACTATCTGCTCGGGGCCAAGAGCCGGATGGGCCATTGGTTCACGGTAAGGCCGCAGCTTTGGCAGGCGGCGCTCGTGCATGCCCTGATCTACACGCCGAGCATCAAATACTCGGCGGGATCGGACATCCATATCCATGGCGAGTGGCCAAACGAGGCGAATCTCGAGAGCGTGCTGCCGACATGGATGCTGCGCACCGATCTCAGCAATTACAAACCGAACGCGCTGGCAGCGGCAGGCTACTCGCGGGAGAGCTTCGGGTCGCCCAGCCAAGCCGTGACCGAATATCTCTTCAATCTCTTCACCGATCGGCAGGCTGTGGTGTGGGAGCGTGACGAGCAGCGCTTCTATGTCGACCCCGATCTTCATGCCCGCGTTCACAATCGCTACGACCTTGAGCGCACCGTTGCCTGCATCGCCAAGGATGCCGGCCATCCCGATCCCGATGGTTTCAGCCGGCGCTGGATGCGGCGATATAATGTCGACGGCCGAAATCCTTGGAAGGTGGCGGCGGAAGGCGGCGATGATTTTCACGCGCTGGACAAGCGGGTCCGGGCGATCTTCGACATGTCGCGCAGCTATCGCGACCTTCCCATCGTCGACGATCTTTGCGGATTGCCCTTTCAGGAGTGGCGCGACGGTATCCGACAGAAGCGCGAGGCGAAGGAAGCCGCCGAGCGCAAGCGGATCGAAGACGCGAAGGAAAGCCGGCGGCGGAACTTCGCCATTGCCGCGAAAAACGCGCTCAAGGACGAGGCCGAGACCTGGCTCGCATCGACGGTGGTCGACGGAGTGCCGATCACCGAGTGGGCGTGTGGCAGCGACGATCTCTATTGGCGAGCCTTCAGCCATATCGAGCGCGCCGAGGATTTGAGGAAGCGCCGGGTTTTGGCGGCGGAAGCGGCGGAGGAATTTCGCAAGCGGCTCACGACCGCCTCCAACAAGGCCTTCCGCGATCCCGACCGCGCGCACCTCTTCCTCAACAGCGCGCATCCCAAGCTTGCCGGTCGCCGCCCGATCGAGGCGTGCGAGACCGATGCTGATTTGAGGGTGGCGCTGGCGCTTCTTCCGAAAGCGTAGCGGAGCATGTCGGAGGGAATTCCCGCTCGCGTGTGAAATTACGATGTTCTAGACTTGTTCTATGGACCATCCCGACGATTCGGCCGATCTGCCCGAGGCCATGGGCGCTATTCTTCCTTCGGAATTCATGCGCCAGCTGAGACCCGACGAGTTTTCAGATAGCGGATCCGAACCGGCCTTCATCCTCGAAGCCTATGAGCTGGAGCAGCGGCTCGAATATGTCACGGCGCGCAACGAGACCCATGATTTCGAGATCTTTTGCCGCAAACTCTGCGAGCGGATCATCTGCCCCAATCTGAAGCTGGCCACCGGCCCGGAAGGTGGCGGCGACAGCAAGGCCGACAGCGAGACCTTCGCCGTCGCCGATGAGATCGCAACGCTGCACTATGTTGGCGAGGCAAATTCGGGCAGCGAGCGCTGGGCCTTTGCTTTCAGTGCAAAGAAGCAGTGGCAGCAAAAGGCGCGCTCGGACATCGAGGGCATCGCCGGGACTGGACGTCCCTATACGAAGGTGTTCGTCGTCACCTCGCGTTACGGCCGCTCCAAAGACATCGCCAAGATTCAGGATGAGCTGTCCGAGAAATTTGGCTTTCGCGTCGAGATATTGGATCGAAGCTGGATCATCGATCGGATTCTGAACAAAGGGCATCAGGATCTGGCGGTCGATTACCTCGGTGTTGGAAAGCGCAACGAGAAGGCGCGGGTCGGTCCGGCAGACTATGCGCGATCGCAGCAGCTTGAAGATCTTGAGAAGGCGATTCAGGACCCCGCCGCTTATGAAGGAGTCGAGGCACAGCGCGCGACCGACGCGCTGCTCGCTGCGACGCTTTCAAAGGAATTGGAGCGGCCGCGGTTCGAGACCGACGGACGGCTTGATCGGGCCATCCGTCTCGCCGATCAGTCGGGATCGCTCAGCCAGCGTATCGAAGCACGCTATCAGCGGCTCTGGACCGGCTTCTACTGGTTCGATGATTTCGATCTTCTCGAGCGGGAATTCGATGCGTTTGCAGAGCTTGCCCTCGGTTCGCCGGCAGCGCGGCACGCGGAACGTGTCGCAAACCTCCTGCAGTGCCTGATCAGTGCCGTCGCGCAGGGCTATCGGCCGGCCGAGGTCGTGCGCCTAGATGAACGACGAGGGCCGCTTGTCGACCGGCTCGAATTCTTCGCAGGAGAAAAAGACCGGCCGAACAATGCTCTTGAGGCACGCACGACGTTGCTGATGCTCGATGTAACAACGACCGCCTTCGACCGCAGTGAAGATCGGGCGCCCCTTTGGCAGGAAGCGGGATCAATTCTCGAAGCCGCTGCTGGCCTCGCCGAATATGACGCTGACCGGCTGTCGCAATTGGTCGACGGCGTAGGACCACTGGGCGCGAAGGACCCGGCCTATGGCGAACTCGTCGACCAACTCGCCGCATTCATGGGTAAGCGAGTGGGCGAAGGCGAGAGCGGCCGGATCCTGCTCCGGCGGGCAAGCCGCCTCGATGCGAGTGCTGATCGCCTCGAACGTATCCGCCTGCTCGGGCGGGCAACGCACCAGCTGACCAAGCGCGAATATGCCGAAGAGCTGATCGAGGCGAGCTACATGCTCGCCGTCGCCTATCAGGGGATAGGGATGCTCTGGGCTGCCCGCGCCGCTGCTCTGTTCGCGGTCGCGTCAATCATCGCGGATTCGGAACATGATACCCATCCGTCGGTTACCTTGGTTCCCGCCTTCATGCTGCTGACCTGGATCGATATCGAGCTGCGGCTGCTTCCCGAAACGCTCGATGCGATCCGGATGATCAACGGCTGCCGGAAAATGCTGCCGCTCGATGACGAGTCGAAAGCGCGCGTGGACGACCGCCTCAAACAGATGGATGGGGTCCTCGCCAGCCAATTCTTGAATAGCTCGGCTGAAGACCTCGACGCGATGGCGACATTGCCTTCGGTGCTGGAGCAGCTGGGTCTGCCCATGAGCTGCGGCGCGCTTCTCTATGTCCTTGGTTATGTCGAGCGGCTCGGCGAGCGCCAGCCGGAGGAGGAGCCGGAAGGTGTGCTCGAAGAGACGTTCGCGCGGGTAGCCAACCAACCGGCCGGCGACCTGCGAGGGCGACTACTGCTCACTGGCTCTCCCGAGCCGCACAGCATCGAAACCCGCGTTATCGGGATGCGGGTGGTCGTGCATGTGCCGGGCAGCGACAGTTCGATCCTCGCCGCCCAGACACTCCTTGCTGTGATCGATACGCTGTTCGCGACGACGATCGGCTTGCGGATCGGGGCCTTTGTCGAGCGCTTCGATATCGATCTGGTCGAGAGCACCGACGCGACGGCGCCGAGCGTCGATTTTGATCAAAAGAGGATGCGGGCAACGCTGCACTGGCCATCCGGATCGACGCCCGCAGACCATCTGGGCGAAAATGGCACCCACAGTCAGTTCCTGCTTTTGTCGACGTTGATGCTCCTCGCGACCTCGACCTCCGACGGGCAGAAGATTTCGCTCGAAAGGCTCTTTCGCCAGGAATCCCTGCTGGAACGGGTCAGCTCTGCGGTGGCGAGCTCTAACAGTCGCATCCGCTCAATGAACAGCAAGGCGTCGCGTCTGGCCGAGTGGGATGCCTTGGCGACTGAGAGCTTTCCGCCAAAGCCCGATCGGCCAGTGATCGTGCGCGTGCCCGAAAGCGACCCCGAAGAGGAAAAGGTCAGTGAGCGATATGCGGCGGGCGATCATCGCAGCGTCGAAGTCCGGTCGATATTGGACATTCCGCAATGGGAGCGCGCGGGGTGGATCGGCGTGATGCTCGGGCTTGAGTACGACCTCCCGATCATCGGCCTGCACTTCGAAGACCGCGAGGCGGGCCGCGAGATTTTCGAGCGGTGGCGCGAACGGTTCGGGGCACGCGACGCGGATGGGGCGATACATGTCGCGATCCTGCGCGAACTACCCGGACGGCCCCCGTCCCACTATGCCGTGCTGCTGATGCCGGGCGTGGAGCCGGAGGAAGGCACGCTGATGAGCATGCCCAGCCGGCTCAAATTGCTTGAGCCGGCCGTTGACACCAACCTGCGTTTCTTTCTCGAGAATTATCCAGCGGGCGGCTCCTATATTCTGGTGCCGAGCTTTGTGAAGGAAACCGGCGAGCTGGAACTCATGAAGGACCTGGCCATCCTGAAGCACGACCTTTCGATCCGCAAAGTGGCCGACATCGACAACTCCAGCCTGGAAATAATCGGCGTGCAGATTTTGGAAGCGATGGAAGCGCGCGACGGTTCGCCGCCCTGATCAGGCGGCGAACTTCATCTTTGCCGCCTTCCGCACGCCAGTCTCGAGATGTTTTGCGATCTCGTCTGAAGTGCGGCTGACCGCCAGCTTCACGGCTTCATCGATATGAACATAGTCCTGCGTCACGCTTTGCGACGCGTGGCCTAGCATCGCGCGGATCGTGAGCTCGGAGAAGCCGAGTTCGCCCGCCATGCTCCCGAAGGTGTGGCGCAGCGTATGCGGCGTTACACCCTCGATGCCGGCCGAGCGGCACAGGCGGGCCAGGCAGTCGCTGACGGCGGTAAACGGGCCTTCGCCATTCGACGCGGGAAAGACGTAGGGGCAGCCAGCAATTTCGGGCTGTGCGACGACGATCTTGATCGCCTCGGGTCCGATCGCCCGATATTGCGCGTCGCTCTTCGTGTCGGGGAACGCGACGTAGCCGCCCATGGGATTGACCCACTGCCGCTGCAGTGCCTGTGCCTCTTCCCGCCGATAGCCGGTCAGAAGGAGCGTCCTGACAATTGCGAGCGCAACGGGGTTCTCCGAACCCAATTCGGCCCGGCCGATTGCGCGGCCAAGTAGCTCAATCTCGGCGATGCTGAGACGCCGGGTCTTCTTCTTGGTCGCGAGCTTCTTCGCGCCCTTCGTCGGATGTTCCGCAATCAGTCCCTTGTGCTTTGCATGGCCGAGAATGGCCTGAAGGGTGCCGAGGCTCCTCCCGGCGACGCCGGCACCTCCCGTCGGGCGGCCGCCGCGCCCGCCCGAAGGAGGCTTTCGGGTCTGACCTGTGGCGATGTCATTCTGCATGGCCTCGACGTCGGCGATCGTCAGCTTCCGCACGAGGCGTTTGCCCATCAGCGGGATGATATGCGTTCGGATGCGGCTCTCGTCCATGTTGAGCGAGGTGTCCTTGATCGGACGGTTCTTCCGTCCAAGAATGCGGCCGGCTCGCGCTTCTACGAGATACCATTCGCACATCTCGGCGACATTGAGATCCTTCCGGACCCGGCGCGACTCCTCTGCGGGATCTTCACCAGAGGCGACCTTGCCCAACTGAATCTTTGCGAGCTCGCGGGCTTGTTCGACCGTCATCACGCCGAAGCGCCCGATCTTCACTCGCCGAACCCGGCCTTCCTCATTCATATACTGGATGACGAAGGTTTTCGTCCCGGTTGCGCCGACACGGACACCGAAACCTTTGATCTCGGTATCCCAAAGAAATGCCTGGCCTGTCGCTGGTGCAGCCAGCGCATCGACCGTCCGCTTATTGAGCTTTGCAAGCGCCACAAGTTCCTCCATCATATTACGCGAGGGTGGCCGATTCAAAAAGTAATAAGGACGTAATAGAAATTCACCGCTTCGCAGGGTAGGGCTAGGATAGAATATCGTAGGCCGAAGTCAACAAATGCTTGGTTTTTCGTACCTTGGCGTAGAAAAAGAAGCTCTGGGGTATTTGCAGTAATTTCTTGCCAAGGTTGGGGTCGAGGGTTCGAATCCCTTCGCCCGCTCCAGTTTTCATACATTTTCCAGTGACTTAGACCTCCAGGCGCACTGCGACGTTTGGTGACAAAGCGGCCTTTGATGGGGTTTGTCCCCATAATGTCACCACTTGGGATCGTGGCATCGGAAAGAATCTGCAAGGTCGACCATAAGCCATCTACGAATGGGAAGTGGCTGCGGCTATCGCAGGCCGTGTCTGGGCGACCTGTCTGTCGAACATCGATGCAGTTCACGGAAACATCCAATTCCGGTTCCAGTTGTCGTTGCGAATTGCTCAATCGATCGGGGATGAAACCGCGCGCTTCGCAATTGTTGAAGCGTGTGACCGGGTTCCGCTACGCATGTCCAGGCGAAAGCTAAAGGTAGTGGTACGCGCCCCGACGTGCGTTTCCTTGGCTCGGTCACTTTTTTGGGAGATTGATGGGTATCCGATTATTATTCGATTATAAAATGGATGCCACTCTGCCCGAGGCATAACTTCCCGAATGCGACTCATTCTGGTCGCGAATTGGGAAGGAAGAAGCGATGAAGGACTTCAACGAACTGATCGACCTCGGCGCCATCAGCGTCGAAACCCGCGGCATCGAGCCGCTCGGGCCGGTCGACGAAGATCAGGGCGAACATTATCTGTTCGCCGGCGGCATCACGGCCGACGACTGAAAGCGGTGGCGTGCCGCTCGCATGCGGCACGCCATTCGCATTGCCCCGCGCAATTATCGAAATGTCCGCCATGCTGCGATCGGGCCTGCATCACTGCCATTTCAATGGCGCCGTCGTCCTGTTCGATCTCTTCGCCGACCGCTATTTTCTTCTCACCGATCAGTCCGTCGAACGGTTTGACCTCGTGCTTGCCGGTCATGGGACTTCTGCAGATGAAGACCATTTACGTAGTCTCGGCCTTCTCGCTGACGATACAGACCGAAATCCTAGGCTTGCTATACCCCCGCCGGTGGCCGCGCGCAGTCTCGTTGATGAGCCGTCGGCTAAGGCTTCGATGGCGGCGACAATATCCTGTATCTGGGAGCAGCGGAGAGCCCGCCGCGATCTTCAAAACAATTCTCTTAGCGATATTGTAACCGGCCTAGGACGCAGGTCTGATCGACTGGCGCCATCCGGTGCGGACGATTGCCGCGATATTACCGCCGCATTCGTGCGCGCCAAGCGCTATATGTCATCAGATGACCGATGCCTGGTGCGCGGCATTGCCATGACACGGATGCTTGCGCGCCGCGGCGTGGCAGCCTCGCTGGTGTTTGGCGTCACCATGCCCTTCGCCGCCCATAGCTGGGTTCAGGTCGGTGATACCGTGCTGACCGACTCCTTGGACGTTGTTCTCCACTATCGACCGATCTTTGCCGTTTGATGGCCGGCGGGTTTCGAATTGAGGTCGAGATGTCGACCAACCGTCCGGCTCCGGAGCAACAGGGCCCGCCGACTTTCGAAATCTCTGGCGTGAGGATATGGACCGCCGAACCGGCGATCGCGATACCTCCACGGACCGTCATTATCGGTCATCTCTTTACGAGAGGCCCACCCAGCCGCCGGGTCGAGGCCTTTGAAGTCGGCGAGGGCGATGGTCTTGCGGCCAATGATGCGCAACGGCTGCTGAGACAATACTGGGGCGGTTACGTCATGGTCCATGCCGACCCAGCGGGTGCGGTACGGATATTTCGCGATCCATCGGGACTTCTTCCTTGCTATGTCCGCCGCGATCGCGGCCGCGTGACGCTTGCAGGATCGATTACTGACCTCGCGAACCCCGCCCCTGGTTCGGCAAATCTCGATGAGATCGCTCGCATCCTGGCGGGTGGCGATCTTCGAGGGCGACGGACATGTGTATCGGACGTTGAAGAACTGATCGCCGGCGAATGCCTGGTCATCGACCAGGATGATTTGCGGACCGAGCAATATTGGTCGCCTTGGGATCATGTCGCCCGTTCCGGCGCTGGCGCCGACGAAGTGACTGACGAATTGAGGCGCACGATAGCGGACTGCGTCGGAGCATGGGCTACCTGCTTCCCCTCAATCATGGTCGGCGTGTCGGGCGGGCTCGACTCCTCCATCGTTGCGGCGTCGGCAGCGACTATGGCCAAAAGTCTGACCTGTCTGAATCTGGTGAGCCCCGATTTCGATGGAGACGAGCGCCGGTACGCCCGGGCGCTTGCAGAGTCGATCGGCACCCTGCTGATCGAGGAGTATCGCGAGCTGCAAGATATCGACGTCACCGTCTCGGCAGCGCCACATCATCCTTGGCCTGTTGCTCCGCTCTACAAGCAGACCAATGAGGTAATCCATCGTCGCTTGCTCAGCGAACTACCCGTTGATGCCTTTTTTTCCGGCAATGGCGGCGACGGCATCCTTTGTGGCGTACGAAGCGCCGTGCCCTTCATCGATCGGCTTCTGGCCGAAGGTCCGCGACCATCCCTGGCTTCCACCCTGTATGATCTTACCCTGCTGACCGGAGCGGACGCCAAGACCGTGCTGAAGCACGGCTGGCAGCGCTATCGACGCAATCGTGGGCGTCATCGCCCTCTCATCAATCTTGCGGGTCTGGGAAAAGAGATTGGGCGAACGATCAGGGCGGAGGGCGCCTCCCACCCCTGGCTCGATGCGCCCGACGATATTCTTCCGGGGAAAACTGTCCACGCGGCCTATCTGATGCGAGCGCAGAAGGGCGTCGAACTCTATCCGCGCGCAACGATGCCTCCCCATATTGCCCCGCTGATGTCGCAGCCGATCGTCGAGGCCTGTCTCGCTATACCGACATGGGAGTGGATCGCCGGCGGTGAGAACAGAGCCGTGGCCCGAAAGGCATTCGAAGGATATTTGCCCGAGATGATTACCGCGCGGAGGCAAAAGGGCGGACCCGGGGACTTCCACCTGTCAATCTATCGGACTCACCGTGCTGCGCTGCACGATCGCCTGCGCGGCGGGATACTTGCGGCGTCGGGCGTGCTGGATCTCGGACTACTCGACGTGCCCGAAGATCCGACATGGCGCGGTGCCGAGCGCATCGACAGGATTCTGACCTTCGTCGCCGCTGAAAATTGGGCCCGATATTGGGCGGGAAGTTGAATATGCCGAAGGAGACTGTGATGCGCCCTCATTCCGAATTGCCAATTGGAGGAACAGAAATGGAAGGCAGAGACTGCGAGTTGGAGCTTGTGGAACTTGGCGCGATCAGAGATCAGACACGCGGCATTGACCCGCTCGGTGCGGTCGAGGAAGACACCGGGGAGCGCTACATATTCTTTGCAGGAATTGCCGAGACCGATTGAACATGGGTCATGGCTCGGCGGGGCATCGAGCTTGGCGGTTCTGCTTCAATCGATCCCAGTTCGCCATCTGATCGGGGAAAGGCGCGTCGGCATCGCGTTGGCCGAGCAGCCAATAGTCGAACCAGGCGATATTCTCGCGCATCGCGCGCAGTCGGTTGGACGTCAGATAGAAGACATGCGTCTCGTCCGACGCTGCCGTTGCTCCGGGATAATAGCTGATCTGGGTTGCGACGCCCGCCGCACGCAAGGCCTCGAACAGTTCGATCTGTGACGGCGATGCCGAAGCCACTTGCTGCAGCACTGCCGCACAGACCTTGCCGGCATTCAGCGACGGTGCAAAGCGGCGCCAGCGTTCGATGTTTTCCCCGAGCGGCGCACCCCCATAAACCGCATCATAGCTCGATCGCCCGGTTGCATAGCCGGCAGGCTCCAGAAAGCCGCCGTCCCCGCTCGACGCCGCTCGAAACATGTTGGAGTTCGTGACGGTGACGTTGACCATTTGGGAGCCGCGACTGTAGCCGGCTATTCCGACGCGGGCCGGATCGATCAGCCCCTCAGCGGCAAGTTCCGTCACGGCATCCTCGAAGCTGTGCACGCCGGTCAGCCAGAGTTTTTGTTGAACCGTTTCAGGATCGGGGGGACCTTTACCGCGTAGCCAGGCGTGCATGGCGTCCATCAAATCCTTCGACTGGCCGGGGGAGGGGTCGTTCAGGAGAAGAACCACATAACCGCGTTCAGCAAGCAGCTGGACTGGATAGTTCCACTGGTTTGCGGGCTCGGCAAAGCGGTCGTCTGCATCGGTGCCGTGGGTCACGACCACCGCTGGGTGTCGGTCGCCGGCGCGGTGGCCGCGCGGGAGCAAGACATAGCCGCTCGACCAATAGCCATCGCGATTGACAAAGGTGCGTGCGATGGCCTGAAGAGGTTCGATCTCCTCATGTCTTGGTGAGATGGGACCAAGGTCCGCGATCTTATCTGTGTAAAGGCTCACACGAACGAGGCGCGGCGGCCGGGACATGCCTTCCTCGACGCATATGGCAGCCCGGAGCATGCCGTCGAAGCCGCATCGCGTCAGGCTCGCGTCCCCGCGGAGTTCACGCACCCCTCTTTTGTCGATGAGCGCGAGACCATAGCGCGCATCGCCGAGCCCCCTGGTCCCGATCACCACCCGTCTACCGTCGCGGCTGCTTTTCCAGCCGACAGAACGCGAATCGCCGATGTCGAATGCGACACGACCATAGCTGTGCGAACGGCCTTCCGCCGAAGTCTCGAGCAACTCCCGATCTCTGCCCACACCGCTTGTCGAAAGCTGCCCACCGCGCGGGCCGCCGAGAATCGACATGCTGAGCAAGTCGCGTTGCTTCGCGAGCGTGCGCACCGTCTTGTTCACGCGGTTCCACGCCAGGAACTCGAAGGCACCACCCAAAGTGCCGTCGCTCGTCTCAATCCGAAACTGGATCTCGTCGCCTCGCCACAGAATGCGACCCCCACCGCGGGTGGCGACGCGATCGGTCGACGGCCGCGTCATGATCTTCGTCGTGTTTCCTTCAGGTCCCCGCAGGAAATAGTCGACCTCGACGTCGATCGTCGAGCGTCGCCGGCCAAGTAGCGCAGTAACTTCCCGATCGAACCGGACGCGAGGTCCGTCGGTCTTGGCCCTGAGCTGTGAATACCAAAGCCATTTGCCATCGGGTGACCAGTCATAGTCGAGGATACCGATATGCGAGGGGCGTATGCCGCCGCCGAGCGGGAAAGACATGTCGGCCTTTCCCACCGGCACGGGGTTGGGGTTCACGATCAGTGGCAGCAGCTTGCCCTCGGTGTCGATCCGGTAGAGTTGCTGGCCTTCGCCAAGGTCTACCAAAGCGCTCCAGTCTTGTGTCCCGGGGACGGATCGCAGCGACTTGATGGTATCGACCGTCAGCAATTCCTTCGTCCGACCAGTTTCGACGTCCACGATGCGAATATGCGATCTCGGCTTTCCGGCATCGAGGTCGGCAATCTCGGCAGCGTAAATCGCGAGGCGGCCATTGTCCGACAGCGCGATTTCATTCACTTCGGGAACTGTGAGGATATCCTCGAGCGTCCAGGGCCTGCCCTTGCTCTCCCCTGCCTGCGCGGCAGGGGAGAGCGCCGCGGCGGCAAGGAGCGCCACGGCCGGGAGGCCGGATCGGAGTGCGATTTTCATATCGGCGCTCCTCACCAGTCGCGGCTGATCGTGACGCCGAGGAAACGCCCGACAGCCGAATAGTTGGTTGAATCGAAAGGCGTGTCGCTAGCGGATGCGACTGCCGTCATATCCGGCTTGGCATTGAGGATATTGAGCGCATTGACCGATATCTCGGCGAGGCGTCCCAGCTTCGCGCGTGCGGAAAGATCGAGCGTCGTGACGGGCGAGACACTCACCGGAACGGCGCGCCGCCGATCGGTTACGCCGCCCGTGAAATTGGCGAAGGCGGCCAGTGTGAAGCGCTCGCCGCCGAAGGTCGCGCCGCCACGGGCGCGAAAGTGCGGCGAATTGAATATCGTGCCCGCCAGATCGATGTTCGGAAGACCGGGCAGCAAGCGCTGCCGGCTGTCGAGCCAGGTGGCGTTGGCGGTAAGCGTCAGCGTCTGCTTGCCAATCGGAGCCCGGTAGCGGATCGCCAGATCGGCGCCTTCATAGCGCTGCGCGGCGATATTCCGGTCGCGACCGTCGATGATCGCAATCACCGTGGCGGGATTATAGGGCCCGCTCGTTCCATTGCCGAGCGGATCGGCGGCGCCGGCGATTGCCTCGGCCTGCGACGCGGCCGACGGGTTGAAGGTAATAAAATCAGCGTAGAGCGGATTGGTCAGCGTTCCGAGCGGTGAGCCGAAGGGTGGCGCAACCCTGTCGCGATAATCGATCCGGAACAGGCTGGTGACGATCTGGAGTCGCGGCGACGGCCGAAATGTCGCGCTTAAGGTGATATTCTCGGACCGCTCGGGACCGACGTCGGGATTCCGGCCGCCGATGTAGATGTAGGTCGAACCCGCTGGGAACATTGTACCGTAGCCAGTGACGGGCAGCAGCACCGGCGTGTAGCCGCTGAATTGCTGGTTGAGCGTCGGCATCTTGAACGACCGGCCCCATGATAAACCAATGCTTAGTTCTTCGGCCGGCGCATAAACGAAGCCCAGCTTGGGAACCACGATGCTCCCGGCATCGGAGTAATCTTCGAAGCGAAGCGCCGCAGTGATCGACGCGCGGTGGGCAAAGGAGAGGTCTTGAGCAGGACTTGCCAACGGCAGGAAGAACTCCCCATAGGCATAGAGATTGTCGCGGCGTCCGGCGAAACCACGGCCGTTGACCTCCGCGACGAGCCGGTTGCGACGCCAGCCGCCGCCGGCGGCGAGCCGCACATCGCCGGCGGGTAGCGCGAAGATCGCGCCCTCCACACCGGCTTCGACGCTGACACTGCGATTGTTGAATATGCGAATGGGGCGCGTCGCCACCCCGTTGGTGAAATTCTGCGTCTCGCCATAGGTGTTATCGCTGCCGTAGAAGGCGGAGATGCGCGCGGTCCAACTGCCACCGATCTCGGCCTCGAGCGTCGGGGCGATTCCGAAGGTTTCGAACTCATTGGTGACAATCGTACCGCGCGTCGTGATCGGACGGTCCACGATAAGACCGCGCACCGAAGTCATATCGCCGCGCTTGTAGATCGCGTCGGTCTTCAACTGTACGCCGGCAACCACCTGCTGATGAGCGCTCAGCAGAAAACTATGCCGCTTGAGCTCCGGGTAGAGTGTCGAGGCGGGGTTGCTGCTCGCTGCATAGCTGCGATTGCGCGCAAGGATCGCGCTATTCTCGAAATAGTCATAGGCCGCAAGGAAGCCGCCACCGGACCATTTTGCGCCCCCGAGCAGCCCATATTGCTGCTGAAAATTGCCCCCGTCGGTCGATCCGCCGAGCCGGGCACTCGTCGTGATTCCTTCATAATCCTTGCGCAGCAGGATATTGACCACGCCCGCCACCGCGTCGGCGCCGTAGATCGCCGACGCGCCGTCGGTGACGATCTCGATCCGTTCGACCGCCGCTGCCGGAATCGCACTCACGTCGATGGCGCTTTGCGTGCCGCTGTAGGCAAAGCGATTGCCATTGAGCAGCGTCAGCGTTGCACTCGGCCCTATCCCCCTGAGGTTGAAGGTCGAGGCCCCATTGACGTTTCCATTCTCGTTCGCGACGCCCTGACCCGACCCGATCCCGGGATTCTGCCCGCCGCCGAAATTCTGGGGCAGGCTTCGCGCCACCTCGCCGAGGTCGGCATGACCCGCGTTGCGAATATCCTCGGCACTGATGTCGATAACCGGCGCGGCGGCAGGAGCGCCCGCGATGCGCGACCCGGTGACGATGATGACTTCGGGCTCGCCCGCGGGGATGGCCGGAACGGCGGCGTCGCTCAGGATAATGACCGACCGGCTCTCGAAACGCGCCGTGAGGCCGCTGCCGGCGAGAAGCGCCTCGATGGCTTCGCGCGGCGTGAGCTGACCCCGCACGGCGGGCGCCCTCTTCCCTTCGATGTCCTGCGCGCTGACATAGAGCTCGATATCGGCGAGCGCGGCGGCACGGCGCAGTGCATCGCCCAGATCCTGCGCCGGAATATCATAGGATTGGCGCGGCGCCTGCATGGCCTGCGCGCCTTCGGGCGAAAGCAAGGCTGCAGCGCCGACGAGCAGCGCGGCCAGCGAACGGGATTTAATCGACATTTTCACTCCCCCAATATTCTCGGCCGTGCATCAGGCAGACGGCCAGTGGGGGTGCGTTGACGGGAAGATAGGAGCGACCTTAGTCGCTCGGTGAAAAAATTATCGACGGCGGAGGTGGATGGCGTCAGACCTCCGTTCGACGGCGAGGCCGAACAATATGGCGATCCGTTCGGCAAATGCCTCGGTCTGGCTGATATGGAAGCGACCCGACACTTCGCGTGCGGCTATGTCGGTGTCGTCGATCACGATCCTCACCGCGGCGTAGCGATTGGCTTCGGCGACGAGCGCGCCGAGTTTGATCGATCGATACTCTGCCCACCCTTCGGTCCAGTCTGGCTGAATGACGGCCGCCGGCGCCGCGACAGGCTCCAACCGGCTACCGGGCCCATAGGCGAGGGCGCTTCCTGCCTTGAGGGGCATGGTCTGCTCGACGTCTGCATCGGCGCGCACCTCTGCTGCGCCGCGGCGCAGCGATGCGACCACTCTCCCCGATGCGGCGAGACTCAGATCGATTTCTGCATCATTTGCCGTCGCCCCTCCGTGCCCGGCCTCGATCCGGAGTGGGACATCGCCCGGCGCGACCGACAGTCGGACCCGGCCCCTCACGAGACGAACGCTTCGTTCGCCATGCGAAAAGGCCACGTCGAGCCGGCTGTCGGTGTCGAGCGTCGCGCGCGAACCATCGACGAGCCGGAAGGTGCGGATCTCGCCGCGCTGCGTCTCGAGCGGTTCGGCGGCAAAAGCCGTCGCGCCGCCGCCTGGCTGGCCGGGAAAGGGGGCGCCCGCAGCCCCGATCGCGATGATCAGGAGCGCGAGCGCGGTGGCGGCCGCTCCCCATGTGAACCAGCCGCGCATTCGACCACGGCGCGCCTCGGCATGCGTCGTTCCGTGGCGCTGTGAAGTCTTGAGGATCGCAAGCGCAGCCATCCGCTTTTCGGCGCGCCGATAGGCTTCGCGATGCTCGGTTGAGGCCTGCAACCACGCGTCGAACTCGTCGCGCAGCGCCTCCGCATCCTCGCCGCGCATCTTGACGAGCCACGCGCGCGCGACCTCGTCGGCCGGATAATCGTCGTCGACGGCCTTGGTCATTTCCCGCTGTCCACCACCTTCGCGATCTGACCGAGCGCCTTCATCATATGATATTCCACCGTCGCAATGCTGATGCCGAGCTGTTCATGTATCTCGCGATAGGAAAGTTCGTCCACCCGGTGCATCAGAAAGACGCGGCGCGTCTTGAGCGGCATTGCGTCAACGGCCTTCTCGTAAAGCTCCAGAAGGTCCGCCGCTTCGAGGTTCCATTCCTGCGTGGCCGGGGTCACGGCATCGCTCTCTTCGCGCAGCGAAAATAGAGCGATCGGCGCAGACTTGCGGCGTCGCGCCGGTCGCGTCCGTCAAGGTGGTGTAATTTCGGCTGTGGCCGTGGGCCATCGTCAGGCGGCTTTGGCGGTGATGTGTAGGGGCTGATTTTCCTCCTC
>FWWM01008590.1_pt1 | contig 19488 bp, 23 predicted proteins | sample 2228351 | NCBI WGS metagenome assembly FWWM01 (sample SAMEA103939774, study PRJEB20133) | metagenome
CCGTCCTTCTTTACGTTACCTGAACTGCAGTACGGGCATGTTACATGACCGTTCCACCGGACCTTTCTCAGTACATCGACGCACCACTTTTCGTCTGGGAGGGATGTGGTCAGGGTGAACATCGGAGCATATTACGGGAGGTGAGCTTTAAGCTTGGCTGAAAGATTTGAGAATAAGAGCGAATTAATTAATTATCTACAAGAGTTGCATCTACTAGGTCAATGAAGACACTGAACATCGACGACCAGACGTACAGGCGGCTGGCCTCTATAATGAACGACATGATGCACACGAAAAAGCATGACATCAATTACGACGATGTAATAAATGAATTGATAGACGTGTACCAGGATAGCCTCAGGTTCAGCGGCGAAAACGCCGGAGGCTAATTTAAATTGCAGTCCTGTGCATACGGATGATGGCCAATATGCGTATACTGGCTATTGCTGTATGTGCACTTGTGCTGGTGGTTCTTGCATTTCCACCCTTATTTACGTCAGTTTACGCTTTTGACAGTCCAGAGATAATTTTGAAATCGTCATTTGTGGATTCTGAAGGCAGGGTCAATGTCGTCGGCACTGTCAGGAACTTTGCGTCAACGCCAGTGCAAGTTACGGTAGGAGTAGAGACTGACGATGGCAGCACATTGCAGAAACAAACATACGGCAAGGTGATCTGGCCGCTCACCGACTCGCCATTCAAGTTTGTGCTTGATGATGGCGTCGTCAACGCTGGCGAGCCTTTCATAATGGACGTACAAGAGGCCAAGGTTTCAAATTATGACAGCATGCTGATCCTCAGCTACAACGGCATGGCGGTTGGAGAAGAAAAGGCGTTTGTGGGCACAGTAAAGAACATCGCGCCGTTTGAAATGTACAATGTAAGCGTGTTTGCAGCAGTGCACAGCCCCGATCACATGTCACAGCTCGATACGGTCAGGAGCAATATCATTCCAGTTATCAAGCCCGGCGAACAGGTAGAGTTTACAGCCTTACCTGATCCTGCAATAAGGTCAGATGTGCTCTATTACAGCTGCGCCGGCCTTGACTACGACAATCCAATAACCACTATAAAAACAGGTGATGGCGGGTTTGTTGCTTACAATCTGAACGCAGTTGCGCAGGTAAATAACCTCAGGTACGAGAACTTGACAGACAGCATAGCATTTGGGGTCAGGCCCTACCCTCCAAACGGAACAACCGTGAACCTACAGCTGCCGCAGTATTCGCAGAACCAGACCATTACTGTGATGCTGGATGGCGAGCTACATGAAGACGCATCGATCTGGGGCGACGGCAAGACGCTGTACATCGACTTTTTCGTGCCGCAGGGCGACCATCAAGTGAAGATTCAGGGGGTAAGAAATGTCCCTGAGTTCCCATTTGCAATGCTTGCGCTGGCGGCCGTGACAGCCGGAGCCATCGCGGCGGCAAAGTTCAAGGCAGCATTTAAAATCTCCTAGGGCTTTCACAGATTCACGTGAACATCGCGCTAATAGAGAAGTCATCTAAAGGGCTAAAGCTGAACCTTTACAGCGAAACCCTTGCACCGATAGAGTCAGAGTCATTTGACGATCTGTACACGCTGAACTTCCACCTGCAGACCCTTGCAAAAAAGCATAGGATCGAAAAGGGACTGCTGGTGGTGCATGACAAGGACAGGAACGCTGTCAACCTATCGATCACACTGGATGAAAATTCGTTCTTTGTCAGCTAGATCTGTAGTAGTTCCTCTGCGCGACTGCCACCTTTACAATGGAGTGACAGGCCGGGCATTCCGCCCATTTGCGGCCGCCAAAGTACTGCCATTCATGGCCGCATTTTTCATAAGTACACTTGAGCCACCTGCCCCTAGGGATCTTTTGCCAGTTGTCCTGCATTGGCTTTCTGGCGCGGCGCGCGGACCGCGGTTTTCTTCCTTTAGAGCTTAAAAATGGCACCAGTCCTGTGTCGTCTTTGCCCGGTTAAAGATATTGTGATTATATCTTTATATTTGTAAAAGATGAGTTCTATAGGGCTCTTTCTCACATATAATATGGAAAAATGCTACTTAAATAAGCCACTAAGAAGTCTTATATATGTCACTCTTCTATGCCTTTAGCTAATGAACAAGGCAATCGTTGCAGGCTTGGCTGCCGGTGTTCTGGTAGTAGGACTTATTTTCAGTCCTCTGTTCACGGGATTCCCGCTATCAACAGCACAGGCGCAAGGTACTGGCAATACAAAGCACTTCACCTTGATTGCAGACGAGATGGAGCTTCAAGTAGCTCCAAGCAACCCGTTGCATCCAGGCGGAATCATGTACAAGGCAATGGTCTTTAACGGCACAATCCCTGGACCCGTAATTTCAGTGCACCAAGGCGACACGGTAGAAATCACTCTGAGGAATGAAGGCAACGTTATACACAGCCTCGACTTCCACGCTGGCATTGGTCCAAGCAAAGCTCTATCTGGCAACGTAGCAGCTGGCGAGAGCAAAACATGGACCTTTGATGCAGTTAATGCCGGTGCATTTCTCTACCACTGTGGCGCCGACGGCCTCAATGGCGTATGGGAGCACATTGCAAACGGCATGTACGGTGGCGTTGTAATCCACCCGCACAATGAAAAGCCAGCAAAGGAATTCTATGTATCATTTGGTGAAATCTACAACAGTGCTGACAAGGGCCCATTCGTTGGTACCAATGGTACAGTTGGCTCATTCGACCTGGTAAAGCTCTGGAATGATAGCCCTGACCTGATCCTGACCAACGGCATGGCTCACAAGTACGTGCCAGAAATTGGCGCAGCTTCAAAAATACCACTGAACCCTGATGCAGAGGTGTTCATGGTCAAGCCAGGCGAGCTGACAAGATGGTACATTGTCAACCCGGGTCCAAACGACTATGTTGCATTCCACTTTATTGCAGGCCAGATGGATGTAAGAGATGGCTCGATAAAGAACAGATATGGAACACAGCTGAAGAACGACGAGACATGGACTATCCCACCGGGCTCGGCAACCGTCATTGAAGCAGTCTTCCCAGAAGAAGGCGTCTACGTTGGTGTCGACCATAACATGAGCCATGTTCTCAAGGGCGGAGCATTTGAAGTAGTTGCAAACGATGGATCAATTGATGCCGACCCAACCAACTGATGACCACCCAGAAGGAACGTATGTCATGTCGATGGAAGAAACAATGATGGAGCATTAAAGGCCCCCTCATCCTTTTTCCTTTTTCTTTTTAAGAAGTTTTGTTTAAAAAGTCAACAATCCATGCTTGGATAGCTGTTGTTTGATTGCATGACTTTGTTTTTATTAGTTATTACTTTTTACACAAAGCCTTTTTAACCACAAAGCTTTTCTATATATCATTTCGCATTAATTGTATTGGCTAAACGTCAGTTTACAATAGACACGGGAAAGGAGCAGATACCAGTTGAAGGCCAAGTGCACAGGAATGTCGCAGTCAAGTACCTGATGAAGAGGCGCAGGTCTCTTCTGATGACCAAAAACCCTGAAAAGGTCGAGAAGCTCTGGACAGAGCTGCCGAAAAAGATCAAGATAATAGGCAAGCAGTTGACCCGCGAGTACAAGGTAAACTGGGAACGGGTAGGAACGCAGGACTACGAAGGCTCGCGCTTTGTATTCACTCTGGACGATCTCGGCGAAAAGACTACAAAGAAATAGGGTAGTAGTAGTTACTTTTCAGCCCCGGTATCAGGGATGATGGGGCCTCCGATCTGGCTGTATGTCTTCAGGAACTGCAGGCCCTTTGAAGTGGTCTTGTAAGTCTGCGTTCCCTTCTCAAATTCCAGCAGACCATTCTCTACAAGGACTGCAAGATACTCCTTTAGCTGCGCATATGATAGGTACGCTTTGTACATTATCTTGGTCTTTGTCGCGCCACCGTTCGCAGCTTCAAGTATCTGCGAAACAATGTCAGTTCTGCTTCTATATTTTCATGTTCGTATATTAAGAGAATAACCATTATAAAAATTGCAAGCAGTGATTTTATATAAAATTGTTCTAATGCTCAAGGAATCTTGCGATTTTTGTCAACATCCTGAGCACATACGCATCATGCAGATTGCGATGCAGCCTCTGAAATTATTATTGTCCTTATGTCAGGGTGGAATTGGTTGCCTCTTCTTCTGGCAGTTGTCCCAAAACATCGACATACATGGCTGTGCTCTTGCCTTGCTTTCCGTCGGCATCAGTGATGATAAGATCAAAGTAGTATCTGCCGGCTGAGTCAAAGCTGCGTGTAACATTTGCAGCATTTAGGGTGACTCCGTCGCTGAATTTCCATTCATACGTATACGGCTCCTTTCCACCCTTTGCACCCGACATAAAGAATCCTTCTTCTCCAACCGCCAGCCTCGTCTTGTAATGCGCACCTGTCCTAATGTTTTCGTTATAGCTTTTCAGAAATGATGGATCGGTCCAAGGATTATCATCGCCAAACTCTACTACCTGTTGGAATACCTGACCTTCTGTTTGATTGTTCATTATGAGGAAGGTGGCTCCTATGCCGATTGCTATTCCAACGGTGCCAAATATTATTGCCAGTTTTATGCTCTTTGGCATTGCAGCCATAGCAACGGTGGTCGATGATCTTTTTTCTTATATACAAAGCTATTGCTCCTAGAGAGTAAGAACCATTATTGGAATATCTCTGATTGCAGCTAATGGGTCGACCGGCAAAAAGGACCTATACAAAAGATTTTATCGGCACTGCCGCCACTAGAGCACGTTGAACAGCATCAACTTTGTCGTACTGGGCGACTCTAGTATCGCCGTGCAGCTTGGGAAAAAGGGGACTGCAACAGACATTGTAATCTATGATCGCAAGACCGCGGACACGGTCTATACGTGGACTGCACCCACCACATTCCCTGACAAGATACAGTCGCTCATGCAGGCAGTCAACATCGCCGAGTATGCTATACTGAATGTCGCCAAGCTGGACAAGTTCCTCGGCGAGCAGATAATGGCGCTTGATTCAGTCGGCCTTGCCGACGGGTTCGTGTTCCACTCGTACGAAGTGGACAGGGAAAAACTGAAAATGCTCCTGAAAGGCACGACACTTGCCAACTACCAGTTTGTCGATTCGGTTGACCAGCTAAAGCAGGAAATGGCAAAGCTCAAGCCCAAGAAGAATGCTGATGGTCCCCTCACAATCCCGATCGACCATGCATTTGACGTAAAAGGAGTTGGGACTGTCGCGCTGGGGGTTGTCAAGCAGGGCACCATCAAGGTCTATGACGAGCTTGTTCTGCTTCCGGGCAAAAAGAACGTCTTTGTCAAGTCGATACAGATGCACGATGATCCTGTCGAAAGCTCATCAAGCCCTGCAAGGGTCGGGCTTGCGATCAAGGGAGTGAGCGTTGACGACATTTCCCGGGGCGACGTGATATGCGCACCCGATGATGCAGTCAAGGTCTCGTCAGGCGCGATTGCAGTCAAGTTTGCCAAGAGCCCGTTCTTCAAAGGAGACCTGCCGGAAAACCACACATACATGGTCTCTGTAGGAATGCAGGTCAAGGCTGCAAAGGTGAAATTTGAGGGCGAGACACTACAGGTGACGCCGGAAAAGCCGATCGTATACAAGCAGGGCCAGACGCTCGTGCTGCTCAAGCCGGACAGCCAGGGGACAAGGATAGCAGGAAAAGGGTCGATACGGTAATTTGCGGCCGCCAGCCCACAGGGTCCACCCGGAGAAAAAAGGGATCAGGGTCCTTGGCATTGCAGAAAGTTTCAAGAAATCTGGCGAAAAATCGACCCTTGCTGGCGTTGTCATGCGGCGCGACCTGATAATAGATGGCATGGCGTTTGGCAGCGCAACTATAGAGGGGGACGACGCGACCGACAGCATCATTTCTATGCACAGGTCACTTGAAAGGGACGACATCAACTGCATGCTGCTTGATGGCCTCGTGATCAGCATGTACAACATTATCGACGGAGAAAGGGTCGCTACCGAGACAGGACTTCCCATAATAGCGATAACGTTTGAAGACTCAGATGGACTTGAGGGTAGCATAAAGCACCACTTCGACGACGACAAGTGGCAGAGCAAGCTGGAACAGTACCGGAAGCTGGGCAGGCGGGAGCGGATTATGCTAAAGACCGGCAAGAGCCTCTTCATCAGGTACTGGGGCCTGAGCCAAAAGAGAGCCGTTGCAATCCTGAACTCCTTCACCCTGCAAGGGTCCGTGCCGGAGCCAATCAAGGTGGCCAAGCTGGCGGCGCGGTCGCATGCCAATGCTTTAAATTAGAACTTGGAAAAGAAATAACTCCGGCGGTGGGGTGGCAGAGCGGCCATGCGTTCGCCTGCAGATCGCGTCAGCGGTTAGCGAATTTATAGGGGTTCGAATCCCCTCCCCACCTCTCAACTATATTATTATTGTCGACAGGCAGAAGACACACACATATTCACCCCCGCACTGCCATTACAATGTGCGCACGTTCCGCCACACATTTACAGTGAACGCAGGCATCGACAAAGTCTGGGATTTTTACACTGACATCAACCACTTGCAGGTCATCTCTCCGCCGGGCATGCAGATAAGGCTGGTCAAGACTACACACCAAAAACTGATAGAGGGGTCTGAGGTGTGGTTGACTGGCATATTGTTGACAAGGAGCAGTTGGCACTCAAAGATCACGTCGCTTGCGCCATACCGGTATGTCGATGAAATGCTCTCTGGCCGGTTCCATGTATGGAAGCATGTGCATGGTTTTCGCAAAGTCGACGGCAACAATACTACTGCTACAGAAGTGATAGATGAGATAGACTTTGAGCTCCACTACGGCATGCTTGGCAGGATCTTTGAAGGCTATGTCTACTCGCAGCTGGAAAAGATATTTGCATATAGAAAGCAGGCCACGATAAAGGCGCTGGAAAAAAACATCTAGATCACTCTGGTCGATTTGGCCAGCCGATGAGCCGATTTCTCGTCCAGCTTTATCTTGCTCAGGATCGTGTACCTGTCGGGCCGTAGGGATTGCGCCGAAGTGAGCGCTTTTACCACGTGCTCGTCCGTCAGGCCAATCTGTTTTGCCTTGGTGGGCGCGCCGACTTTTTCTAGAGTCGCCGCAATCTTTTCCCAATCAAGACCGTGCAGTTTTGCCATCATTATCGTGCCAAGGCCAACACGCTCGCCGTGCAGCCCGTAGCTCGGTCCTGCCACGTATTCAACGGCGTGGCTGAAGAGGTGCTCTGCCCCGGAGCATGGCCTGCTGCTGCCAGCAATGCATGCCGCAACGCCAGCGCTTATCAGCGCCTCGACGATGGTGCGTATGCTGAACTGGCTCTTGTGTTTCAACTTTTCAGATTCGTCAAGGATTATCTTGGCGCTCATGTAGGCAAGGTTGGCCGCGTAGCTGCCAAAGTACTCCCCCTTCTCGTCGCGCCCGAGCTCCCAGTCCTTGACCGCAGTTATCTTGGCAACCAGGTCGCCGCAGCCACCTGCAAGCAGTCGCGGCGGCGCCCGAGACATCAGGCGGGTGTCTGCGACCACGCCAATAGGCGTGTTTGCCTTTACAGAATGGGGCTTGTCGGTCCCCCTGACAGAGACGAAGGGGCTTGATATGCCGTCATGGGACGCCGATGTGGGCACGCTCAGAAAGGGCTTGCCTATCTTGAAGGCAGTCATTTTTGCGACATCGACCGACCGACCGCCACCAAACCCTATTACGAAATCGAGCTCCTTGTCGGCTATTTTGTTCTGCAGCCTTGTGACCGTATCCATGGACGCGTCGCTTACAACGTACCACGAGCTCTTGAGCAATGCTTTTTCAAGTGACGAATCGCACTCGCGACCGGCCCTCGCCTTGACGACCGCGCCTGTAATGATTGCCACCTCGGTCGCGCTTGCATCAAGCGACCTGACAAGCGATCCAACTTCTGAAACAACGCCGCCGCCTATGAGTATTTTTCTTGGCAACTCCATGAGGTGAGTGGGCGGCGAATTCAATTGAAAAGACCTGCACAGGGCAAATAATAAAGCTTGTACAACTACTATTATTCTTTAGTCTTTTCCTCTTCCGCTTCCTCTTCAGTCTCTGATTCCACGCCGCCTTCGGGCTCTTCTGCCGCTGCCGGTGCCTCTGATGCGGCCTCGCCAGCCAGAGCAGCCTGACCGGCCACTTCGGCGGTAGCGTACCCGCGCCCTACTTTTGTTATCCTGATCTTGACGCTATCTCCTACCTTTGTGCCGGCGACAAAAATCACCAGACCTTGGACTCTTGCAACTCCGCTATCGCCTCTCTTGCTCATCGACTCGATCTTGACATCGTATTCTTCTCCTACCCGCACAGGCGACGGCCTGAATGGCCTTGGGCCGCCAAATCTGTTTCCGCCAAACCTTCTACTGCCGCCAGAGCCTTCGCGGTAGCCGCCGCTGTCGCTACCACCGTAACTAGAGCTGTCTTCCAAATTAGATCGCTCCGTAATATAAAAACGGGTAAGTATTTCAACTTTTTATTTCTCATTGAGAGGCCAAGCCAAATATTTAATACAGGCATCAGATCAAGGAACGTTATAACCCACGCTTGCGCCGTTACTTTGATGGCCACTAAGTGATTACATTCATGCAGCGTAAATCGCCTTACCAAGAATCTGCAAGCCAGAACATCATGGCAGTGATACTGCAGAGTCTGCCACAGGAATCGGGCCTGACAAAGATAGAGTACGAAGGCCCGCGCATCGCACTCTACTCAAAGAACCCGAGCTACCTGATGCAGAACAGCCAGCTTGTCTCAAACATGGTCAACACGATAAAAAAGAGGATCGTCATACGCACGGACGAGTCGATAAGAAAGCCTCAGGACGAGTCGGCCAAGATAATTTCAGAAAACATTCCAAAAGAGGCCGGCGTCGCCGGCACGTTGTTTGACGCTGTTCTGGGCGAAGCGGTGGTGTTTGCAAAAAAACCCTGGATGCTGGCGCAGGTGGGAGAGGATTTTGACAACATCGAGCTTGCAGAAAAGACCGGGTGGAAGGTGCGGATCAGAAAGGCGCCACAGAATATGGGCCTGATTGAAGCGCTCTACCGGACTCTGGGCGAGGCAGTGGGTGAGCGCACCAAATTTTACCGCGAGGTTGGCGACAAGATATTCCGGGACAAGCTTAGCGAATCAGCAGAGGCCAGCCTGATGACGCTTGGAGGGTTTGCCGAAGTTGGCAGGTCCTGCATGCTGCTCACCACTTCTGAAAGCAAGGTCCTGCTTGACTGCGGCCTGAACATATATGCCAAGGACTCGCTTGCCGCTATGCCCCGGTTTGATGCCGCAGGCATTGGGATGGAAGAGATTGATGCAGTGGTGCTTAGCCACGCGCACATGGATCACACCGGCTTTTTGCCCGCGCTCTTCAAGTACGGCTACAGCGGACCTGTTTACTGCACCGAGCCCACTTTGCTGCTGATGAGCATGCTCCAGCGGGACTATGTTAGGCGCTCAGGCAATGCTGCACTTTACTCGGAAAAGGACATCGACAGCGCTGTCATACACACCATAACGTTGACACATGGGATTGTGACAGACATTTCACCTGACGTCAAGCTGGTGCTCTCAAACTCGGGCCACATCTTGGGCTCGACTTCTGTCCACCTGCATATTGGAAACGGCGACCACAACCTTGTCTACACAGGCGACATGAAATTTGGCAGGACACTTGCGCTTGAAAACGCTTCTTGGAACTTTCCACGCGTCGAGACCATGATAATTGAAAGCACGTATGGGGGCAAGGAAGACATCATGTGCCCAAGGGAAGAGGCCGAGGCCCGCCTTGCCAGCGCGATAAGCAAAACCGTTTCGGCGGGAGGCCACGTGCTGCTGCCCGTGCCGGTGATAGGTATTTCACAGGAAATCCTACTTGTGCTTGACAGGTTCATGAAAGGGGTGCAGGCCCGAGTGCTTGTAGAAAAATCCATTTCAGAAGCAACTGCCGTCTATGAAGCGTACCCAGAGTTCCTGTCAAAAGAGGTGCGCCAGCGGGTGCTCGAGTCAGAGACAAGCCAGTTTGGCTCGCAGTTTTCAATTGTAGAATCCGAGTCGCTCAAGAACGGCAGCAGCGAGCCCGCAGTGATACTTGCTCCTTCATCGATGCTTATTGGAGGGCCGTCGGTTGGATATTTGAAGCAAATAGCCGGCGACCCGCACAACAGGCTGATCATGCTGTCGTACCAGGCAGTCGATACGCCGGGCAGGATCATTCAGGACGGGGCACGTCAGGTCACGATCAAGGGCGAAATGATAAACCTGCAGTGTCAGGTCGAAAGGATAGACGGCTTTGGCAGCCATAGCGACTACAACCAGGCGATGGAATACGTCAAGAGGCTCAGGCCAAAACTCCGGCGCGTCCTTGTCAACCACGGCGAGCGGCAAAAGGCGCAGAACCTTGCAAGCTCGATAAATAAGTTCTTCAAAATCCAGACGCAGCATCCGCTTGTGCAAGAAGCGATAAAGCTACTTTAGGTCGTAAGCGCCGCGCCATATCTTGACGCCGGGCGGCGTGATGACGACGCGCTCTTCGCCCAGCCTTGCAATGTCGCCGCCTACTGACTGGGCATAAGAGTACAGCTCTTCAACGACCTTGCGCAATTCTTCGACATCTTTCTGGGCCAAGGGCGTTACCTTCAAGATCACGATCATGTGCTTTTTGATGTCTTCCTTTATTGCAGCAATGTCGCTGATATCGCGCAGCGTAAGAGCCTTCAAATAAACAGGTGTTTTTTGTGTCTGCATCTGTCAGGATTGCAACTGAGGTTGTGTCACGCGTAGTCAATAGTTGTGGTGGTCAAATCTCATTCACTGAATAGTTGATTTTAGCTGGACGATAAAATAAACACTGGATTTTGTATCCTGTAATGGATACTCTATCCATCTAGATGCGTAGGGCATCAACAGCAGAACTTTCGGCTGGCACTGCTGTTGTCTCCATCTCGCGGCCATCCGCGGTTATTATTATCCTGACCTTTGACTCAACGTCCTTGGGAGCATCAGAGTATCGTAAGACAATGGCGGCGCATTTTGCCAAGATCTTATTGTCATGCTTGCCACGCAGTATGCATGTCGGCCCGACGTGATCCTTGGCCTCTATGACAACATCACCTTCTGTGACAAGCGCTCTTATCACTTCGTTTTCGTCCTTGTTCCTGCCGACTACCAGCTTTGCATCGGGCGTGAGCCGAAAGTGCCTGCCAACCTTCAAAAGCTCGATATCGTTGAGCGATGGGATATCGCTGCAATGATCCATAATGTCCTCGATGCGCTTTGAAAACGCCGGGTCTGTCAGCAGGCATCCGCCAGCGGCATTTGGTGGCTCGGCCATGCCAAAGCGTTTTGCCAGCTCCAGCTGACCTTTTCTCGACCTGCCTTTGATATCACCCATGTTTTCACGTTTTATCAATCCGGATTTTTCAGCGTCTGTTGGCGGCAGGTGCTTTGCAGACAGCGGGCGCAGCACCTTGCCCTCCATGCCAGTTTCACTTTCAATGATGTGCAGCGCACGGTTGTTCTGGCTCATCGGCCGCTGGAACAGCACTTCGCCAGTGATGACGAAGTCCGCACCTGTCTTTTCCATGTGCTCCTTTGCGGCGTTGTACATCATGCCCCTGCAGTCTATGCATGGGTTCATGCCAGAGCCGTAGCCGTGCTTTGGGTTCTTTAGCATGCGGAGGTATTCCTCGCCAAAATACACGGTCTTTAACTTAATGCCCAGTTCGTCGGCTACTTCTTTTACACGGTGGCCGCAGCCCTTGCCGCAGTCAAAGTCGCAAAACGGCGTCTTTATAGCAACAGCCTCCACATCGACTCCTTGCTCTAGCATCATCCTTACAGCCAGGCTGCTGTCAAGGCCGCCAGACAGCAGGGCAATAGCCTTGGGCTTTTTCTTTGCGACCGGTTTGTTATCGCCGTTTTGCTGCGACATTGTTATATAGCGTTTTTGTGCGCCATTGGTTATAAAAATGATATGTGCCCCGCCTCTGACTCACACGCTGTCACGGGTTAGCCACAAGCTGTGTCCTCTGCGCGCTCTATATACGGGGTACTATGTACAATGGCGGCATAGGTATTTGTGGCTTTTTGTTTGGATAAAACCTCAAAGGAAGCAGCTATAAACGAAAGTCTATGATTCGGAATGGCAGGTTGCTCTTCACATTGATTATTACCGCAATTCTTAAGTCATCACTAATCTTTGCTATCGATACACAGGCATTTGCCTGCTCATATGTAGGGCCGAGGCCGCCTGCTCAGATGATGCAAGAATCCGACGCCGTTTTCTCCGGGTTTGTAATAGCCGCGAGCAATGCTGACGCTACTTTTAGCATAGAAAATGCGTGGAAAGGAGTATCTGAAGAGGTAGTCACCCTGCTTTCAGGTCCGGGCGACTGCAGTTATATAGCTTTGAAATAGGAGAAAGATACCTTGTATACGCATATGGACCCGGTACTCTGACCGCAAATATCTGCACTGGCACAAAACCGATTTCTGAAGCGCAGAATGACTTGGCGGCGCTGGGAATAGGGACAATCATACAAACACCTGAAGAGGCATCGACGATATCGATTATGACTCCTGTTTCGCCCTATTTGCATGCACTTGCCACAGTAGGTATCATCATTGCCACAATCGGAGGGGCGGCCACAGCAGTAAGCGTCACTGTCTATTATCTGAGTAAAAAGAAGCTACGGTAAAAGTTTTGATAGGTCTATCTCAAACGCAGCAGCAGGCACCCTCAGCTTGAAATTCTCAAGTGCCAGCGGTGTGACCTCGCCTATCGTGCCCGCCACTGCACCATCGATGACTATTTCGGCACACCTGCCTTCCATGAACATCGGGCTTGAAGATGTCTTCGTGGTGGTGTCCTTGTCAAAGCATGACCTGATCAGAGCCTGCATTGCAGACCTTATCTCGGTGTAGCCCGCGTCGGCATGGGCTATGACCGCGCCGACATTCCAACTCTCTGTTATCGAGTCATCTTTGCGGAAGGTCTTACCTATCTCGAACAGTCGCTGCGGATATTCTTCATGCACGTTGCGCGAAAGCGACTGGAGAAGCGATGGAATGAGCGAATCGCGCAGGATCTCATGTTCGATGCTCTTGGAGCCGTCGACTGACAGCGCGTCCCTGCCAGTAGTAATGCCAAACGCTTCGTACTGCACCTCTTTGCTTGTCAGCGAAAAACTGAGCGATTCGAGCATGCCAAGCCCTGTCAAGGTTTCCCTTATCGCTTCAAAGTATGTGGAAAGCGAATTTTTCTGGCCCGCTGTCGGCGAAGCTGGGAACACCGGTTCGATGTTGAATATGCCATAGCCTATGGCCACCTCTTCTGCGATATCTATCGGGTGGCTGATGTCTGTGCGGTAGCGCGGCACGGTGCAGGCAATTCTCTTGCCAGCTGCTCTTGCGTCCAGCCTGCTCTTCTTCAGGCACTTGACCACCTGCCTAGCATCAAGCGTCAGGCCAAGTATGCTGTTGATGTAGTCAATGTCGGCAGAGATGACCTTTGGCTTCATCTGGGGCGTTTCAGCTCTTTTGCCAGCGCCAACAGCCACAGTCCTTATCTCAAAGCCGGCATCATAGAGCGTGACTGCAATGATCGCAAGCACGTCTTCGGCTGCCTTTTGGTCTGTCGCAGTAACTTCGACAAAGAGGTTGCGGCAGCTCTCGTCCACCTTTGTCGCGTTGCCGTTGATTATAGGGGGAAACGAAAGTGTCATGCCGTCACTGTCGATAATGACAGGATAATAATGCCTGCCAGACCCTTCCAAGATATGGCCGTACTGCCTGCCTGCTTCAGATTCTTTCAAGATCTGATCTATTGAGCGGGACGAAGACTCGCCAAGCGGCTCAAACGAATAGTCGCCGTCGACTGCCTTGTATGTCACTGGGAACTTGATAGCATCAAGGTTGTGGATCCCGATCGACGCTTTCTTGCGCCTCCTGCCGATCCCGTTGTGAAGGTCCTCCTGCATCGCGATCAACTGCTTGATCGTCTCGTCGTCCAGCTTGCTGTTCCTTGCCACAAGCGCCACGATGTGGGGCCTTATCTTCTTGACAGTAGGATCCACCTTTACCGCCGCCCCGCTTTTTCCGGCTATCCTGAATTTTGGAAGGCCGGTCTCGATTTCAAGCAGGCCGCGGAGAGCCCTTGCTATGCCATAGTCTGAAGAAAAGTCTGGTCTGTTTGGGTTGTACTCTACCCTGATTACATTATTATTGTCGTCAATGCCTTCGATGTCCAGCGCGACAAAGGGCAACATATCTAGCACCTTGTCCACCTTGACACCGAGGATGAACTTTTTCAGCCGTTCGACTGACATATTTACAACTGGCATCTTGGCACGCTCCTGAGCCATGCAAGCCTGTTGCCGTAAAGCTCGCGAACGTCGTCCAGTCCAAAGCGAAGCATGGCAATCCTCTCAAGTCCTCCTCCCCATGCAAGCACCGGGTTTTTGATGCCAAGCGGCTCTGTCACTTCAGGCCTGAAAATTCCCATGCCAAACAGCTCGACCCACTTTTCCAGCCTTTCATTGTAGACCATGCTCTGCAGCGACGGCTCTGTGTACGGAAAGAACGTGGGCCAGAACTTGACCTTCTTTATTCCCATCTTTGCGTAGAACTCTTTTTGCAGGCCCATCAGGTCGCGCAGCGATGCACGCGGCGCAGTGGCAACGCCTTCGACTTGGTGGAATTCTACGAGATGTTTGTACGATACTTTTTCGTTCCTGAAAACCCGGCCGACAGAAAAGTACCGGCCGACTTCTGGCTTGATCGTCGCAAGGTGTCGTAGCGTGACAGGAGTGGTGTGAGTGCGCAGAACCACGCGCTCGGCTTCCTTGATGTCCCACTTGCTGCCCCATCCTTTCTCGTGAACTTTGGCAATCCTTTTTTTCTGCTCATCGCTCGCTGGTATGTGCTGTCTTTGGCCTGAAATGTAGAATGTGTCCTGCATCTCCCTTGCAGGGTGGTCTTGTGGCGTAAACAGCGCGTCAAAGTTCCAGAATCCCGACTGCACCATCGGACCATCTATTTCACTAAACCCGAGCCCGACAAAGATCTCCTTGACCTCTTCAATGATGTCAATTAGTGGGTGGCGTCTTCCCGGGTAGACCGCCGGCGCAGGCGCCTCGACATCCAGCGCGCTGAACTTTGTCTGCTTCCATCTGCCTGATGTAATCATTTCAGAGGTGAGGCGGCGCTCTCCCTGTCCTTCATCAAGGGTAGGAATGAGCGCCCTCCCGGCACCGGTAAGCGAAATTCTCGACTCTTTTTCTTCCTTGATTTCGACATAGTTGGGCCGCTTTTTCAGCTGCTCAAGGATTTTCTTTTCGCTCTCAGTCATCTTGCCAACTTCTGCTGCTGTCCCGTTCTTCAGGTTCGCAAGGAAAGTCTCTTCCGCAGATTGCTTTTCAGCCAGCGCGGTCGCCTCCATCCTGCCTTCGACAAACTGGATCCACTGGTTGCGCCGCGCGCCAGCAATTGCTGCATTCACTTCTTCGTTCTTTACCGTGCCGCTGGCAAGAATCTCCCCTATGGTGGCCTTGCCTTGCTTTACCGCATTAACCAGCCTTCTTTCAGGCAGCCCGTTTGCAATTGCCGCCGCCCCTTCAGAGCCGAGCTGTACTTTGAGTATTGATGACTCGCTAATCGAGATGAGATTCTTGAACTTGAGCCACTCAATGCCGCGCCTTACCTGATCGATGGAAAGGCCAGTGCTTGCTGCAAGTGAGCCGGCATCGGAATCATTATTGGCCAGAGCCTTGAGTATTGATCGCTCGATTGGGTGCAGTGTCGGCGCGCTACTCATTGGTCAAAGTTGTCAGTGGAAGAAGACTTTTTAAACGTTTAACGTCAAGTTGCTGCAAGCAGAGCATGGATCCAGAAGATCAGAGCATTGCCAGCAGCAACGACGACTTTAAGGTTACGCCTTGGGAGGTTGAGGGTGAAGTTGACTATGGCAAGCTGATCGAAAAGTTTGGCACGCAGCCAATAACGCCTGAACTGCTGCAAAAGGTCAAGGGCATGACAGGCGAGGTGCACCCGATGCTAAAGCTGGGCTACTTTTTCTCCCATCGCGACTTTGACTGGATCCTTGACAAAAAGATCAAGGGCGAAAACTTTTACCTCTACACAGGCAGGGGTCCATCAGGCATGGTCCACATGGGGCACCTCATGCCGTGGATGTTTACAAAATACCTGCAGGACAAATTTGACTCCAAGCTGCTGTTCCAGCTGACAGACGACGAAAAGTTCCTCTACGGGCAGGACAGAACAAGGGAAGAAATCGCGCGCTATACCTATGAAAACATCCTTGATATCATTGCAATCGGCTTTAACCCAAAAAAGACCAAGATCATTGTGGATACAAAGCATATCCAGCACCTCTACCCGATTGCGACCGAAGTCGCCAAGAGGATCACATTTTCCACCGCAAGGGCGGTCTTTGGATTTTCAAATTCGACCAACATTGGCATGATAGGCTTTCCGCCGGTGCAGGCAGCACCATGCTTCCTGCCTTCAGTCATAGAAGGCAAGCCGACGCCAGTTCTGATACCCGCCGCAATCGATCAGGATCCGTACTGGCGCATGACAAGGGATGTTGCCGACAGGATGGGCTACTACAAGCCTGCCCAGATACACAGCAAGTTCCTGCCCGGCCTTGGCATGCTAGGCAAGATGTCGTCATCCAAGCCCGAGACTGCAATCTTTACGACAGACGATCCCGAAGTTGTTGACAGGAAGGTCTCGACAGCGTTCACCGGCGGCCAGCCTACAGTTGCATTGCAGAGGCAGCTTGGCGCAAACGCCCTTGGCTGCCCAGTCTTTTGGTACTTGCGCTACTTTTTCGATACCGAAAAACAATCAGACGAGCGCATGCTCAAATGCAGAAGCGGCAACCTGCTCTGCGGTGAATGCAAGGCCGACCTCACGAAGGGGGCCAAGCCATTCGTGGTAGAGTTCAAGAAGCGCCGCGAAAAGGCCAAGGATGTAGTAGACAGATTCATGTACGACGAGAAGCCGTTTTCGAAATGAAGACCGTGAAATTCGAGTGCGACGACCACTACGAGGCTGGGAAGCTGGCTAGCCTCGTGTCGGTGCAAAAGGACGATACTGTGTATATCGACAGCGTCGCTGCAGTAGTTGGCAACGAGATCGTGATAAAGCTAAAGGACAAGTCCTCCCACGCGGTCGTACTGAAGGACAGGGAAAACGTGGCTCGGCTACAGTCGCTTCTGCTCGACGTTGTAAAGGGGAAAATAAAGATCCGGTCAAGCAACTTTACCGGGTCGGTTGCGGAAATAACTCTGGTGGGCTAGCGCAGCTCCTTGTTCATCTCGTCGGTCAGTATCTCCTGCACTTTTCTGAAGTACAGCCCTGTAGAGTAGGGCATCATGGGGATGTATTCTTCGATAACCTGCATGACGTACGGTACCGCCCTCTTTGAAACGTCCATCTTGAACTTCATCCAGAGTATCCTGTCCTGCTGGAAGTGGATCTTGTCCTTAAGGTGCGGCGGCACCACCTCCCTAGACCTGTCCTCAACGCGCTTGTACCAGTATGCAAGGATATCAGGGTCGAGACCCTCTCGCAGGTTCTTGACGCCCGATATTATCTTGCCTGATGCATAATCGATGGGTGTTTCCGGATACACGACCATCTGCTGTGCAAAGTCAGGATAAAATCCAGATAATCAAAGATTGTTTACCTGCGTTTTAACAACTTGCCGCGGCTGTCTATTTCACCAGCCCTGATACGCGTCGATGATATTGGCGAGCCGTCCTCAGCCTTGACCAGCTCGACTGCGATTACCTCTACCGGCTTTAATCCTCCCTTGGCGCGCATCTCATTGAGGAGATCTCCTTTGGACTGCGTCTCGCTGCTTGCCACGAGCGCCCCAACGTCGCCTGTAGTCACCGCTGGCCCAAAGTCACCGTCCAGCTTGGCGATTTCATAGCTGGCGTCGCCAAACTCTTTCTTGATCATCTCCTTCAGGTTTTTGACCCTCTGGTCGAAATTGTGGTTGAGCCTCTTGCCCCTCTTTTTCGCAAACTCGTCGCTTGAAACCCCGATTATCACCTTCCTGCCTGCCTGGAATGCTCTGGACAGCAGGGCGATGTGGCCAACGTGTATTTCGTCAAACGTGCCGCCAGTGGCGACAACTGCGAATTTTTCGGCCAACGCTAGTGATCAGGCAATGTGCAATATTAATTCGTAGTTAGGCTGTCTCTAGCTCTTCTTGAATATCTTGACTGCCTGCGGAGGACACACGTTTTCGCACGCCATGCAGAATATGCAGTCCTTTTCTCTTATCATAAATGCCTTCTTGTCAGAGGCTGGGTGCCCTGGAGTCTGGAGCCATTCATACACGTTGACTGGGCATGCTTCAATACACGCGCCGTCTGCCACGCATATATCAAAGTCGATGCAAACATAGTCGCCCCAAATGCCAAGCTGTCCGGGAGCATCATATGGGCCCCAAACCTTGATTCCCTGATATGTGCCAACCTGTTGTCTTTTCTCTTTAAACTTGGGATCAATCGGGCCTTCAACCTTGCCATAGTTTGTGCCGGTGCCTGATAGCGAAATTGTGGTAGGACCGCCTGCCGCTGGCGCGCTTGGAGCTGCCGGAATCGCAGGTGGCGGAGGCATCTGCGGCGCGGCGGCTGCGGGCCTGGGCGCTGCCGACGGTCCTGCCGGTGGCGGGGCTGTCGCGCTGCGAGCCTTTGGATTCTTTGCAAGCGGCGTCAGCTCCTCCAGCTTTTTGAGCGCCTGCTCCATCGTCAGCTTTTCCACCTTTTGCCAGTGGGCGAGCAGTTTGTCGCCTATTCTGGTATTTCGGATAATAGTGTCAATGACCATCTTGGCGTTCTGGTCTGCCTTTTGGCGGTAATTCTTGATCCAGTACGGGTCGCCAAAGTATTCCAGCTGCCTTATCTGGTAAATGAGATCGACGACCTCGCCGGTCACGATTTCAACCGTGACGTTTAGGTCTGCAGATAGGTCTTCGCCGGTGATCGGGTCGTTGCCCTTTTCAGTCCACTTGTAGGTGATGTAGATCCTGTCGGCGTGGGTGTCCATCTTGAAGCCGGAACTGCGGAGGTCGTTCATTATGCTCGATATGTCGGACTTTTCCGTGATCTCGATCGGGATCCTGTATATGCCCAGCTTGTTGCCGTGCAGCGGGTAAACTCCCCTCTTTGCAACTTCAGATAGCATCGTCCAGACTCTGTCTTTCAGTAAGGCAGACATCGAATAACCTAAAATTTACATGTCCTAAAAGCATTACGGTCTACTTCATTAGCGAAGTACCATATATAGAGGCCGAAAACCCCAGGTAACAATCTATTCTAGCAGAGGTTTTATCGAAGAGAACGCCAATTCTAATTCAGAAGATTACTACATTGCCTGCCCTGTCGTTGTGGCTGTTGTGCCTCCTACGTGAGCCTCTCGATTATGCATCATAAGGTCTTCAAGCGTCTTGAACATTCGGCC
>FWWM01002860.1_pt1 | contig 19484 bp, 13 predicted proteins | sample 2228351 | NCBI WGS metagenome assembly FWWM01 (sample SAMEA103939774, study PRJEB20133) | metagenome
TTTTCGAATCTCTATATGACAGGGATATTTTTGATTATAGTTTGGAGGTAAGTTCTCCCGGTCTCGATGCTCCTTTTAAAACCAAAAAGCAATGGGAGAAAAATATAGGAAAAAAAATTTGGGTTACCACACATGATCAAAAAAAGATTTGTGCTGTTTTATCCGGTTTTGACGAACACAATATTTTTATAAAACCTGTTACACTAAAAAAAAGAGGTAAAGCAACTGTGGAGATTGTAGAAGAAAGTGAAACAAACATTCCCATTGACCAAATTAAAACAATGAAAAAATACATTAAAATTTAAAATAATACTATGGCTACCAGAATTAAACAACACCAAATTGACAAATCCGGTATTGTTGAAGCTTTCGGAGAATTAAAAGAAGCTAAAAATATTGACCGGGCAACAATGATGAACATCCTCGAGAGCGTTATTCGCAACATGATCAGAAAAAAATATGAGGATGACGAAAACTTCGACGTAATTATCAATCCTGATCGTGGGGATATTGAGATATACCGCAAGCGTGAGATAGTAAATGACGGTGAAGTGGAAGACGAAAATAAACAAATACCCTATTCGGAAGCAATCAAAATTGACCCGGACTTTGAAGTGGGCGAGGAGGTTTATGAGCCCATTTCGTTAGAGTCCTTTGGTCGCAGGGCTATTATGGCCATGCGTCAAAATTTGATTTCCAGAATCAGCGATTTAGAAAAAGAGCATTTGTTTGAACTATACAAAGATCGTGTGGGACAAATCATTACCGGAGAAGTTTATCAAATTTGGAAAAAGGAAATAATGGTGCTTGATGATGAAGGAAATGAATTGATTCTTCCGATGAGTGAGTTGATTCCCACCGACAATTTCAAAAAAGGTGATACGGTAAGAGCCGTAGTTACCAAGGTTGAAATGAAAAATAACAAACCAATCATCACGCTTTCCAGAACATCTCCTCTGTTCCTTGAAAAATTGTTCGAATTGGAAGTGCCTGAAATTTTCGATGGTTTAATTACCATTAAAAAAATTGTCAGAGAGCCGGGAGAAAGAGCCAAAGTTGCCGTGGAGTCGTATGACGACCGTATCGATCCGGTGGGAGCATGTGTTGGGATGAAAGGCTCAAGGATTCACGGAATTGTGCGGGAATTGAGAAATGAAAATATCGATGTAATCAACTATACACAAAACCCACAACTGTTTATTCAACGTGCCTTGAGTCCTGCCAAGATATCGAGTATTGAGATTGACGAAGAAAACAAAAGAGCCAAGGTGTTTTTAAAACCCGATCAAGTTTCGTTGGCCATTGGTCGTGGCGGACATAATATACGCCTTGCGTCCAAGCTCACCGGTTATGAAATAGATGTATACAGAGAAGGTGACGAAGAGATTGAAGACGTTGCTTTGGATGAGTTTGTGGATGAAATTGACGAATGGATCATTGACGAATTGAAAGCTGCCGGCTTAGATACTGCCAAAGCTGTGTTGGAGCTGAGCAATGAGGAGCTTGTTCGCCGTACTGATCTTGAAGAAGAAACCATTGAGGAAGTTAAAAAGATTTTACAAGCCGAATTTGAAGATTAACATGCCAAATTTTGAATAAGAAGAAAAACCGATAGGAAATAAATAGTTATGTCAGAACAAAAAAAACCAAAGAGATTAGCAAAAGTGGCAACCGAGATTGGTGTCGGGAGGGAAACTCTTGTTGATTTTTTAATTAAACAAGGGGCAAAAGATATTTCTCCCAACGATCCCAATGCAAAGATTGACGATGAAATGTATCAAAAAATCTTGAAAGAGTTTGCCCCTGACCGTATTTTGCAAGAAGAAAGCAGCAAGGTACAGTTGCCTGATCTTGAAAAGAAAAATATTAAAATTGAAGCCGGAAAAGTCAATAAAAATATCGAAGAACCGGAAGTTATCGAAGATGAAGTGATCATTAAAGACACAACTATTGATCCTATTGAAATTCCTGAGGACATCAAGCCAAAGATTAAAGTAAAAGGAAAAATAGAATTAGAACCAAAGAAAAAAGAGCCTAAACCTGAGGAAAAAACAGAAAAAGAAGCTCTCCAAGCACCTGCTTCAAAAGAAGAAACTCTTGAAAAACAGGCAAAAACCGGGAAAGAATCAACCCCGCCGCAAAAAACAACAAAAGAAACTGCGCAAAACGAAACTGCCAAAACCGAACAAGAAAATAACCAACCGGAGGAGTTTAAAGTAGAAGTAGAAAAATGGAGCGGACCGGTATTGGTAGGTAAAATAGATTTAAAGGAATCGGATTATAAATCAAAATCACAAAAACCTGAAAATCCATTTAGAAAAGAAAAGAAAAAACGCAAAAGAATAGTTAAACCGGCTGCAAAAGAAATTGACAAATTAGAACCGGACGAAGACGAAAAATCATTTAAGCAAAAGAAAAAATTCAAAAAAGACAAGGGCAAAAAATACAAGCCTAAAATTTCTGATGAAGAGGTAGAAGAACAATTGAAAGAAACTTTATCGAAACTTTCGAAAACATCCAAGTCAAAAGCAGCCGAATACCGTCGTCAAAAAAGAAAAGCCATCAGCGAACAACAACAAAAAGAACTCGAACGTCTCGAAGAAGAAAAACGCGTGCTTAAGATCACCGAATTTGTTACCGTGGGTCAGTTGGCAAGTATGATGGATGTGGATGTAAATGAAATCATATCCACTTGTTTGTCGATAGGTCTTTTTGTTTCTATAAACCAGCGTTTGGATGCCGAAAACATTGCTTTGATTGCCGAAGAATACGGATATAAAGTAGAATTTGCTTCGGCTGATGAAGCGATAGAAATAGAAGAAGAAGAAGACAATCCTGAGGATTTGGTTCCAAGGCCACCCATTGTTACTGTAATGGGACATGTTGACCATGGTAAAACATCACTGCTGGATTATATACGTAAAACAAATGTAATTGCCGGCGAAGCAGGTGGAATTACACAGCATATAGGTGCATACAACGTGACCTTGGAAAATGGCCGCAAAATCACCTTTTTGGATACACCCGGTCACGAAGCATTTACGGCCATGCGTGCCCGTGGTGCTAAAGTAACCGATGTGGCCGTAATCGTGATAGCTGCCGATGATGCGGTGATGCCTCAAACCGTAGAAGCAATCAACCATGCTCAAGCGGCAGGAGTGCCAATGGTGTTTGCCTTCAATAAAATAGATAAAGAAGGTGCCAATCCTGATAAAATCAGGGAACAATTGGCAAACATGAATATTCTTGTGGAAGAGTGGGGCGGAAAATATCAAACCCAGGAAATTTCCGCCAAAAAGGGTATTGGAGTAAATGAACTTTTGGAAAAAATATTGCTTGAAGCCGACTTGCTTGATTTAAAAGCCAATCCAAAAAAACGTGCAAAAGGGACGGTCATCGAGTCGTCACTGGACAAAGGGAGAGGATATGTAGCCACATTATTGGTGCAAGACGGCACATTGCGTAAAGGAGATGTAGTGTTGGCCGGTGCCCATAGTGGAAAAGTAAAAGCCATGTTTAACGAAAGAGGGCAACGCGTTGATGAGGCCGGGCCTTCCATACCGGTTACGGTATTAGGATTGGATGGCGCTCCTAATGCAGGAGACAAGTTCAACGTAATGAAAGACGAGAAGGAAGCCCGTGAAATAGCACTCAAACGCCAACAACTGATCAGAGAACAAAGTTTACGTACCCAGAAACATATCACTCTTGATGAAATTGGACGAAGATTAGCCATTGGAAACTTTAAAGAGCTCAACATTATTATTAAAGGTGATGTCGATGGGTCTATTGAAGCATTGTCAGACAGTTTGTTGAAACTTTCAAATGACCAGGTGAAAGTTAATATCATACACAAAGCTGTTGGACAAATAACAGAATCGGATGTAATGCTTGCAGCTGCTTCCGATGCAATCATTATTGGTTTCCAAGTGAGACCATCGTCAGGTGCTCGTAAACTTGCCGAAACAGAACAAATTGAAATAAGATTGTACTCTATCATTTACGATGCCATAGAGGAAGTAAAATCGGCCATAGAAGGAATGTTGGCTCCCAAGGTTGAAGAAAAAATACTGGGAACAGCCGAAATACGTCAGGTTTTCAAAATTTCCAAAGTTGGCAATGTTGCCGGATGTATGGTCATCGATGGAAAAATCAACCGGAACAGCAAAGTGCGTGTGATACGCGATGGAATTGTGGTATATACCGGCGAATTGGGTTCTTTGAAGCAGTTTAAAGACGATGTCAAAGAAGTATCTGCCGGTCACGAATGCGGGTTAAACATCAAAAATTTCAACGACATTAAGGTAGGAGATATAGTTGAGGCATACGAAACTGTTGAAGTAAAACAAAAGTTGTAATTTCAAAAACCAAAAAAAACCGGATATGACTGTATTTCTTTCTGTCGTATCCGGTTTTTTATATCGACCTCAAGAGGAGTTAATCTAACGTTTGAGAATAACCCAAAATACTCTAAAAAAAAGCCATCAGAGGTTAAACCCAAGATGGCTTTTTTAAAAAGTAAAAAATCAAAAGAAAATTAAGCCGCAGGGGCTTGTATCATAATAGGCATAACAAGCATCAAAATATCTTCATTTTCATCGAGATTGTCGCCCGGAGTCAAAATGCCCGGTTTATTTGGCGTAGACATGGAAAGTTTGACATTTTCCGAATCCAGGCGGCTCAACATTTCAATTAAAAATTTGGCATTAAAACCAATCTGCATGTCTTGTCCATCATATTGGCAAGGAAGCTCTTCTTTTGCCTGGTAATTTAAATCATGGTCTTCACCGGAAATCACCAATTTATTTCCTTTTATTTGAAACAAAACCTGGTGTGTGGTTTTATTTGAAAAAAGCGAAACTCTTTTGATAGATTCAAGTAACAACTTACGATCGATCAACAACACATTTGGATTATTTTTGGGTATCACGGCTTCGTAATTTGGATATTTACCTTCGATCAGGCGACAGATGAGAGTGGTGTTTTGCATGGTAAACATGGCGTTTTTTTCGTTGTAATAAATCCTGATGTTTTCATCTATCAAGGATAATATGCTTTTCAAAAGGTTTAAGGGTTTTTTGGGCATAATGAAAGCTACGGGCTTTTGGCTGTGTACATCTTTTCTGTGAAATAACACCAATTTGTGAGCATCAGTTGCAGCAAAAGAAGCGCCATTGCCGTCGAATTGGAAATAAACGCCATTCATCACCGGACGCAAATCGTCATCACCGGTGGCAAAAATGGTTTTTTCTATAGCGTTGGCCAAAACCAGAGAATTGATTTCGATGTATTCTTCGTTTTCAAGGGGTGCAGTTTTGGGAAATTCGTCGGCATCCATACAGGGGATCTTATAATTCCCGTTGTCGGATTTTATTTCCAAAAGATAGGTTTCTTCATTATAGTTAAAAGACAGTGGTTGGTTGTTTTGGGCTTTAAGAATATCCAACAAAAGCTTTGAAGGCACACAGAATCGCGCATTTTCGTTTCCTTCTATTTCAACGTTTACAAAAATGGTGTTTTCAAGGTCGGTGCCCGTTATTTTTAAGAGATTTCCTTCCAGCTCAAATAAAAAATGATCAAGAATGGGGAGCGATTTTGATCCGGTCACTACACCGGCTTCCTTCTGCAATTCTTTCAATAAGGTCTGACTGTTAATAATAAAACTCATGTTTGAAAATTTTTTAACAAAAATAGAGTATTAGCAATAGAATTGGCTTTTATCGTAACAAAACTTTTTAACAATTTATCAAACATTGTTTTTTCGTTTGCTGTGCTCTATAAAATCGGATTTTTTCAATTGAATCAAATCAAAAGTAACATATTGCACATAAACAAAATCGACGAATCCCTCCGGATAGAACACTCTTGCATGCATTCTGTCAACATCGTAAGGATAAGGATTGCCCTCTTCGTCTATTTTATTTTTGAAGTTTGGCATGCGGTAAGTTTCCACTTTAGTTGTTTTTCCGGAAGTGTCGGTAACAGAAATCACATAAAATGGCTTGGTTGACAGGACAGAATCTATACGGCTTTTAGGAGAAATATTATCCACTTGTTCAAAATAGATGCTTTTAAACCTGTCGATATACTGACGGATGAGTTCGTTGTCAATTCCCGGAACGGGTTTTCCTTTAATATCCAACAAAGCAAAACCATCATTTGTTTTTTTGATGATAAATGATTCGGAAGTGTCTTGAGTCAATACTTTAATTTCTTCAATTTCAGCGGGTTCAAGCGTGAAAATGGCCCTGTGTTGCCATAATGCGGTATCTGCAAAAAAGCGCGTGTTTAGAAATCCGTGAAAACCGGGTATATGCATGACGAAAGGAGTAGAAGATTTTTTTCCGTTTTTTTCAAGAAGCATATAGGTGCCCGAAAGATCTTTGGTGGCATTGCCGACATAATAAACTTTAATGGGCTTTTTGCTTCCGGCTGTGTAAAATTCCACTTTGGTCGATCTCCCGGCCAGCAGTTTTATGGTGTTTTCTCTTGCTGATTCGGGCACAGGATATTTCACAGCAATTTTTTTGGCGGTTTCAAGTATTATGTCGATGGCATCTTGCCGTGCACGGCGTTTATTGTTAATCAGCCATGTGTTATCCGGTTGGCGTGTCAATGTGACAGTCCGACCATCGGCCTCGGCAATAAAAATTTTAACGATAGAAGAGGTATCTTCTATGGCAAAATCGGTTAATTCAGGACTTAAGGTGGAATTTTTCGTTTGAAAAATAAAATAAACTGTAATGGCAGCCAGCAACAATGCTATGAGAATCCAGATTTTATTCTTTTTCATAATTTTTGGGTATTTTTCCATTTACGCAACCGGGCAAATATCAACCCGCCTAAAATGACCAAGAAAGATGGAGTTGCCGTGTTGAAAATTTTCCAAAACATCTCCGACTCTTTCCAGCGGGCTTTGTCGATTAAACGAAGTTTTAATTTTCGCGATCTTACTTGCATGATTCCGGTATCATCGCACAAATAATCAATACAATTCATGATAAACTCTTTGTTTCCGTATGTTTGTTTGGTAAAACGGTCATATCCTAAAGGAAAGTATTCTCTTGATCCTTTTTTCACTTCATTTCGAATAATATCACCGTCGGCAACAAAAATTTGTTTAGTTGGCGGACTTTCATGTTTAAATCCAATCTCCCGACTTAACTCGATGATGGGTATCAGGCGGTTGCTGTAATTGGAAGTAAATTTCCCCTCTACCAACACAGCGGCAGGCAAAAAAGATTTGTTAAAAATTTCCGGATTGGGCGTCAATCGTAAAATACCTAAACTGATTCTAACGGGTGCTTTTAAAAATCTTGAGTATTTCGAGGAAGTAAGCAATATGGTTTTTTTCAAATGACTGTCGCCTACCGTATCAATCGTGCTCACAAATTCACCTTTGACAGGATTCAAATGATTCACTACAGGATGATTGCCGGAAGGGTTTAACAACGGAAAGTAAAACCATGGAAAAAGCTCTGTTTTTGCTTCATTGCCAAAACGCCCGGTGACAATAGGTATAGGAGCTGCCTGCAAATCTTGTATCAGTGTATTGTTAATTCTGACTCCGTATTTAAACAGCAAATCTTCAAGATTGTTGGTTTTTGGAAATCCTACAGTGATATCGCTGTTTCTTAAACTGTCCATTTCGGCTTGTACACCATCAATCAACCAAAGTGCTTTGCCTCCATTCATAATAAACTGGTCGATAAGAAATTTGTCTTTTTCACTGAACAGTGAATCGGGTTTGGCTATGATAATTACATCATATTTGTTTTTCAAAGTGATATTGGTGTCTTTGCCAATACGTTCGGTGAGCGCATTGATTTTTTCTTTCAATTTCACTCTGCTGACTGCATAAGATGAAGAGAGTTGCATGTAAATATCGGCTGTTTGTAATTCATCCAGTTCTCCATGACCATCAATAAATGCAACCGATGGAAGGTGGTCCCTCATCAACATGTCGATGGCGTGAATAAATTCATACTCCAATGCTTCTATCGAAGAATTGATGGATTCTTCGGGAGTAAGTCCTATTCGGGTTTTGAGAAAATTGACAGGATATTCTTTTTCTTTGTAGTAAACCAAAGCACATGGCCAGATGATTTTGTTAGTTATGCCATCTTCTTCTTTTACCGAAAGGTCTGTTGGAAGCAATCCTTTTTTAAATAGTTCTTTATAAACCGCTTCACGGTCTTTTTTATCTTCAAAATCCGACGGGTTGATAAATTCATATTCAATTTTTTTACCTGCGATGGCTTTAAACTCATCCAGTGTTTCTTTGACCGATCTGCTTAATTTTTGAAAGGCAGCAGGAAATTCGCCCTTTAAATATACTTTGATGTATACAACATCGTCGAGTTTTTTCAACAATTCCTTTGTGGGCGAAGCCAATGTGTATCTTTTTTCTTCTGTCAGATCCAACCGGAAGTTGACAAATGACGAAAGCACATTGACCATTAAAAGGATAGCCAAAATACTGACAAAGCGAATGGTTTCGTTTACTTTAATTTTTTTTCGTTTATTGTTATGTTCCTTGCTTTTTACCATTTTCGTGAAACCAATTTCATGTAAGTAAGGTAAATAAATATCAAATTAATTGAAAAGAAATAAACCACATCTCTGCTGTCTATCACGCCCCTGCTCATGGACAAATAATGTTCGTTGATGCCTAATTGATAGAAATAATAATCAATAGTAGGGAAATAACCGCTCATGGCAATCAAGTCGAATCCCAAATAGAAAATAAAACAAAACAACATTCCCAACACAAACGCCACAATAGTATTGTCTGTCAGAGAAGATGCATAAATACCCATGGAGACAAACGAAGATGCCAAAAATAATAATCCTATATACGAACCCCATGTGCCACCTTTGTCGAGATTGCCTATTTCCATGCCTAATTGGTAGACAGAGTAATAATAAACCAAGGTAGGAATCAAGGAAATGATCACCAACATAATGCCTGCAAGATATTTAGCCCAAACGATCTGCATATCGGTGATTGGTTTTGTGGCGAGCAGCTCAATGGTGCCCAGACGAAATTCGTCGGAGAAGGTACGCATGGTTATGGCCGGAATCAAAAACATAAAAACAAATGGTGCTAATGAAAATAATGGATCCAATTGGGCAAAACCTGCTTCAGGTATATTGAATGATCCGGGAAACACCCACAAAAACAAGCTCATGGCTGCTAAAAAAACAATAACAACCAAATATCCGATCAGAGAACCGAAAAACGAAGTTATTTCTTTATAAAACAATGCCCACATGTAAATAATGCAAATGATTAAAGTAAAAATTCCGGGCGAAGTTATTAAAATCGTTGCAATTTTCTTACAAAACAATCACGGCATTTGACATATTGTATCAATTTTAGAATAAATGGTAGTATTTTTAAGATTAACACCGGAGTGTTGCGTAAGGAAAAAACTTTTCTGTTTCAATAACTCCATAGTGATAAAAATGCTTGACGAAATAATTAAACCATCAACAATCGATTCGCAAAGGTTTGATAATCAAAAGTTTTGTTAAAAAAGTTAAAATACAACGTCGATTTTTTTATTTGACTACATAAATCAAGGAAACAAACAAAATAAATTCTATATTTGCAGCCCATTTTAAAAAAGAGAGATTATGACAAAAGCAGACATTGTAAGCAGGATTTCGGAGAAAACCGGAGTTGAAAAAATGGCAGCTATGGCCATGGTAGAAGAGTTTATGAATGCGGTAAAAGAATCGTTGGAAAAAGGTGAAAATGTTTACTTGCGTGGTTTTGGGACCTTTCAAGTGAAGAAAAGAGCAAAAAAAATAGGCCGTATTATCACCAAAAACCAAACAGTGGTCATTCCCGAGCATTACATACCTGCATTCAAACCTTCGAAATCGTTTGTTGAGAGAGTGAAAAAAAATGTAAAAAAGTAATGTTATATGCCCATCAAGGATAAAAAGTTTTTGATCGGCATATTGGCATTGTTAATAATAATCGTTCTTTTATTTGTTTTAAGGCAAAAACCGCAATCAAACAGTCGTGCAGCTGTTCAAGCCGGTGAGCAAAGCCCTGCTTATTCGTTGGAAAGCATGGTTGAAAAAGCCAAGGCGGAGATGAGTGAAAACAATCGCCATTTGGTCGAGTTGTTGGAGTTTGACCTTGATACGATGAAAAATACCCGGCAACAAGCCATCTGGTATGATTCACTTGCTATTATCTGGAAGCGGTTTCAATGGCCTACAGTGTCGGCTTTGTATTTAAAAAAAGCTGCCGAAAAAGACCCCGGTGTTGAGCGTTGGTTTAAAGCCGGAGATGCTTTTTTTGAAGCTTTTCAATATTCAAACCAATTTCAATTGGAGAATATCGAAAACGCACGTTATTGTTATGAGCAGGTTTTGAAACTCGACCCGGGCAACCTTGATGCAAAAAGTGGAGTGGCAGTTTGTGTTATCGAAGGAGCCAAATTTACCGGCACACCTCCGATGGAGGGCATCCGGATGCTTACGGCTATTTTGGCAGAAGATTCAACACATGTCAAAACACTTGTCAATCTTGGCTATTATGCCATGCAGTCGGGGCAATACGATAAAGCCTTAGAGAGATTTAAGGCCGCCTTGAGAACGGACACTACACAAACCGACCTCTATATTTATATTGCGGATGCTTGCCTTGCTTTGAAAGATACTGTCGGGGCCATTGCCTCTCTTAAAGGTTTTGTCGAGCGGACTGATAACCCTGATTTAAAGTATCAAACCGAACAGTTTATCATGAAATTAGAAAAAAATAAATAAAGTTTAACCACAAAAATTTAACGTTATGCCTTGCGGAAAAAAAAGAAAAAGACACAAAATGGCGACTCACAAAAGAAAAAAACGTTTGAGAAAAAATCGCCATAAAAAGAAAAACAGATAAATCATAGATTTCCCGGACATCGGATGAGACCTGCATTGTCCGGGCTTAAAATTTTTTTACAAGCTACATTTAGGGCATTGCTTTTGGCAGGTGCCCTTTCTGTGTTGTTTATTAACCTCATTTTGCATTGAAACAAAGTTTAATCATACACGAAGCCGATGACGAAACTCAAATAGCTTTGCTCGAAGATTCTCAATTGGTCGAATACCACAGAGAAAAAAAATCTCACGGTTTCATAGCCGGAGATATGTATCTGGGCAAAGTGAAAAAAGTGATGCCGGGCCTGAATGCAGCTTTTCTCGATATAGGCCACGAGAAAGATGCTTTTTTGCATTATTATGACCTTGGTCCTCAATTTTTATCTCTAAAACAATTTGTCAATTTACGCCTGCAAGGCAAATCAAAAGATCTTACACTCAATGATTTTGTCCTCGAAAATGATATTTCAAAAGACGGAAGCATTGATCAGGTTGTCAAAAAAGGAGATTTACTGTTGGTGAAAATTGCCAAAGAATCCATCTCAAATAAAGGTCCTCGATTGACTGCCGAATTGTCGTTACCCGGAAGATACCTGGTGTTAATTCCATTTTCGGATAAAATAAGCATCTCGCAAAAAATTAAAGACACATATGAAAGAAACCGACTTTTGGATCTGGCAAAAGCCATCAAACCCAAAAATTTCGGCATGATTATTCGCACAGTAGCCGAAAAAAAAACTACAGCCGAACTGCAACAAGATCTGCAACACCTGCTCGATCGCTGGAATGAAATGGCTTTAAACTTGCAAAATGCCAAAGCCCCTGTAAAAATCTTAAGTGAACTCAATAAATCCTCTGCTTTGATCAGAGATTTGCTTAATCCGAATTTTCATGAAATCATCACCGATAGCAAGGAAATATACAGGGAAATCGAAGAATACATCAAGGTAAATGCTCCCGGAAGAGAAGAGATATTGAAGTTATACAATCATAACACCCCTGTTTTTGATTATTTCGGGATAGAAAAACAGATAAAAGCACTTTTTGGAAAGACGGTTTATTTGCCCGGTGGAGGATATCTTATTATTGAGCATACAGAGGCATTGCATGTGGTGGACGTCAATAGCGGGCATCTGGGAAGACAAAAAGACGACCATGAAAATATTGCTCTCAAGGTCAATCTCGAAGCCGCAAAAGAAATAGCCAGGCAATTGCGCTTGAGAGATATGGGAGGTATCATTGTAGTGGATTTTATTGACATGAAAGAGGAAAATAACCGCCTGCAATTGTTTCAATATCTCAAAGAGTGCATGAAAAACGACAAGGCAAAACACACTATTTTGCCACCTTCGAAATTCGGCTTAGTTGAAATCACCCGTCAAAGAGTGCGTCCGGAAGTTGAGATTAAAGTTGACGAAACTTGCCCATGTTGTCATGGTCAGGGCCATATAGCTCCAAGTTTATTGATAGTTGAACAATTGGAACAAACGTTGCGCTTTTTATCTCTTCAAAGCGGCCACAAGAAACTCACGGTCTTTGTTCATCCCTTTATAGAAGCATATCTCAATAGAGGATTTTTTAGTAACATCCGTCGAAAATGGCAAAAACAAATGAAATGTAAAATAAAAATAAAAGGCATTACCTCCATGCCATTGGTGAAATTCAGAATCTTTGACAAACACAACGAAGAGGTGATTCTGTGAAACATTGGGAACAATCTTATTTTCATTATTTTTCATAGATACCGTGAATTGAAATAGTTAAGAAAACCTCACCCCGCCCTTACGGACGCCACTCTCCTTGTGAAGGAGAGTGGTTTGGAAAGAGGTTTTAATTTCTCAATAGCTAAAATGCTTGCCTTCAGTGCAAATTGCGTTTCTATAATTCGTATTTGCACCAAACTTTGTTTGCAGGTGATTTGAAAACCTCACCCCGCCCTTGCGGGCACCCCTCTCCTTGTGAAGGAGAGGGGCATGGGGAAAGGTCTTATCCTCACTTGCTTTTTTGATTATAGCGTGTTTTGTGTCTTCATTAACCCGTACAAGTAGTGTGAAATTGCAGCAGACAGGAGATTAGAAAAGCGAGTCAGAAATCAAGATATTTTAAACATCTAGAATAAAAGAGATAGTGAAAGATGAAATAGGAAAATTATCAGTTAAAAAGAAATTTAGACCACAGCAAAAAATTCATATTTTAGATTATCAATAAATTGACACTCTAAGGGCTCAAAGTCAAGAAGATGACATTCATTTCATTTTAGAAGAGTCCGAATAACATGCAAATCCGTATATTGCCAAACAGATAAGGTCAATGGAGGGAGGATTTTTTGGAAAGAAGTAGATGCTGTAAAAATATTGTCATTTAATCGGTAATAATGATTTTCCAACGATTTACCGATGTCTTGCGGGTTTCTTGCAAGATATAAATGCCATTTGGCAAATCTCCCGGAATGGTCAGGCCTTGATGGCTTGCAGGCAGTTGATAAATCTTTCCATCTAATGAAAAGAGATACCATATAGAAGAACGTGTATCTACACAAATCCGGGAGTTTTTTAAGACAGGATTGGCAAATGTAAATTCCTTATTGAAATTTATTTCTTCAACACTTGTCAGAGGCAACACTGTAAGATGGTGTTTTGCCGAATCAATGGCACTCCAACCAACTGTAATAGGCCAAACCACCACCACATTACCGGCGCCATATTTATAAGGTGGAACATTAACGTTTACAGGATTAAAAATTAAAGAAACAGTGTCTTGAGGAACAAGTGTAAGAGAATTGTAAACAAATGTATCAAGCACGACGTAATTTTGCATTCCGGAGGTGTCAAGAGCATAAATAAGCTGCACAGAGCCATTGAACGTTTGGTTGTTGGATTTGTTTTGTAAAATAACATAAGCATTGTTTACGTTTGAAGTGGCATATACGGTGTCAGGAAAATTAAAAATCGTTTTGTTGTTTAGAGAAACAAATCCTATTTGAGCATTAAGATTAATACTTAAAAAGGAAATTACCGGAATCATCAATAGTTTTTTCATAGTTGTAATTTTTTCTCAAAAATAACGATGTCTGAATTTTTTTTATTAACAAAAAAAACGTAAAATTACATTTTCAAAAAAACTGAATTATGCAAATAATAAGTATGTTACATCAAATTTTAAATAAGAATGAACAAAAGTCAATCGTGAAATTTATTACACGTACGAAAAAAGAAACCAAAACCATACAAATCTATCAACATTTAAAAAAAGGGGATTCTGATGCGCATATAGCCGGAAAATTAAATATAGACATGAATCTATATCGTCGTTTGAAATCATCTTTGTTAAAAGAGGTGTTCAAAGGACTGAGTGTATTGTATTTTGATTGGGATGTGATTAATGAAAGTATGCATATGTTTATTCTTGGAAGAATCATGAAAGAAAAAAATCAGCCTGCCATGGCAGAATATTTTTTCAAAAAAGCCGAAAAAAAGATATACGGGACGAATGCATATTTCAGATATATTCTTTACACAGAATGGATTGATTTATATACTCAGCAATTTTTCAAAAATCCTGAAGAATTAATTCAAAAAAGATCTAAAGCATTGGATCTGTTACAAATAGAAGCAATGATTGATTCCAAAGCATCAAGGTTGTTATATTCCATCAAAAGGAGTCAAAATTTCAGTACCGATCCCAAACTATTGAAAGAGATGGAAGACACTATCAAAGCCATAAGGAAATCAAATTTAAACACACCCACCATACGGTGGAAATTTTATGACAGCATTACAAGGGTTTTGATGCAGAAAAAAGATTACCATTCGATTGTCAACATTACTCAAAAAACATTCAATGAATTTCAAAAAAAGCAATGGTTTAACAAGGAAACTCATGAAAAGAAGATAAAAATGCTGATTAATTTGGTGAATGCTTATTATTTAACGGGCAATACAGTAAAATCTCTAGAAACACTTAATCTGCTTGAAGTCACGCTTAAAGAATATAAAAACATGTTGTATGGGCGTTATTGCTTTTACCTGTACAATGGTATGGTAATGAATTACAGTGTTACCGACAAAAACAAAGCAATAGAAATACTGCTGAAAGCACTGAAAGATCAAATGTTTATGACTATACCGGAAAATGTACTTTATGCCCATTTAAATCTGTCCATACAATATTTTGATACAAAAGAATATAAAAAAGCAATCACTCATCTTGTCAATGCAAATAATAATGAAACATTCAAAAAATTAGATCCGGCATTTCAATTAAAGATTCTGGTATTTGAATCGATATTGCGTTATCATCACGAAGATTATGATTATTGTGAAAGTTTGATCTTGAAAATTCGCAGACTGATAAAGAAATTTAAATCTAAGACAAGTATCCTGAATGATATTCTGATTGTTGATGTGGTTGAAAAATTAATAGAAAACAAACCATTTGACAAAAATAAAATCATCTCGGACATTCGGAGAAACAGACAAACTTATAAAGAGCAGGATTTGATTCAATATGATATTTGGTTAGAACAAATGTAGATGTAATTTTAATTATTTCCAGTAAGCTATTATTATTTTAAAAAAATAGACAAAAAAATTTTTGTAAATGTAATAAGTAATTTATTTTGATTTTTCCTGCATCGTTTTCATAGTGAAATTTGTCTTGCAAACTTTAAAACTAAAAGCTATGAAAACAAAAAAATTTTTACTAACAGTATCGGTGCTTGCATCTTTCTTTTGGATTAACAGCGCCGAAGGGCAAAACTGTAATGTGTTTGCCTATGATTCTACATTTTTTAATTGTCCTGCCAGTAGTCAGGTTTATCTCAATGTTTTTGACCAGCAGGGAAACATTGGTTATGTTATTCATTGGGGTGATGGTCAAACTACCTCATCCAATGGAAGTAGTTTTGCAACTTACAACCATGTTTATGGTTCACCGGGAATTTATTTCCCCTATTTGATTTTAAGTTGTGGCGATACGGTGATCCCTCAATTGTATGATTTATATAGTTCTAGCAATTACTATAATTACTATTATATTTCTGACAGTTGTTATACAATTACCGGCAAGGCGTATGTAGACAATAACAACAATTGTGTGTATGATAACGGTGACAGTCCTTTGGCCGGTTTGAGCGTAAATGCATTGCAAAATTCATTTGTTGTGGGAACTGCTATTACAGACATGAATGGAAATTATACAATTAATGTCGGAAGTGGAAATTTTAATATTTCATTGCCAAACGTACCTGCTTCTCTTACATTATCCTGTGGGTCACAAAACCCTGCGGGTGTGGCAGCCGGCCAAAGCTATGATTTTGTTTTTAATTGCAACGGTAGTGGTCATGATTTAAAAGCCGATATTTATGTTCCTGCTTTTACTCAAACAACCACAACTTATGTACAATTTACGGTGGCGAACCAATCATGCACTTCTGTCAATTCTGATATAACAATTACTTTGCCATCTCAAACGTATATAAGCGGCACGATTTCGGCCAATTTAAATGGGAACCCATATACAGGAACTCCATCAATTAACAACAATACCGTGACATTTTCCGGTGTAAGCATGACAGGTTTTGCTACATTCTACGGATATATCCCTGTTAAAGCAGATACCACAACACAATTATGGGATACCTTGTGTGCTCAAATTGCAGCCCTACCAACCACAGGAGATTTGAATCCTGCCAACAATAACGACAATATTTGCGCATTGGTATTAACTTCTTACGATCCGAACATGAAATCAGTACATATCAATGGAATGCCGGCTGAAGGGTATATTGACAACAATCAAGTGATGGAATATACCATTAAATTTCAAAACGAAGGAAATTATCCTGCCAAGGATGTCAGAATTGAAGATGTCTTAGATGTCAACACGCTCGATTTAAGTACATTCGAATTGATGGGCAGCTCGCACAATGTGAATGTTTTGATGCAAAATAATAAAATAGTGTTCTATTTCCCCAACATTTGGTTGCCTGACAAAAACAGCAATGAGCCTGAAAGTCATGGATATGTGAAATTCAAAATCAATCAAAAACCGGGTCTTGCTCCCAATACGCAAATCAAGAATACCGCAGACATTTATTTTGATTACAATCCTGCAGTGACAACCAATACTGTTACCAGCATTATCAAATCCCCCAACAATGTTATCGAATTGGATAAAAATACATTGAAAATCTATCCCAACCCTGCTTCCGACGTAATCAATGTATTGTCACAAGATCAAGCTGTTATGCGGGTTGTTCTATACAATTCTCTTGGTCAACCTGTCATGGAGTCAGCCGGTCAAGGACTGATCAACTTCGATGTTAACCATTTACCAGCCGGATACTACTTCGTGAGGGTTGAAAAAGGAAGCAACGTAGAAACCTTTAAAGTAATGTTGCAAAAGTAAGCTTGTGCAAACCATTTGACAAAACCGGGCATTGCCCGGTTTTTTTATTTTTAAAAAATTATTGCATAAAAGCATAACTTTGCATTCAATTTAAATTACGGTTATGTCAGAAGATAAAAAAATTATTTTTTCGATGGTGAAAGTCAGCAAGACGCTGAACACCGGTAAAACCATCCTGAAGGATATTTATTTGTCATTTTTCTATGGAGCCAAGATCGGAATTATAGGATTGAATGGTTCCGGTAAGTCCACATTGTTGAGAATCATTGCAGGTGAAGAGAAAAATTACGAAGGAGAAGTTGTATTTTCTCCGGGATATACAGTAGGTTATCTGCCTCAGGAACCGGTGTTGGACGAAAATAAAACCGTTCGAGAAATCGTGGAAGAAGGTGTCAAGCCGGTCATGGATTTATTGAAAGAATTTGAAGAAGTCAACATGAAGTTTGGCGAAGAAGAGTATCTCAACGATCCGGACAAGATGGAGAAGCTCATTCAGCGTCAAGCGGAATTGCAAGATAAAATAGAAGCAGCCGGAGGATGGGAAATCGATCAAAAATTGGAAAGGGCCATGGATGCTTTAAATTGCCCGCCCCCTGACGCTTTGGTAAAAAATCTATCCGGTGGTGAACGTCGCAGGGTTGCTTTGTGCCGTTTATTGCTTCGCCAACCCGATATTTTGTTGCTCGATGAGCCCACCAACCACCTTGATGCCGAGTCGGTATTTTGGCTTGAGCAGCATCTCAAACAATATCCCGGTACTGTCATTGCTGTCACTCACGATCGATATTTTCTTGATAATGTTGCCGGATGGATCCTTGAACTCGACCGTGGTGAAGGTATTCCCTGGAAGGGTAATTATTCATCTTGGTTGGAGCAAAAAGCCAAACGCCTTGAACAAGAAGAGAAACAAGAAAGCAAACGCCGCAAACAACTTGAGCGCGAATTGGAATGGGTGCGTATGAGCCCCAAAGCCCGGCAAGCCAAATCCAAAGCCCGTTTGCACAACTACGAAAAAATGTTGAATGAAGACGTTAAGGAAAAAGAACAAAAACTTGAAATTTTTATTCCCAACGGCCCGCGTTTGGGAAATGAAGTAATTGAAGCCATCGACGTTTCGAAAATTTATGGGGATAAAGTACTGTTTGAGCACCTCTCTTTTAAACTACCACCTGCAGGTGTGGTAGGTGTGATTGGTCCCAATGGTGCCGGTAAAACTACATTGTTTCGTCTGATGGTGGGAGAAGAAAAACCCGATGCAGGTGAATTTAAAGTTGGCGAAACTGTTAAAATTGCATACGTTGACCAGTTGCATAAAGAAATTGACCCCGAAAAAACTGTCTGGGAAACTGTGTCCGGCGGACAAGAAACCATTGTCATCGGAGGCCGTGAATTCAACAGCCGAGCATATCTTGCCAAATTCAATTTTACAGGACCCGATCAAAATAAAAAAGTGAAAGTGTTGTCGGGCGGCGAACGCAACCGCCTGCATCTTGCCATGACTTTGAAAAAAGAAGCCAACCTTTTGTTGCTTGACGAGCCCACCAACGACCTGGACGTCAATACCCTGCGAGCCCTTGAAGAAGCCATTGACAATTATGCCGGATGTTGTGTCATAATATCCCACGATCGGTGGTTTCTTGACCGTGTATGCACACATATTCTTGCATTTGAGGGAGAAGGCAAAGTGTATTTCTTTGAAGGAGGATTCAGCGATTATGAAGCTAACAAAATGAAACGTTTGGGCACCCAACAACCTCAAAGATTCAAATACAAAAAATTGGTGAAGGAGTGAAATGTACATATTGTGCTACACACCATCTTTAAACCCAATAAGTATTTTAATAAAATCACTATTGTTCGGTTAAAAATTTTTTGAAATAGTTTTGGAAAAAATCAACCACCCAACGGTCAACATCTTTTAATATTTGACAAATCATAGAGAATAAAATGGGGGTACTTTTCAAATTCAAAAACAACCTCAATAAAATCAATACTTTCGATAAATAAAATTAAAACTTTTGATTTTATCGGACAATAGTGAATAAAGATTACAGATTCAGTATCAAATTTGAAGAATTTGAAAAAAGAACTGGGAAAAAAATAAAAAAGCAAAAATGATTCAAGTGAATCAAGCAATAATTAAACCCAAACTTTTCCATTTTTAGACAATACATATTTCCAATTTCTCTAAT
>FWWM01008591.1_pt1 | contig 19484 bp, 14 predicted proteins | sample 2228351 | NCBI WGS metagenome assembly FWWM01 (sample SAMEA103939774, study PRJEB20133) | metagenome
ATGCCGAGGCCCTGTAGGGGCGGACCGATGTGTCCGCCCCGTAAACCCCCGATGATCAACAACATGCCGGGCTATTTCTCCAGGGCCCATCCGATGATTACCACCTTGTCGGTGCGAACCGCCGCATCCGCCCCATAACCGACCACCTCTGCTGTTCACGGGTGTTTTTCATCGGTTTCCGGCATGTCCACGGGCTTCTCCTCTGTGTCCGCACGCCTCTTCTTTTCCATGGCTTCCAGACGCGCTTCCAGCATGGCCAGGCGCTGAGCCAGGCGTCGCATGTTCTGTTCCCGGCGGCATCGGTCCATGTCTTGGGTCAGACTTTTCACAAAAAGCAACGCTGTCGCAGCAACGAGAACAAGGACCGGCGGATAATGAACCCCCAAACCCTGCCCACATTGTCCATAATCCCTGGAAACACGCCCAAGAAAAAGGCTGCGGCCGCGACACTGAACCACCACAGGGCATAGCGGACCTGCATGCGATCCCGCCGAAGAAGGTAGAGGATGATGACGCAGACCAGGATGCCGATGACGGCCGATACCCATTGCGGGGACGGTTTCATGATGTGTTTCCTGCACGCCGATTGAAGGAGAGCGTGTTGGCAATGGAGCCCAAGACCGGATAAGGTCGCTTGCTCACCGAAATGAGCCCGGAATAGAGAAGGTACCAGAGAACGGCCCGCCATGTGTGAAAGACTCGGCTGTGGCCGTTTTTTCGAGGATTCATGGTTACGGGGACTTCCGAAAAGCGAAGCCCGAAACGCTTCAAGAAAAGAAGGACCCCCACATCCTGATAATCCAGCAGAGTGGCTTCCCGACCGGCAAGGATTTCCAGGGCTTCACGATTGTAAGCACGAAAGCCCGAGGTGAGGTCGGCCACATGGAGGCCCGTGATGCGCCGAAAAACATGCCAGGCGAATTTTCTGGCGGCACTGCCGCGTTCCACACAGGATCCGATGACCACGTCGGCTTCCCCATCCAGCAGAGGGCGCAGAATGCGGGAAATATCTTGCGGCCGATGCTGACCGTCTCCATCCATGGTGACCAGATGGCGGCATCCATGAGCCAAGGCGTATCGAATACCGGTTTGAGTTGAACACCACGCGCCCAGATGCACGGAAAGCGAAAGCACCACGGCGCCGGCTTCCCTGGCTTTTTGAGCTGTTTCATCGGTGCTCTGGTCGTCAACCACGACCACTGATGCCGGAAACAGTGCATGAACCCCGCGCACCACCTCCCCAATGGAAGCCGCCTCGTTATGCGCCGGAATCACCACCCAGAAAGGTTCCATCTTTTCACCATTACAACCTTCACGCTCCATACCCCGCGATCGATCGCCTGCCGGTGCGAGCATTCATAACGCATGGTCTCGCGGCGCACAAGGCCGAAGGCGCAAGCAGCCTCAAGGAATTGAAAACGGTGGTGGTTCGGGAGTGATCACGGGCGGAAAGAGGGTTCTGGGTTGCATCCCCGGCTTGTTTCTTGTAGACCCGTGCGGGTATGTTTTGCAGCTAGCGCAGAGCTGCATCGCAGGATGGATTCTTCGCAGGAGAATTGCAAAAACTCCGGCTTCAGTCTTCGGGCTGGATCGTAAGCTGCATGAGCCGGAGCATGAGCATACGCAGACTTGGATCTTGAAATGTGCCTTCTGAATAGTGTGGAAAAACGACCGTGAGAATACTTGTTGACGCGATTCCACTTATCGGCCTGGTGACGGGTATCGGACGTTACCTAAGAAGCCTTTATGGAGCCATGAAAACCGATGAGGATTGCTGCGACATTCAGGTGGATTTCTTCGACGGTAGGAAAATACATGATGGCATGCCGCAGGCCGCGGAACCCTCAAGATGGGCCCGATACATAGGCACTTTGTGGAAGCTTCCGGATCCGGCGGTTTTCACCCTTCGTTGTCTTTATTGGTTTGGCTACGAAAATAACCTGCGGCGCCTCTGCCACAAGCAGCCTTACGATATTTATCACGAAGCGTCCTTTACCCCTGCTGGCTTATCGACCGTGCCCCAAGTCTTCAGCCTGTGCGATCTCTCCCTGCTTCGGTATCCAGAAACACATCCACGGGAACGTGTGTGGTTTTTCAAGTGCCTTTGGTGACGAAAAATGGGATATGCAACGCACATTTTGACTCTTTCCGAATACATACGCAAAGAAATCTGCGAGATTTTACGGTGGCCCGAGAACCGAGTCGCGGCTGTTCCTCTGGCACCCGCCGAAGTTTTTCGGCCCAGACCTTCAGAACATGTGGCGGCCGCATGCAGGGCGCTTGGCCTGCCCGAAGACTACTTGCTCTTCGTCGGTTCTTTGGAACCCCGGAAAAACATTGGTCTTGTGATTGAAGCATTGGAACGATGCCGATTCGATATTCCGCTTGTGCTCGTCGGTTGGGAAGCATGGGGTGAAAAGCGTTGGCTGGAAGCAGCCCGATCCAAGGGGCTGGAAAAAAGAATCTTCATTGTGGGTTACGTGGATGACGAAACCTTGGCTCGGCTCTATTCGGGAGCCACCGCTCTTGTTTACCCCAGCCTGTATGAAGGCTTCGGTCTTCCCATTCTGGAAGCCATGGCGTGTGGATGCCCGGTTATTTGTTCCAATGTCTCCAGCATGCCTGAAGTGGCCGGGGATGCCGCGCGGTTGATTGACCCTTTCGACGCTGAAGATTTAGCTGCCGCCATCGATGAAGTGATCGATTCTTCGGCGTACCGTGCCCATCTTTTCCAGAAGGGTCTTCGACGTGCCGCCGCATTCAGCTGGACTCGAACAGCCCGAAAGACTCTGGCTGTCTTTCGCAAAGTGATCGAAGAAAACCGTATGTCTTAACGGCGCCGGACCTTGCAATCCAAACTTTCTTGGGTCTTGTATGGCCGCTGACAGACGACTATATAGCGAGTGCCATGGGGCCATGGTGAACGAAGACGCCGTCGCACTCAAAGACTTCACCCAGGAGCAGCCTGATGCGCGGAATGCTTTACGCGTTGTGGCGTTACCGTCACTTTGTCTGGAGCTCCATTCGTAACGAACAGGTCAGCCGTTTTGCTCGAAGCAAGCTCGGCGGACTCTGGATGCTTATCAATCCTCTAGCGCAGGTTCTCATCTACGCTCTCATACTGTCCAACGTTCTGGGGACAAAGTTGCCGGGCATCGACAACCGCTATGCCTACGCCATCTATTTGATGGCCGGTCTATTGGCCTGGACCCTTTTCAGCCAGATCATCACCCGCAGTCTCACGCTTTTCATCGAGCAAGGGAATTTGATGAAGAAAATGAGCTTTCCAAGGATTACGCTTCCCGCCATTGTCATTGGATCCAGCCTTTTGGACAACCTTTTATTGCTGGTGGCCACACTGGGCATTTTCGTGCTTTTGGGGCACCACTTTACACCTGCCATGTTCTGGCTCCTTCCGCTGACACTGATGCTTGCCGCCTTGGCGGTGGGTATGGGTCTTACACTGGGAATCATGAACGTTTTCCTGCGCGATATCGGCCAGGTGGTCCCCATCGTGTTGCAGGTGTGGTTCTGGTTTACACCCATCGTCTATCCTGCAGGCATCATCCCGGAGCGTTACCGGGCGTGGTTCGGACTCAATCCTATGTGCCCGCTGGTGGAAGCCTACCATCAGGTGCTGGTTTACGGCTCCAGCCCAAATATCCAAAACTTGGTTCCTGTCGCGGGAATCGCCCTTGCGCTGCTGGGGATGGCCTTGTTTGTTTTTCGGCGGGCTGCCGAGGAGATGGTGGACGTGCTATGATCGTGCTTCGCGTTCAAGACATAGGCAAGGCCTTCCGGCGTTATCGCAGTGAGTGGCACCGTTTTGCGCGTTGGTTTGGGCTTCCTGTAAAGCCGGCCGAAGAAGCCTGGGTGCTGCGTCACATCAATTTCGATGTTCGGGAGGGGGAAGCCGTTGGTATCATCGGGCAAAACGGTGCCGGAAAGAGCACTCTTCTTAAGATCATCACTGGGACTCTTCAGCCTACCGAGGGACAGGTGGAGGTCAGGGGCCGGATCGCCGCCATTCTGGAACTAGGCATGGGCTTTCATCCGGAACTTACCGGGCGGCAGAACGTGCGGCATGCGGCCGGCTTGATGGGTTTTTCCCGAGAACAGATCGAGGCCGCCATGGCGGACATCGAGGCCTTTGCGGAGATCGGCGAGTATTTCGACCAGCCGGTGCGCACCTACTCCAACGGGATGCAGATGCGCGTGGCATTTGCCGTGGCCACCGCCTGGCGTCCTGAAATTCTCATCGTGGACGAAGCACTTTCAGTGGGGGATGCTGCTTTTCAGCGCAAGTGTTTTCGAAGAATCGAAGACTTTCGTTCGCATGGGACCACCTTGCTATTTGTAAGTCACAGTATGGAAACGGTAAAAAAAATATGCGATAGAGCGGTTTTTCTCAAAAACGGTGAAATCGCAGCTATCGGTACGGCGAAAACCGTATGCGATGAATACGAACGTTTCTTGTTTGGAGGACAACAACGAAAAAAATCGAATATGAGAGTGGCGCTGTTTGATCAAAGCCTTGTTTCCACCTGTGAAATGAGTTATGGAAATGGCGCCGCTATAATTGAAAATATATGGATTTCTGACCAGCATGACAACCCAATAAATGTTATACAGGCTAAAAATGATTTTTGTGTCAATTACATTGTTACATTCACCGAGGATGTCGTAAGCCCTGTATTTGCAATAATGATTAAGACAAAAGAAGGTATAGCAATATATGGTACAGACACCTCGCTGTCTGAATGCAAAGATAGCGGTTTTTTTTGTGCAGGAGAAAGACGTAAGATTTCATTTCGGCTTAAGAATAATCTTGCTCCCGGCATATATTACTTGAATTGCGGTATACGAGATGACAGTGGAGAGAAACCTATATTCCTCCACAGACGTGTGGACGCTCTCATTTTTAGGGTTACTCCATCATCAAACACCACAGTTCTAAGTGGTCTTCTTGAGTTAGACGGTGAAATCGTCATCGAGGAGTTAACTGCATGAGCCACATGCCGCCGATTTTCATACATTCCCTGTTTCGCTCCGGCAGCACCTATTTATTCATGGTATTCCGGCGCTCTGGTGCGGGCTATTGGTGCTATCAAGAACCTTTGCATGAGATAGCATTCTTTTCTCGTGATAATACATCGGGTCTAGAACAAGATCATGGCGAAAACAAGGCACAACTATTAAGACATCCTGCAGTTGATAGTGCATATTTCCGGGAACTTAAGGAAACCTGGCCTGCCTGGAAAGACGTCATCACCGAGCCTATCATTTACGACGCCTATTTTCTCGGCGAAAACGAGGAAATTGGCATCCGGTATTGGGAAGTCCTAGCTGAGGCGGCACGTGGTCGGCCTGTCTTTCAGGAGTGTCGGACATCCGGCCGAATCGGTGCCATCAAAAGCCGAATGGGTGGTTATCACATCTATCTCTGGCGTAACCCGTGGGATCAGTGGTGGTCGTACAAGGTTGCACCCTATTTCGATGTCGCGAACCAGATCATCCTTCACGCCAGTCAGGCGCCGAAGCCGGTTCAGCTTTTGTTGGAAAAACTTGATGTGCCGGCCTATGAAGGGAAAGATCTTGCCGGGGCATTTGCTTTCTACGGCGAAAGACCTTTGACCAGCGAGCAGAGTTATTTGGCTTTTTATCTACTTTGGTGCCTGGGATTGCGCGAAGGTACTTATCACGCAGATATCTTGCTGAATATTGATCGTCTTAGCGATTCCACGGAATATCGGGAAAAAGTGGTAGCACAGTTAAAAGATGCCGGTATAGACGGTATCGATTTTTCCGATTGTCACGTTCCTCAAGGTGTGTATCTAGAACGTGAACGAGACTTTTTCGCTACACTTGAAAAGTGGGTACATCATTGCCTACTTCAAGGCGGTTGGACTCAAGAAGAAATAGATCACATTCAGACGCTTCGACATGATTTTGCACCAAAATCATGGAACGCTCCCGTTATGACACTCTCACCAGCAGAGTTAGCTGAACAGGCCAGCCGCGCAAGAATGCTGGTGTGTCGCTTTGAAACAAATAGCGCAAAGGCCGAGGCTAGAGTTAAACAAGCTGAGTTGCATGCAAATGAAGCAGAAACCCGCGCCGATGAGGCAAAGCAGCGGGCTGCTGAGGCCGAAGCCCGTGCTGAAACCCTCCGAGTAGAAATTGAAGCCTTAAGAAACAGTCTCTCATGGAGAATCACCGCCCCGCTGCGTTTTGGTGGCAGCGTGATGATATCGATTGGGTTGTTCCTCCGCCGTGGACTAAACGAAAGCATCAGAAGAGCAATAGATACATTTCAGTATCCCCTATCATTGGTCATGCGATTCGTTTTGCGTCACCCTTCATTAAGCACAAGATTAAATACATTTCTCTTAAAATATCCTGCGCTCTATGGGCAATTGCTTTCTGTGGCGCAACGGCGAGGGATCATCAGTTATTATGCTTTTCCAAATCAAAGATATCTTGTTCATAAAAACGGATCATTAGATGCTGAGTTAAGCAGACTCTCACAGCATACGCCTATCGAGCTGGCGCATCTCAGCCCGCGTGCCTGGCGGATTTACAGCGATCTCAAGTCGGCCATATTACGTGGTCAACAGGAGGGCCGCTGACATGCGCATTGTCATCGATCTGCAGGGGGGGCAAACAGAAAGCCGCTTTCGGGGCATCGGCCGTTACACTATGTCGTTTGCCAAAGCTGTGGTCCGCAACCGAGGAGAGCACGAGATCATCCTTGTGGTTTCCGGTCTGTTCCCCGATACCATTGAAGCTATTCGCGCCGCCTTTGATGGGCTTCTGCCGCAAGAAAACATTCGCGTCTGGTACGCCCCGGGTCCGGTGAAAGAGGAGCAACCCGGCAACGATAGGCGCCGCGAGGTGGCAGAATTCCTTCGTGAAGCCTTCCTCGCGAGCCTTCAGCCGGATGTCATTCATATCTGTAGCTTGTTCGAAGGGTATGTGGATGATGGTGTGACCAGTATCGGTCGATTCGACAAAACGACAGCGGTCAGCGTCACCCTTTACGACCTCATTCCTCTGTTGAACCCCGATCACTATCTCAAGCCCAACCCGCGTTACGAGCAATATTACCTGCGTAAGATTGAATCGCTCAAAAAAGCGGAGCTTTTTTTAGCAATCTCCGAGTATTCCCGCAAGGAAGCGGTCAGTGCTTTGGGTTTGCCTGATGGCAAAGCTATCTGTGTTTCTACAGCGATTGACAGCCACTTCGCGCCGCAGGTGATCAGCGAAGAAACCGCCCACCAGCTGCGCGCCAAGCTCGGCATCACTCGCCCTTTCATCCTCTACACCGGCGGTGCGGACGAACGCAAGAACCTCCCACGTCTGATCCAAGCCTATGCTGCCCTGCCGAAAAAACTGCGAGAAAACCACCAACTGGTGTTTGCCGGCAAGATGCCGGAAGGTGCTATCGCTCGTTTCAAGCACCTTGCCCGATCCTCAGGCCTCAAGGGTAACGAGCTCGTCTTCACCGGCTACATCAACGATGAAGAACTCATCCAGCTCTATAACCTCTGCCAACTCTATATCTTCCCCTCCTGGCACGAAGGATTCGGCCTTCCGGCGCTAGAGGCCATGGCCTGTGGCGCGCCGGTGATCGGCGCAAACACAACGAGCCTGCCGGAGGTGATCGGCCTCGACGAGGCACTGTTCGACCCTTTCGACGTCGGGGCCATAACAGCAAAACTCTCAAAAGCGTTGCAAGACGAAGCCTTCCGTCGGTGTCTGCGTGAACATGGCTTACAGCAAGCGAAGAAGTTTTCCTGGGACGAGACCGCCAGGCGGGCCATTTCTGCGTGGGAGTCAATGCAAATTACTCTGCCTGAACGGCAACGAACGTTGCCCGCAGGCCGCAAGCCAAGGCTGGCCTTCGTTTCCCCAATGCCGCCTCAGCGCACCGGGATCGCCGATTACAGTGCGGAACTTCTACCGGCATTATCTCACTTTTATCACATTGAGCTGGTGGTAGCCCAAGATGCGGTGGATGAGCAACGAATCGGCGGATATGCTCAAGTGCGCGATGTGGCTTGGTTTCGAGCCCATGCTGCCGAGATCGACCGGGTGCTATACCATATGGGCAACTCGCCCTACCATCAACACATGCTTTCTCTGATGGAAGAGATTCCAGGCGTCGTCGTCCTGCATGACTTCTATCTCGGGCATGTAATGGCATGGATGGAATTGCACGGCGGAGCAGGTCATATCTGGGCGAGAGCGCTGTACGACACTCACGGTTACGGCGCCGTTCAGGCGCGCTACCAGGATACGGAAGCTGCAAAAAGGCATTTCCCGGTCAATGGTCACGTCATGCAACATGCACTTGGCATCATCGTGCATTCTGAGCATTCACGTCAGTTGGCCCGCCAGTGGTATGGCGAATGTTGGGGGAATAATTGGCGCGTGATTCCCCATGTGCGTGTTCCCGCTCAAGGCGTTGATAGATTAAGAGCGCGCGAGCAGTTAGGTTTCGATGAACGGGATGTCTTGGTGTGCAGCTTTGGCTTTCTGGGTGAAAGCAAATTGAATCACCGGCTTGTGCAGGCTTGGCTGATGAGTGCTCTGGCAGCGGATACGCATTGCCATCTGGTCTTTGTCGGCGAAAACCATGGCGGGAACTACGGCGCCGATGTAGTCAAACGAATTAAAGAGAGCGGCCTCGAGCGGCGCATCCGTATCACGGGCTACGCGGCCCCTGCGCTATTCGAACAGTATCTGGCGGCAGCCGACATCGCGGTTCAATTAAGAACCCAAAGCCGCGGGGAAACCTCAGGTACTGTCCTGGATTGCATGAATTACGGTCTACCCATGATTGTCAACGACCACGGCAGCATGGCGGAACTAGACGATGATGCGGTGTGGATGCTGCCGGACGAATTTGACGACGCCATGTTGGTGGACGCGCTGGAGCAACTCTGGCGGTCACCTGAAAAGCGAAGGCAACTCGGCGAACAGGCAAGAAAGCGCATCCTGGAACACCACGCCCCGGATATGTGTGCGCTGAAGTATGCAGAAGCTATTGAGGAGTTCTATTCGCGCAACGTAAATACGCTGCCGACGTTGATTCAAACACTTGCGAAGGAGACCTCTCTCCATCCGTTGGACAGTGATTTGATTCAACTTGCCTCTGCCTTGAGCCGCAACCACCCCTTACCTAGAGTGAGCAAACGGCTGTATCTTGATCTTACAGCAACCATTCGTAATGATCTCAAGACCGGTATTGAGCGCGTCGCCCGTGCCTTGACGATGGCTTTGCTCGCATCGCGTCCTGCCGGGTACCGGATCGAACCCGTCTATCTGAGCCATGAAAACGAAAGGTGGGTCTACCGTCACGGGCGACGATACACCTTCGGGTTGTTGGGATGTCCGTCGGACGGGTTTGAAGACGACATCATCGAGCCGCAGAATGGGGATATTTTGCTTGGGCTCGATATTTCCGGCGACTCATTGATTCAAGCAGAACGCTCAGGGCTTTTCAAGGATCTGCGCAACCAGGGTGTTTCGGCATTCTTTATAGTGTATGATCTACTTCCTATTGTAATGCCAGGCGTTTTCCCACCCAACGCCGATCAAATCCACGAAAATTGGTTGAGGGCGGTTTCACAGCTTGATGGTGCGGTTTGTATTTCCAGATCTGTTGCTGAAGATCTTGCCCAATGGCAGCGACAGGTGGGCATAAATTCTGATATGAAACGTAAGTTCACGATTGGTTGGTTTCATCTAGGAGCGGACATTTTATGTTCCGCGCCTTCCCGTGGACTGCCGCCGGATGCAAGTAAGATCCTAAAAGAACTCAAAGCGCGCCCGACTTTTCTGATGGTCGGTACCATCGAGCCACGCAAAGGCTACCTGCAAACAATGGAAGCCTTTACCCAGTTGTGGCGTGAGGGGGTCGATGTCAACCTGGTCATCGTGGGCAAAGAAGGATGGAAGGATCTGCCCCATGAAATGCGTCGTGACATTCCTCAAACAGTGGAGCGTTTGCGGAACCATCCGGAGTTGAACAAACGCCTGTTCTGGCTCGAAGGCATCAGCGACGAATACCTGGAAAAAGTCTATGCCGCCAGCACGTGCCTAATTGCCGCCAGCTACGGCGAGGGCTTCGGCCTGCCGCTCATCGAAGCCGCGCGGCACAAGCTCCCCATCATCGCTCGGGATATACCTGTGTTTCGGGAGGTGGCGGGGGAGCATGCGTATTATTTTGAGGATAAAAACACGCCGGAGGTGATTGCAGATGCTGTTCGAAAGTGGCTCATCCTTTATCAAAAAGGCATGCACCCAACGTCGGAGAATATGCCGTGGCTGACCTGGAAAGAAAGCGCTGAGAATCTTTTAGACATTATTCTTCGTGATAAATGGGCATTTTCTATTCTCCCTGATTGTACCATAAAACCAGATGTCGTTTGCAGCCATACACTCGTCTGAATTGGCTTAGGGGCTGGAGCAAACCGGAAAAAAGCTTCCGCTGGAGAGACAGGCATGAAGCGGTGATAACATTATCTATTTTTCCAAATGATATTACTAAGTGTAGAGTTATACGTCTAAAAATGTAACACCATGGGAAGACAGCATGTTGCAATCTCGCTCAATGAGTCCTTACTGAAGGTAAGTAGTGAGTGAAACTATTTTGTGATCACATACCAAAGACAGCAGGAACGAGCCTTCGGGTGTTTTTATCAGAGGCATTCGGCGAAGACAACGTATCACCAACTATTAGGAACATGAAAGTTGTAGCTGCGTTGTCTATGTACAGGCAACACCAGGTAGTCATTGGCCACTTTGGCTTCGTCCCGAATGACAGATTGCCGACTGGTTATGTTTCTGCAACCATGCTCAGAGATCCTGCTGAACGCACATTTTTGGACTACTGCTATCAGGCGTATGATGTGCCTGATTTCAATCTATCTGACGTGGAACGGCGCATAAAGCATCTCCCAATCGAGGAAGCTTTTTTTGACCCCGAAATCGTCAGGCGTTTTGCAAACGTTCAGTCTATTCACTTCGCGAGCTTTTTTCACCCCACACCCGCCAATCTCGCTGACGATGAGCTCCTGCGTCTCGCAAAAAAGGGGCTTGACCAGTATGACCTTGTGGGCACAACAGAGCGTTTGGCAGAGTTTTGCGAGGCATTGAAGCGCATTTTCAATCTCCCAAAGGATGTGATGCTGAAGCGGGTTAATGTCACCTCCACACGAAAGAAGCTTTCAGAGCTCCCCCCTCATCTTCAAGATCGCATACAAGAGATAAACCTCGTGGTTCGAGAACTTTGGCAACATGCAAATCATCTGTTTGAGACCAAAACAAAGCACTTTCAGCCATTGGGCAGATCACGCTCAGTTAACACGGTTCAAAAAGAGGATGGGAGCGCTGACGCAACCCCGGTGTCCATCGACGATGGCACGCTGGATCTACTCGGTGTGCAGGTGAGCAGCCGTATGAGGGCTGGACAAGGCCTGCTTGCCGGTGAAGAGGCTCTGCTCACCATAGCCTTTCGGTGCAACCAAGACATTGACGAACTCACCATCGGCTATAGCATACACCATGACTCAGGCTTACACATGTTTGGGGTCAATACCCGGCTCATGGGTTATAACCTCAAGTGCAAGGCTGGCAGGGATTATCGAGTGCAGTTTGCCTTTACCGCGAATCTCGGCATCGGACGGTATCAGGTCAATGTCTCTGCGCACACCGGACTTACTCACCTGGAACGCTGTTTTTTCTGGAAAGAACAGGCGGCTTTTTTTGAAGTCGCCGGCTATCTTGGGGTTAATTTTGATGGATTGGTCCGCTTGATGCCGGTTTGCCAGATTGGAGACGGCATAGAGGTGGAAAACACCGTGACACAATTTACTGGATTTAAAACCATCGGGATTGATAATCCGCCACTCGCGCAGATAAAGGGAAGCATTCGAGCGCTGACTCAAATTCCACCGCTTCGACCCGGCCAGCAATGTTCTATCATGGTCGAGATCAGCAATGAAGGTGAAGAGGATTGGCTTTGTGAAGGGACACGGCCGGTAAACGTCGCGTATCATTGGCGTGATGTGGATCGGAATATAGTCATCTTTGACGGAACAAGGACCCCTCTTCCAGGCCGAATAGTGAAAACCGGTGACACTATACGTGCCAACGCATTAGTGGATGCACCTACACAAAGCGGTGAGTTTCTCTTGGAGCTGGCCGTTGTGCAGGAAAAGGTTTGCTGGTTTGAGGAAAGAGGCTTTGAAACATGTACAATCAAGTCTAAAGCGGGGTAAAAATGCGGAGGGCTCTGGCGAGGTGAGGTTGTATGGAAGCGCGCAATAACACAACGATTAAACTGTCACTTGTTGTTCCTGTTTTTAATGAATCGGAAACAGTGTCTTTATTCACTGAGCGGGTTAAGTCGGTTTTCTGTAAAAATGACGATATAAATCTTGAAATAATTTTCATAAATGACGGTAGCAATGACGATACTCTCGTGCGTCTTCTTGAGTTGCAAAAGCAGAATTCCGAAATACGCATAGTCGATTTGAGTCGCAATTTCGGGAAAGAAGCAGCGCTTACAGCAGGTTTGAATGTAGCCTCCGGGCATGTTGTCGTCCCGATTGACGTTGATTTGCAAGATCCCCCCGAGCTGATTCTTCAAATGATCGAAAAATGGCGTGAAGGATACGATGTCGTGGTTGGAAAACGAATTAATCGAGCTTCAGACACATGGGCCAAGAGAAAGTCTGCCACTTGGTTTTATCGCATACACAACAAAATTTCTGAACCGAAAATACCAGAAAATGTCGGCGACTTCAGACTGATGGACCGCTCAGTGGTTGATGCGCTGAAGGCACTTACAGAGTCAAGGCGTTTTATGAAGGGGCTTTTTGCTTGGGTGGGATTCAAGACTGCTGCCGTGGAGTACGTAAGACCTGAGCGGGTCGCCGGCACGACGAAATTTAACGGTTGGAGGTTGTGGAATTTCGCACTCGAAGGCATAACAAGTTTTAGCACCTTTCCCTTGCGAATGTGGACTTACATAGGTGGGCTGGTTGCTTTCATATCCTTTCTATTTGCCATGTTCATAGTATTGAAAGTGTTAATCTACGGAATAGACGTGCCTGGATACGCATCGGTTATGGTTGCAGTGACATTTCTCGGTGGTTTGCAGCTGATTGGTATAGGAATCCTTGGGGAATATATTGGCCGTTCTTATATTGAGGCGAAGCGGCGCCCAATTTATGTCATCAGGCGAGTTTACGGGTAAAGGCATTAAGAGATGGACTTGAAAGAAACAGATATTCTTGGTCCCAATATTGAGCGGCATTGGTACTACAGATCAAAAGCCAATGCAATGATGCGTTTACTTTCCGGTGTATCCCCTGTGGTAATCCTTGATATCGGTGCCGGGTCAGGATTCTTCTCAAAAAAGTTGCTCTCCCGCACGGCGGCAAAGGAGGCATGGTGTATAGACATTAATTACGAGAACGACTCAGAAGCCTTAGAGTCCGGAAAGCCTGTTCACTTTAGAAGATCAGTTGATAAGGTGAATGCTGACCTGGTTCTTTTAATGGATGTCTTGGAACATGTCGATGATGATGTCAGCCTATTGAAAGACTGCATGACCAAAGTGCCAAGCGGCGCACGATTTGTGATCTCGGTCCCTGCCTTTCAATTTCTATGGAGCGGTCATGATGTCTTTCTTGACCACAGGCGGCGATACCGATTGAAGCAGATGGAAAGCATTGTTCGACAGGCGGGCTTGGCACTGAAGCATGGCTCTTATTATTTCGGTGCAGTTTTTCCAATTGCGGTAGTTACTCGCGTTCTGGGTAACGTGATACAACGGGGTCGTTATAAAGCAGAGTCACAGCTCAGAGAGCACCATCCGCTTGTAAACGGAGTACTGACGGCCATATGCTCGGCTGAGTTGCCAATGTTTTTACACAATCGATTAGCGGGGTTGAGCGTTTTTCTTGTTGCAGAAAAGCCTTGAGGAATACGCTCTGTATGTGTGCAGCTAATTCACTAGCTCTCACCTCCGTTGGATAGGGGCTGATTCTCACTGGATAAGGAGGACTCCATAGGATGATCCGATCGGAAGATGCGAAACATAAGACTTTATCACTACTTATTCCGGTGCTACTAGGTGCGAGTGCTTATTTTCTTGTCGTGGGACCATGTCCCCTTAATCCTTTAAATATTGCGTGGTTAAGAGAAGGCGATCCGGCAACACACTATTTGGGATGGCTATTTTACCGCAATTCACCATGGGAATTTCCGATTGGATTAAACTCATCTTACGGATTGGAGCTCGCAAGCTCCATTTTATACTCAGACTCACTTCCTCTCCTTGCATTTGTTTTTAAACTTTTTTCTTTTCTGTTGCCCCAGACTTTTCAGTACTTTGGCATTTGGCTGCTTCTTTGTTTCACCTTTCAGGCTGTTTTTGGATGGAAGCTGGTTGGCTTGGTGACACATAGCAATTTAATTAGGCTTCTTGGCGCTGGAATGATTGTATTTGCGCCCCCCATGATTTGTCGGCTGCATGGCCATTTAAGCCTTGTTGGTCACTTTCTTGTTGTTGCATCTTTATATTTGGCTTTTAACTCAAATCCGCAGCGTCGGAAGTTATTTTGGGGACTTCTTCTTGCCGCGGCAGCACTTGTTCATGCTTACTTGCTCGCGATGGTTCTTGCTGTTTGGATTGCTGACCTTGTCGGCAGGATGTTTAAAAGGCACATGTCCCTTCAAAGTGGAACATTAGAGTTCCCCGCGCTGGTTCTTCTGGTTGGCCTTTTATGCTGGCAAGTCGGTTATTTTAGTATCGGGTCAGGAGTTATTTCTGGAGGCTTTGGATATTATCGGATGAATCTGTTATCGCCTTTAGATTCAAGTGGCTGGTCTTATATTCTAAGAGACTTACCACAGGGTCCCGGAGATTATGAAGGATTTAACTTTGTAGGCCTTGGAACAATTTTGTTGATGATTATATCTTTTCCTGCTGCTTTAACTGTGAAAAAAGATGTCTTCGAGGTGGTTCGGCAGTATTGGTATTTACTCCTTTTGTTCCTGGCGTTTTCTTTGTTCGCCGTGTCTAATGCGATCGCCATAGGAGCGATTGAGTTTAAATTTCCTTTGCCCTCTTCACTCCTTGCTCTTGCTAATGTGTTTAGATCGTCCGGTAGAATGTTCTGGCCGGTCTTCTATGCGTTGAGTTTTGCGTCCATAGTTATGACCGTTAGGAACTTTGATCGTCGTATTGCTACTGTTGTTCTTGGGTTGGGGCTGACAATTCAAATCCTCGACACAAGCGCAGGTTGGTTACCCATTCGAAAAAAGTATATGGCTGAATCGAGTTCCGAGTGGACATCTCCGTTTATTAACAACTTCTGGTGCGAGGCAGGAAATAAATATCATAAGGTTAGGTACATACCATGTGGAAATCATGCTCGCGAATGGCAAACTATTGCATATTATGCTGCTAGAAACGGCCTTGCTACTGATGCAGTTTACCTCGCTCGTATCGATTGGGTTAATTTTCAAGCTGCTAAGCGGCGTGAATATGAGATATTAAGAAGCGGAACGTTTGATCATGATACGCTCTATATTTTAGATGAAGTTTCATTTCGAAAAGCGTTTCTTGTTGGAAATAGTAAGGTTGATTTGTTTGCCAAAGTGGATGGATTCAACATCGTTGCGCCAGGGTGGAAACGCTGTGCGGACTGTTCATTCTTTGGTGATGAAATTAAAGTCCACGATTTATTTAAGCCTGTCGCTTTAGGTGAGCGAGTTCAATTTAATGCTGATGGTAATGGTGTGATTTATTTGGGGCAAGGTTGGTCGTCGCCGGAACCTTGGGGAACTTGGTCTGATTCGTTTTCGTCGGTTGTTTTTCTTCCAACAAAGCCGCAGGAAGTAGAGTCGCTTGTTATCGAACTTAACGCTTTGGTCAGTCCTTCGCATCCGTCGCAACGCATTGGGATACTGGTGAATGGGGTGGAGGCTTCTTCTATGACGATTAGGGAGCCGCATGCTACTGTCGAGGTGAAACTGCCAGATTTGGCAAGAAGTGATTCTTTTTCTGGCATTAAAATAGAGTTTTTGCTACCTGATGCAGCAAGGCCTAAAGATATCGGCCTTGGAGTGGATAATCGCTCATTGGCCCTGGGACTGCGGGCCATCACTGTGAGGTGATACCACTCGGTCAGGCTTCTGGGCAGTTAGCCTGATTGGCAAGCAGGAAATAAAATGTTTGCGCTCATAGTTGCGTGCTAGGCGCGGTGGTCCATTGTCATGCCTGCGCGGGCTTCAATAGCCGCAATCTGCAAGCTTTGGTACCATCTGGGGTGATCCTCCTCGGTTGTTTCTATTCAAAGTGTTCTGTTACCGGTTCGTGGTAAAGGGTGTTGATGTGGGTAGGTTTCGGAGGAATGCGCTGCTGAGTGATATGGAATTGTTGGGTACTATGGTGGTTTGGGCAGTTGCGTGCGGCTGGGCACTTTGGTCGGTGCGGGGGTGAGCATGGACTTTTCTTAGGTCGTTACCCCGTTTTTGGCCTGCTTCGTTACTGGAGCAACTTGCTTTTAGCCTCATCGGATGCGGTGGTTTGCCCAGCGACCGCAGCGCGATCGTCAGCAGCATGGCCGCGCTGATTGCTCTCAAGGAGGGTATCGGACACCCAGCCTTTAGTGTGGCTATAATACTGGCTTTTGTCGTGATAATGGATGTCAATTCAACACGGCTCCTCAGGTTTTCAGCATCAAAAAGTTAAACCAGGATAAGGCGATCCCGGTTTTCGCTTTTAGCGCCGTCAACACGGTGAATAATCATTTTCTCAACAGGCTCCGAATGGTTGTTGTGCTTGCTGCTGCGTTGGAACACGGCATTCAGGATAATGTGTGTTCAGCCTGGTCGGGTTCACGGTTTTACACTTATCAACCTCTTTCTTTTGGGGCATAATCATATACGCCCCCTTGGGTTTGCGTTTAATGTCAGCTGCATCTCGGAAAACTCTATTCGATTCAAAGAGATAGCCAATGAGGAGGGTTTTTCGCAGCCGTAAATCGCCCAATTTAGCTGCTGGATTTCTGAGTCGCTTGAGATAGACTGTGTGCTTCAAGAATGTGTCGCGGGGAGGTTAACTAATGACAAAAAGGGCATTCATCACGGGAATTACGGGTCAAGATGCGGCGTATCTGGCGGAACTGCTGCTGAAAAAGGGCTATGAGGTTTATGGGGCCTACAGAAGAAGCGCCTCCGTGAATCTGTGGCGGCTGCACGAATTGGGGCTGGACGGAAAGGTTCAGTTGATTCCCATGGACCTTTTGGAACTCACAAACATCATGCGAACCATTCAGAAGGTTCAGCCGGATGAGATCTATAACCTGGCGGCTCAAAGCTTTGTGGGGGTTTCTTTCGACCAGCTCATCTACACAACCAATGTGAACGCCGTGGGCGTGGCCTACCTTTTGGAATCGGTACGCACCCTTCGACCTGAAGCTCGTATCTATCAGGCTTCGACGTCCGAGATGTTCGGGAAGGTTCGGGAGGTTCCTCAAAACGAAAAAACACCTTTCCATCCGAGAAGTCCTTACGCCGTGGCCAAGCTTTACGGGCATTGGATCACGGTGAATTACCGGGAAGCCCACGGCATGCATGCTTCGTCGGGGATTCTTTTCAACCACGAATCACCGCTTCGAGGTCGAGAGTTCGTGACCCGGAAGATCACAGCAAGCCTTGCCAAGATCAAACACGGCCAGCAGGACGTGCTGGAGCTGGGGAACCTGGAAGCCAAGCGGGATTGGGGTTACGCAGGCGATTACGTCAAAGGCATGTGGCTCATGCTTCAGCAGCCGGAACCGGACGATTACGTGCTGGCCACCGGGGAAAGCCACTCGGTTCGAGAATTCGTGGAAAAGGCTGCGGAATGCGTCGGCTTTCGAATCGAATGGGAAGGGGAAGGCGTGGACACACGTGGGATAGACAGGAACAGTGGGAAAGTCATTGTGCGCGTGAATCCGGCGTTCTATCGGCCGGCCGAGGTGGATTATCTTCTGGGGGATGCATCCAAAGCCAAGAAACGGCTGGGTTGGGAACCTAAAGTCCGTTTCGATGCCCTGGTGGAGATGATGGCTCGAGCCGACATGGACCGGGCGGCCCGGGGTGAACTTCAGTCTTTGAATTTCTGACACGGGCTTCGAAAATCCTTCTCGGGGTTCAGCTCTTACGCCGCTCATCGCGCATCCGGGTGTGGCGGGTCCTGCAGGTTCTTGTGAACGTACTCTTAGAGGTATGACAGGGTCTGACTTCATCGTGTTCGTTCGGGCTTGAGCCCTCAAGAAAAATAGTCGCCAAGGGTTTGTCGAGACCCAAGATGGTGATACCCTCGCTCTTCAGCAGTGTCATTGGAAACAAAAGGGATCCCTGCACGAAAAGGTCGTTTGGGCAGTATCCGGCCTGAACAAAAATTCAAGGATCAACCTTTCACCGAGAAATTCATGAATCTGTGATGGAGAAGAATCTATACAAATCGGGGTTTGTGGCGTTGGTGGGGGCGCCCAATGTGGGAAAGTCCACGCTCATGAACCAGATCCTCAAGGAAAAGATTTCCATAACATGCCCCAAGCCGCAGACCACTCGAAACCGGATTCTGGGGATCTACAACACCCCCACATCGCAGATGGTGTTTGTGGACACTCCGGGGATTCATCGGGCCCGTGACACCTTTAACAAGATTCTGGTGGAAACGGCTCTGGCGACCTTGAGTGACGTGGATGCCGTCGCCTTTATCGTGGATGTGACCTCCAAGGGCATGGATCTGGACCGGTTCGTTTTGCAATGCCTGGAAAAACTGGCCACACCGGTCATTCTTGTGCTGAACAAGGTGGATCTTGTCAAAGACAAGGCCGTGCTTTTGCCTTTGATTCAGCGCTATACGGAAATGAGGGCTTTTGAAGCCGTGGTCCCTGTATCCGCCCTCAAAGGGGACGGGGTTTCGGAACTTCTTGGCGAACTGGAAAAGCTGCTGCCTGAAGGCCCTCGGTACTATCCGGAAGATGTGGTCACGGATCAGCCCGAAAGGTTTCTGGTGGCGGAAATCATTCGGGAGAAGGTGTTTCATTTGACGGAAGAGGAAATCCCTTACGCGACGGCGGTCACGGTGGATGTGTTCAAAGAGGAGCCCGAAAAGCCTCTGATTCGGATTGAAGCGACCATCCATGTGGAGCGGGATTCGCAGAAGGGGATCGTTATCGGGAAAGGCGGGGCGCGTTTGAAGGAAATCGGCCGGCAGGCTCGGGAGGATGTGGAGCGGTTGCTGGGGTGTCGAGTGTATCTGGGGTTGTATGTGCGGGTGCAGAAAAACTGGCGTCGGGATCGTCGTGTGCTGGGGGAGTTTGGGTATCGGCTGCCTCGGGGTGGGTGATGGTTGGAGGGGGTGAGTTTGAAAGAATGGCACCGCCGAGACGCAGAGGACACAGTTC
>FWWM01008593.1_pt1 | contig 19476 bp, 16 predicted proteins | sample 2228351 | NCBI WGS metagenome assembly FWWM01 (sample SAMEA103939774, study PRJEB20133) | metagenome
ATGAATTAACAAACAAACAAAAACCGGCTACTTAAAAAGTAGCACAGTTTTTGTTAAGCGTCAACGTTTTAAATTTTAATATCAACGCTTATAATTTTAGTTCTTCAAGCTCCTCTCGAGGTGAAGCTTTTTTCCCTTGAGCAGTTTTTGCTCCTTCCGGTTCTTCGATCTTCAAATTCACTCTGGCGTGATTTTTTAGACCGACAATTCGTACCAAGCTTCTAATTGCTCGGGCGGTGGAACCGGCCTTACCGATGACCTGACCCATATCTTCGGGGTTCACCTTTAAAGAAAGCAAAACCCCCATTTCATCAACTTTGCGTTCAATTTTTACGTCTTCGGGATGGTCAACTAAGGCTTTTATAATATACTCAAGGAATTCCTTATCAACTTCTTTTGTCATAAATCTTTCACTTAACTGATGTTTTAATCGTTCAAAGAGTAGCCCGACCTTTCAAGTGATTCTCGCCTTCAACGTTTCGGGAGAATCTGAAAAGCTACTATTGCTATATTTTATTACTTTTAAAAATTTTTGTCAATATCTTGCATAAGATACCAACATTTTGGAAAATCCGAAGTTGTTAGTTAAGTATTTTAAATAGGGTTTGGTCCAAGGAATGGTGTGGTTTTTGGGTATTAAAAATATCAGCCAATCCATATTTTTCAAAGAAGGCTGTAATTGTACACAAGAGAAATTTATTCTTTTTCTTTGGCTGACTCTCTCTTTATTTTTTGATAACATCTAACCGGTTTTAGGTATTTTGTTGAGGTATTAAAATCAGAATACAGATCTCCTTGGGTTCCTTGGAATCTTTGAACAATCCGAGAAGTTTGCTGATAATTTGGAGGAATAATCTCAGCATAAGGAGAGCAGGCCAAAAGAACTTCAGCCAGGCCGGTTTTTTGAGCAAAATCTTCAAGATATAAAGCTACTCGCTGACCAACTGCCTGAGTGGGATAATTTCCTTTACAAAAAATACCGCTAACTAATAAAAGAGGGTTTTCTTGGTTATCTTTTCCTAAATGGGCAATAATATGGCCGACTGCCTTATCTTGTTCTAAAATCAAAAAGCCAATTGTCCCAAAATCTTTTAGATAGTGAGAGATTGACCAGGAATTGATTCCGTTAGTAGCAATGCAAGATTCTCGAGCATCTCCTACTCTCATAAACTCAATGAGGTGTTTTTGGTCTTTGAAATCAAATTTTGGCACTTGTTTAAAAGTCAACCTTAAAGGTTTTGTTTTTATCTTTACTTTTAGATTTTCAAGACAAGTTTTTATTTCCCCCTTTAGGTCAACGATTAGAGCCTGGAATTTCTCAGAAATTTTGCCCTCCCTTTTAGAATGTTTTTCTAATCTGCCAACGATATTTTCCAAAACAAATTCAGATATTTCTTCAAGTCCTTTTTGGCGATTGAGAGAAAGTTCTGGAGTAAAAACTTCTTTTTTCTGCAAAAGACCAATAAATTTACCTCGGTCTTCTTCGTACAGCTCTTGTGGGGTTGGTATTTTTTCTTCTCCCTTTTGTTTTAGAATTTCTTCGTATTCTAAATAAAGCCTTTGATAAAGAGGGTCTAGATTTTCTTTTTGGAAAACGGCTCCCGAGGTGAAATTGAGATAGTCAGCCGCTTGGGCAATTTTTTCTTGCATTTCTCTTAATTTTTCTTCTTTCTGCCGTAGCAATCCTTGGAGACGGCCCGAGAGAGCAAAAATTGGTTCAAGGTTGACCAGGTTTCTAACAAGATTAGTTATGGTCTCCAAGGATATCTCTTTTAATTTTTCTCTTTCTAATTCTTCTACCCCATAAATAACTTGTTCAGAAGCCGGCACTCCTTTCTCAATTAATTCTAAGAATTGATTTACTTGTTGAAAAGACTTTCCTTTTGCCTGCCAGAGAGAACGAAGTTCAGTTTTTACTCTTTGGTTATCTTCATCAATCTCTTTGGCTTTTTCTAATAATCTGAAAAAATTTTCAAAAGAGAGAATGTTATCATAGCGATAGGGGGAACGATAAAGGGCAAAATAGATGCTGGCTAAATTCCTATCTTTAGCTAATTTTGAAATGATTTCAGAGAAGGGAAGATCTTCTTTTTCAAACTCGGCTTTCTTTTCTTTAATCTCAGCAAAACTCAAACCTTCTTTCAAGCGGAGATGAAAGATGGCCTTGTTGGGAATGGTTCCTGGAAAATATTCTTGAAACTCTTTAAGAAGTTTAAAGAAAGTTTCCTTGGTTTTTTTATCTTTGCCCAAAAAATCAACAAGGTCCTCTTCCAAAACCTTATTTTGAATAAGCTTTCTAAAAATATATTCTTTCCTTCTTGGAGCTAAATCTTCTTGATTCAAGATAGAAAGTAAAATCATATTTGCTTGTCTGCTATTCGTATCAGCTAAAGCTTTGAATGTTCTCATCTCTATGCTTTTTAAATCGCCGAGTTTAAGAACAAGTTTTTCGGTCTGGGTGGCAAGATAATGAGAGGCCTCAGATATTGGCATTAAAGAAAAAAATTCTAAAATTAATCTTCTTTCTTCAATAGCTTCTTTTGTTTTCTTTTTTGAGAGTGAATTAAAATCAGAAATTGCTCTTTGAAAGTGAGCCATTAATTCTTCTTTGGATAATTCCTCTAAAAGCCCTATTTTGAATTGGTATTTCAAGGTGTTGGGAAGAGCTTTGCTTTCTAAAAATGGGGCCGCTTCTTTTGCAAAAAGAGGGACAACCAATCTGAAAAATTCTCTATCTTCTTTTTTAAGGGACAAACCAAAACTTTTTGTCAAACTTTTAAGATTTTCCTGGTTAATTATCTCATTTCCTCTATTTTTTATTTTTAATGTTTTAACCAGAGCTCCTAAAGATTTGGCTGCTCCCTCGCGCACATGGTTATCAGGATCTTTGATAGCTTTTTCATATAAGGAATGATATAGTTGTGGATTGACTGGAGCCAGAGCTCCTAAAGATTGGGCTGCTCCCTGGCGAATAGAGTCATCATGACTTTTAATAGCTTTTTCATATAATGAAGAGGCTAGTTGTGGATTGACTGGAGCCAGAGCCCCTAAAGATTTGGCTGCTCTATGGCGCACATACTCATGAGGATCTTTGATAGCTTTTTCATATAAGGAATGATATAGTTGTGGATTGACTGGAGCCAGAGCCTCTAAGGATTGGGCTGCTTCCTGGCGCACAGACCAATTAGAATCTTTGATAGCTTTTTCATATAAGGAATGATATAGTTGTGGATTGACTGGAGCCAGAGCCCCTAAAGATTGGGCTGCTCCCTGGCGAACAAACTCATCATGACTTTTAATAGCTTTTTCATATAATGAAGAGGCTAGTTGTGGATTGACTGAAACAAAAGCTTCTAAGGATCTGGCTGCTCCCTTGCGGACAAACAAATTAGAATCTTTGATAGCTTTTTCATATAAGGAATGATATAGTTGTGGATTGACTGGAGCCAAAGCCCCTAAAGATTGGGCTGCTCCCTGACGAACAGAGTCATTAGGATCTTTGATAGCTTTTTCATATAAAGTAATTGTCTTAAAATAACGCTGAGTTTCTATCTCAAGAGGTGGAGTTTTTTTTATAGAGTCAAGAGTAATTTCTTCTCTTTCTGCTGGTGGTTTTTCAAAAAATTTCTCTGGCATAATTAAATTTATTTTCTATTATTTATGAAATTTAAGCTCCATTAATACCGCTATATCTACTGAATAGATTAACAAACTCTATGTGATGTTTTTGCTAATTTTTTGGAGAAGGAAAATCAATTTTTTGTAATTTTTCTTCTTTTTTTGTTTTTTTATGGAGGGGAATTTTTTTTGCCGTAATAATTCTTTCTGAAACCAATAAATTGTGAACTGTATCTGAAGTTTTGGCTCCTACTGATAGCCAATATTTAATCCGCTCTTGATTTAAAAATTTCTCCTTTTTTTCGGGATTGTAAAAACCAACCTCTTCAACAAAGTAACCAGTTCGAGGTTTGTTTTTTTTATCGGTAACTACAACTTTGAAGAAAGGTTGATTTTTTTTACCAGCCCTAAGAAGTCTTATAATTAACATAAATTTAACAAAATTAATCGCATTACCAATTTTTGATCTCTAATGCATTTTTGGCAGCCCGTTCTTCTGCTTCTTGCTTTGAGGAACCTTCCCCCCTGCCCATTAACTTTTTTTCTAAATAGACTCCGACAATAAAACGCTTTGCATGGTCTGGCCCCCACTCTTTTAAAACCTTATAAGTGGGAGTGATTCCTTCTTTCTCTTGTGCCTCTTCTTGAAAACGTGATTTAGCGTCTTTAAATAGGCCTTTTTCGATAATTTCCGGCAATTTTGGCGTTAAGTATCTTGTAATAAAGTTTTTCGCTGCTTTATATCCTTGGTCAAGATAAATTGCGCCAATTACCGCCTCAAAGGTATTGGCCAAAATATATTGACGAGCCTTGCCTTTTTCCTTGGCTTCTCCCTTAGAAAGCAGTAAAAAATCATTAAAATCCAATTCTCCGGCAACTTCTGAGAGAATTTTAGCATTAACCAATGCTGCCCGCCAATTAGTTAATTCGCCCTCTGATTTTTTAGGGTATTTTTGATAAAGGTATTCGGTAATAATTAATTCTAACACAGCATCACCTAAAAATTCCAATCTTTCATTGTGCGACAGATAAAAATTAGGATTTTCGTTTAAAAAAGAACGGTGGATAAAAGATTGAGTTAATAGGTCTTTGTTTTTAAAATTCAAGTTTAATCTTTTTTCAAGTGTAAAAAAATCTTTCATGGTGTCAATTTAAAGTATAAAAATAAAAATACAAACTGATTTTATGCTTCATCTTAAGTGCTAAATTTTGATAGGGGGACATTCATTCATTTTGCCTCTTTTTCAGTTTCGGTTTTGCTGGGCATTTGATTTTTGGTTTGCTTATCAATTTCTTTATATACTGTTCCCAATACGCCGTTGATAAACTTTCCCGAACTATTGCCTCCAAAAGTTTTGGCTAATTCAATCGCTTCGTTAATTGCTACTTTTGGAGGAACTTCTTCTCTTTTTCCATATAATAATTCAAAAAGTCCAATTCTTAAAACATTCCGGTCAATAATAGTGATTTGCTCAATTGGCCATTCGGGAGCGGCCTTTTTAATAATTTCATCAATGTGAGATAAGTTCTGAATCACTCCGCTAACTAACTGCCAGATAAAAGCTTCGTCTTCCAGTCCCGGTCCGAATTCCTTGATGTTTTTTTCTACAATTTTTGTTAGATTTTTTTTCTTGTTGAAAAAATCCCACTCATACAAGCTCTGCATTACAATTGAACGTGAAAGGTGTCGCGATGGCATAATTTTATTTTTTGGTTAACTCCTCCCAGCTTAATGGTTTTTTACCCTTATCTTCCCTTGTTTCAACAAGGGAAGACTCCGACTCTTTTTCCTTTAACTCTTTTTCTTTCTGTTTTCTTTCTTTTTTAGTTAATTTTTTTAAAACATCAATTACTTTCGTTCCCTTATAATAACCGCAGTTCTGACAAACTGTATGAGGCAATGTCAGTTTTGCGCACCCTGAACATTTAACCAAAACGGGCGCTTTCAAAAAAATATGAAATCGTCTTTTATTTCTTCTTGATTTGGTATGTCTTTGTTTTGGCACTCCCATGATATTTAAAACTATTTCTATGTATATCACATCTACCAATTTTTTTCAACATCTTTATGTGGTGCCAGGTCCCATAGCCCTTATGTTTATCAAATCCATATTGAGGGTATTTTTTATGATATCTTTGCATTATTCTGTCTCTTGTAACCTTCGCTAAAATTGATGCTACAGCACAAGAGAAAACTTTCTCGTCCGCTTTAATAATTGTTCTTTGAGAAAACGGCAAATCCACTTTTATTTTTCCATCCAAAATCAAAAAATCTGGCCTACCTAAAGCTGGATGATTGCCTAGTTTTATGATTGCCCTTTTCATTGCCAATTTTGTTGCTTCCAAAATGTTAATTCTATCAATTACTTTTTCTGAAACCATGCCTGTTGCCCATTCAATTGTTGGGTTATTAATTAAAATTTTATAGAGCTCTTCCCGTTTTCTTGAAGTCAGTTTTTTTGAATCCTTAACCTCTTTTAATAATCCTTTTATTTTTAATTTTTTGTCTTTAACCGTTACCGCCGCTGCTACCACCGGACCGGCTAATGCTCCCCTACCAGCTTCATCTAAACCTATGACGAATTTATAATTATCTTTTTTCCATAACTTTTTTTCCTCTTGAAGGGATGGATGTTTCATATTATACTAATATAACATGAAGTTCACTCACTTACATGTTCACTCTCATTATTCGCTTTTAGATGGTCTTGCAAAAATTGACGAGCTTTTAGATTGCGTCAAAGAATCAGGTATGGATTCGGTAGCCTTAACCGACCACGGAGTATTATATGGAGCGGTTGAGTTTTATCAGAAAGCACTCCAACGAGGAATAAAACCCATAATTGGAGCCGAAATGTATTTATCTTTTGAAAGAATGTTTCAAAAAAGGCCTAATATTGATGATAAAAGATACCATTTGGTTTTGCTGGTTAAAAACGAACAAGGTTATAAAAACTTAGTGAAATTAATCACCCGCTCGTATTTAGAAGGTTTTTATTATAAACCAAGAATTGACGAAGAATTACTAAAGGAGCATTCAGAGGGCATAATTGCTTTATCTGCCTGTTTGCAGGGAAAAATTCCTCAACTAATTCTATCAAATAAAATAAAGGAAGCGGAAGAGATGGCTTTAAAATATCAAGATATTTTCGGGAAGGATAACTTTTATTTAGAAATTCAAAACCATCCCAATATCCCTGAACAAAAAAAAGTTAATACCGCTTTAATTTCTTTTTCTAAAAAATTAAATATTCCCTTGGTTGCCACCAACGATAGTCATTATTTAAGACCAGAAGATGCTCAGGCGCAAGATATTTTAATGCTAATTAATACCGGTTCTGACCCGAAAGATCCCGAAAGGTTAACAATGAAACAAGACGATTTTTCTCTTACAAGACCGGAAGAAATGATTAAAAACTTTAAAGAATTTCCTCAAGCCATAGAAAATACCCAAAAAATTGCTCAAATGTGCAATTTTCAGTTTGAATTAGGAAAAATCAAGCTTCCCAAATTTAAAACTCCTCACAATAAAACGACTGATGAATACCTCAGAGAACTCTGTCAAGAGGGACTAAAAAAAAGGTATGGTAAAAAACCGAGTAAAGAAATTATTGACAGACTAAATTATGAACTTTCGGTCATTTCTCAAACCAATTTTGCCTCTTATTTTTTAATTGTTCAGGATTTCGTTAATTGGGCAAAAGAAAATCGGATTGTTGTAGGACCGGGTCGTGGCAGCGTCGGCGGCTCTTTAGTAGCTTATGTTTTAAATATCACCAATGTTGACCCTTTAAAGTATAATCTTCTTTTTGAACGTTTCCTTAATCCTGAACGAATATCTCTTCCCGACGTTGATTTAGATTTTACCGACCGAAGAAGAGACGAAGTGATAAATTATGTCGCCCAAAAATATGGCCGGGAAAAGGTTGCCCAAATTATTACTTTTGGAACGATGGCTTCAAGAGCCGCAATAAGAGATGTTGGCAGGGCTCTAAACTATCCTTACTCTTATTGTGACCGTTTAGCTAAAATGATTCCCTTTGGTTTAACTTTAGACCAAAGTTTAGCTTCGGTTTCCGAGTTCCGCCAAATCTACTTAGATGACCCGAAAGCTCAAGAGTTAATCGATTTTGCAAAAAAATTGGAGGGTTGCTGCCGCCATGCTTCTACTCACGCCTGCGGAGTGGTAATTTCGGAAGAACCGTTAGACAATATTGTTCCTCTCCAACACCCCACCCAAGATGATAAAGCTATTGTTACTCAATACGAAATGCATTCCATTGAGGATCTAGGTCTTTTGAAAATGGATTTACTGGGCTTGAAAAATTTAACTATTATTGAAGATACATTAGCTAGAATTTATAAGGTTCAAGGCAAAAGTATTGATATTCAGAACATTCCACTGAACGACAAAGCTACTTTCAAATTGCTTGAAAAAGGAGAAACAGTATCCGTCTTCCAACTTGAATCGGACGGTATGCGGCGCTATCTTAAAGAATTAAAACCAACCGAGTTAGAAGATATTATTGCAATGGTAGCACTATATCGGCCCGGTCCTATGCAGTTTATACCCGATTATATTGCCGGCAAACATAAAAAAAAGAAGATTGAATATCTGCATCCAAAACTAAAACAAATTTTAGAGTCAACTTACGGAATTTGTATTTACCAAGAACAGGTAATGAAAATTGCCCAAGAATTAGCCGGTTTTTCGCTTTCGGAAGCCGATGTTTTAAGAAAAGCCATTGGCAAAAAAATCAGAAAACTTTTGTTAAGTCAGAAAGAAAAATTTATTGAAGGCGCCAAAAAAAACGGTATACAAGAAAATGTGGCTCAACAAATCTGGCACTGGTTTGAGCCCTTTGCCCGTTATTCTTTTAATAGATCCCATGCCACAGCTTATGCGATGATTGCTTACCAAACTGCTTATTTAAAAACTCATTTTCCAGTAGAATTTATGGCGTCGGTTTTAACTTCTGAAAAAGCCGATGTTGAAAGAATTGGTTTTCTTATCCAAGAATGTAAAAAAATGGGAATTGAAGTATTGCCGCCAGAGATTAATGAAAGCTTGGCAAACTTTACCGTGGTGCCGGGTCAAAACAAAATTCGTTTTGGATTGACGGCAATAAAAAATGTGGGTTGGAACGTCGTAGAAGAAATTGTTAAAGAAAGAGAAACTAACGGTCAATATCAGTCAATTGGCGATTTTCTTGGACGATTAAATCAAAAAGTTTTAAATAAAAAATCAATGGAAAGCTTAATTAAAGCTGGTGTTTTTGACAAATTAGGAGAAAGAAATCAGCTTTTATTTAATTTAGAAAACCTTCTTGAATGGTCAAGAGAATCCCAGAGAACTAGAATTTCGGGACAAAAAGGTCTTTTTGACGGGTTAAAATTTAATAATAATTGCCAGCTCTTGCCCGCAACTGCCGCTTCCAAAACAGAAAAGTTAAGTTGGGAAAAAGAACTATTGGGCCTCTTTATCACCGCCCATCCTTTAGAAGATTTTAAAAAAGTTTTAGAAAAAAAGGTATTACCCTTGTCAAAAGTTACCCAAGATTTAACGGGAAAGATAATTAAAGTTGGCGGGATTATTTCAACAATTAAAAAAATTATTACCCGAAACGGCAAACCAATGCTTTTTACTCAATTAGAAGATGAAAATTCTAAAATTGAAGTAGTAGTTTTTCCCGGAATCATTGAAAAAAACCCTGAAATATTTCAAGAAAACAAAATTGTTATGATAAAAGGCAGGGTTGACAACCGCAATAATGCGCCAAAATTAATTTGTGAAGAAATTGAAGAAATTTTAGAAGGATAAAATTCTTTTCACTAAGAAAAGAAATAATAAAACTGATTAGCGCTAAAAACCATTGCATAACACACTAATTTTGGACATATGAAATCTACCCCTACAAAAATTGAACTCATAAGACATTCTCTTGCTCATATATTAGCTTATGCGGTGCGGGAATTGTACCCAAAAGCCAAATTTGGAATTGGTCCGGTAATTGAAAATGGTTTTTATTATGATTTTGATTTGCCAGAAAAAATTTCAGATGAGGATTTACCAAAAATAGAAAAGAAAATGAAGAATTACTAAGAGAAAACATTAAATTTAAGAAAAAAAATGTTTCCAAAGATGAGGCAAAAGAAATTTTTAAAGACCAACCCTATAAATTAGAGTTGATAGAAGAATATGCTGACATAATGTTATATCGGTCGGGAGGTTTTGTGGATTTGTGTCGGGGCCCCCATGTTAAATCAACAAAAGAAATAAACCCCGATGCTTTTAAATTAACAAAGATCGCCGGCGCTTATTGGCGCGGTTCGGAAAAAAATCCTATGTTAACCAGAATTTATGGGCTGGCTTTCACAACAAAAAAAGAGTTAGAAAATTATTTAAAAATTCTAGTTGAAGCAGAAAAACGAGACCACCGATTTTTAGGTCAAAAAATGGACCTTTTTCATATTGATGAAAACATTGGGCCGGGTCTCATTCTTTGGCACCCAAAAGGCGCTTTGTTAAAAAAAATTATTATGGACTATGCGTTAGAAAAGTATTTAAAAAACGGTTATCAACTGGTAGATACTCCTCATATTGGTAAATTAAATCTATGGAAAGTATCAGGTCATACCGATTTTTACAAAGAAAATATGTTACCCCCCATGCATATGATAGAACTTGGAAAAGAAGAAAAAGACGATTACCAAATCAAGCCAATGAACTGTCCTTTTCATATCGCTATCTACAAAAACAAAATTAATAGTTATAAAGACCTGCCTTTGCGTTATACCGAAATGGGAACTGTTTACCGTTACGAAAGATCGGGAACATTGCACGGTTTGGTAAGGGTAAGACAAATTACTCAAGATGACGCTCATATTTTTTGTACTAGCGATCAGCTTAGCCAGGAAATTCTTTTAACCCTTAAGTTAACTTATAAAATTTTAAAAGACTTTGACTTTAAAAAGTTTGAATTTTATCTTTCTACCCGACCGGAAAAATATGTTGGAGAAGCTAAAATATGGAAAAAAGCCGAAAACTCTCTTAAATATGCTCTAAATAAATTAAGGGTAAAATATCAAATAGATGTTGGCGGGGGCGCTTTTTACGGTCCCAAAATTGATATTAAAATTAAAGATTCTCTGGGACGACCTTGGCAGTGTACAACAATTCAGGTTGATTTTAATTTAGATGAAAAATTCAATATAGTTTATATTGATGAAAGGGGAAGAAAAAAACGACCGATTATGATTCATCGGGCGCTTTTAGGTTCATTAGAAAGATTCATTGGTGTTTTACTTGAACACCATGGCGGAGCTCTTCCTTTTTGGTTAAGCCCAGAACAAGTTTGGGTAATTCCAGTAAGCGCCAGACATAAAAAATACGCTAAAGAAGTAGCAGCTAAAAATCAGGAATTGGGAATTAGGGTAAAAGTAAAAGATGGAAATGAAACAGTTTCTAAAAAAATTAGAGATGGTGAAATTCAAAAAATACCTTGTCTTTTGGTCGTCGGCGATAAAGAAATGAAGGAAAAATCGGTTAGAGTAAGAAAAAGAGGCGAAGGCGATATTGGAATAATGAAATTAAATAAGTTTTTTGAGTATTTAAAAAAGCAAAGCTGAGCTAAAAAGAAAAAAATAACAAATTCAAATTTATGGCAGAATTGTCTCCGCAACTTCAAAGATTAATTCAGCAATATCAGATTTGGCATAATTCTCTTGAACCCAAAGAAGGAGTTTCCACCATTCATGTGGATGAGGTAGCTTTAGCTGTGGCTTCCTTTTATGAAAAAATCAGGGGAGTTGTTGAATGGAAAGAAGAGCATCTTTTAAGAAGAAGGGCTATTGAGAGAATTCTAAAGAGAAGATTATTTTTACAAAAAAGTGGTGAGGAGGTAGCCGAACCTCTTGTTTTTGAATTAATCCGCGGCGGCCATTTCCCCAATGACCGAATTGAAGAGATAAAAATTGAGAAAATAAAAAAAATTCTTAACAAATATTTATTTATTATTGAAAATGCTCCTCGCCAAACCGAAAAATTAAAACTAGAACTTTATGATTGGTTACTAAACATTGCGGCTTGTGAGGTAGAGGAAATTCTCTCTCTGTCCCTGAGAGAAAAAGCCTTAATTAATTATATGACCGAATTAATGAAGGTTAAAATTGAAGTGGCGGAAACTTCAAAAATTCGCAAAAAAATATCTGACAAAGAAAAACAAACCCAAATTTATATTGCCTGCCAAGTTGGACTCGCCAATTATTAGTTATTATCTTTTAAAAGAAAGATACCCCGCTTGGGACAATTTATCGCAAGAGGAGATTGAAAGTATTTGTCAAAATATTTACTTGATTTGGAGAGAAATAGAAAAAGATTTAAAACACCCCTTAGCTGAGAAATTCTATCAAGTTTGTGAAAAATACGATATAGCATATCTAATTTTAGGAGACATTATTTCTCAAAAACCGCAAGATTCTCAGAAAATTTTACAAAAAAAAGTATGGCATTGACCTCATATTTTTATGCCATGTTTTCTATTAAATCCTCATATTCCTTAAGATTTTGGAAAATTTAATCAAAGAGGCCTATCAGAAAAGACTTGCAAAGCTAAAGGCGAGAACATTCCGCGCCGCTATTTACAGCACTATCTCAATTTTTGTAACCAAAATACTAATTGCCCTAGCTATTGAAATTCCTTTTGAAAAATATATTTTAGGTGAATTCAGTTACCAATCTTTGGGATTTAATATTTTGATTCCGCCATTTTTAATGTTTTTTTTGGTTTTAACTATTAAACCGCCGAAAAAAGAAAATCTAAACAGGGTAATATTGGAAGTAATGAAAATTGTTTATAAAGAAGATAAAAAAGATATTTATATAATAAAACCCGTAAAAAAAAGAGCATTTATCTTAAATTTCCTAATTGCACTTATTTATTTTTTAACTTTTTTTATCTCTTTTGGAATAATCATTTGGTTCTTAAATAAATTAAACTTTGGGATTTTATCAATAATAATATTTTTAATGTTTATCTCTTTGATTGCCTTTGCTGGCACAAAAATAAGGGAAAGAGCTAAAGAACTTCAGATTATAGAAGAAAAAGGTAAATTTTTAGATTTCTTAACAGATTCTCTTTCGCTGCCGTTCATCCGATTGGGAAAGTGGTTATCATCTCAATGGATAAAATATAATATTGTTTTAGTTTTAATTACTGTATTAATTGATATGCCCTTTCAATTATTTGCCGAATTTTTAGAACAATGGAGAACATTTTTAAAAGAAAAAAAAGAAGAAATCCATTAAATTTCAAGAAATTACAAAAAAATGTCAATACTCTTACCTTTTGTTTAGAGGAACTCTGTTTTTTTTATTGTAAAATTTGAATATGCCAAAATACTATATTATAACCTATGGATGCCAAATGAATAAAAACGATAGCGAACGAATTGCCATGTTTTTAGAAAATCTTGGTTACCAACCGGCTTCAAAAGAAAATGAAGCTGATTTAATTTTGATTAATATGTGTTCGGTTAGGCAATCAGCTGTTGATAGGGTTTATGCTAAAGTAGATAAGTATTTCAAAAATAAAAAAATCATTTTAGCTGGCTGTATATTAAAAAGAGATAAAGAAAAATTAAAAAATAAAGTATCTGAGTTTTGGCATCCCGATAAATACTTTGATTGTTTGCCAAAATATCAAAGTAAACTCTCCGCTTTCGTGCCGATTATAACCGGTTGTAATAATTTTTGTTCTTATTGCGTCGTTCCTTATACGCGCGGCAGAGAAAAATCAAGAGAACTTAAAGAAATATTATGTCAAATAAAAAACCTTATAAAGCGAGGTTATAAAGAAATCACTCTTTTGGGCCAAAATGTCAATTCTTACCAAGACAAAAAAACGAATTTTGCTAATTTGCTTAAAAAAATAAATAATATAAAGGGGGATTTTCAAATAAAATTTTTAACCTCTCATCCCAAAGATATGTCTGATGAATTAATTGAGGTTATCGCAAATTGCCCAAAAATAATTAAAGAAATACATCTTCCGCTACAAAGCGGAGACAATCAAATTTTAAAGAGAATGAATCGCCATTATACCGTCAATCAATACAAAAATTTGGTGAAAAAAATTCGCCGTAAAATTCCCCAAGCGAAAATCTCCACAGATATTATTGTCGGATTTCCCGGCGAAACCAAAAAACAGTTTCAAAACACCGCAAAAGTGGTAAAAGAAATCAAATTTGACAACGCTTACATCGCCAAATATTCTCCCCGTCACGGCACCGCTGCCTTTAAGATGAAAGACAATGTTCCTTTAAAAGAAAAAAAACGTAGAGAAAAAATTTTAAGAAGAATTATTGATGAAAGTAGGTAAATCAAAATTTAACAACTGTAAACTAATAGTAATTGTTGGACCAACCGCTTCCGGCAAATCGCAATTAGCCGTAAGGTTGGCTAAAAAATTTAATGGTGAGGTCATTTCTGCCGACTCCAGACAGGTTTACAAAGGAATGAATATCGGAACAGGAAAAGTAACAAAAAAAGAAATGGCAAACATTCCTCACCATCTTTTGGATGTTGCCTCGCCAAAAAGAAAATTTACGGTTGCTCAATACCGCAAATTAACCTTAAAAACTTTAAATAAAATTTTGAAAAAAGGAACTCTTCCTATCATTTGCGGAGGAAGCGGATTTTACATTCAAGCAGTGATTGATGGCATAACGATTCCCCAAGTTCCGCCCGATTGGAAGTTAAGAAAAAAATTGGATAAAAAATCACCAAAAGAGCTTTTTAGGATATTAAAAAAATTAGACCCCCGGCGGGCAAGAATAATTGATAAAAAAAACCGCCGAAGATTAATTAGGGCAATTGAAATTGCAACAAAAATTGGACGCACCCCTCTTTTTAAAAAAAAACCGCTGCCCTACCCGGTTTTAATCATTGGCATAAAAAAAGAAAAAAAAGAGTTAAATTCTTTAATTAAAAAACGTCTTTTAAAAAGATTAAAAAGAGGAATGATAGCTGAGGTAAAAAGATTGAAAAATTCCGGTCTTTCCTGGGAAAGATTAGAAGAGTTTGGTTTGGAATATCGTTGGATAGCCCGCTACTTGCAAAAAAAAATAACCCTTGAAGAAATGAAAGAAAAATTAGAAAAAGATATTATAAATTACGCCAAAAAACAAATGACCTGGTTTAAAAAAGATGAAAGAATCCATTGGACACCACCAAATCAGCAACCTTATAAATATGCTGAAAAATTAACAAAAGCATTCCTAAATAAATAAAAGGGAAGAAACGCAAAGAGCGCTTCTTCCCTATTTTTTATCTAAAAAATACTCTATTTAATAGTTCATCTAAGCTATCCAAAAATTCTTTAACTTCTTTTCTTCGGTTCAAATAAACCAAGGGGCAAAACAGAAAAATCCACTTTGGCAACAAAAGAATATCTCCCTTATCTGAAGCTGAAGCTTCAGAAAAAATATAGATAAAGGCGAAAAAAATATAAAAGCCAAGCAAAAAACAAGCAGCAAAACCAACCATATACAAAAAAATAAACGTAATTTTACTTATTTTATTTATCATCTTCATTTTTTAAAGATCTTTAATCTTAAACATTACAACCTTAATCGGTTCTTGTCAACAACTGTTTTAATATCCTAATAACTATTTGGGGGTTGGCTTTTCCCTGAGTTTTCTCCATTGTTTTTCCTATTAAGTATTGAATAGCTTTTTCTTTCCCTTTTTTATAATCTTCAATAGTTTTGGGATTATTTCTAATTACTTCTTTAATAATTTTTTTAATTTGGGTTTCTTGGCTAATCTGCATCAAGCCCCTTTTTTCAATTATATAAAAGGGGTCGGTTCCAACAGAAAACATCTCGCCAAGAATTAATTTGGCAATTTTTGATGAAATTTGACCCCTATAAATTAAGACAATGAATTTGGCAAAGTTTTCTGGAGTAATTAAAAAATTTGCGTTCTTTAATGATGTCTTTTTTAATAATCCCCGCAAATCAGAAATTATATAATTTGAACAAAGTTTTGCTAATTTTAAAAATTCGCCTTTAGCAAACTTCTTTTCTTTATCTATCTCTTGTACTTTGTGCTTTATTTGCAACATAGTTTTTTCAAAATATTCTCCCCAATCTTTGTTATAAACAAAAATCTCAATACTTTTTTCGTCTAATTGATATTCTTTTTTAAATCTTTTTCTTTTTTGTTGAGGAAGTTCGGGAATTTCGCTTCTAATTTTGTTTATTATCTCTGAATTTAAGTGTAGCGGCGGCAAATCTGGTTCGGGAAAGTAACGGTAATCTTGAGCAAATTCTTTTTCTCTCTGGGGAAATGTCATTTCTTTTAAATCATCCCAACCTCGGGTCTCTTGGATAATTTTCTTTCCGCTATCTAAGATCTCTGCTTGTCTTTTTATTTCGTGTTCAATGGCGCGCTCAAGCGCCCTAAACGAATTAAGATTTTTAATCTCAACTTTGGTGCCTAAAATTCTTTTTTCTTTACTTAAAGAAACATTAGCTTCAACCCTCATTTGACCTTTTTCCATATCAGCATCAGAAATATTAAGATAATGGATAATCAAATGAAGTTCTTGAGCAAACCTTCTTGCTTGTCTGGCTGAGTTAATATGCGGTTCGGTTGCTAATTCCATTAAAGGAATTCCTGCTCGATTAAAATTAACCAGCGAATAATCAGCATGCGGCGGATGAATTAAACTGGCGGTATCTTCTTCTAAATGAATTTCTCTAATTCCTATTTTTTTTCCATCAATTTCCAAAAAGCCGTTCCGGCAAAGCGGTTGATATAATTGAGAAATTTGATAACCCTTGGGTAAGTCGGGATAAAAATAATTTTTCCTGTCAAATTTTGAATATTCAGAAATTTGGCAATTAAGAGCCAATCCCGTTTTAATAACTTTTTTCACTGCTTCTTGATTAATTGTGGGTAAGGTTCCCGGATGACCCAAACAAATGGGACAAATATTAAAATTAGGATATTTTTCGTTGCTGTCGTTGGGACAAGAACAAAACATTTTTGATTTACTAGTCAATTCAATATGTATTTCAAGACCAATTGTTGGTTGATAGTTCATAAAATTTTCTAATATCTTCAAAAACCTCTTTAATTGTTTTCTCGCCGTTGATAATATAAATATTTTTAAATTTTTTGGAAAATTTTAAATAGTTTTTTAAAACTTTTTCAAGTTTTTCCTCTTTTTCAAATAATTCTTTATGAAACCTCTCTTTTTTTATTCTTTGGATACAAACCTTTGGAGAAACTTTTAAAAGAAAAGTGATATCGGGCCAAATAAATTTTTCGTTAACATTTAATAACCATTGAATATCTTTAGCTGAATTTTTTAAAGCAGAACAAGGCAAAAGATAAAATAAAGCATTGGTAGCAGCCATATCAATTAAGCCATAAGCTAAAGCAGAAAGAATATAGCGAGTACAAATAACGGTTATCCCCTTTTTTAATAAAGGGATTATCTCTTTTTCTAAATGGTGGGCGCGGTCAGCGGCAAATAAAAGCTGAAGACATTCCCAAGAACTTTGCCATTCGCCAGCTATTTGACCCTTAATTAATCCGCCTATCAAAGAGTGGGTGGGTTCGCTTGTTAAAAAAACTTTTTTCTTTTTTCTCTTTAAATATTTAAATAAAAGATTAGCTTGGGTGGTAGTTCCCGAACCGTCAATCCCTTCAAAGACTATCAATCTCCCCCTTTTGCTCGTAAAAAAAAGTTTTTTACCCTGTGGCGAATAATACCAACGTTTTTTTTCAGAAAGGCAAAGGGAATTTTGAAGCATAATATTTATTTTAAATAAAAAGGGTGCTTTTTGGCTAGTTCTTTTACTGTTCTCGTTACCTCTTTTTTATTCTTTTGACTGTTAATGTCTTTTAAAATTTTGGCAATCAAGCTGCCAATAATTTTCATTTCCTTTTCTTTAAATCCTCGAGTAGTTAAAGCGGGCGTGCCAATTCTAATGCCAGAAGGGTCAAAGGGTGAACGAGTATCATAAGGAATAACATTTTTGTTAACAAAAATACCAACTTCTTCTAAAGCCTCTTGAGCTTCTTTGCCGCTTATTCTCGTTTTTGTCAAATCAACCAGAATAAGGTGGTTGTCGGTACCGCCAGACATTAACTCAAATCCTTCTTTCAAGAGCGCTTGGGCAAGAGCTTTGGCATTTTTAATGGTTTGTTTTTGATATTGAATAAATTTTTTAGTTAGTGCTTCTTTAAAACAGACGGCTTTTGCGGCAATCATATTCTCAAGGGGTCCTCCTTGCAAACCTGGAAAAACTGCGGCGTCAATCTTTTGAGCCAAATTTTTCTTATCGTTTAGATGTAGACGATCTTCTTTTTTTGATAAAATTAATCCCCCTCGTGGACCTCTTAATGTTTTATGAGTAGTACAAGTAACAATATCAGCAAAAGGAAAAGGATGAGGATGAACTTTAGCCGCTATTAATCCCGCAATATGAGCAATATCGGCCATTAAATAGGCGCCGACCCTATCGGCAATTTGCTTGAAAGTTTTGAAATTAATAATTCGCGGATAAGCTGATGCGCCGCATAGGATTAGTTTTGGTTTATATTTTTTAGCTAAAAACTCAACATCGTTGTAATCAATATATCCTGTTTTTTTATTTACTCCATAATGAACGAAATTATAAAATTTACCGGAAAAATTAACCGCCGAGCCATGAGTTAAATGTCCTCCCTGGTCCATTGCCATAGCTAAAATAACATCTTTTGGTTCCAAAATAGCCAAGTAAGCCGCTTGATTGGCTTGAGCGCCGGAATGAGGCTGGACGTTAACATGTTGGGCGCCAAATAATTTTTTTGCCCGTTCAATTGCCAAACTTTCAATCAGATCAATATACTGATTGCCGCTGTAATACCTTTTTTGGGGTAAACCTTCTGAATACTTATTTGAAAGACAATTTCCCATTGCTTCCAACACTGCTTTTGAAGCCATATTCTCGGAAGCAATCATTACTAAGCCATTCTCCTGCCGTTCAATTTCTTTTTTTACCAATTGGTATATTCGGGGATCGGTTTTTAAAAGATTTTTCATTTTTTTTATTATGTATATAAATTAGAAAGCTCTTTGATAATCTGTAGAATCAACTGTAAATGAGATAAAGTTAAGTAGGGCTTTATCTGTCTCTTAAAATACTTCTTTGCTTATTGGGGAGCAAAGCGTAATTTTATTTCAGGAATCCTTCCTGTTGGTAAAACATCTTACTCTCGGTTGTGACGGTAAAATCTTTCTGTTTACAGCTGATAGTTAATGCTATGCTGAAGGTTTTATGTTGAAGGTTCTACCTTCAACATTTTATCTTCAACATTTAAAATTTTTTTAAACCTGTTTCTCTTTTTTATTAGTGGTTATTCTGCCGCCCTGCCATTGTCCTCTATAAAGATTTGATTCCCCTGCCGTTTGAAAAAACATTATATGAACTATACGAGAACCCATTTCTAGCTTAAACGGAACTTTTCTAAAATTGTAAATTCCCATTATTAAAGCGCCTTTATAGCCAGGCGGTGTCTGACCGCCGAAAATATAAACGCCTGAACGAAAAAGAGTTGAACGAGGAGTCATTATTGCCAATAAGTTTTCTGGCATATTAACTTTTTCAATTGTTTTTATTGTATAATAAACATTTGGTTTCAATTCCACTTTTTTTGTTTTTCCATTTTTATAGGCGGCGATTAATTCCATTTTTGGCGTTTTTCTCTCCTCTATCCCCAAAAATCCTCCCCCCGAAACTTTATATAACTCCCCTATTCTCAAATCAAAACCAGCGCCTTCGGGATTTTTTAACTCTCTTTCT
>FWWM01008598.1_pt1 | contig 19473 bp, 17 predicted proteins | sample 2228351 | NCBI WGS metagenome assembly FWWM01 (sample SAMEA103939774, study PRJEB20133) | metagenome
GACAATCACATACCCGTCTTCGACTTTGGGTGCCTGAGAGACGATCTCCTCCGGGAAAGGGCATGCATCCCAGCTGTCTTCGCGCAGAGGGGGTGAGATCTCGGGAATGAAAGGAACACCATGGGAAGTGATCGAAAGATCATCCGTTAGTGGGATCGCCTCTAACTCATGAATCGCGTGCAGCTGGCGGTTGAGCTCACGCCGTAAATACTCGCCTTCCTGTGGCGAAAACTCCAGGGCAGCCAGCTGGAGCAAATGTTCAAAGAGCTGCGGGCTTATCTCATCATTGTCAGGTCTTGCGGACACGGCTCTCTCCGATCTCAAGCGGAGTATATCCCAGTTTTGAAAGCTGTCAAGCAAAGAAGGAAGTTGCTGGTTTAGCGCCTGCATTGGGCATTTATGCCTATAGGCTTGTGATCATACTCAACCGACATGCTATAATGATGAGCATCCCGGTTATCTTCGGAGGCAACATGAACCAGGTTCCCTTGTTTCCGCTGAGTGAAGAACACGAGATGATCCGTCAGACTGCGCGCGAATTCGCCCAGAAGGAGATCGCCCCCATCGCGGCGGAATTCGACGAGAGCGGGGAATTTCCCTACAAAACCATTATGAAGATGGGTGAAATGGGTTTCATGGGGATCGAGGTTCCGGAGGAATATGGTGGCGCCGGTCTGGACACGCTGGCATATGTCCTGGCGCTCGAAGAGATTTGCAAGGCTGATGCAGCGCATGGCACAATCATGTCCGTCAATAACTCGCTCTTCTGTTATGGCATCCTGAAGTTCGGGACAGAAGAACAGAAGCAAAAATATCTGCGCGCGGTTGCTTCGGGAAAAGCGATCGGCGCTTATTCGTTGACCGAACCGATGTCAGGCTCGGATGCCGGTACTATGCGCAGCCGGGCGGTACGTCAGGGTGACCAATATATCATCAACGGACGCAAGTCTTGGGTCACCAGCGCCCCAGTCGCTGATTATGTGGTCTTATTCACCATGACCAACCCAGAGAAGAAACATCGCGGCGTGAGTGCCTTTATCATCGAGACGGATAAACCCGGCTTCATCCTGGGAAAAAAAGAGCCAAAGCTCGGGATCCGGGCCTCCGCCACCAGCGAGATCGTCTTCGAAGATTACTGTGTACCGGTCGAAAACCGGCTGGGGGAAGAAGGGGAGGGATTCAAGATCGCCATGACCGTACTCGACGCCGGCCGGATCGGAATCGCCTCTCAGGCGCTGGGGATTGCCGAGGCAGCCTACGAAGCCAGCCTTAGGTACGCCGTCCAGCGAGAGGCGTTTGGTCAGAAGATCGCTGAATTCCAGGGCATCTCCTTCAAACTGGCTGATATGAAGACCCGGATCGAAGCCTCCCGACTTCTGACATACAATGCAGCCATGGCTAAGGAACGTTCAAAGAAGACAGAAGAACGCTTCACGCTGGAAGCATCGATGGCGAAATTATTTGCCTCTGAGACCGCCATGTTCGTAACCCACGCTGCTGTGCAGATCCATGCCGGCATGGGTTATTCCAAAGAACTGCCGATCGAACGTTACTTCCGGGACGCCAAGATAACCGAGATCTACGAAGGGACCAGCGAGATCCAGCGCCTGGTGATCTCGCGGCTGGAAACTGGGCTGAAGTAAACCCATTTCTCTGTTGTGGAAGAACAACCGTTGGTAGGCTCCGCAGATGAATTACCCCCAGGGACACATGTCAACTCCGCACGCCTCAATGGAGAGCATGGAAACTGATGACTTCGAAAGCGGGCATATAACCCCGGGCAGCCCGGGTGAGCAGGAAATGCGAACGGAGGATCCCGATTACCCCGCTGAGCTTACATTTGATCTGAAACCAGGTGAGGCTATCCAGATATCGATCGGACCGGTTTCGAGGGAGCAGCATAGTCGCTCTTACCGGGTACGAGTCTCCGTGAGTAGAACGGAAACTTCGGCAGGCGGGGCACATAATCACCAGCAGGTCTTGCACAAGCCCGTCATTGAGAGGTTGCATTTTTCACAAGCCTATTTGTTGGCAAAGCTGAAAACGCGCCTGAAAACCGTTGTGCGCAGCTGGCCTTACTCCCTGGAAACCACGCTATTTGGTCTGGGGTTGATGGTTTATCTGGCTTCCAGACTCATCGGCCTGGCGGATTTCCCTATTTACTTTTTTACAGATGAAGCTGTCCAAACTGTCACAGCAGCCGATCTCATCCGAGATCATTTCACCGACTCTGCAGGGGTGTTCCTCCCCACCTTCTTCAAGAACGGCCCCTATTACAACCTGAGCATAAGCGTTTATTTACAGGTCATCCCCTATACCTTTTTTGGCAAGTCCGTGTTTATCACCCGGGGCGTTTCGGTGCTGGTCGGGCTGTTGGCGCCTATCTCGCTCGCCCTGGTCCTGCGAGACATCCTGCAGGTGCCTTATTGGTGGGCTGGGACGTTACTCCTCTCCAGTGCCCCAGCATGGTTTCTACACTCGCGTACCGCTTTCGAAACCGCGCTCTTCGTCGCTTTTTACGCAGGCTTCCTTTATTTTTACCTGCGCTACCGGCAAGGCGAAATCAGGCAACTCTACAATGCCATCGGTCTGGGTGCACTGGCATTCTACTCCTACAGCCCGGGACAAATGATTATTGGGCTGACTGGAATACTACTTTTGATCTCGGATGCCCGCTATCACTGGCAAAACCGCGCGGCCCTGATCCGTAGCGTGGGTTTGATCATCTTGCTGGCAGTTCCCTACCTGCGCTTCTACCTGGACAATCCGTCAGCGCCTTATGAGCACCTTCGTATCCTGGGTTCCTACTGGGTTCAGCCCCTTGACCTGAGTGAAAAACTCTCCCGCTTCTTCTCCGAGTATCTTTATGGGATGAGCCCGGGATACTGGTTCATCCCGAACGAGCGAGACTTGATGCGCCACCTGATGAAAGGATACGGGCATTTGTTAAGACCTACCCTGCCCTTCTTTATTCTGGGAGGGGTGCTCGCCATAAAAAACATCAGGAATCCGGCATATCGCACGATCCTGATCGCGTTGCTGGTGTCTCCTGCCGGCAGTGCCCTGGTTCAGATTGGCATCACACGCGTACTTGTTTTTGTCATCCCGGCAGTCATCCTGATCACACTTGGACTCGTGCAATGCCTGCTCTGGCTGGAAAGGTTCAAATTGCCGCGCTCACTCCTGAGCGCTGGCATGTTCTTCCTCCTGGCGGGCGTGAACCTGTGGATGCTTAGGGATGCACTGACGAAAGGGCCGACCTGGTATCAGGACTACAGTCTGGGAGGGATGCAATATGGCGCCCGCCAGCTGTTTCCTCTAGTTAAAAAGATCCTCGAAGAATCGCCGAACACCCGGGTTATCATCAGTCCGACCTGGGCAAATGGCACGGATGTGGTGGCGCGCTTCTTCCTGCCCGATGACCTGCCTTATCAAATGGGAAGCATCGATGGACACCTCAACCAGTACCATCCATTGGATGAAAACACGCTTTTTGTGATGCCCGCGGACGAATACCAGAAAACCATCGAGAGTGGAAAATTCAAAGAGATCCAGGTCGAACGAACACTGCCTTATCCGAACGGGCAGCCCGGCTTCTATTTCGTCCGTCTGCAATACGTGGATAATATCCAGGAAATCCTGGCTCAGGAGCGAATGCAACGCATGATCTTGCGCCAGGACATTGTCACTATCGATGGGGAATCTGTGCCGATCAAATACTCGATGCTCGATATCGGTGTGCCAGAGCATATGTTCGATGGCGATCCGAACACTCTCAGCCGGACTTTCGAAGCTAACCCGGCGGTCGTCGAGCTCGACTTCCTCCACCCGAAAACCATCAAGGGATTGTCAATGATCATCGGAAGCACAGAAGTTGAAATCAAAGCCCGGCTTTATGAAGAGCAAGGTGCTCAACCGATTGAGTACACGGGAACATTTCGAGGTACACTCGACCAGCCGGAGATCTCTTTCGACTTCGCAGAACCGGTCACAGCGCGGATCGTGCATCTGGAAGTGCGCGACATCCATCAAGGCGTACCTGCCAATGTCCATATCTGGGAAATCAAGTTCCACTAAGAAATCGATCTTTATCTGCGCCAACACCGAGGGATCATAGATGAAAGCAGTATTTTTCCACCAACACGGAACGCTCGATGTGCTGGAGTATGGTGAACTCCCTACACCAGAACCCGGTCCAGGAGAGGTGCTCATCCGATTGAAGGCTGCGGCGCTCAACCGCCTGGATCTATGGGTGCGGGCTGGCTGGCCAGGGATCAAACTAGAATACCCGCACATCCCGGGCGCAGATGGAGCAGGTGAGGTGGCTGCGCTCGGACCTGGTGTCGAAGGCTGGCAGGTTGGAGAACGGGTTGTGATCAACTCGAACCTGAGCTGTGGCATCTGTGATTACTGCCTGGCGGGATTCGATAACAGATGTCGCCAATGGGGTTTGCTCGGGGAAACCCGGCGTGGGACATATGCAGAGTATGTCAGCATTCCGGTGCGTAATATTCTTCGCCTCCCAGAAGGGTTCGATGAGCACAATGCGGCAGCCGCCGCGATGGTTTTCCACACTGCCTGGCATTCATTGATCGCCCGCGGCGATCTGCGACCCGGCGAAAGCGTCTTGATCGTGGGAGCATCTGGAGGTGTCAACACCGCCTGTATCCAGGTCGCCAAACTGGCTGGCGCGACAGTGTATGTCATTGGCTCCAGCTCTGAGAAACTTGCGCTAGCCGAATCGCTAGGCGCTGATCATTTGATCGATCGATCGAAAGACGAGAACTGGCCGAGGACGGTCTACGAATTGACGAAGCGCCGCGGTGTCGATGTCATCGTGGATAATGTCGGGGTCACTTTTCCGCTCAGCTTCCGGTCAGCGGCCCGCGGCGGTCGCATCCTGACCGTCGGAAACACAGGTGGACCTAAGGTCGAGATAGACAATCGTTTCATCTTCGGCAAACACCTCGCCCTGATCGGCTCGACCATGGGCACGCATTCCGATTTCAGAAAGGTTATGGAGCTGATTTTCACAGGTCGCCTGAGAGCGGTCATTGATCGCACCTATCCGCTCTCCGAAGCCCGAGCAGCACAGGAGCGTCTGGAAAAAGGCGAACAGATGGGCAAAATCACCCTCGCCATCGGCTGACTGCCTGATACTCTTACTGAATTGAACACCAATTGCCAAAAGCCCAACCGCCCATTCCTCGTAACGCTGCTCGCTGTTCTGGTGTTAAGCATTACAACTCTGTACCTGGTGCGCGCCGTCGAAGGGATCAGACAATGGGATTTTCTCGCCAGCTTACCGGGCGTTTCGCCATTTTATCTGGTGGCCAGCGGAGCAGTCGGCGCTGCTGGTGGCTCATTAATATTCTGGGGGTTGTGGCGAGGTTCCTCCTGGGCACCAAGAGCTACCCGATTCGCCTGGGTAGTCTTTCTACTCCATCAATGGAGCGAAAGATTATTCATTAATAAATCGGGTAACAATTTGATCGACTGGCAATTCGATCTCGGTTTGTCTATAATTTCGTTGTTGTTCGTTTATGGGATATTATCTCTCACAGGCACAAGAGCTTATTTCGGAGAACCGCATGACTGATCAGGAGAAGATACAATTCCTACGCCATCTCAAAGCGCAAAGCAGACTGGGCGGAGGTGAAGAGCGCATTGCCGCTCAACATGCTCGCGGGCGATTGACGGCTCGCGAACGGATCGATCTCTTATTGGATAAAGGCTCGTTTCGAGAGATCGATGCATTCGTAGTCCATCGGACAACCGACTTTGGTCTGGACCAGCAGAAATATCTGGGCGACAGTGTTGTGACTGGCTGGGGCACCATTGAAGGCCGCCTGGTGTACGTCTTCTCACAGGATTTCACCGTCTTCGGCGGCAGTCTGGGAGAGGTGCATGCCGAAAAAGTCTGCAAAATCATGGATATGGCGCTCAAGAACGGCGCCCCGATCATCGGGCTGAACGATTCCGGTGGTGCACGCATTCAGGAGGGTGTGGTCTCCCTCGGAGGTTACGCCGATATCTTCCTGCGTAACACCCTCGCCTCCGGGGTCATCCCTCAAATCAGCGCCATCATGGGTCCCTGTGCGGGCGGAGCGGTTTATTCGCCAGCGTTGACCGATTTCATTTTTATGGTGCGCAACTCATCATACATGTTCGTCACCGGACCGGAAGTCGTCAAGGCTGTCACCCATGAGGAAGTCTCTTTCGAGGATCTGGGAGGTGCCGGCGTACACTCGGAGATCTCCGGCGTCTGCCATGTGGCGACCGACACCGAGGCGGATGCCCTGTACCTGATCCGCAAACTGTTGTCCTACCTGCCTCAAAACAATATGGAGGATCCGCCTTTTATTCCTCCCACAGACGATCCCTTGCGGATGGATGAGCGGCTAGATGGGATCATCCCAGACGATCCAAGCAAACCTTATGATATGAAAGATGTCATCCATCTGATCGTGGACGATGGACAATTCTTCGAAATCCACGAAAACTACGCCCAAAACATCGTGGTTGGATTTGCCCGTTTAGGTGGGCATAGCGTGGGGGTGGTCGCCAATCAGCCAGGGAATCTGGCCGGGGTTTTGGATATCAATTCATCCGACAAAGCAGCGCGCTTCGTGCGCTTCTGCGACGCTTTCAATATCCCGATCGTCACGTTCGTAGACGTACCAGGATTCCTACCTGGCACCGCACAGGAACATGGCGGGATCATCCGCCACGGTGCGAAACTGCTCTATGCTTATTGCGAAGCCACTGTGCCCAAATTGACCGTTGTCACCCGCAAGGCGTATGGCGGCGCTTATGATGTGATGAGCAGCAAACACATCCGCGGCGATATCAACTTAGCCTGGCCGACAGCGGAAATCGCTGTCATGGGCCCCGAAGGGGCAGTGAATATCATCTTCCGCAAAGAGCTGGCTCAGGCGGAAGATCCTGAGAAACGCCGGGCTGAACTGGTGGCAGAGTATCGCCAGAAATTCGCCAACCCTTATATCGCTGCCGCACGCGGATACATCGACGATGTGATCGAACCACGCGAAACTCGCCCGCGGCTGGTGAACGCACTCGAAATGCTTGCCAACAAACGCGATTCCAACCCGGCTAAGAAACACGGTTGTATCCCGCTGTGATCGAGGGATTGTCTGTCCCCAATGTTTCCAGCATTGTGACCAGTTTCCATGAGAAAATATCGGACGATCAACGGGCATCGGATCTACCTTGAAACTTACGGACGCAGGAACGCTCCTCCGGTCATCTTCCTGCATCATGGATTAGGCGCAGTCCGTTCCTGGAAAGAACAGACGAAGATGTTTGCCAGTGAGGGCTTTTATACAGTGGCTTACGATCGCTGGGGACATGGTAAATCAGACGCGCGGCAGATCTGGGGCATGCCTTATTTCACCGATGACGTGGCCGATCTGCATTCTCTATTGAATCTACTGGAGATCGAGCGGGTAGCACTGATCGGCCATAGTGATGGTGGTAAGATCGCTATGTACTACGCAGCTGCCCATCCGGAGCGTATTGCCTGCCTGGTGCTCATTGCCGCGCATATTTACATCGAGAGTAAAATGCACCCCGGGATCCTCGCCGTAAAATCGGACTTTGAGAGCAACGCAACCTTCAGAGAGAAAATGAGACGCGTGCATGGCGATAAAGCTGAAGCGCTCTTCTGGGGTTGGTTCGATGGCTGGACTAACCCACAGATCATGGGATGGGATATGCGCCCGCTCATATCGGGTCTCTCCTGTCCCACTCTGGTCATCCAGGGAACGGAAGATGAACACGCTACGCCTCAGCATGCGCGGGATATTGCCAGGACGATACCTGGTGCAGAGCTGTGGCTGGTGCCAGAGGCTGGGCACATGCTCCCGCAAGATCACCCGGAAGAGTTCAATCGTTATGTCATTTCCTTTCTGCGAAAGCACCTGGTGAAGGATCGCTGGACTGTGAATGCAGAATCAGAAGCAGAGCAAGTCAGGTTAAGATAACTGTGACCATTTCGAAGAAAAGACAGAAACTCGCTTTATTAAGGATCGAGCATGTTCAATAAAGTGTTGATCGCCAATCGAGGAGAGATCGCGGTGCGGATCATCCGCGCTTGCCGGGAGCTTGGCATGCAGACCGCAGCAGTTTACTCGGAGGCCGATCGGGAAGCATTGCATGTGCGCCTTGCTGACGAAGCATATCTGCTTGGTCCGCCACCTTCGCGCGACTCCTACCTGCGGGCAGACAAGATCATCGCCATCGCCAAGAAATGCGGCGCAGGGGGCATTCATCCTGGTTATGGTTTTCTGGCAGAGCGGGCGGATTTCGCCCAGGCCGTCATCGATGAAGGACTGGCGTTTATCGGTCCAAAACCGTCATCCATCGCCGCCATGGGAGACAAAGCGGTCGCCCGCGCCCGGGTAGCCGCCAGCGGGGTGCCGGTCGTGCCAGGCACCGAGGGAGAAGGGGCGCTCACCGACGATGAGCTGCTTGCCCTGGCTCCCTCCATCGGGTTTCCACTGCTCATCAAAGCCACAGCAGGAGGAGGCGGCAAGGGAATGCGCGAAGTCAATTCTCTGGAGGAGATGCCCGCCCTGCTGCAATCCGCCCGGCGGGAGGCAGAAGCTTCCTTCGGCGATGGCAATGTGTACCTGGAGAAGCTGGTCGAAGGCGCCCGTCACATCGAAATTCAGATCCTGGCCGATAATCACGGCAATGTGATCCATCTGGGGGAGCGCGAATGCTCACTCCAGCGCCGCCACCAGAAATTGCTGGAAGAATCGCCATCGCCATTCGTCGGCGAGGATGAGGAATTACGCCAACGGATGGGGATGGTAGCAGTTCGCGCCGCCAAGGCAGTGGATTACGTTAATGCGGGGACGATCGAATTCCTGGTCGATAAGGACAAGAATTTCTATTTTCTCGAAATGAACACCCGACTGCAGGTCGAGCACCCCGTAACAGAAATGGTCACAGGCCTGGATATCGTCAAGGAACAGATCCGCATCGCCCGTGGGCGTCCGATGCGGCACACTCAGGATGAGATCTCCCTGACCGGCTGGGCGATCGAATGCCGCATCAATGCTGAAGACCCTTACAATAACTTCCTACCGTCGACAGGCCGCATCACACACATGATCTTGCCTACCGGTCCAGGTGTTCGAGTCGATACAGGCGTCTACCCCGGCTTCGAAATCTCCCCCTATTACGATTCTCTGATCTCGAAGCTGGTAGTCAGCGGTGAGACGCGCGGAGAAGCTATTTTGCGCATGCGCCGCGCGCTGGAAGAATACAAGATCATCGGCATCCGCACTAACATCCCCTTTCATCAGCGCATGCTCGAATCGACTCGCTTCATGGCTGGCCAATACGACACCCGTTTCGTTGAGGAAAGGTTTTCACTGGAAGCCGCTGAGGAAGGCAGGGAAGACCTCTCGCACATCGCTGCGATCATAGCTACACTGGTCGCACACCAGCAAACACAGCGCGCGGCTCATATCATCCTGCGCAACGAGCGTGATACCAGCAACTGGAAATGGGTCGGACGCTGGGAGAGAATGCACCGATGAAATATGTGGCATCTATTCAAAACCGCGAATATCTGGTTGAGATCGTCGATGAGCATCACCTGGTGCTGGATGGGGTTGCCTACGAGATCGACTTCGAATCGGTCAGCGAGCAGACCGTATACTCCCTTCTGGCGAATAACAGATCATACGAAGCGCTGGTTTATTCGAGTGATGAGGGTTGGCAGGTGCTCTTACACGGTTCACAATATGTGGTGCAGGTAGAAGACGAGCGCGAGCGACGCCTGCGCGCCTCACTGGGCGGAGGCCCGCCTGAGCATGCTGATTTTCACCTGAAAGCACCCATGCCAGGTCTGGTAGTTGCTGTCCCGGTCAGTGAGGGACAGAATGTCGCTAAAGGGGATGTTTTAGTGATCCTCGAATCAATGAAAATGCAGAACGAACTCAAATCCCCACGCGCCGGTAAGGTCACCCGGCTGCGGGTGAAACCCGGCGATAGCGTCGAGCAGCGTGAGACCCTGCTGAGCGTGGTCTGAGGCTTGAAACACAGATGACGTCAAATCAAGGCCGGGAGCTGGAAGTCAAGTTCTATCTCATCAATCCCCAGCGATTTAAGGAGCGGCTTGAAGCTGCCGGAGGGCAGTTGATCCAGCCTAGAGCGGAGGAAACCAACCTACGCTTCGACACACCCGACAGAGCTTTGACGCGCTCATCCCGGGTGCTGCGTCTGCGCAGAGACAATCAAATCACTCTGACTTATAAAGATCCCGGGGAACTGACCGGGGGTGTACGCGCACGGCGTGAGATCGAACTGATCGTGAATGATTTTTCAGCAGCCAGAGCTTTTCTGGAGGCACTGGGGTATCAAGTAAGCTTGATATATGAGAAATTCCGCACAACCTACTTATTGGATAACAGCCACGTCACACTCGACGAAATGCCTTTCGGCTATTTTACGGAGATAGAGGCTCCCAGCGCGGACGACATCCAGTCTACCTCCCGAAAACTCGGGCTTAACTGGGATGCCCGCATCACGGACAGCTATACCCGCCTGTTCGAAAACTTACGAGCCCGAATGCACCTTGAGTTCCCCCATCTGATGTTCGAAAGTTTCACCGGCCTGGTCGTGACGCCCGAAATGTTGATGGTCAGCCCTGGTGACAGCGATTGATCATGCCTTCTCGAAGATCCAAACATTATCCTCAAAACGAAATCGTAGGACTTGCCATGGAGAGTTCTCCGCAAATCATCAAGCAACGCCGCAAACACCTGGCACAAGACGAAGCCTGGATCGAAGCATTTTTACAACGCACCCTGATCGGGCATGTCGCCACGCGCTGGGAGAACCAACCTTACATCACACCAACCAATTTCTGGTACGATGCGGCCCACCGTGCAATCTATTTTCATTCCAATATCGTCGGACAAATCCGAAAGAACGCGGAACGTTTCCCGGAAGTCTGCTTCGAAGCCAGCGAACACGGTCGCCTTCTGCCCTCGAATGTGGCATTGGAATTCAGCATTCAATACCAGAGCGTGATCGCCATCGGAAAGATCCGTGTGGTCGAGGACGATGAGGAGAAACGCCATGCGCTTTACGGGCTGATTACCAAGTACTTCCCTGAGATGAGGCCAGGGGAACATTATCGCCCGATCACCGAACAGGAGCTGAAGCGCACTTCGGTTTATGCCATTCAGATCGAGGGCTGGAGCGGGAAAAGAAACTGGAAAGAACAGGCTGAACAGAGTGATGAATGGCCACCCCTGGCAGAGGAGTGGCTCATCGGTTAACTATTGGCGGTATTTAAATAAGGTAGGAGGTTGTCACATCTCGCCCAACCTGCCATCGAGCCATTGCAATTGGTGAACCAGGAAACCAGCACCAGCCACCCCTTCCCCAAGTAAGCGAGGTAACAACGCCTGCAGCTTACCAGGGTCGCCGGTCGTAAGAAACCGCGACTCTCCATGCCCTCCTTCGGTTTTTCTCAACCCCAGTTCGTCAAGTAGACGGCGTACCTGTCTGGCGACAGCCGGTGCCGGGTCTATCACCCTGACCTCTGGTCCGACGATCGCCTCGATCACAGGGATCACGAATGGAAAATGCGTACAACCCAGGACCACTGTATCGATACCCCTAGCCAGCATGGGCTGCAGTGCCTTCTCTAAGATGCCATGCACCTCCTCGCTGTTCAGGTGGCCTCTCTCAATCGCCATCACCAACCCCGGACAGGTGTCTTGCAAGATTGTGACACCATTGGCAAAGCGTTCAAGCACGGAGGCATACAACGCTCCCTGAAAAGTTGCCGGGGTGGCCAGGACACCTACCACGCCACTGCGAGTATGCTCAGCAGCTGGCTTGACGGCTGGCTCCATCCCAACGAAGGGGACTTCTGGAAAAAGCTGGCGCAAATGACGCAAGGCGGCAGCGGAAGCCGTATTGCAGGCAACCACTATCAATTTTGCCCCCTCCGCGAGTAGAAAACGCGTGATCGCTTCAGCAAATGTGCGCACTTCCTCCAATGGACGCGAGCCGTAGGGGACATGAGCCTGATCGGCCAAGTAAATGATCGCTTCCTCGGGAAGGAACGTGCGCACCGCCCGCAAGACAGATAAACCCCCAATCCCCGAATCGAAGATCCCGATCGGCCTTGCTTGAAAAAGCTTGTAAGAGGCTGCGTCTCTTCTCATGCGGCTGCTTCGACGAATGCCTTGAACAGGGCGCGCATCGGAGCGAAAGCGGTTAACCATTCTGGATGCCATTGCACCGCCAACCCAAACGGATGATCAGGGAGTTCGACACCCTCGATGATCCCATCTGGTGCATAGGCAGTCGGTTTCAAGCCGGGAGCCAGTTTGGCTATGGCTTGATGGTGCAGGCTGTTGACATGGATCTCAACCCGACCCAGCAATTTCCCTAAAAGGCTGCTGCTCTCCACCTGAACAGAGTGGGCAAGATGATCACGTGGCCAATCAGGATACCAGTCGTGACGCAAAGCATTCGGAACCTGGTCAGTGATGTCTGAATAGAGTGTGCCGCCCAATCCGACGTTGACCAGCTGGATACCCCGGCAGATGCCCAGAAAGGGTTTCCCCTCCGCAATCACCTTGTTCAAAAGATAGAACTCTGTCCGATCCCGGGCTGTATCGATCTCATCGACTTTGGGATGCTCAGCAGTGTGATAATAAGCAGGATGGATGTCACCCCCACCGGTGAAGACGATCCCATCCAGGCGGGAGAACAAAGCAGCCAGATTGTCTTCGTTCAAATCGGTTGGGATCAGGAGCGGGCTTGCCCCCGCCTCGGCTAGCGCTTTCACATAAGCTTCGGCAAGAGCCACCAGCTGCATGCCGCGGCGATTCTTGTGATGATAGGTCGTGAGCCCGACGATCGGATGTGAAACGTATGTCATAAGAAATCAGAGCGCAGCGATCTCCGGCTGCGCCCTAATTAAAACAGAAATTGTGTGAATTATTGGGTGAATTTTTGCTTGAGACGTGCCCGCTTCCCGGTGCGATCCCGCAAAAAATAGAGATTTGCGCGACGGACATGTGCGCCATGGTGGACCACAACCTTCTCCAGGCGTGGGGATCGCAACAGGAAAGTCCGTTCTACACCGATACCATTGCTGGCGATGCGCCGCACAGTGAAATTCTGATTGTTCCCGCTTCCCCGGATGCGGATCACAGTGCCACGGAACTCCTGGATGCGTTCCGTATTGCCCTCCTTGATGCGCAGGAAAACACTGACCGTATCGCCAGGGCGGATATCTGGGATATTCGGATTCGCTTCGGATTCGACAGCCCTTAGTAACTCGTTCACCTTGATCATCCTTGCTTAAGAAATTATATCAGACAACACAAAGCCGCCCATGGCGGCGGGGTTGGATTATACCATGTAAAAGTAATATCCGGAAGTAAAATTTCTGAACCCGACCTCATGCTATACTTTGTTCACTATGCTGGACACTGCTCAATATCAGCGCATGGCTAAAGTTCTGCCTCTGCTCCAACGCGCTGACCCGCACCTGGTGGAGGATTTTAAACGCCGCGCCTCTTTTGTCACTTTGCCTGCCGGTCGGGATGTGTTCGTGGAAGGTGATCACGTCGATTCGATCGCCCTGTTGATCTCGGGTGTCGTCCGGGTCTATAAGATCAGTGAAACCGGACGGGAGATCACCTTATACCGGTTCGGGCTGGGAGAATCGTGTATCCTGACCGCTAACGCCATCCTCAGCCGACAGTCCTTTCCTGCGATCGCCACCGTCGAGAAAGACGCGGAAGCAGTGATGGTGCCAGCAGATGCCTTGCGCGACTGGGTGCGCCGTTATGATCTCTGGCGCGAATTCATCTTCGATCTGCTCTCTCAGCGCCTGGCGACTGTGATGACCGTGGTTGAAGAAGTCGCATTTCGCCGTATGGACGCACGCATTGCCGATTTCCTGATCCGACGTGGACAAATCCAGGACTCTATCGCCATCACACATCAGGCTATCGCTACCGAACTGGGCAGCTCGCGGGAGGTGGTAAGCCGCATCCTGGAAGATTTCGCCGATCTGGGATTGATCCGGACCAGCCGCGGCAAGATAGAGATCCTTGATAGAGAAGGACTGCGAAAACACACAGTTGTGTGACTTAGTCACAGACAAATCACTCCCTATCTCCTATACTGGGGGCAAATATATAAATACACTTTCAAGGAGATGTACCTATGAACCCCTTTATTTCTTTCATGGCCTCAACAACCGGACGTCTGGTCCGCATTCTTGCCGGGATCGTCCTGATCGCCTGGGGGGTGCTGGGATTGAGTGGTACAACCGGGATCATCGTGGCTATCGTTGGTGTCGTGCCATTGCTGGCCGGATTATTCGACTTCTGCATCTTCGCGCCCCTGTTTGGCTGCCCGCTGAGCGGATCTAGGATCAGGGCAGGCAAGTAGAATTACCATTTTCTATTAATCAACCCTCCCGCAGATTGCCATGCCGGGCATCCCTCAGAATTCAAATGAAGCGAGCGGAATGCAATTAACCGTGCGGGAACAACCTGCGGGAGGGGAAATATTTTCGATAGAACGAGAGTAACCTTTGGGGGAAGAGGGTCATCTATCGCAATATTCATTGCTTATCCCCGCAAAACGTGTTATAAATACGGCGCATTTGCCCCCATCGTCTAGGGGACCAGGACGTAGCCCTTTCAAGGCTAAGACCGGGGTTCGAATCCCCGTGGGGGCATTTATCATAATTCAACGACCGGCGTTCGTCCCTGGCAGGGATGCCATCCCCGTGGGGGCATTTATATTTTTTTTCAACTGCCAGGGTTCGTCTCTGGTAGGGATGCCGTCTCCGTGGGGGCATTTATCTTTATAATTCAATGACCAGGGTTCGTCCCTGGAAGGGATGCCATCCCCGTGGGGGCATTTATCATAATTCAACGACCGGCGTTCGTCCCTGGCAGGGATGCCATCCCCGTGGGGGCATTTATCATAATTCAACGACCGGCGTTCGTCCCTGGCAGGGATGCCATCCTCAAAGGAACTCTCACAATCATTGATACTGCTCAACCTTTGAGAACAAGGCGCGCGTCCAATGCCCGGCAGCCCTCTCCCTTGTGAAAGACACGCAGGGGGTTGATATCCAGCTCTTTAATCTGGGGATATTCAACCAGCAGTTGAGAGAGCCTCAAGAGAGATTCGACCAAAGAGTCGATATCCGCTGGCCGATGGCCACGCGCGCCGGCCAGGATCTGATATCCGCGCAGCCCTGTCACCATCTCCCTGGCATCCTCCCGCGTGATTGGCGCCACCCGGATCATCACCTCATCGAATATCTCAACAAATATGCCTCCCAGCCCCAAAAGGACAACCGGGCCAAAATGAGGATCCTGCCGACCTCCCAGGATCAGCTCCCAACCTCCGGTAACCATCGGCTGCACGAGCACTCCATCGATCTGCGCCTGTGGATAGACCTGATTGATCCGGTTTTGCATCTCTTCATAGGCTGCGGTAAGTGCAGCCCTGTTTCTCAGATTCAATTGTACGCCGCCCACATCCGATTTATGGGAGATTTGCTCGGATATGATTTTGAGCGCAACTGGATAACCAAGCTCCTCCGCGAAAGCTGCCGCTTCCTCGATGTTGCGCGCGGTTCTGCTCTGCACGGTGGGGATGTCGTAGGCTTCGAGAATGCTTAAAGCTTCGGAAAGTAGAGGGTCACGTTGTTCTTTCCTGGCTTCTGCGAGGAGATTCTCCACCGCAGGTCGATCGACGACGAAATTAGGGACCTCCCGAGGGGAATGCACCAGTTGTGAACGCAAATAGTAATAATGGCTCATTTCCAGGGCGCGGATCGTCTCGACAACCTGGGTGAAGATGGGAAAATGATAATTCTGCTTGAGATAAGCCACCTCCTGTGCTTCTGCGGAGAGATAATAGGCAACTGGCTTGTCATATTTCTCGACCAATTGCATGAGGCGCATGAGCAATTCCCGACTCTTGAGATTCTCCTCTTCGGAAAGAGAAGTATGCAGGAAGACGACACCATCCACCCCCTCAAGCTGAAGAGTCTGCTCGACGATCTGGGCATATAAATCGAGGTCGAAAAGGTCGCCGAGATCGAGCGGGTTGGTCAACCGGATGACCGAAGCGCGGAAATAGCTCTCGATCTCCCGCAAGAAGCTCTCCGGAAGATGCGCCAGGTTGAAGCCGGAAAGCTCACAGGCGTCGGCGGCGATGACCGCCTGCCCTCCCGAGCGGGAGATGACCGCCAGATTCGCGCCTTTCATGGGAGGCAGACCGAGGATCTTCAGAAAATTCCCAAATGTGGTGGCATCGTGCACACGGATGATGCCCGCCTGATGGAAGGCTGCATCCACAATCCGGTCATCGCTCGCCAGGGAGGCGGTATGGGACAGGGCGATCTTCTGACCCAGCCGCCCAATATTAGCTTTAAAGATCAGGATAGGCTTTTGCGAGCGCCTGGCGAGAGCCATCAATCTCCGCCCATCGCGGATACTTTCCAGGTAGACAAAGATCAATTTTGTCCCCTCATCCTCGATCAGATATTCCAGCATATCCTCCGCATCGATATCGAGCATGTTGCCAACAGAAACGAATTTATTCAACCCCAGACCATCGTTTGCCATCAGGTTCAAGGCGCTCATTCCCACCCCGCCGCTTTGGGTTATGATGGAAACGTCGCCGCGCTTGACGAATTTTTTCAAACGCGGGAAGGGAAGGCACATCCCATTCTCCATATTTATTATCCCGATGCAGTTCGGCCCCACAAAGCGTATGCCGTATTTTTTCGCAACGGCCGCGATGGCTTCCTCCAGCTCCCGACCTGCATCGGTATATTCCCGAAACCCGGCTGTTTCGATCACCACCCAGCGCACTCCCTTCTGACCGCATTCCTCTAATATCCCAGGCACGGTCTGTGCTGGGGTCAGAATGACTGCAAGATCGACATGATCGGGAATATCCCCCACCGCCCGATAAATCCGCCGGGTTGCGATGGCACCTCCGCTGGGACCCACCGCGTACACAATCCCGTCATAACCGTATTCAATCAGGTTGGCAACGATGTTGCGCCCCAGGTTGGTTGGCTTCGCAGACACACCGATCACAGCGATGCTGTTGGGATAGAAGAACTCATCCATAAGGGCTCTCCATACGGTTGATTTTCGAACTGCTTCTTCACCGACCCCATTTTAACTGCTTTCAAGATTTCGGGTTTCACAGTATAATGTTTGATTGACTGAATTAAGTTCTGTCTCGGTATCAGCTTTGAACCCGGCATGACTTATAAAGTCTGCCGGTTTTTTTAATCACTGCGAGAGAACCAATACCCAAACAACGGAGGTAAAGAATGGACAACAAGCCTGAATCTGTGGCTGATAATGTCGTCGTCAGCATGGAGTACATCCTGCGCCTGAAGGACGGACAAGAGATCGACCGATCCGAAGTGGAATCACCCTTCGAATATCTTCATGGCTATCGCAACATTATCCCGGGATTGGAAAAAGCGCTCGAGGGAATGTCCCTGGGCGATGAGAAAGAGGTAGTTATCCCCCCCCAAGAAGCTTATGGGGAAAGGGATGAAGAAAAGATCCTCGAATTTCCACGCGAAGTCTTCCCGCCTACCTACGATCTCAAAGTGGGAGAAGTGGTCATGATGCAGAATAACCAGACCGGTGAATCTTTTGAGGCCCAGGTGGTAAAGTTAGACCAGAATACTGTGACCCTGGATTTCAACCATCCTCTGGCAGGTGAAACACTCTATTTCCAGGTGAAGATATCCGGTTTGAGAAACGCTACCAGCGAGGAGATTGCTCATGGTCATGCCCATCCAGAAGGACAATCACACTAGGTAAATAGTTCTGGCTTCAATCTATTGTGTCAAGAAAGATATCTCCCCACAAAGAGCTCGACCTACCAAAAAAGCGCAATCGCATTGGAGATTATGTTTAAGGTTCTGACTGCTGCAGGACCTCGTAGAGTAAAATCCCCGCTGCAACAGCCAGGTTTAACGAGGTCACTTTTCCTCGCATGGGGATGCACACCACTGCCTCACAGATAGATAACTGCTCCTGGCTCAACCCCTGGCGCTCACTTCCCATAAGTAAGATCAAAGGGCGCCTGGAGAGATCAGCTTGCCTGTAATCCTGAGCTGCGTGAGCAGAGGAGCCGACGACATGGTAACCATATTCAGCTGTCCATCGTGAGAATTCGGTGAAGGTGACTGGGATGACCGGCCGGCGGAAGATCGCACCCAGGCTGGCACGCACAGCAGTCGGATGGTAAGCATCGACACCCTCGTCGATCAGGATCAATCCGTCGACGCCGACAGCATCAATTGTGCGCAGGATCGCACCTACATTGCCCGGGTCCTGAGGCGCAACAACTGCCACGCCCCAGGAGAAATTCACAGGTGTGAACTCGCTCAATCGGTGAACAGGCATGCGCGCCACCGCTAATATCCCTTGAGGGTTTTCTTTGTCCGCTAGAGACGCGAAAGCCTCTTGCGAGGTGGCATGGCAGGGTATTTTCCGGCGCTCGGCTTCGTCTAGCAATCTATTGGCAAACTCACTGGTGAGCAAATCCGGAGCATAGAACACCGCTTCTAACTCCGCCCCCGCCTCGAGCGCGGCACCTAAATGATGAATGCCCTCCACCAGGAAAGCCTGATTAGCCTCCCGATATTTGCGGTGGCGAAGGGCACGCGCCCATTTGATTTTCGGATTGCTGGTGCTGGTGATCACCTGACTCGATCAGGCGTGACGGGGTACCCAAGCTAAGACGGTAGTTCCGCTCCCGGGCTCAGAGGTGATCTCGACCGCGCCACCGACCTTGTGGGCGCGGATGTGCATGTTCGACAGGCCATGCCCAAGTGTCACGCTCATCTTGCGCAGGTCAAAACCCCTGCCATCATCCGTGACTTCCAGAACTACCCGTCCTCCGGTGACCCATAAGTGAACATTCACGGTAGTGGCTTTGGAATGCTTTGCCACATTTGCCAGTGCCTCCTGACAGATATGGAACAGAGCCGTCGCATGAGAGGTCGGTAAACCTGCCAGATTGTTCTTCGGACCATTGAGCGTCGCCTCGATCCGGGCGTTTTCTTTGAACTCGGCGATCAGCTTTTGCAGGCCCGCCATGAGGTCTTCACCACGGAACTGGCGTGGACGTAGATCGAGGATATAAGCCCGGATATCCCTGATGGTGTTGTTCAAACCCTCGATCGCCTGATCGATCTTGGCTAAGGCAGCGCCTGGCTCTTCCGCCACCGCGCTGCGCGCATAGTCCAGCGCCAGTCCAACAGCATAAATTGACTGGATGATGCCGTCGTGTAAATCCATACCGATTCGCTCCCGTTCCTCGAGGATAGCCAGTCTCTGCGCCTGCCTGTGTAGACGGGAGTTCTCGATCGAGAGGCCCACCCAGGTACCTATCGAT